>Ga0310121_10001630_pt1 | contig 22534 bp, 19 predicted proteins | sample CB27_Tmax_986_MG_FD_203504 | JGI IMG/M metagenome (GOLD analysis project Ga0310121, IMG submission 203504) | Marine microbial communities from Western Arctic Ocean, Canada - CB27_Tmax_986 | ecosystem: Environmental > Aquatic > Marine > Oceanic | place: Canada: Western Arctic Ocean | collected...
TCCCGAACGGCCTCCACAAATGTTTGTGACCCGACGGTTCGAGTGCCCTGTAAATCGACACTGCTCGTACCAAAATCAATGGTTCCTTCCGCATAAATTAATGCCACCTGAGGACCTGGGAGAATGCCGAGGCTCTCTTCCGTAACCGCTTGATACGATTCGAAGTCAACAATGTTCGGAAAATCTCCTAATCCTAGCCCTGCTACCACTTCATCCTGATAAACCAAAGCGTCAATCAATCCAAACCGAACAGCGTCATTTCCCACAAAAGGCCCTTCATCAATCACATCGCGTACACGTGACGGCGTTAGGTTTCTTCCTTCTGCGATACCATCAACCAGTTGGTCATACATGTCGCGGTTGAGAGATTCGGACACCTCTCGGTGTTCAGGAGTGTGTGTTGTCTCCGTGTAAAGATTAATAGCCGTTTTGTACTCACCAGCCGACAACATGTCTGCCTCAAAACCGACCAAATCGAGAAGCCCCTTTACAAAAAGATCATACGTGGCGATACCCACTAGGTTAAGCGGGCTCGAAGGCGTCATAAATATTTCGTCACAGGCAGTCGCCAAGTAGTAGGCCTGCCCTGCACCAAACTCGAGGTACGCCACAATGGGTTTCCCCGATGTCTTAAAGTCAATCACCGCATCACGAACCTCCTGCACTTTGCCCCACATTCCACTAGTTGTAGAAGGAACGATTACGACGCCTGCAATTCGGTCATCGCGTTTTGCTTTTCGAAGCGTGTCGACTACGGCACTGACCGTCGTGCGTTGCTCGAACAAACCGAGTATGTCGTGTGGAGTTTGCTCTCCGAGCGACGAAGGCATACGTAGCCACAAAATGGAGCTTTCGGCTATAGAGGGCCCGCGATTACTCAGAAACAACACCAGCATCAGCCCCATCATCGATAAAACAATGGCCGCAGCTATAAACGAAAAAATAAAACTCACAGCTCGAGAAAATGTCACTTATATACTCCTTGAAAGATTGTCTTTGAGTATAGCCGTCACAAAACAGACGCCGTTAGCGCTACTCAAACGTACATGACTTCAGTTCTTCGATATGCACAGGACCAACGCCAAGCACCCTAACGGTAAACACTGCTAAGTTATACTGGTCTCCTTGCCGGTGGTTTCGAGTGCGGAAGTGGCGGAACTGGCAGACGCGCAAGCCTCAGAAGCTTGTGGGCTTCGGCTCGTGGGGGTTCAAATCCCCCCTTCCGCACCAATGCACACGCTAGCAAAACGTTTTCGATATTGGAATTCAAGAAAATATGCCACGACGATACCTAGCATTCGATATCGAAACGGCCCAGTTGGTCGATGGCGACGACTGGCGTTCATGTCGGCCACTTGGCATTACGTGTGCCGCAGCAATGAAGAGTGACGCACCTGACAAACCCATTATTTGGCACGGCCTCAACGACAACGGAACGCCAGCCGCTCGTATGTCGCGTACCGAAGCGCGTATGCTCATCGATGCGCTATTAGCCTACGCAAAACAAGGCTATACCTTGCTCACATGGAATGGCGCTGGTTTCGACTTCGACATCTTGTCTGAAGAGGCGGATGCAGTTCCTGACTGTCGAGATTTGACTTACAGCCATGTCGACATGATGTTCCAGGTGCTCTGCCAAAAAGGCTTTCCCATTGGTATCAATAACACAGCCAAAGCAATGCACCTTGCTGGCAAACCGGAAGGAATGTCCGGAGCTCTCGCCCCTCAGCTGTGGGCAGAAGGTCGTCACCAAACCGTCCTCGATTACGTAGTTCAAGATGTGCGGATGGCTTTACAGATTGCGGAACAAGCCGAACGAGAAAACAAGTTGCAATGGATCACGCGGAGGGGGCAGACGAATACGGTCGCTCTCCCGAACGGTTGGCTCACAGTGCACAACGCGCTCGCACTCCCAGAACCAGACACATCATGGATGGACAATCCTCTCAGCAGACAATCCTTCTTGAAATGGATGGCGGTTAAACCAGACGCGTAGCGCCCATCTCACCTTGTAGTTTTTGACGCTATTTGAAAACCCACTCGCCCCTATTGATTGTCCTGACGAACAAATTCAGCGCCCTTCTCCGCAATCATGACGGTTGGGGCATTGGTATTACCAGACGTGATGTAGGGCATAACGGATGCGTCAATGACTCGAAGTCCGGCTATCCCGTGCACGGAGAGACGATCATCCACGACTGCTAATTCGTCATGCCCCATCTTGCACGTGCCCACCGGATGGAAAATTGTTGTACCTAGATCTCCAGCTATTCGAGTCAACTCGTCGTCTGTACTAAACTCTGTACCTGGCTTCCATTCGTCAGGTTCAAATCGCGCTAAAGCCTTGGCCGCCATAATGCGTCGCGTCGCCCGTAAACCGGCAACCGCGATCTCCCGGTCGGTTTCAGTAGATAGATAGTTCAAGGTAATTGCTGGCGCGTGGCGCGGATTAGAACTCTTTAATCGCACGTGCCCACGACTCGTCGGCTGTAAATTGCAAACGGACGGCGTAATTGCATTAAACGTGTGCAAGGGATCGCCAAACTTATCAAGAGACAGCGGCTGGACATGCCATTCCATGTTTGCCGATTTGTGAGTGGCGTCGCTCATCGCAAAAGCACCTAATTGTGACGGCGGCATCGTCAGTGGACCAGTCTTGAAAAACAGATACTCCAGTCCCATCGCAGCTTTACCAAAAATCGAGTTCACACGTTTGTTTAGGGTTGTCGTGTTCTTGACCTTAAAAATGGTTCGGACTTGCAAATGATCCTGTAAATTTTCGCCAACTCCAGAAAGCTCATGCACCACGTCAATACCACAACGCCGTAGTACGGTGCCGCCACCAACACCTGATAACTGCAAAATCTGCGGCGAACCGATAGAGCCGGCAGACAGGAGCACCTCACGCCTAGCCTGAATCAGCTCACCATTGGCAACTAACACAACTCCCGTGGCTCGTTTGACGCCATCAGTCGAACTAATAGCAAGTCTTTCAACTTGGGCACCGACACGAATACTGAGATTTGGACGGTCCATAATGGGACGCAAAAACGCTTTGGTTCCACTCCAACGTCGACCACCACGTTGATTCATTTGAAAGTAGGCGTTTCCGAAATTATCACCGCGATTAAATTCATCGATCTTCGGAATGCCGCATTCTGCAGCAGCATCCCGCCAGGCATCCAAAATCTCCCAGCTGACACGTTTTTCCTCAACGCGCATCTCACCACCGACACCGTGAAATTCATCGGGGCCATGCTGATAGTCCTCCGAGCGTTTAAAAACCGGAAGTACGTCATCCCACGACCAGCCACGATTTCCGAGCGAAGCCCAACGGTCGTAGTCACTTTTTTGACCACGCATGTAAATCATGGCGTTTATAGACGAACAGCCACCTAGCACCTTGCCACGTGCGTAGCCGATGCTTCGCCCATTCAGTCCTGGATCTGGCTCAATGGTGTAACACCAATCAGTGCGTGGATTACCAATGGTATACAGATAGCCGACGGGAATGTCGATCCAGAAATAATCATCTTTACCACCCGCTTCGAGCAGAAGCACGCTGGTATTAGGGTCAGCCGAAAGACGGTTCGCAAGCACACAACCAGCGGTACCTGCACCGATGATGACGTAATCGTAAGTCACAAAGCGATACTACAGGTCTGCCACGATCATCTGAAAAGATGAATCATTAACGTAACAATTAAACAATAACAGTACCGACTCTAAGGCAACGAAAACGTCAGAACCTCGTTTGTCGACACCACAGACATATACTGTTTTCCGTCAACCTGGTAAGTCAAAGGACTTGCTCGAATCGGGCGATTATGTTGATACACAAACAACTCGTCACCCGTCCGAGCATCCAAGGCGTAGAACTCACCAACGTCCGTGCCCTGTAACACCAGGTCTCCGGAAGTAACCAAATTGCCACTCGCACCAATAGCCGAATTTGATGATGCCGTTTGCTGCCAGACCAAAGCGCCAGTGGCTGGTTCGTACGCCGACACCGTAAATACGGGAGCAACATCGTCCCGATACGGCCCGTCCGCAATGTTGTCAGTGTGTCCGTTGTCGACACCGATTTCCAAGGTATCGCCAACAGGATTGACTGTAAATGCAATACTGCCGTCTTTCCCAGACACATAGATCAAACCCGTACGGGGACTAAACGACGGAGCCCCCCAGCTACTGCCTCCGTGCGACACAATGTAATACTCGTTTATCGAATACGGCGTGTACATTTGGCGCGCCCGCTGTTTCGCCTCGGGGTCGGTCACAATGGGATAGGTCGAACAGAACGGAGTCATTGGAACTCCCCGAGCGTTGTACGGGATAGGCTGAGTCGGCCAGACTTGCTCACCAGGAACATCGGTTTCCGTCGGTACTGCGGTCTCGACCATTGGATTGATCGGTTCCCCCGTCTCCCGGTGCCACATGTACATCAAACAGTTTTTCCCAGGAGCCGCTACGCCTTTGATCACTTGCCCGTCATGCGTGACATCGAACAAGACTGGGCCCGTTACATGGTCCCAATCCCATAAATCGTGATGCACGGCTTGGTAATACCAGGCCATTCGCCCGGTTTCCATGTGCAAAGCAATAGTTGAATTCGTAAACAAGTTCATCCCGGGACGGGCAGAACCGTCGTAGTCAGGAGAAGGATTTCCTGCGTTAATGTACATTAGCCCTAAATCCAGATCGATAACTGGCGGGGTCCACACACCACCACCAACGCGCTTACCGTCACCCCACGTGTCCTTAGCGATCTCCCAGCCATCATCACGTGGGCCTTGCGGCACCGTGTTAAACACCCACTTAATGGCCCCTGTGGTCGCATCCGCTGCGATCACTAATCCACCGGGGATATGGTTTTCGGAAAGAGCGACTCCCGCATACAAAGTGTTGTCAAGAAACACTGGCGGCGTTGTCAGGCGATAGCCGAGGCCATATGCGTCCACACCAGGCGGATAATCATCAGGATACTTAAATTGCAGCGCTTCACTGACAATCTCAAGTCTTCCCTCATCCCCAAAGGAATCAACCAGTTCGCCCGTCTTTGCATCGGTCGCATACATCGTCGCACCGCCAAAAGCATAGAGCTTTCCATCTCCATAGCTTGGGCCACGGCCACGCGCCTCCAACGTGTCCTCCATGGTCATCGTCCAGATGGATTCACCTGTAGCGGCATTAACCGCAAACAGTGTCCCACCTGCGTTGAGATACATGACACCGTCGATCACCAATGGGGTAACCTGCGTAATGCTGTTGGACGGACCCGCTTCAAATGTCCACGCAAGAGCTACACGGTCGACATTCGACGTATTAATCCCATCAAAGTCAGCATATCGACTTCCCCGAATGTCGAGATTGGGGAGCGCCCAATCTCCTTGCGTACTAACCGCAACCTGAGGCATAGCCGACTGATGCGTTGTCGTCGACTGATTTTGCCCGAGTAGCGGTGACGGGATGACGATCAAGACCATACCGACAACCAAAGCACCTGCCCAAAGCCTCATATTCATCTTCAACTTGTTCGATACAACCATCAGTGCTCTCCTTAAATCCCGATGCACCTAATTTACGAAACAACACCTGAGACAAACGGCCCAATTCGAGTGTCACTCGACCTAGGGAAAAGGGAAATAGGCAACTCGTTCGCCTCGGTGCGAACCGAGCCACATTTCACGGCCAATCTGAATCGCAGTCGTGGACGCCACAAACCCTGCCATCGCTGGATGTTCAAAAATACGCTCAACCGTAAGCGTTTGCGGATCGATGGTCGCAACGTTCGAAGTCTCTTCCAGTGGAGCACGAGGATCCTGAATATTGCCGTGCCCCGCAGCAAATATGACCGATCCATCCAGTGCCATTCGTAAATTGTCTGGCCTGAAACCCAAATCAATCACATCTTTCTGCATCGGTGTTTGACCGCGAGAAAGGCGCGTAAGCTTTTCTTCTGCCCATCCGGCAATATACAACCAGCGTCCATCCGACGAGACTTCCAAGCCATTCGGCGCGGTATTTTCACTCCCGGGTACCAGCCTCCAACCCGTGTCTGTCTGCCACTCCCACACATCTCCCGTTCTAGGACTGGTCGTCGCAAATCCACCACCAGGTAATGCAACAACCCCGTTAAGCCCGAGGGGGTCTGGAGCAACCGCACAACCAACCCAAGTCAAAGTCGGAGTCGCACTTGCGTTCACTTCAAACACCTCAATTGATTCTCGGCTTCCATGATGTACGACGTACAAGATGTGAACATCATCCTGTCCTGGATCAAGGTACAGCCCGTGAGCATTAAAATCATCGCCCTCGTTGGGAGCAATCGGACCGGGACAGTCCGGATAAATGTTCGTATCAAGCCGTTCGCTCGTAGTTCCCCCTGGAAAGATCACCGTCGCCGTCTTATTACCTACGTTGATGAGATGTATCCGCCCTCCTGCGCGATTACCCGACGCGATAACCCAGTCCATTCCGGGAACCACTGCCAAATCCTCAGGGCTAATAAGGTTACAAATAAACCGTATGTTTCCAACGGTCTCACACGGCAACCCACTGGGAGCCACTGTCGGATTTTGTCCAGAACTGTCTACCGCCTCAAATAAGATTACAAAAGTAAACGCCAAAACAACGTATCGCAGAGATTTCACCACGGCCCTCCAAGAACTCATACAAGTCCGACAATGTTCATCTTGCAGCTAAACAAGAACGACTAACCACGCGTGAGTGACCTACGTAGCGTAGCGCGCCACGATAGATGGTTCAACGGCGAAGCAATTTTCAGGCCACGTCAAGTCCACCGACATAAAACGTAGGGTTATGACAAATTACTCCCTAATCTCCAGCCAAGAACAACTGCCGCACATCCTAAAACGACGTTAGCCAGAACCACCGTTAACGCTGACACGCGTTCGCCGGCAGACCACAAGACAGTCGTTTCGTAACCAAATGTTGAAAATGTCGTAAATGAGCCGAGTAGCCCGGTGACGAGTAATGGTCGCCACTGTATATCCAACGATTGTCGATGGTCGATAAGGTATAAAAGAAATCCAATACCGAAACATCCAAGAACATTAACGATAAGCGTTCCATATGGAAATCCACCGGCGCGGCCCACGACAATGTAAATGGCGTGGCGGAGAACAGCACCAACGGCCCCGCCAATGGCAACGCTCACTAGTAGCATCATCCCGCTATTATGCCCCTATCGCTTCAGCTAAAGTCAGTGAGATGCAGGAGACCTAAGATGCCAGCCCAGACCCACTACACGAATATCATCAAAAGCTTCGCACTCGTAACCGCTGTAATTTTCTTGTGTGTACCCAGTCACCAAGTCTTCGCGCAAAACGACCCACCGCGCCAAAATCCCAATATCGAACGTCCAATTACCAACGAAGGTTTCGATAGCACGGTCATCATGTTGCTCCAAAGGCTGGTGGCGGCGTACGGCCCAATCGCAGACAGCAACGAACGGCCCAACCCCTATACAAGGGTGGAACCTTTTGGAGAACCACCACCAGGCAACAACGGAGAATGGGCCGCTGTTATTGGTGCGGAAGGCAGTCCCGACGGGCATCTCTACGTGTTGCACCGTTGTCGCTCAAATTCGTGCGTCGGTCAGGAAGCCCCCCCCTTGGTCAAGCTTAATCCTGTGACCGGAGAACGTATTGGCACCTGGGGCGCTGGCCTTATGGCTTTTCCCCACGGGCTGCATGTAGACAGGCATGGCAATGTTTGGACAGCCGATGTCGGTCGTGCTGACGCAGCCGGTGGCCATCTAGTTAGAAAATTTAGTAACAGCGGAGAACTACTAATGACCATCGGTCATTCCGGCACGGCTGGTGACGACCCCGGATTTCTCCGTGAACCGACAGATGTCGCCGTAGCACGTGATGGCACCATCTTTATTACCGAGGGGCACATCAAGAACGGACCAAACGCTCGAATATCAAAATATACAGAGGACGGGACATTCATCAGCCACCTTGGAAGCACCGGACAAGGACACCTACAGTTGAGTGCTCCTCACGCAATTGCTATAGACACCGAAGGACGGCTTTTTATCGCTGACCGTGACAACAACCGACTCATGATTTGGGATGACGACGGTGGTTACATCGATCAGTGGCAACAATTCGGTAGACCAAGTGGCGTGTACATCGACCACACAGACACAATATACGTCGCCGATTCCGAATCATGGGGGCCAGACAATCCAGGCTGGGAAAAAGGCATCCGCGTGGGGAGCGTCAGCACAGGACAGGTCCACTATTTCCTCAAGGATATTGAGTCAATGGACTTCGCACACAGCGGAGCCGAAGGCATCGGTGTCGACACCTTCGGCAACATCTACGGCGGCGTTGTCAGACGTCAGATGCTTGAGCGCCATGAACCGCCGACAGTCCAACCTACCCGCGGGGCAACTTGGGATACCCCGTAACTCCTACTGTCCCGACTTCTGCTCCTCTGCACGCGCGCCCCCGAGCATAGCGTCCATAGAGTAATTTCCCTCGTGACACGCATACTCGAACATAGGCAAGTCGTTGCGTTTCATCGGGACTTCCGCTGTCCACGCACTTGTCCACGTTCCAGGGTCGTTGACCGTAAATTCGTAGGACAACGTATCAGCATCGACCAGTGTAAAGCGCTCCACCAACTTCATATCTTTGCTGGACCCCCGCCAGGTGCTGTAGGCGTCGTGATCCAGAAAATTCACCGTCTCAACAACCAGTGTGTCGCCTTCCCACCGACCACGGGAGTCTCCTGACCACTGGCGAACCGACTCGCTAAGCCCTGGCCGACCATCCAGAGGAATGACCCTGGCGGTGTGCACCATTTCGGTTAAGACCACAACATGATCTTCCGTCTGAAAGAACTGCATGTTCTGGTTATAACCACCTGGGGTAATGGGGGGGCCGGCATTAAAACCAAGAATGCAGCGATCCGCATTGCTCAGTTCCGTGTAGGACGTTGGAATCTCGACATTGAACGAACCTACCCGAGTACTCCGCACGTCACCGGCTTCCGTCTCGGAAGGAATCCGACCATCAGCTGGATCCGTAACCAGCGACGTACGACCAGTTGAGGTCAGGCCTCGATCCATCCAGAAGTTATTGTAGCCACCAACATTACCACCCGCCTCAGTTCTCTCGGCGTCCTCATTCCACTCGCGGATATCACGATCGACTGCCTCTTGCTCCAAATTGGCTGTTTCTTCCTCAGAAAGCAGCAACTGCTCACCAAGATCCTCCGGCCGCTCAAGCGGTGTGATCGTCCGAAAATCCCACACGCCCTGTAGATCTGGTGTTCCCCACGAAGTCCGCGGCATATCTTGCCCGAATGCCGGCACAGCAAACACTGCCAGTAGCAACACCGCAACCAATTGTCCATACCTCATCACACAACCTCCTAGGCTTAACTCCGATATAACCACCGCTAGCTTATTGTCCACCCTGCTCGTCTGACCGCGCACCAGAGAGCATGGCGTCCATCGCATAGTTTCCCTCGTGACACGCATACTCAAACAATGGTAGATCGTTCCGCTTCATCGACACCTGCGCCGTCCACGGACTCGTCCACGTCTCCTGATCATCGACGGTGAACTCGTATGACAACGTGCCAGTATCAACGCGGGTAAACCGCTCGATCACCATCATGTTTTTACTCGAAGACCGCCAATTCGCATACACATCATCGTCATTAAAATGCTCAGTCTCAACAACGAGCGTGTCACCTTCCCAATGGCCACGTGAATTGCCAGACCACTGACGAATAGCATTACTCGATGCAGCACCATCACCCACCGGAATAATCCGAGCGGTGTGCACCATTTCCGTGACAATCGCCACGTAATCTGGAGTCTGAAGGAGTTGCATATTGTTGTTGTACGCACCCGGGGTCATCGGTGGCCCGGCGTTGAAACCCATGATGCACCGATCGAAATTACTCAGTTCCGTATAGGACGCATAAATTTTGTCCGTGAAAGAGGACGGAGCACTCTCGCTCCTTGCCTCACCAGCCTCGGTTTTTTCTGGGAGACGACCGTTCAACGGGTCTACTATCAACGACGTGCGTCTGGTGTCATCAGTGTTCGTGCCTCGATCCATCCAAAAATCGTTGTACGCCCCGATATTGCCACCAACTTCCGTCCGCTCCGCCTCTTTGTTCTGCAGCTCCTCGATTCGATCGACAGCTTCCTGCTCCAGGTTCGCGGCCTCTTCCTCACTTAGAAATGTCTGGTCGGCAAGGTCTTCAGGTCGCTCAAGCGGCGTGATGCTACGAAAATCCCACACGCCCTGAAGGTCTGGCGCACCCCAGGATGTTTGTGGCGCCTCCTGTGCCGAAACGGGAACAACCAACAAAACACCAACTGCAACCATGGTAAGTTGTCGAACTAGCATGAAAATGCCTCCCTCATTGCTAAACGAAACGATAGCACGACCAGCCCCCCAAGGGCCGGCACAGCCCGGCCCAAGGAAAACGGACACGGTCTCATCACCTCAAAACATCAACGCCAACCTCAAACTGTCGCAGTGCCACCGGGTATCTCGCAACTACCGGGCACGCCCAACTCCACTACGGCTGGTTAGAATCCGCCGTCTCTTCCGCCCGCTCACCGGAGAGGATATTTGTCATGGCATAGTTCCCTTCATGACAGGCGTACTCATAAATGATGTATTCCGGCATCCGAGGCATGTGTCGCATCCCTGTCCATGACTCGGTATACACATCCTCATCTCGAATCGTAAAGGTATGCTCAATCGTATTGTTGTCGAGACGTTTGTAACGCTCAACGGCAACGGTGTTCGGCGAAGACGGAAAACGGTGCTGAGTCTGGCTACTGAAATTTTTTGTCTCGACAACGAGAGTATCCCCGTCCCAATAACCACGCGAATCGCCGTTCCACTGACGAATCGTTTCCGTTAACTGCGGCCGACCATCCAACGGAATAATTCTGACATCGTGGATATTTTCCACCAATATCGCCACATGTGTTGGCGTCTGAAAAATTTGGTACGTATTGTTATAACCAGTGGAAACAGGGGGAACGCCATGATAAGTAATGCAGCGATCCCAATTACTCCGATCGAGCCAAGAATCTGCCGGATGGTCACTCGTATAGGCTCGCGCCACCTCCGCTTTCGCCGTCGTCTCTGGCCGCACCGGAAGTTGCCCGTTTACTGGCTGAGTTACTAGAGACGTCCGTAGATCCGGGCTGACCCGTCCACGATCAAACCACAGCGCGTTATACGCGCCAACGCTACCCGGTGGTGGCACCGTATCGCGGGTAACCGCAACATTTCGTTCGGCGGCTTCCTCCTCCGTATAGTACTCGCGTTCACCGAGGCTTGTGGGCCGTTGCAACGGCGTCAGAGACGCATACGACCAGGTGCCCTCTAGATTCGGGTCACCCCACGATGTTTGAGGGTTCGTATCTGATTGTGTCTGGCCAACGGCCGGCGTAGCCACCACGGCCACAACAGCAATTCCAGCCAACAAAGTAAGGAGAAAACCGTTCCGCATTTGGCACCTCAATTCGCTAGCGCTACCTTAACCCCGCCATGTCTTCGACGCAAGGAATCACCACAAAGAAGGATCCAACAGATTGCGTGTTGAGCACGGATACGCCATGATGCACCAAACCAGCGATGTGATCCGTCTGAAAGCGAGGATTTAATGGCCAAACGCTCCCACCTTCGTCATTTCTGGACCGGCGTCGCCGTTGTTACGGTGCTGCTCTGTTCGTCTCTCGTCGCTGCGCAATCCGGTGATGTACAGACCCCCCGTCTGGCCGATGGGCGGCCCGACCTAAACGGTATCTGGAATAATGTCGGTTCATCACATATACCGCTTGAATTGCCGGATGAGTTTGCTGGCCGAGTGCCAAGCCAAGAAGAAATTGACCAACTGGTGCAGGCTCGTTCAGACCGAGGCAAAGCCGCCACATGGGACGGTCACGAGAATAGTCGTGGCGTTGGGGCATACGGCAATTATTGGTTCGACTGGTTTTGGAAGGAACCGGCCGCTATCGATGCGCCAGCGTTGTTGATCGAACCTGCCAACGGCAAGATGCCAGAAATGACCGAAAAAGCCAAGCAGAGCGTCGCCTATCACCGTGAACATCTGCACGACTCCTACTCAACGATGGAGACAGGCGACCGGTGTCTCTCAAGAGGCACCTACGGCATCATGATGCCAACGGCGTACAACAACGGCAAGATGTTCTTCCACACGCCAGACCACGTCGTTATTCTCAGCGAAATGATTCACAACGCCAGGGTGATCCCGATTAGCAGTGCACCACATGTCAGTGACGCAATCACGCAATGGAATGGTGATCCGCGGGCACATTGGGACAACAATACTCTCGTAGTTGAATCGCGAAACTTTAAAGCAGTTGCAAACCAACGGGGCCCTGGTTCGCGAGCACCCCAAACGGAATCGCGTCATGTGGTTGAACGTTTCTCTTTGATCGACGCTGACACGCTTCACTACGAACTACACGTGAACGATTCGGAGACATATAACGCACCGTGGACGGTGGCTTTCAACTACCGACGCGACAACGACTACCTCCAGTACGAGTATGCCTGTCACGAAGGCAATTACGCGGTTCCGAATTCTCTCAGTGGACAACGTGCACAAGAAAATAAGTAGGCAGGTCAAAACTATGATTGGTAAATATCGCTCACAAATTACCGCTGCCACCGTAGCCGCTCTGCTCGTACTCGTCTCGTCGTTAGTACCGCAGGAAACCGCTGCGCAGAACTCCACGAACCCATATGCGATCGTCGAAGGGTGGGCAAAGCTGCCGAGCGGAAGGGTGATGGGAGCAGTCGGCAAAGCGAAGGTCGACCCCGACGGACGCCATATCTGGGCAGTTATCCGTTGCGATGCCGGGCCTGAGCACTTCGGATCGGAGTGCGTTGATTCAGACCTAGATCCCGTCTTGAAGTTCGATTCCGACGGCAACGTGGTCGAGTCCTTCGGCAGCGGAATGTTCATCTGGCCGCATGGAATTGACGTTGACTCCGACGGCAATGTGTGGGTGACTGACGCCGTGGGTGATAACAACATTCCCGCGGGCGACGATCGGGGCCATCACGTCATCAAGTTTAGTCCAACGGGCGAAGTGCTCATGACACTTGGTACGCCAGGAGAAGAGGGAGATGGCCCTAACCACTTCACTTCCCCGAGTGATGTGGCGGTCACGCCCGACGGTGACGTGTTCATCGCGGACGGCCACAACGCAAACGGAAACAACCGAGTGATGAAATACAACAGCCGTGGCGAGTTCCTCATGTCTTGGGGAGAAACTGGCTACGCCCCGGGACAGTTCCGTGCCCTACACGCCATCGCCTTTCATCCGGACGGCCGAGTGTTCGTGGGCGATCGCAGCAACAGTCGGATCCAGATCTTCGACCAAGAGGGAAACCACTCTGCCACCTGGACCCAGTTTGGGCGCCCGAGCGGCATCGCCTTTGACGACCAGGGACGGATCTACGTCGCGGACTCCGAGTCGGACAACGTACAGAACCCAGGGTATGAAATGGGCATTCGCATTGGCGAAGTTGAGACGGGTTGGGTGAAGGAGTTCATTCGCTTCCCTTGGGCGAATCCCCACATCCTTCCGGGGAACGGAGCGGAGTTCGTTGCCGTCGATCGCGAAGGCAACATTTTCGGAGGAGAGCCCGTCCCCAACCCTCATCTTAATGACCGAACGCTCAGGAAGTACGTGCGAGTGCGACCTTAGAGTAAGGCTCTAGTAGTAGATACCACTTACACCGTACAAAATTATTCTCGGCACGGAAAACCGGACTCAAACGCGCGCAATACAAGCGCAGCATCTGACTCGTAGAGCGAATCGGGATGCTTAGTCAGATACTGCACAACCACCCAAACAGCTTGTGCGGCGGTAACGTCATCTGGAAGGCATACGCGGTTCGCCATCAACCCCGATGCCCCGTCAACGACACCTCGAACTAATCCGGCACAATAACCCATCCCAAACGGATTAACGCTGAATACATCATCACGGCCCGCTCCTGTGCGCCCCAGAAACTCAAAATAAAGCGAGCAATCCTTCATTAATTCATTCCCAGACCCAACACGACCCTGCGTCGCGTGACCAATATCCGTAGGACGTATCATCACCAACATAAGGATCAAGAAAAAACCTGTCCATTGAACAATTCTTACCATTCTCGTTATCTCCGTCATCCAACGTCCGCAGCTGTTTTTCCTAGCGGCTGAAAGCAGTATACGCTTGGAACATGAATGCCTCGATAAGGCTGGCGTCTGTCGCGCTTGTATATCAGTCAATTGTTAACTGATCAGGACGAAGTTTTGTTTTTAAGTCCTCCACCTCACTTTCTCACACGTATTTTCTCTGCCGGTACTGCCTTGTAAACAGCCTGTACACTCTCGTGCGCGGACACGGACTCTTAAGACGCGATAACGGTATACTGTTTCGCAGTTAGCTCGAAGCTAGCCCCTCCTCAAACGTGGAGCTCATCAAATGAAACGCTTTTCAATTGTTCTGTCTCTTCTGGTTGCATTGCCCTCTTTTTCCCAAGCCCAGTCGACGGAGGACGAGATAGCCCGTGCGGTAATGGCCGCTCCTCCTGCACTGGCGGCTGATGCCGCCGTGGTTCGGCTGGCAGATGACGGTAGCCATGAAGTATTGAGAGAAGGCTCCAACGGACTTGTCTGTTACGACCGGTCCAACGAACCAGGCCGCGACTTTAGTGCCCAGTGCACCAGCGTTGAGAACCTAGCACGTGCGGGCCAAAACCATAAGATTTGGATGTCCTCGGCTAATGGCGAGGCGGCTCGCGCGACGTTTGGATCGCAAGAGAACGACGGCAGCCGAGAGCCCCCTGAATTTGGTAGCGTCTGGTACACCTTGGCCGGGTCGGACCAGGCATCTGCCAGCTCTAATAGCCCGCACATCACAATCGCGGTTCCGTTTTCGACAAGCGACACTATTGGGCTACCAAGCGAAGGAAGCTATAGTGAGAGTGGCTCTTGGATCATGGAGGCTGGAACGTCTAACGCGCACATTATGATTCCCGGGCGCTAACAATCGGCAGGGTGTAGAGCTGTCATGCTATCGAAAGAAGGTTGTCGGATTTAAGAGAATAGACCTGAAACAATGCAGATCAAGCTATTATTGAAACTCGGCTACTAGAAAGTAAGCCCTCGGCGCTGTCAGCGTATTGGCGCGGGCGAATGGGGCACGGGGGGTATCCATGAAGCGTATTCTTTTGTTTGTCCTTAGCATCGTAACCATCTCACCTAACGTCTATGCTCAGTCAGATGCAGATCTTATTGAGCAGGCGCTCGCAGCCGCGCCGCGCCGCGCACGTGATAATGCGTCGGTCGTTAAGTGGAGTGCAGACCACACCCACACCACGATCAAGGAAGGGTCCAATGAGGTTGTCTGCTACAGCCGAGCGGACCAGCGTGACCGACCGCCTTTCTCCGTACAGTGCACCATAAAGGCAAACCTCGAACGCGTTGCGCAAAATCGACGGTTTAGAGCAGAAAGTACAGACGCCGACGGGGAACGGGCATTAGTCGCTGCCGCCGGAGAAAACGGCACACGGACAGCCGCTCAATTCGGCTCGTTCTTCAGTTCCATGCAAGGTCAGGACCAAATGAGTGCTCGGGTGCATACGACAATTTCAATGCCAGGGGCAACAAAAGCGTCTGCGAGCTTCCCTGAAAACCGTGACGAGGGTGGCGCGTTCATCATGGCTGCTGGGACAACCGAAGCCCACCTGATGATCCCTTAGCCCCTTCTAAAAGTGGATTAGCGCATAGCCGCCCTAACCCTCTCCTTATACGGGAGGGTTAGGGCTGTAGTGCGTGCTCAGGCGTGTCGCCACGTGTTCCATGGGCTAACCATTCAATTTCTTGCGGATTGGCTTGCCGCCGGTAGTCCATCGGATGCGAACTGCATCTGAGTTGCCACGTTCAACCATGGACAAGGTGGCTGGGAACTATTGCGCTCCGCTTTCTTCCAAACGAGCCCCGCCCAACGCATTGGGTACCGAGTAATTCCCCTCATGACAGGCATACTCGAATTGCACGTACTCGTCATCGCGATCGTAGGGAAATGCTGCTGTCCACGAATCGGCATACGTCTCAGGATCGTCCATTTCTATGGAGTAACTGAGAGAGTTCGGCCCGACGACGGTTAATCGTTCAACAATGCGCTGAGCCTCTGACTGGCGCGAACGTGTCCCCGCTGTGGGGCCGCGCATGTTGCGAACAGCTCTAAAGTTCGTAGACTCAATGATCAGCGTGTTGCCTTCCCAGTGGCCACGTGGGTCACCCTCCCACTGGCGGATGTGCTCGTTGACATGCGCATCCGAATCAATAGGAACGATCCGCACGTTATGAATCATCTCGCTATGAAAAACGACATACCCTGGCGGTTGTAAAATGAGAGTCCCATTGTTGTACTCAGTCGGCATCATCATGCCAAGAACGCCTCTGGATATACATCGATCGCCGGTTTCCATGTTCGCGTAAGAATCGTGCAACGCAGCAAGATTCATAGCAACCGATTCGCGAGCATCCGCCGTAGTCTCTGGGATACGTCCGTTTGGAGGATCAACAATAATTGAAGGCTGACCAATATCAGTCGGGGTGTCAAAATACCAATCGAACCAGTACGTGCCATACCCTCCAACACCTCCCCGACTATTCTCGTGCCCCTGCCACTCCGATCTCGAAATGCGACCTTCAGTTCGAGTACGCGCACGCTCCTGTAGCTGCTCCTTACTCAGGTCTCCATCCTGTCCGGCCAGTTCCTCGGGAAGCTCAAGCGGCGTAAACATCGCCCTCGTGTTGTTCCACATGCCCTCAATGTCAGGCTGACCGTCAGCCAAATAGTCTGGCGTCCAGCCATCTGTCTGTTCCTGAGCCTCCACCGACAAGACAGTGACAACCATCACGAAAGCCATGCCAAGACACACGTGCACCAGCAACTTCTGCATTTAACTACCCTCGTCTCACTGCACTTGGACGGTAATATCGAACGGCGTGGTGTTAATCGAATCGTCTGCATAGGCTCGAATAACGTGAGTTCCGGGTTCAGTGAAGGTCACCGTCGTGACGACCTCGCCCCCGCGACCACCTTCAATTCTGGCCGTCATTGGGTCAAAACTCACTTCACCTGGTCCCCGATAGTGCATCCACGTTAAACCGAGCCCCGTTTCATGGGCCGTACGTGCACTGACGATCGCCTGGTTATTTGGACTGGGTAAGCGGCCCAGTGTTTGCCTGAACGCGATCTCCCTAGGGTCTGTTTGCGGCGGCCTCTCCGGACGCGGCCCTGGCACCCCATCATCGCTGACCACTGCCGTGAGCACCAGCGTGCGAGGCAAAGTAACGGTGAACTCAGAGCCTTCCTGAACAGATACCACTGGACGCTGATTGTCACTTGGAAAACCACTGGCACCAGAGCCGCGATTCGCCTTGATAACCCCGTCATCGATCTCCCAACTTGGCATCAGCGTGCCATACGCCCGGTCGGTCTTGCCATGAGACGTAACCGTCCACACTAAATCTTTCTCGCCCCAGTCAGCCGGTACTGGAACCCTAAATACAAATTGCTGACGGCGAGGATAGAAGCGAGTTGGTTGACCACGATCCGCTGGCCCTGGCTCAAACGCATTATTCGGACCGACGGCGGCCTCTGGCATCTCTTCGTAGTTACGGTTGAGATAACCAAAGACCATAGTGAAAGTCCCGTCAGAGTTTCTCTCCCAACCTTCAAACACCGGTTGGACGTTCTGTCCTCTGTCAAAACGCAACTGCCCGTACGAGGGGCCACTTACAAACGTAAGAACTAAAGCGACCACACCCACGGAAAAGGGGAACCGGTAACTGCCCAACATGACGCCTCCGCTTAGTCGTTGTTGTTGTCAGCCAGCATTTTTCGTTCGTCAAGTGCCGCTTCAAACTCTTCATCATCGAGCTCATACCAGCTCGTCCACGTAAAGCTCATATCGTCACTTGACCGCTGCCCGTATCCTGCCCAGTTCCGCGGATCAGGATTCCATCGGTTGGCACGTGAATTGTCATGCCACGTAATCGTGTGCAACATCGAACCAGCCGGCAGCAACGGCTGCACATCTTCGTCATAGTTGTAAACGATGTGCCAGCCAAAGTCCCAATTGGCACAACTAAGCATTTCCGTATTCCCATCGGGATATATCGCCTCAATGCACTGTCGTTTACCACGATTATGCAGGTGCGGCTGGAATCCAGTTAAACGGACGTTCTGGTCAAAGCCGTAATAACTGTCATGACGTATATCATCGTCACCTGCCGGAATGTCCAGGTCGAAATTCTGAGCCAAGGTCTTTGAAAACAGTTCGTGCTCTGGCTCTTCCCCCTTCGGGAAAAAATGCAGCCCAACGCTGGTTCGGTCAGTTCGATCTTCACCAATCGACGCATAATGCATGTTGAAGCGTATGAGCGAACCCGCTTTGACAAGCCGGCCGGAACCCGGGGGAAAGACATCGCCATTCTTCCCTTGAGCATACTCATTGAGAAAGTCACCCTGGCCGTCGTCCTCCGACTCCTGCAACCGCGTCACAGCATGGTGCACGACGGGGAACCCCTCAGCCGAAGGTTTCGTCTCAACCGCCGATATCCAGCGATCTTCCGTTAAACCAGATTCAGCAAAAAAATCACCCCACCAATTCGCACCCTCTGCAGGCACCACGAATGGCTCTGGAATCGGAACCACCCAATCGGGTTCACCAATATGCCACCTATCGTGATCGGCAAATGTTCGCGGTTCAGGAGCATCGGCGGGATTTCCCCGCGGTGCGCCGGCATCGACCCAATTGACGATCATCGCTACCTGCGCATCAGTGAGTGAACGGTCTCCTTTAAACCCCTGCACGCCAATGCTCTTATCGATGTACCAAGGGGGCATCGAACGACTGGCAACCTTATCTTTAATCGAGCGGGCCCACGGACGTGTTTCCTCGTATGTTACTAACGACATCGGTGCGATGGCACCGTCACGGTGACATGCCTGACACGACTCCTGAAGGATCGGCAACACATCCTTCGTAAACGTCACGTCCTGAGCGACCCCTGGAACGGCTAACCCGAAAACTATCAGCGTACCAAGAACAACACTGAACGCTCTAAACCGGAGGACCTCGACCATGGATTTCATACGCGTAACCTCCTATACGAAGATACTTTGGATACTTTGCTCCCGGATTAACCAGATGTCAACAAAAGCTAGAAACTCAACGAATTTTTACGCTAACGTGCTAACGTCTCCTCAGCCTCTTTCTCCCGAGCGCCAGCCAAAATCACTTCCATCGAGTAATTGCCCTCGTGACAGGCGTATTCGTAGATAGGCTCATCATTCCGTAACATTGGCACCTCATACGTCCACGGCTCCGTCCATGTACTGGGATCGTTCACGGTCACCTCGTACAGCAAAACATCCTGCGAAAGTGGCCTAAACCGTTCTGTCAGTAGCAGCTCGGCGCTCGCGCCGCCTCGCATAAAGCTTGTCTCTCGCAAAAAATTACGTGTCTCAACCACTAGCGTGTCCCCATCCCAATGGCCACGGGATTCACCAGCCCACTGACGGAGTCCATTCAGAGGTCTACCGTCAAGTTGCACAACACGCGGGTTGTGGTTCATCTCGTTGTAGATCACCACTGTGTCTGGCGTTTGGAATAGTTGAACATTGTTGTTGTAACCACCAGGCGTCATCGGCGGCCCAGAATTGAATCCAGTGACGCATCGCACCTGGAGACCATTCGGGCCAAGATCATCGACCCATCCACCTGGTATCGGCTCATGTGGCCCGGTGTCTTTTCGAGCCTCGGCCATCGCCGCTCGGGCTCGCTCGGCAGCTGCGGTCAATGGGGGAAGTCGACCCGTAGGCGGGTCGGTAACGAGCGAGGTTCGCATCGTTTCTGTGACTGAGGTCCCACGGTCAAACCAAAATGTATTGTAGTTGCCGACAATATCAGCTGGAACTTCATCGTCCCGGCCTGCATCCTGAAGCGCTCGAATATTTTCGGCCTCAGCTGCTTCCTCCGCCGTGAGAAACGGTTTATCGGCGAGTTCCTCCGGTCGTTCCATGGGCGTGATCGTACGGAAATCCCACACCCCCTGAATATCCGGCTGTCCCCAATCCGTGCGCGGCAACTCACTTTGGGTTTGCCCAGTAACCGTTAAAGGCACGACAATAAACACAACTAAGAGGGAAAATAAACCAACGCGATCGCGGTCCACCATGAAACACCTCTCCCAATAGCGAGAATCCAACTTCAACCGTAGAGTGAGCCGAGGCGAGAATAGCACGGGTCCTCGACTCTGTCGGTTTTCTAAACAAAGTTTCACACCGGAGCACACATTGTGACAGACGCCAAGAAAGAAACCCTAGGGTTCCAAACGGAAGCCCAACAGCTACTGCACTTGATGATTCACTCCCTGTATTCCAATAAGGAAATCTTCATTCGGGAGCTTATTTCTAACGCATCGGATGCCTGCGACAAACTGCGTTTTGAATCACTCACTGACGCATCCCTACTTGCCGCCGACCCAGACCTCGAGGTTCACGTCCACATCGACGCAAAAGCTCGAACAATTACGGTTAGTGACAATGGCGTTGGCATGTCTCGCCAAGAAGTGATCGACAACATTGGCACCATTGCAAAATCCGGAACACGAGAGTTCGTAGAACAGCTCACCGGTGACCAAACAAAGGACGCGCACCTAATCGGGCAATTTGGCGTCGGTTTCTACTCTTCCTTCATCGTGGCGAGCCGTGTATCGCTCGTTACAAGACGTGCTGGACTTTCGTCTGGTGATGCGGTTTTGTGGGAGAGCACGGGAGAGGGAGACTACACCATTGAATCCGTCGATAAAGCACCGCGCGGAACAGATGTAACCCTATACCTGCGTGACGGAGAAGATGAATTACTTTCAGGACAATACTTAAGAAGCGTCGTAAGGAAATATTCGGACCACATCACAATTCCCATCTTGATGCAAAAAGAACCGGCATCAACAACCGAGAACGAACAAACCGTTGAAGACAGCAATGTCGAACCAGAAAAAGTAAATCAGGCCGCCGCGCTCTGGACACGCCCAAAATCAGACATTACCGAAGAACAGTACAACGAGTTTTATAAACACGTTGCGCACGACTTCGAAGTGCCGCTGGCCCACACGCACGTACGAGTCGAAGGACGTCAGGAATATACCGTTCTGTTTTACATACCCAAACGTGCGCCGTTCGACCTCTGGGATAGAGAAAAACGTCACGGCATCAAACTCTATGTGCGCCGCGTATTCATTATGGACGGCACAGAACAGTTAATGCCTGGTTATCTTCGATTCGTTAGGGGGCTGATCGACTCAAATGATCTCCCACTCAATGTCTCGCGTGAAATATTGCAGGATTCACGTGATGTTGAATTAATGAAAACAGCATCAGTCAAGCGGGTTCTCACTCTGTTAGAAAATCTTGCTAGCAAGGAATCCCAGAAATACGCCGAGTTTTGGGAAGCCTTTGGACGCGTTATCAAAGAAGGCATTGGCGAGGACCTCCCAAACAAAAGCCGAATTGCTGGGCTTCTTCGCTTCTCCTCTACCAAAGACAATACGCAAACCGAAACTGTTTCGCTCGCCGACTACCTGTCTCGAATGAAAAACGGCCAAGATAAGGTCTACTACATCACTGCCGATAGTTTTGCGGCGGCACAAAACAGCCCCCATCTTGAAATTTTCAGAGAAAAAGGTATCGAAGTACTGTTGCTTCACGATCGTGTCGACGAGTGGATCGTTTCGCACCTACAGGAATTTGAAGGTAAAACGTTGCAGTCGGTCACGAAAGGCGACTTAGACCTAAGTGAACTTTCCGAAGATGAAACAACGACAAAGAAAAAGCAGGAAACAGCCGACGATTTCAAAGACGTCGTTGATCGCATTCAAAAGGCACTCGGCGCCAAGGCAAAGAACGTTCGCCTTACCGACCGGTTAACAGAATCACCAGCGTGTCTCGTCACAGAGCAGGACGGCATGAGTGCCAATCTCGAACGTGTGTTGCGCGCTGCTGGCCAGGCAGTGCCTGACGTACCACTCGTGCTCGAAATCAACCCATCTCATCCAATCGTAGCGCGGCTAAAAGAGGAAACTGACGATGATCGCTTCACCGATTGGAGTCACATTCTGTTTGATCAGGCCATGCTCGCAGAGGGTGGACACCTCGACGACCCGGCAAGCTTCGTCAAACGGCTAAATGAACTGATGTTAACCATGGCGGGCAAGACGAAGTCACGAATTTGGACACCTGACAGCTAATCACAAACTCAAACGAACGCGGCGCTAGCTAGCAGAGCCACCATCTCGAATGCGTGCGATTTTCTTGTCTCGATCAGAACCAAGATTCGACAGATCCCGACGATAGTGAGCTTCTAACTCCTCGCGTGCAGCCGGATCAACAGTCACGGCCATTTTTGATTGGTGAAGA
>Ga0310121_10001634_pt1 | contig 22502 bp, 15 predicted proteins | sample CB27_Tmax_986_MG_FD_203504 | JGI IMG/M metagenome (GOLD analysis project Ga0310121, IMG submission 203504) | Marine microbial communities from Western Arctic Ocean, Canada - CB27_Tmax_986 | ecosystem: Environmental > Aquatic > Marine > Oceanic | place: Canada: Western Arctic Ocean | collected...
ACCTGCTCGACGTCGGGCAAATCGAATGGCTCGAGGTCACATCCCAGCACGCGCATGCGAAAGGCTGGGCCGAACTTGCAAACCATCTTGCCCAACCGGCCGACCCCCAGGACGCCCAACGTCATATTGGATAATTGCTGGCCCGAAAACCGCATCGCGTCCCAACCCCCTTCGAGGGCATGGCAGTGGGCCGCGCGCAAATTTCGGCAGCTGGCCAGCAACAGCATCCAGGCACATTCGGCCGTGGCGGTGAACCGGTCCAACAGACCGTAATCCCTGGTGATACTCAGTACGCGAATCCCACGCCGGCTCGCTTCTTCCTTGTCGATGTGGTCGGTCCCAGTCGACGCGGTGTTGATCACCTTGACTCGCTCGGCTCGTTGGAGCACCTCTTTGTCGATCCGTGAGTCGACATGAATCCACAAGGCGTCATATTGGCCAACCAATTCGAGCAACTTGGCCCGGTCGGGAGCCTCGATGTCAACGTCCGCGATCGCCTCCAGCGGGCCGATGAATCGCTTGACGCTGGACGGGTCCAGCATGCAGAGTACGCGTGGTTTTCTCAAAGTTATTGCTCACGTTTCTAGGCTCGGCGTCAAGCGTTCACATAGCTGAAGTCGTAAGACTTTGGCCATTACGCGTTCCAACCAAAATATCGTATGACTCCATCGAAATGCGTATGCGCATAGATGGCCGCGTGAGATTATAGCGTTGAATGGCGATTCATCCAAAGTCTCACGACTTCGGCTACAAATCAACGCGAATCTAATACGATTTCAAAATGATGCAGCTGCGGATCGTCGGTAACGGTAAACAGCAAGTCCGAGGTGGCAAACGAACGATACCGGTGGGCCATCTCGGGTCCCATAGCGGATTGCCGACTTGCCGATTGCCCCTGCGCTGCTCTTTTCATCAGTTGTTGCTCCCAATTCTTTTCCAGCGGCGGCGCCGGCGGCACAATCAGAACTTGATGTTGACCTGGCAAGGCCCCATCGTCGTCGTCGAAGGTGCCAAGCTTGAACGTGCCATCCGACCCGATGGTGGTCCGCGCGATGGGGGCCTCGCGATCCTCGACCGATTGGAACTCGAGCCGTCCGCAGCAGGTCAAGACTTAGCACGATTCCCGTTGAAGGTTGAGGAAGGATTACTCTATATCGAAGTCCCGTTGGCCACCGTGACTGGATCACACGAGGCATAGACGCGAGTCGAGTTGGTCAGTGGCTTGCCGAATGAATCCCGGTCAGTGGGTTGCAACTTCGTGAACTCACAAATGAGCCAGTCCCAAATCATCTCCGTCGCCGGTGGTTTTGTCTTGGCGGCACGCCCGCGTATCTTTTTGTCGTTTAGATTGCCACCGGCATCTTATTGGCCATCTATTACCAACCGGCACCCTCTACGGCATACGAGTCCACTCGGTACATTGAGGTGCCCCGGATTTTGTAGACACTCCAAGCGTATCTTCTCAATCGCTAGTTTGCTTCAACGGGTTGTTGCTAGGTTCGGCTAAGACCCCCACGAGCTGGGTGCAGGAACGCACTTTTGTCCTCTTAATCTTAATCTTAGTCCGCGTCAGATTAAGATTAAGATTAAGATTGTGGACTTAATGCATTTCACTTCCAAAAGTCCGTTCCTGCACCCCCACGAGCTTGCTCGTGGGTGAATGAGGTTGACAGCTATCGGAACGATATGAACATCCACGGCCCCCCCGAGCTTGCTCGGGGGTGAGAAAGGTTTTTCGCTATGAACTACGTTTAGCCATAACACTTCGGTCGCTGACGAGTAAAGGGGCAAGGAAATCGCTGGGGTTGATGGCTCCCGCATAGCTTCCACTGGTTCCTGACGCTTCCAGTGGTGGTTCGGGCGTGTTGAGCCAAACGTCGGAGCCTGACGTCATGAGCCGACCCAGTTATTGGTCAGGCGCGGACCTTCATAAACCTACGGCAGCCATGCGGTCGGACAAGTTACTGGTCCGTTTCCGAGGTGAGCGGATTCATCTGGCGGTCGTGCGAGATCACCAAAGAACGGTAGGACTGGTCACGTGGGAAGATGTTTTGGAAGAGCTGGTAGGCGAAATCAAGGATGGGAAAGACGTTTCGGCCTGAAACGCAACGAATTACCGTTGCCCGGGTGGATTTTTAGTTGAGTTTTTACACCCTACGGCAATTTTTTGTCCGACATCGGTCCGCAGTTCGATTCCGGTCCGCACGGCCATTGGGAACATTCCTGCCAAAAGCCTCAAAACTCCACCAATTCCGCGCGAACCAACCCTCGAAAACGGGCTTTGCGGCTGCCAAGATGCCCGTAGTATCACGAAACGTAAGGAAGACCGGCTTAGACTTTCGCCTCTTGGCGGCGACGTCGTTCTTTGAAAGAACCTACGTCGGCGACGGAACTCCCTGTGGCCGAACAACGTCCAACAAGACGGCGTTCGTTTCCTGCCACGACCCATTTCCGCCAAATGCACCCCTTCACCCAACGCCGTTAAGGATTTTCAAACTCGAAAAACACACGATTTCATGCGTAGCTGAAATCGTAAGATTTTGGCCGCAACACGCTAAACGCCAAATTCTCACGCTCTTCAGCTACCAAGATGTCCGTAGCTGAAGTCGTAAGACTTTGGCCACAATACGCTAGACGCCAAATTCTTACGCTCTTCAGCTACCAAAGTCCTTAACCGCGTTACTCTTCAACATGAAAAAACCCTTCTCCTCGTTGATATTGACCCTGCTGGCAGTCCTGCCCGTGATCGGACTGTTACTTCCAGCTTCCCACCTAGCCAATGCAGCGGACGCGGCCGCCCGAAAATCACAATGGAAGAAAGTCAAGGAAGCCGTGGATAAAGGCCTGCCCAAGACCGCAATCGAGCACCTCGACCCGATTATCGCCGGGGCGCTCGACGACAAGGCATACGCCGAGGCGATCAAGGCCATCGGCCAGAAGATCACTCTGGAGGGAAACATTCAGGGAAACAAGCCAGAGGAAAAAGTCCGCCGCCTGCAGGCCGAAATGGACAAAGCCCCGGCGGAGATGAAGCCTGTCATGGAGGCGATCCTGGCCCATTGGTATTGGCAGTACTTCCAGCATAACCGCTGGCGATTCATCCAACGGACGCAAACGGACGCCCCACCCGGCGACGATTTCACGACCTGGGATCTCCCCCGCATCCTGGGCGAGATTGACAAGCACTTCACAGCGGCGCTCTCCGCCCAGGCGACGCTCCAACAAACGCCCATCGCCGAGTACGACCTACTGCTGTCCAAGGGCAACGTGCCAGACGCCTATCGTCCCACGCTCTACGACTTTCTGGCCCACGAGGCACTGGCCTTCTACAGCGCGGGCGAGCAGGCCGGCGCCAGGTCGCAAGACGCCTTCGACCTCTCGGCCGAGGAGCCGATCTTCGCAGCGGCTGAAGCGTTCCTGCAATGGGAAATTGAGACGACCGACCAACGATCGCCGACGGTCAAGGCGTTAGGGCTCTACCAGGATCTCCTCCGGTTTCACCAACAGGATGAGGACCGGAGCGCCTGGATCGACGTCGACCTCCTGCGGCTTAACTTCGGTTCGAACAAGGCATTCGGAGAAGAAAAAAACGCCCGCTACAAAGCGGCCCTCCGGCGGTTTGACGAAAAGTGGACCGATCATCCGATCTCGTCGCGAGCCCGACACGACTGGGCCACCGTCCTCCAACAGGAAGGCGAGTTGGTCGAGGCACATCAGGTGGCAACCGAGGGGATGAATCGATTTCCAGATAGCGTAGGTGGCAAGCATTGCTTCAATCTTGTTCAGCAGATCGAAGCCCGCTCGGTCCAGATCACCACCGAGCGGGTGTGGAACAAGCCACCGCCGACGATCGATGTCCACTATAAGAACATCACCAAGGTCTACTTCCGCGCCGTGTCCTATGACTGGGAAGCAAGACTAAAACAACTCCCCCAACAGCGTCCGGAACAGCTGGACCAACAACAGCGAACGGCTCTGTTGACGAAGAGGCCAACGCACGCCTGGTCGGCCGACCTGCCGGCCACGACAGACTATCAGCAGCGAGTCGAGAGCATTGCGATTCCCCAGAACCTGGCGCCCGGCCTCTACTTCCTCATCTCCAGCCACGACCAGACGTTTCGCGACGAAAATAACCAGGTGATGTTCACCGACATTTGGGTCAGCGACCTGGCTCTCGTCATGCGGACGCGCCATGGCCAGAACATCCTGGAAGGTTTTGTGCTGGACGCGATCAGCGGCGAGCCAATTGCCGACGCCCGGCTGACGGCCTGGACTGGCGACCGCAATCAATGGGTCCCCGTCCCACCAACCAAATCGGATGAGCATGGCCTGTTCCGTTTCACCGGCGATCACCGCAAGAATTACCTTGTTCACGCCAGCAAGAACGGTCAGGAGCTGGTCACCGGCAATAACTATCGCGTGGACCGCCGTGACCTGCGCGCCAAGCCGTTCAGCCGCACGATCTTTTTCACGGATCGAAGTCTTTATCGGCCCGGCCAGACGATCCAGTACAAAGGGCTCTGCGTTCAGGTCCACCAGGAGAAAGACAACTACAAGACCCTGGCGGACGAGTCGCTGACGGTGATCTTCGCTGACGGTAACGGCAAGGAGATCTCCCGCCAGCAACATTGGACCAATGACTACGGCTCGTTTCATGGCAGTGTCACGGCGCCGCGCGATCGATTGATGGGCCAGATGAGCATCCACGTGGACGGAGAACCGAGTGGCTCGGCCAGCTTCAACGTCGAGGAATACAAACGGCCAAAATTCGAGGTCGCGCTCGAGCCTCCCCAGGAAGCGGCTCGGTTGAACACCGAGACAAGCCTGGTGGGAAAGGCGACTGCTTACACGGGAGCGGCCATCGGCGGCGCCAAGGTACAATACCGAGTCGTCCGCGAGGTGCGGTATCCGAACTGGTGGCAATGGTGCTTCTGGTGGCGAACGCCCCAGACCAACAGCCAGGAAATTGTCCACGGCTCGACGACCACGGGCAGTGACGGCCGGTTCACGATCAAGTTCACCCCGACCCCCGACCGATCGGTGTCCGCAGAGGACGAGCCCACGTTTCAGTTCACCGTCTATGCGGATGTAACCGACACGTCGGGCGAAACCCGTTCGGCGCAGCATACGGTCAGCGTGGGCTATACGGCATTACAAGCTTCGCTTAGCGCGACCGACTGGCAAGAGGTCGACAAATCGGTAGAGGTCACGCTCCACACCACGACACTCGATGGCGAGGGGCAGCCATCTGAAGGCTCACTTAAAGTCTATCGCCTCAAACAGCCCGAAAAGGTCCAGCGCCCGAGCTGGCAAATACAACATTACACGCCGCGCCGTCTTGGCACAGCCGGTGAACCAGCACCGGATCCGGCCAATCCCAATTCCTGGCCGCTGGGAGAAGTTGTCGCCGAGCAGGGATACACCACCGACGCGGAGGGTCGTGCCAGCTTTTCGTTTGATTTACCAGCGGGCCTCTACCGTACGATGCTGACGACGCAAGACCGCTTTGGCAAACCAGTCACCGCGCGCCTGCCGCTCACTGTCCTCGATCCGGGCGCCAGGAAACTCGAGCTCAAAGTCCCCCACCTGTTCTCGGCGCCGAGTTGGAATCTCGAGCCGGGCCAGGAGTTCACCGCCCTCTGGGGCTCGGGATACGAGCAGGCGCGGGCGTATGTCGAGGTCGAGCACCGCCGCAGATTGCTCAAGAGTTATTGGACCGAGCCGGGCCGCACGCAGGAGATCATTGGGCAGGACGTCACCGAGGCGATGCGCGGCGGGTTCACTGTGCGAGTGACGATCGTCCGCGAGAACCGGGCCTATCTGGAGTCGCGGCACGTGAACGTCCCCTGGAGTAACAAGAACCTTACCATCAAATGGGAACACTTCACCTCGAAATTGGAGCCGGCCGCCAAAGAGACTTGGACGGCTATCATCACGGGTCCGAAGGCCAGGCAAGTGGTGGCGGAAATGGTGGCGTGTATGTACGATGCGTCGCTCGATGCCTACCTGATGCACCAATGGCAGCAATCGTTTGGTGTGTTTCGATACGACCGTTCCAACCTGGCCTCCCGTTTTGAAAACCAACTCAAGGGCTTCCAGCACCTCCACGGCAACTGGCCAATCCACGCCAAAAATGCACAGCTCACCTACCGTTCGTTTCCCGCGGATATCATTGCCAATTTGTGGGGATATCAATTCCGTAGAATGGCGCATGGCATGGCGAACGGGGCGGCCAAATTCGCGTTTGCTGCCGAAGCTCCCGCCGCACGCGAGCCGGAGGTGGCGAACCAATCACTCGGGATAGAAGCCCAGGCAGCTTCCAGCGTGGCGGATGAGGGAACACAACCACCGGGTCCCGATCTGAGCCAGGTGTCCGCACGCAAGAACCTCAACGAGACGGCCTTCTTCTTTCCACACTTGATCTCCGACAAGCAAGGGCGTGTGAAGCTCGAGTTCACGATGCCCGAGGCACTCACTCAGTGGAAGTTCATGGGCTTTGCCCACGACGAAAAACTGCGGTCGGGTTTTCTGCAGGACGAGGTGGTAACCGCCAAGGACTTGATGGTCGAGCCCAACCCACCCCGATTTGTCCGCGAGGATGACGTCCTGGAGTTTTCGGTCAAGGTGTCCAATCAATCGGCCAGCCGCCAAAAGGGAAAAGTCCGCCTCACGTTCGCCGACGCGCAGACGCTCGATTCGGCCGACACTGTGTTGGGCAACCTCGAGACCGATCGCGACTTTGATATCGCTTCGCAGGAGTCGCAGAGCTACTCGTGGCAGCTGAAAGTCCCCGATGGGACGAGCTTTCTCACGTACAAGGCCGTTGGATCCACGGGCCGGCTTTCCGACGGCGAGGAGGGCTACCTGCCGGTTCTCTCCCGCCGCATGCTGGTTACCGAGTCGCTGCCGCTGCCGATCCGTGGTGCGCAAACCAAGAAATTCGATTTCGCCAGGCTCCGCGAATCGGGCGAGTCGAGCACGCTGCGGCACGAAAACCTGAGCGTGCAGATGGTTTCCAACCCATCGTGGTATGCCGTCATGGCGCTGCCGTACCTGATGGAGTACCCTCATCAATGCACGGAGCAAGTCTTTAACCGGCTGTATGCCAACGCCCTCGCCCGGCACATCGCCAACTCCGATCCCAAGATCCGCCGCGTGTTCGACATCTGGAAAAACACGCCAGGCGACACGCTCGACAGCCCGCTGGAAAAGAATCAGGATCTCAAGGCAGTAATGCTCGAGGAAACACCTTGGCTGCGGCAGGCGCACAAGGAAAGTCAGGCACGCCGCAACGTGGGGATCCTCTTTGACGAAAACCGCTTGAACGACGAGACGGCCAGGCTGTTGCGAAAACTCGCCGAACTGCAGTTGCCCGACGGCGCCTGGTCGTGGTTCCCGGGTGGACCGAGTAACGACTACATCACGCTCTACATCACGACCGGCTTCGGGCGAATGCGGCATTTGGGTGTTGACCTCGACGTCTCGTCCGCGATCAAGTCTCTTGATCGCCTCGACGCCTGGATCGATCGCATTTACCGCGAGATCCTCGAACACGGCGACAAGAAAGCCAACCATCTCTCGACGACGATCGCCTTCTACCTTTACGGTCGCAGTTTTTTCATCGAAGACAAGCCGATAGCTGCGAACCACAAGGAGGCGGTCGACTATTTCCTGGAGCAGGCGAAGACGTATTGGCTCGAGCTGGCTCACCGCCAGTCGCAGGCTCATCTCGCCGTGGCTTTGAAGCGGTTCGGCAACGAGCCGACGGCCCGCGGCATCATGCGGTCGATCAAGGAGCGGTCGGTGAGCGACGACGAACTGGGAATGTTCTGGCGTGAGTTGGAACTCTCCTGGTGGTGGTACCGCGCCCCGATCGAGACGCAGGCCATGATGATTGAGGCGTTTGACGAGGTCATGAACGACGCGGACGCCGTGGAAGAGTGCAAGGTGTGGCTGCTGAAGCAGAAACAGACACAGGATTGGAAGACGACCAAGGCCACGGCCGACGCGGTCTATGCACTGCTGTTGCGAGGTAGCGATCTGTTGGCGTCGCAGGCGCTGGTGGAAGTCTCGCTGGGTGGCGAAAGAATTGAACTGAAGAACGTGGAAGCGGGAACGGGTTTTTACGAGCAGCGTTTTCTCCGCGGCGAGATCAAGCCGGAGTTTGGGGAGGTCCTCGTCAAAAAAGTGGATGAGGGTGTGGCCTGGGGAAGCGTCCACTGGCAGTATCTCGAGGACATGAGCCAACTCACCCCCTACGAAGGCACACCGCTCAAGCTGAAGAAATCGCTCTACACAAAGACCTACACTAAGCAAGGTCCGGTCCTCACGCGCATCCAGGGCAAGTTGAAAGTGGGGGATGAGTTGGTCGTCCGGGTCGAGCTCCGCGTAGACCGCGACATGGAGTACGTCCACCTCAAGGACCAGCGGGGCAGCGGCACGGAGCCGGTTAATGTGCTTTCACGGTACCGGTACCAGGACGGATTGGCCTATTACGAATCAACCCGTGACACGGCGAGCCATTTTTTCATCGACTATCTTCCCAAGGGGGTCTACGTCTTTGAGTACTCGACGCGAGTCGTCCACCGCGGGCGCTACCAGACGGGTATGGCTCAGGTCCAATGCATGTACGCCCCTGAATTCAACAGCCACTCGGAGAGTTTCTTGCTAGACGTGAATTAGCTGAGCAAATCGTCGCCTGACTGCGGGCCTACATCCGGCGCAGCTTCTGGATTGCCACGATTCAGAATAACCAATGACGACTAGCACGACCAATCTCGACCGTACATCACACGTCCAACGATTTATCCGCGTCTAGATTGCGTTTGGCCAATTCATCGATCTCTTCCAATGCGTCGTGCAACCGTTCGGTCCACTGACGAATTGAAACTTGAGAAAGTTGACTGGGAATCGCGATGGGTTGCCCCACAGCTAGTGAAACACGGCTGAATCACTTGAGCGTAATGTATTCGCGGTGCCAGAAGATGACCACATGGGGCAGCTGCTCGGCAACGAAACTGTCCAGGATATCTAGCCCGTGGGTCCAGACACGCCAGGACGCTCCCAAAATCCGCAACCACTTTCCAAAAGCCCACCTCCGCCCGCTGTCCGGCTTGGAGGCTTTGAGACGTTCCGATTAGCGACATCCAGAGGGTTTCCGCTGTGTGACCAGTAACCCGACGCGTAAGCGAGGAGAACGCGAATGGCATCGCCAATGCGGCGTCGGTTCGAACCCGTACGGCGGCGTTGTGTGCATTCGCGGGAGAGGTGTGAGGAATCGTCGCCAGAGAGGTTTCGCCTTGCGGGTGCCGGCCATCCGCCTTAGTCTAAGTTAGACATGCTCGATATGTTTTCCCGTTCACTAGAGCGTTCTATGCGATGACCTTTGTCGCATCGTCCCCGTGCCGCGACAAGTAGGTTTAGGATGAGCAGCGTTCAGCTTCCACAGCTTCCTCCCGACGTGGTCGCACGCGTGGCCGCCGTCCATGTCGATGTAGAAGATGCCACGAGACTCAAGGCGATGGGGATCTGCGTCGGCCGACAGGTTCAGCTTGTACGTGCAGGCGATCCGCTGATCGTCCGTGTTCTCGGCTCACGCGTGGGAATGTCGGCAAGAGTCGCCGAAGGGGTCACGGTGGAGCCGGTGCATGACGCAGAGGAGAAATAGTTTGCCGATGGCCGCTAGACCTGTGGTCCAATGTTGATTCATCCAATCCCTTTCTGTTCCTTGCCAACTGATCGTAGCCTTCCGACCTCGAGCCTGTGAAATCCGTGAATTCAACATTCGACCAGAACCTGCTGACCGTCCTGCCGTCAACCGATCGGCCACTCACAATTGCGTTGGCTGGCAACCCTAACGCCGGCAAATCGTCGCTTTTCAATCGTCTCACGGGGCTTCGCGCCAAGACCGCAAATTTCCCAGGGACCACCGTCGCGCACCGACGCGGACAACTGCAGATCGGTGGCCAGACGGTGACTCTGATCGATCTTCCCGGACTGTATACACTGGACGCCGTCACTCCCGATGAGCGCATCGCCGTGGAAGCTCTGGAAGGACTGCTGCCAGGATCGGCAAGCCCTGATGCTGTGGTGATCGTCGTGGACGCCACGAACCTGGAGCGAAACCTGTTCCTGGCAGGCCAGATCCTCGAACTCGGAATGCCCACCTTGGTGGCGTTGAATATGATCGACACGGCCGACAAACATGGTCTGCGATTCAACTTGGACGAGATGACGACGCGATTGGGCTGTCCGGTCGTGCCGATTTCCGCGCGGACCGGACAAGGAGCTGACGAACTGATTGCTGGGTTGGAGCGCACTGTCCGTGAGCAAACCTCACCAACGGTCCCTCCGGAATTGACGTCATGTGGCTCCTGCAGCGGTTGTCAGTACGGTGCCCGATATGACTGGGCCGAGACGGTAAGCACCGCGGTGTGTAGCGGCGACGCCTCCGCCCATGGTCGGCACACGGAAGCGATCGACCGCGTCCTCACGCATAAGGGGGTGGGCCTGGTGTGTTTCGCTTCCGTCATGCTGCTCACCTTTATGATCATATTCTCGGTCGCTCAGTATCCAATGGATCTGATCGATGGGTGGTTCGGACTGGCAAGTCAAACTGTCGGACGATGGTTGCCTCCAGGAGATATTAGCAGCCTTGTCACCGACGGTATCATTGCTGGAGTTGGCGGAGTGCTCGTCTTCTTGCCGCAGATCTGCATGTTGTTCTTTATGCTTTCACTCCTGGAGGACTCTGGCTACCTCGCTCGAGCCGCCTTCGTGATGGATCGCCTGATGCATCGTGTCGGCCTGCCGGGAAAGGCGTTTGTTCCGATGCTGTCGGCGCACGCCTGCGCCATCCCCGCGATCATGGCCTCGCGGGTCATCGATGACCGCCGCGATCGCCTGGCCACGATCATGGTGCTGCCGCTGATGACGTGCTCCGCCCGGCTACCAGTCTATGCGATGGTGATGGCGTTGCTTTTTCCCGACGATCCACTGAAAGCATCTCTGCTATTTGCCGCTGCCTATGCATTGGGGATCGTCGCGGCGCTGGTCATGGCTTGGGTCTTCAAAGGGACGCTGCTCAAAGGGCGGACGAAACCTCTTGTCATTGAGCTACCCAACTACCGGCTGCCGTCGCTGCGAAATGCCTTGTTAACGACGTACGAACAAGCGTACGCGTTCGTGCAGTCCGCTGGCACAACGATCATGCTGATCTCACTGGTGATGTGGGCGCTCGCCACTTATCCGAAAACGTCCGTCGAGGATATGCCGAGCGGTGTGCAAACCCGAGTCGCCGAACTAGAGGCAGGCGGTGATCCCAACAGCGCTGCAAGTCTCATCGATCAAGCTCAATTAGAACGTTCTTTCGCCGGCCAACTGGGCCGAGCGGTGGAACCCGTTTTTGCGCCACTGGGGCTCGACTGGAAGATGAGTGTTGGCGTCATCAGCTCTTTTGCGGCCCGGGAGGTCATCGTATCGACGATGGCCGTACTCTATGGCATCGGCGAGGGCGCGGTCGAGGACGACGGGCTGTTGATCGACCGCTTGCGAAGGAGCACGCATGCAGACGGACGACCGGTGTTCACGTCGGCCGCTTGCCTTAGCCTGCTCGTCTTCTACGTGTTGGCCATGCAATGCTTGCCGACGCAGGTGGTTACCAAGCGCGAGACAGGCTCGTGGAAATGGCCGCTCCTACAACTGGGCTATATGTCGGCGCTTGCCTATGTCGCGGCTCTGATCACCTATCAAGCCGCCGCGGCGTTTGGATTGGCTTAGGCTGCTAGAAATAAGGATGGTATTCCGTCGGTTCGTACGGCCGCAGCGAATATTTCGATTGGACGAACGACACGATATCGGTCAATTAAGTGACCGTCATCTCGTCGTTGTACAGCCTCATTTTCGATTCGCCTTCCGCGGTCTGCACATCCTCGGCTTTGTAGCCTAGAGCAAAGCGATGGGAGGGATTGATAATGGAGGTTACCAGTTGGCCATACGTCTTGATCGTCCCCACTTCGCCACCGAGCGCTACAGAGACATCTGGTTCTCCTTCATCTGGTTGCAGTTGATCCACTCCGCTAATCGAGTGGCACGCATTGCAGCCAAGCCGCACGTAGGTCTCTTGTCTGGCGGCTTTATCCCCGTCCGGCAAAGTAAAGCCACGTGAGGATTTGGGACCCATGTCGCATCCAATAATGAGCGCTAGAACGACACAAAATAGCAGGGTGATGTTACTTCGTATGGCTTTTTCTCCTTGGTTCAACCTCTCTGCCTCTCTGCTGGTCTTTGTCTTAGCTCCAACAAAACATTTACGTCGATGCGTTAGACGAGACGCAATTTAAATGCCAAACTGCCAGCCAATATCAAATGATAATTCTGAACGCTTAAATCGTGCCGAATTCTCATGTGTTTTGCTCCAGGTGCCAATCCTCACAAAGGGCAACGTGCGAAAACGCACACCACAAGTTGCGTATTGACACGGTACGACCGCAAGGGGACTAGACGTTAACCGCTATGGCTCATTCTATTTCGAGTCGGTAGCTTAACGCCCCGATAGCCTCACCTTCTTTTGCTTGTTCGTAGTGCGGGTGGCACATCACGCACTTTTGCATCACGACAGGAATAGGTGTGGCGGCCAGTAGATACCTTTTGTCCTCTTCTTGCACGATTTGTTCGTAGTAATCTTTGCCTGCCTTGAGGTTTTTGACTGCTTTCGTTTCAAATCCCTCTCGTGGTGAGTTCTCGTCGTCGTAGGGTTCACCGGTCGCATCCAACAGGCGCACTTCGTGCCAGCCTTTCTTATTGATCGCCTCGAACAAGGCGATGGCGGCACTGCCTGCCGGAAAGTCATCTTCGTCATGGACGTACTTGTCCGTAATCAACACAACGGCTGTCTTATAAATATCGTCCAGCATCCTTATGGTTTTTGCGCACGATCAACGGCCGGATCATCTGTTCGGTTCTGAGCATGCTCGGCTCGAACAACGTCGTGCTGTACCCACGCCAGCGTGGTAGCCAAGATGAAGAAAGAGATAACCACCAGCGTCCGTCGAATTAACATTGTTTTGCCTATAGTCCGTATCGCCGCTCCCATTCCCGCCCCCTGTACGGCGACTCCATGATATGCGTGCGACAGAATCGCATGGTCGAGTCCAACACAATCGCGATTGAAATACTCAACGTGTTGGAAAGATTATGTCCTTTGCCTAAGACATAAATGTGATTATCGACACGCCGGTAGCACCAAGCATGACGCCAAAAATTATAACGGTCAGCAAGATCACCGTGATACTCCGCCAGGCGCGGCTGTCGTCGTCAAGCAGGAATTGCTGCTGCTCTTCGGTGAATGCTTGCTTCCACACATCGTTCTCGCCACCGTGCGCATCGATCGACTTACTATCGGCCATCTTGTGTTTAATCTCCTGGTATAGACTATCCGCGTACGAACGGTTGTGAACCTGGCATTCTCAAGCTGTCGGTGGCCAGCTACCCTTCATCTCCCGATTCCAGGTAATCTGGCCGCCTCGCTCGCGGCCAGCGACTCCACGCGGGCGACCCCGACTACCGATCAAGCCGAAACGCGTTAATGGACTCCTCGGTTTCGTAGATCCCTCCTTGAATCAAGTAGGAGTGGATGTAGGCGTCGGTTTCCTGCTCGTCTACCAGCGAATCATCCGCGTGATGAAACTTCAGGATTTCGGTTGCCTCTGCAATGTCGCCATTAGACACCATTACACCAACTTCCAGCGCGCCGGTAAATCCCGCCTGATGTTCGCCGTCCAGCTGGCATTCGATACCATGGCCGAGCAGCAGGTTTTTGACCAATTCGGCCTGGACGGGGTTGGTTGCCGTGTACAGTGTGACTGGTCGATTCTCGGCGTTAATTGTGATTGTTGTCATATCGCACCTGTTTGAGCATTAACACCCTACGAATTGAATATGCGCCAGACGGACGAACTACCGACTGGCTTGCACGAGAAATGAATGCAATACGCGTGCCAATCGCCACAAGTGATTTCTGGTCACGGGATTACGAGATTCTTCAACCGGTGGGTAGGACAAGTCGTGCCTGGGAGCGCTGCAGTGTGCCGTTTGGCGCGCTATTGCCCCCTGATGCTGGAGCCTGTCGTGACCCGCACCCCCTCCCCCACAGCCAATTGGTTACTTGTGATGAACAAATAATGAATGACCAGTGACTCGAGCGTATTTCAAAACCCGTTTTCGCAGGTTTCCGCGACTGTTCCGTCTGTCGCCTCTGGTCGCCAGCTAAACGACGCTAGCGGTACGCAAAGTGGTGATGTCCGTCTCATGCTGTTACTATCCCACCTAGCATGGCGCCGACGGCATAGGCCAACGCGGCGGCGGCACCTCCGATGAACAAGGTCTCCAATCCAGACAAATACCAGGATTGTTCTACAAACCGCGATTTCGCAGCTCCGATGCCAAAAAACGCGATGCCCGTCGAGACGGTACTCCACGCATAGACGTAAGGGACGGTCCACGCGGTGAAGAGCTGCAAGACAAACGCAGCGAGTGGTATGAACCCGACCAGCATGAACGCCACGAAGGTCATGGTGGCGGCCGCCAGCGCCGAGGGGCTGTACAGGGACATCCCCAGCTTTTTGGTCAGCATCGTGTTCACCTGCACAGTGGGATGGTTTGCTTTCGCCGACGTGAACGAAGCGGACGACCTAAGACAACAAACGTGCCGATGACAGAAGGCTACGTGCCACTCTTCTGTGTTGGCGTCTGCTATAGTTCGCCCCCGTTGACGTCCCATATACCAATCTGATGCCCTTTCTCATCATAAAGAAACCGTTCTTGTCGATGCGGTACGGTCCGACTGTCCGGAAGATCTCGGGTTCTGGCCGACTCACGAGCATAGCCTCCAAGCGGGAAACCTGTTGCTCTAGAGATTCGATACGGCGACTGATCGCGTCTAGTTTCGACACTATCGTCTCCAACGTCGCAGAGCGCTCGTTCGACTGAGCTGCCAGGCCGAATGTTGAGGCGAATGTCAGTAGCATCGAGAACGCAATGGCCAAGCGGAGCATAAACATTTTCAATCTCTTTCGTGCTTGCGTCGATACTGTCACCGGTGCGCGTCCCCAACGTCGCCCCAAATGAAGCGGAAAACGTCGATCAGCCGAGAACATTTATGGCACGACGCCGCACGGAAGTAAAAGACGAAGTCGTGCCTGGCATGGATGGGGCGGCTCAGCGGGCATGTTTTGCCGGGCGGCTTCAGGTAAAACACCGACCGCAAAACCCAGCGAAGAACCGAGCGACGTTGCGCACGACAGTCAGACTCTGAGGAACAACAGCGAACACCGCAAGCGGCGGAATGCATCCAACGACCGGTCCGAGCCAGACGACAATTGCGGAACTCGGATTAGGCGAAACATCGGTTCGCGAGATCGTGAGCGGATAAAGGATGACCTGTTGAATCGTGCCCCCGGTAACAATAGCGCCGACGACATGGCCGAGTTCGTGGACGGCCATCATTGCAAACCAGCTCAGCGCCACGAGAGAAAGGGCAAATAAGAACTGGTGGAATCGTTGCATTCGGAAGATTCTGGGGAACTTGACGGAAAGAATTCCTGTCGCCGGTCCTTCAAACACCGGGCGACGACGAATTACCAACGATTTTAACCGAAGGAAGGAGTACTCGATTACAAATAAGGCAATCGCGTTAGCGACCTTGCGGAAATCCCTCAGTTATCGGATTTATTGTCCGGCGGTTTTGGCCAGGAGTTTGGCCTCGCGTTTCCTCGCCTTCTTTGCGGCATCCAGATTTACCTTATTCTCGATCGACAGGACTTTCTCCGGGAAATGCCCAAACCGCTTCAGGTAGCATTCTTCAATGAACTTGCCCAAGGGGAGTTTCCATGGTTCTTGGTGATGGTTATCGAGCTTTCCAAATTTCCTTGGATTCATTCCTAGCTCTCTGGCCATTTGGATCTGGGCATGCGACATGCTTATGCCTTTTGCGGGCATCGATCCACATCTGGTATTTCTGAGGAACATTCTTCTTTTTGGCCATAGGAACTCCATCGCTTGGACAGTCGCTTAACGGAGAGCACGGCGGTCGCCACAGGTTGCGACACCGATCCGCCACGCTTGGCATTCAGTTTACCAAATCTGGATGTTAACGTCTCGGTCCAGGCGATTCAGCATGGATGCCGGAACTAAGCGAGTATACGGTGTTAGGTGACCTCGACGCGATAGGATTCCCCGACGATCTCCGCGAACTCCCGGACGGTCCCAGGATCACCGCGAACTCGACTGGATAGCGTTCGAGATCAACTCTGAGCAGTACCTGGACTTCGACCTCGCCCGTGTGATACACGTTGGTAAGGCCATTGGCCCGAAAGACGCTTCCGTCTCGACTTCAGTGCTGCTGGCGGTGGACGGTATCGCCATCGACACGGCGGATCTCGCTAATAAAGTCAATGGTCACATTGGCGCACCGTCGTGATGCACCGATTTGGTTCAGAGTTCCGCCAAACTGCTGGGTGCTTCATTCCTCATGAGTCGGCCAATCTCGGCAAATCCCTCGCTCAGCAGGTCAAGGATATCGTCCAAGCTAACGAGGCCCACGAGCTTCGGCCCCTCCCAGGCAGGTCGGAGCGGTGAAATGTCTTCCTGGTCTTCGTACAGACGGTTCCGCAAGTTGCGTGCCGCTGAAGTAGGGATCCCGTCAACGAAGATTTTGCGGGAGACGAACAGGCAGTTCCATGGTGAGCCGGCCACAGCGAGAACCTTACTCTTTGTGAATACACCGATGGGACGACGCCTTGAACGAATGTTAAGTTCTATAAACGCGGGTTCTTGGAGGTAGCTGAAGTCGTGAGACTTTGGCCGCGATACCAAAAAAGCCAAAGTCTTACGACTTCAGCTACGACAATCGTTCATAGCGTTGCCTAGGGAGCGTCGCCAGCGATGGGAAACCTATCCATGATCGGCCGAATGTCGAGGCCCGAGAGGCAACCGGTTACTCACAGAATGGCCAAGGTCGCGTGTTTCAGACGTTGCTCGGTCACAACGCCGCCTCCATACACAACACCGGTACGGCGGAACTCATTCGGCGCGGGACCGCCTGGACCGCGAACCGAACTCCCGTCGTTGCCAGCGCGACGGGACGAGAATGAGCATGAACTCGGCGAGCTCAACGGCCTCTTGTTCAACTGGGGTGACATGGCCTCAGTGGCCACCGTGCCGGAGCCGACGGCTGCGAGAATGTGCGTTAGCGGTGGCTTGGTGCTATTAAGCTCACACTTCGGTTAGCCGACCGGTCGAATCGCCGAAACTCTTCAGGCGGACGTCGAACTTGTCCATCAGCGACAGGTACAGGTTGCACATCTGGCGGTTGGGCTTGTCCAGGTAGTCCAGCACACGTCCGGTCTCTAGCCGGCCGCCGCCACGGCCTAGAATCACGACCGGCAACTGTGTGGCGTCGTGGCCGCCGGTCAGCATGCTGGAACACAACATCAACATGGTATTGTCCAGCGCCGTGCGCTCGCCTTCCTGCACCGCGTCGAGCTTGCGGGCAATGTACGCTAGCTGCTCGATGAAGAAGCGGTTGACCTTTAGCCAGTCGTCCGACTCGTTGTGCGACAACAAGTGATGGATCATGTAGTCGACGCTCAGGTTCGGGAAACGCAACGACGAATGATCGTTGTTCAGCTTCAGGGTGCAGATGCGCGTCGTATCGGTCTGGAAGGCGAGCACCAGGATGTCGCACATCAGCCGCATGTGCTCACCGACATCCTGCGGATAACCATCCGCCGGCCGCGGGATGTTCGGTTTCTCCAGCGTGGGGTGCCACCCCTGGAGTTCCCCTCGCTGGCCCGCCCGCTCAATACGTTGCTCGATCTCGCGTACCGAGTTCAGGTATTCGTCAAGCTTGTGCTGGTCGATCGAACTGATCTGGCGCCGCACGTCGTTGGCATCTTCCAGGATGGCGTTCAGGACACTCTTGTCGCCAAGTTGGGCTGAGTCCTTGAACAGCCGATCAAATGCCAGCGCCGGGTAGACTTCCAAGGGTGTGGGGGTCGTCGGCGAACTCCACGAAATGTGCGAGCTGTACAACATCGAATAGTTCTTGTGCACCGACGGGTTTGCTTTTTCGCAGCCCAGTACAAGACTCGGCAACTTCGTGTCTTTGCCGATCTGCTGTGCCAGGACCTGGTCGATGCTGGTGCCGCTGCGAATATCGCCGCCGGCGGCCAGCGGCGCGCCGGAGAGGAGGTTGCCGGTCATCGAGCTGTGGATATTGCCCTTCAAGGCCTCGGCGTTGTAGAGGCCGCGAATGAACAGTAGCTTTTCACGAAAGTCGCCTAGCGGCTCAAGCACGCTGCCCAGCTGCATCTGTTGGCCCTGGCCTGTGGCATTCCACCCGGCCTTGTAAAAACCGTTGCCGGCAAAGACCACGCCGAACCGCAAGGGCGCTTCTGCACTGCCCGCTTTGCCGTTGGCCGCTACTGCCCAAGCCGGTAGAGACTCCAGCCACGGCAACGCCATCGAAACACCAACGCCGCGAAGGAATGTTCGGCGCGATAAAGATTGCATGTTTTAACAACCTCCTTAATGTTTCAATTCTTTTCCCACTGCCGTCGAGATCACATTATAGCCGGTTCCGCGGACATTGAGGAACTGATCGCTGCGAATGACTTCCTCGACAGCCGTCCAGACAAGATAATCGTTTGCTGCCAAACGTTTTTGGGTGCGATCCAAAAGGGGTTCGTCCGATAGCTGAACCGCCCGGCCGAGCGCATACCCCAACAACTTGCGGCAGAATTGCCGCACGAACTGGTCGCGACGGGTTGTCAACAGATAGTCGCGCAGACCGTCAACGCCTACCAGTCGGGTGCCGTCAATCAAAGTCGTCTGCGTGTCAATCGTGTGACCCCCGTGGCTCTCTGCACGAAAGCGGCCGATCGCGTCAAAACTCTCCAACGCAAAACCGTAGGGATCGATGTGCGCATGGCATTTCGCACACGCCTCGACCGAGCTGTGTTGTTCGATCAGCTGCCGTTCGGTTAACCCTTCCGGCACCGTGTCGGGCAGTTGCGGGACGTCTTGGGGCGGACGAGGGAGCCGTTTGCCCAGCAATGTCTCGTAAACCCAGTTGCCGCGCAGGATCGGACTGGTCCGCGAAGCGCCGGACTGTTTTGCCAGCGTGGTGGCGTGGGCGAGAATGCCGCCGCGCGCATGTTTTCTCATCCCGTCGACTCGACGCCATGCGTCTCCTGCGACGCCCGGAATCCCATAATGCCGTGCCAGGGCTCCGTTGAGGAACGTGTGATCGGCATCCAGGATGGAGAGCACTGAGCGGTTGTTTTGGAACAGGTCGGTAAAAAACAAAATCGATTCTTCATACATCTCTTCCCGCAGATCGGCGAACGTGGGAAAATGCCGCTCGCTCTTCTCATTCAGCTGGTCAAAGTCACGGATGTGCAGCCACTGGCAGCCAAACTCGATCGCCAGCCGCCGAGTGCGCTGGTTCCGCAACATCCGCTGCATCTGCGCAACCAGGGTGTTCGGTTCGCCTAGCCGGCCGGCGACGGCCAACTGGTGCAGTTCTTCGTCCGGCATCGACGCCCAGAGGAAATAACTCAGCCGCGTGGCCAGTTCCATGTCCGAGACAGGTGACCACCCCTTGCCGGCGCCGGGTCTTTCAAGGCGATAAAGAAACGCGGGCGCGGTCAGCACGCGCGCCAGGGTCAGCCGAATCGCCTCGTCGTGCGGCATTTCGGCCTCCCGCATCTGCCGGTAGAGATTGCGAACGCCCTGCTGTTGGTCATCGGTCAGCGGTCGACGCCAGGACCGATCGGCCAACTCCAACAACGCGTTGACCTGCTGCGGCTCGGTATCGATCAGACGCTGCCGAAAAGCGCTCGCCCTATCACGTATCGGCTTGCCCATCGGCTTGAGGGCCTTGACCAGGTCGGGCTGGTCTTGCGCGGCAAACTCCGAAATCTGCTCAAAGGCATCGGCCAGCGCCAGCGGCTCGTGACTGACGAAAATCAACTCGTCCCACAGTCGATCCAGCACCGCGGTTTCGTGGTCGTCCAGCAGGAGTCGTTTCAGGTGCTCGTCCTCGCGGAAAAACAAGTTCAGCGTCACGACCTCGTCGATCGGGACGACCCGGGCATAGCATACCGCGATGGGAAACAACTGGCGAAAATCCTCAAACGCCGACTCAAACCGGCGGCGGGTTTTGCTCCCTTCGGTGACGATGATCGGAACGTCGGGCGCGAACCTGGGGCGGTCGGGCCGGGTCGTCGAAACCCCGATTCGTACGCTGCCTTCCCGCCCGTGCTGCGGGTCCAACTGGCCGGTCACCAGCAGCCGGCGGCCCTCGGCCAGTTTGGCAGGTACAAGGATCTCGAAGACCGCCGGTGCCTGCACCACCAGGTTAGCCGGAGCGATCCTCTGCCCGAGGGGGTGCTTGCCGAATCGAGCGTCCGGTTTGACGCTCTTCAGCAGCGTTGCATAGTCCGCGCCGCGCTCTGCAAGTGACTGCAGGTGCTGCAGCAGCAGAGCGTCGGGTGAGTCCTCCTCGGTGAGGGTTTCGCCGCTGGCCAGTGCCTGCAGGTTTTCGGCCAAAGTCTTTCGTGTTTCGGGATCGCTTTCCGCCTGCCACTGGGCCAACAGCGACCCGGCGGGCACACGGAATTCTTCCCCTGCGCCGGCCACGTCCTTCATTTCGCCTTTGTAGAAGTGCCAGGTCCCGGTGTTGCCGTGACTATCGCTGTGTGGATTGCTTTCCAGAATGTTGCCGGAAACGTCCTTTGCCAGATCCCATACCCGCCCGGAGCCGGTCGTCTCGGTGATGACCAGCTTGATATGTGTGAGGTCACAGGGTAAATCCCCTTCGCGCGGACCGACCAATAGCGACACCAACTCGCCCTTGTGCACTGCGACCACCTTGGCCGCCATTGTGGCTACACCTCGCACGTCGAATTCACCTTGCCACAGGTTTTCCGCGCTGCGGCTGGTGCGATGCTGCAGGACCCACTCGACGCCGTTGCCGCATACGGGGTAAGCGTCGGCGACGTGGGCTTCGATCCGCACCTGGCCGTTGATCGGGCTGTGCCAGCCCACCGCCGCGAAAAGTGTGGGGGATGGGTGCACGAAGACCGAGTGAGGAGACGCGATACCGGGGATACGAAGCTCCTGGTCGGAGGAATTGGCTGCGACAGACGGCGTATCACGGGTTCCCCAACCGTTGATGGAATCGTAATCGGCGCCCTTCAACAGCTTTTCCGTGAAATGCCCAGGCACTTTGACCGGCGGACGCTTGCTGACATCCACGTATTCCAGCCAGGCTTTCAGCAAACCGGGATCGACAGCGTGCCGGGCAGCCAATTCCTGCGCATCGGACTCCGGCGTGGCTTCGGCAACAGCGGCCAGGTACCTGGCTGCATTGCCCAGCACTTCGCGGCGCAATTCCGCCAACCGCTGGTGCAACCCGGCGGCGTGACGTAGTGGCAACTCCGGCAGATTGCCACCCACAAGTCGCGGATTCTTCCAGACAACAAAGTCGCCTTGATTGCCGTCCCCCGCCTCACCCGCCGTCAGATAAACAACGACGTTCTCCTCTGCGGCGGACTCGGGCAGTTCTATTTTGAATTCCTGCCGCGTGGTGATGGGATTGACCGGCTCCATCCATGCGGTCGGTCCGCCCTCTCGACCGGCGATACCGGCTGAATTGAACTTCCAGACGGCGCTCTGCCACGCAACGATTTCAGCCGTCAGCGCCGCTTCGTCTTCCACCGTGGCGGTTCGCCAGCGGTCGCGAATCCGGTCCAGCAGCAGCGACTGCGGCTGCCGAGAGACCAACTTCTGGGCCAGCAGCCGCAGGTATTTCGCGTTCAGGTCTTCTTCCTGCGCGACTGGCGTGGCGGCGTCGAGATCGCCAGTTAGCCGCTCGCGATGTCGGATAAGCGCCGCCACGTAATCGGCCACCTTGACTGCACCTTCGCTCTCGTCGGCCGGCCGGAAATCCCCCACCTCCTTCCGGTAACTCAGATCAATGCCTGTTGCCCTCGTCTCGCGGTGATAGAAAGCCCGCAGCCGGTCAAGAATCTCGTCAGCCCAGTCGCGTCGCGACGCGCTGGGCGAAAAGCGAATGCCGTCGGGCAGCAGCACAGCGTGGCTGGTGATTTGTTCGGCCGCGTCCATGTACTTCGTCACCAGCGCCGGCGACATGACCAGCGCCACGCCGGTATTGGTAAACCCTTCTCCCGCTGCACCGTCGATGGGGAACTCTCGAGCGGGGTCGAGTGGCACGCCGGTCAGATCGCGGATCGTGTACGTATACTCGGCGTTGCTGAGCCGACGTAGCACGACCGCGCCAGGGTCTCCCGCGCCGGCTAACGCCTCGGCATGCAGGTACCGCCCCACCCAGTCCAACAGCGCCCGCCGCTGCTGGTCCGTCGGCTGATCAGAATCCTCCGGGGGCATTTCGCCGTCGGTCAACTGTCGTCGGACCTTTT
>Ga0310121_10001635_pt1 | contig 22490 bp, 14 predicted proteins | sample CB27_Tmax_986_MG_FD_203504 | JGI IMG/M metagenome (GOLD analysis project Ga0310121, IMG submission 203504) | Marine microbial communities from Western Arctic Ocean, Canada - CB27_Tmax_986 | ecosystem: Environmental > Aquatic > Marine > Oceanic | place: Canada: Western Arctic Ocean | collected...
CCATCGACCAGCGCTCGGGCCACTTCGATGAGGTCGTCGGATCGCTCGGTGCGGATGATACCGACCACGCCTGATTCTTTTAGCGCCAGCGTTAACTCGTCTCTTGCGGGTCCTGCCATGGATATGGTTCCTTTCACCTGCATCTGTTAGAGGTATCGGCGACGGTGTTTTGACGCCAGGATGCGTTTCATACCTAGTTTCAATTCAAGACATTCCAAGATATGGTATCTCGTCTAGTTTTCCAGCCACGACGATATGGAGTTGAGTTTTGAACAATGACGATCCGCAAGGTGCCGCCAATCCCCATGACGCTCCGATTGGCAACGGCACGAATCCCTATGTCTATCTAATCGCATTTGTGGCGGCAATAGGCGGGTTTCTGTTTGGATTCGACCTGGGGATGATCGGCGTTGCCAATGTCTATCTGGAGGACCAGTTTCATCTGAGTTCACGTGCGCTCGGGTTCGCGACAGCGAGCGCTACGCTAGGTTGTGTCTTTGGCCCCTTCTTGGGCTCTTTCCTGGCCGACACGATTGGTCGACGAAATACCATGATTTCGGCCGCCATCCTGCTGGCCGTCAGCGCCGTCTTCACCTCCGTACCCGACCTGCTCACGGACGGCTCAGACGCTGCCACCATGAACATGTTCAATATCTTCCGCTTTGTGGGCGGTGTAGGCGTGGGGCTGTGTTCGATAGCCTCCCCGATGTACATCGCGGAAATGGCTCCGTCGCATAGCCGAGGCGAGTTGGGGATGATGTACCAACTGGCGATTGTGGTCGGTCATGCCGTCGCACCGGCCATTGGACTGCTGATCGTGAAAATCTTGGAGGGCCAGGGGATCGGCAGTGAGATGATTGCCGAGAGTCCTTGGCAGCAAGCATGGCGGTGGATGTTCTTTTCTGAGACCGTCTGCGTGGCGGCTTTTGTGGTTTTTGTATTCGCACTTCCCCGCAGCCCGCGGTGGCTAGCGAGCCAGAACCGATGGGAGGAAGTCGAGAAGGTACTAGTTTCGGTCCAAGGTCAACAGGCAGCCGAGCAGGAAATCGCTGAAATCAAGTCCGCGATCGAAAGTGAAGACCAGGGATCGTGGATTGAATTATTTTCAAACCCCGGCGTCCGATATGCGTTGTTCATCGGAATCCTCCTGGCCTTCTTCAATAATTGGACCGGTTGGAGTGTCATCGGCGGATACATACCGAGATTATTCGAGGTAGCGAGATTCGCGCGCGACAACGCGATTCGCAACTATATGTTTGTCTACGGAGCGATGGGTTTAATGACCATTGTCTCGCTGGTGTTGACCGATCGACTCGGCCGGCGCCCCCTCTGGATGTTTGCCTCACTGTTGGCCGTCGTGATTACCTTGTTGACCGGATTTGTCTTTCACAACGGCCTCACGGGGGGGTTGTCGTGCTCGTGATCGTCCTGGTCACCATCCCACATGGCATCGCCCTGGGAGGTTTGCCATGGCTCATGATGTCGGAGATGTATCCAACTCGGCTGCGCGCCAAGGCAGTGGCTGTAACCACCACGATTCTCTGGTGCTTCATTTTCTTCGGGGCGTATCTGTTTCCGGGGATTCTTCAGCTGTCGGAAAAGTTGGTCGGATCCGAAGGTGCGGCTTTCTGGTTGTTTACTGTCATTTCCTTGTTTTCCTTCCTCTTTGGGCGGACCATCATGCCTGAAACCAAAGGACGATCGCTGGAAGAAATCGCCGCCTCCTGGAAGCAAGAATAGACGCGGCCAACCGTCCTATCACGGTCCACGGCATACGACTTTCGTTGAACTAGATTGAAGGAGACCTTGAAGTGAAATCAGATCTATCCAGCCAAGTGGCTATTGTCACGGGAGCCGCGGGCGGAATCGGCCAGACGATTTGCCAGCGGCTTTTCGACTGCGGTGCCCAAGTTGTCTACGCCGACATTAATCTGGAAGGCGCTGAAGCACTGGCTGCTGACAAAGAAGGCTGCAATGCGATCCAGCTGGACATTCGCGACGGTGACGCGGTCGATGCGGCGGTGAAACAGATTGTCGAACGTTACGGGAAAATTGACGTTCTCATCAACAACGCTGGCGTTAATACATTGGACCACCGGGTAACGATTGATGAGTTTCCACGCGAAGAGTGGCAACGAATCGTCGACACGGATCTGAACGGGCTCTACGAAATGAGCCGCTTCGTGGCGCGGGAAATGCGAGCCAAGGAGTCCGGTCGCATCATCAACATCTCTTCAGTGGGTGGCATCGTACCGATGCGCCTACAGTGTGCATTCGTGGCCGCCAAGGCGGCCGTCAACAATTTGACTCGCGCCATGGCGATGGAATTGGCCCCCTTTGGTATTCTCGTGAATAGCATCTGCCCCGGATCCATCATGACCGAAGGAACACGCAAGCTGATGTATGGCGAAGACGGCCAGTTCAACGCGAACGTCCAGCAGTTCATGGACCACATTTCGTTGGGCCGGCCCGGCACGACGGATGAGATCGCGGTGGCGGTCCAGTTTCTCTGTGACCCGGAAAACAGCTACATGACCGGGCATATTATGGTCGTCGATGGCGGCTGGACGGCCGGATATCATCGCGACTTTTAAGGCACATGACGATTGATTGGCAACTCGACCCTCGCAGCTCGGACGAAAGGTCAATTGGAGACCACTTCACCAGATGGCAGGAGACCGCATGGGCTCGCGTTGAGTTTCTAAGGCATAGGGGAGATCCCTCCGCGCGAAATCATTGTCAGCCGCAACCGTGACTATCCGTAAAGGGCTAGTCTGAAACGACCAACGTTGGTGTCCAGCCCACACGGTCGCATTAAGGATCCCATGATGAAATGGACTTATTTGGTTTTGTTGGGGCTGCTATTCGTGGCAGTCGCTGTATGTGTATTCTTTCTACCCAACTCGGATTACCGGCTGGTGGCCCAAAAAATGGCTACTGAATTGATCATGCCCTCGGCGTTGGTGTTCGCCGGTCTGCTGGTGGCAACTATTTCATCATTTCGTCAGGGAGCCAATCGCGCGGCCTGGGTCTGTCTTGGGACGCTGGCGGTGCACGGGTTGGGCACCAGCGGCCCGGTTTCTGGATTCCTGGCCAAGTCATTGGAACGGGACTACTTTCCTGCTCGGCCGCTAGAAGAAGAACCGTTCGACGCCGTCGTGGTACTGGGAGGAGGCACCAGTGAAACGCCCGGCGGTGTCCCGCAACTGGATCGATCTGGTGATCGATTAGCGTTGGCCGCTCGTATGTATCATCGCGGATTGGCACCGATCATCTACTGCACGGGCCAGCGGATCAGGGCGACCAGCCAGATGACGATGGACTCAGCGGACCAGGCCCGGGCGATCCTGATCGACTGGGGGGTTCCCACCGATGCGATCCGGAAACTTGACGGGCAGAACACGCACGCTGAGATGGAAGAGTTAGCCAAGCAGTATGACGCGTCCAGCCGCATCGGGATCCTCACATCCGCCTGGCACATGAAGCGGGCCCTGCGGCTCGCCCGGTCACGCAATCTGGATCTAATCGCCCTTCCCGCTGACTTCATCTGCATGCCGTTGTCCCCTCTAACACCGGGCGCCGTGGTACCCAGCGCCAGCGCCGCGTTGGTCACGAGGAATTGCCTCAAAGAGCAATTGGCGTGGCTGTTCGGTCGGTAGAAAGGCGATTGACGGACGACACATGGACCACGCCGTATCCGTCACGGTATTCGTTATTCGATGAATCGCCGCAATAGAATCCCGCGGTCGACGTTGTGATTTTGACCGGGCACGAATGCGACGGGAATGGATCGGTCCACAATGTAGAACGCCCGATGACGACGGATCTCACCCGTATCGGCTCCCAACTCTTGCCCCAATGCGTAGCCATCGGGATGTGCCGCGTCAATGTCGTGAGGTTCAACCTCGAAGTACCCAACCGTGATCCAAATGGCGAACACATTCGAGCGCGTGGTAAGCAGATTTCCGAGCCGTACGAGTCCTTGATAGTAAAAGTAAGCATGGCGATTCTGATTGCGGTGTGGCTTGACGACTTCTGGATGCTGATCCGGGCGAGCACTGAACAATAGGACATCGTCATCTTGAGGATCGGATCGAAGCAAGGTCGCCTGACGACCATGCCGCTGTAATGGGTCCAATGGCATTAGGTCGGCACTCGCCGAAGAACGGAACGGATTGGCCATTCGAGTCGGGAACTGATGGGCCGGGCTCCCAGCGTATCCCTCACGGCTACGGACAACCCTGGACCAGAATTCCTCCGAATCCATCGGTGGAAAACCCTTGGCGATGCCCTTCCACACGAGCGGTTCGTAGATGGTGTTGATGTTGATCCGTCCAGGATCACGGCAGCGGGACCACCAATTCAGCGGAGGCCGTAAGGCTGGTAGGTCTGCATCCTTGTTCGCGGAGTTCGGAGTCAACCATTCGCGCGTCCCCACAAACGCGGACGGCACTTCCACATAGTCCAGGATTCGAGAAAAAGGAACCGGCTCATGGGCCATCTCCACGAAATCCAGCAGATGACCGATCGGTCCAAAATGCCCGCCCAGTTTGAATTCATCGGTCAGGATGGCGGAGAAACTCCTCGGGACTAGCAGCAACTCGTATTGGCTAATGTAAGGCCGATTGTTCCACGTTAACCAAGGATAAGGCAGCGGCGGAGTTTCGGAAGCCAACGGCTCCTCGCCTGGCAATAAGAGGGACCTGTTAAGTCGCCCCAGCGAATGGATAGGGCCGCGTTGTACGAGAGTCGAAACGTCCGTCGAGTCGGGTTCCGGCAACGGTGCCGCGCCCGTTTCCCAAATATTGCCGCCCGCATTGCCAGATTCCCTGGAAGCATAATGCATAGGCATGCTACCCAGGCCTGAAAAGGATCGATCGAAGGGTCCCAAGGTAGACTCGGGAAAGCTGTCGGGCGCGCGATCTTCACTGTTGAATATGGTCAGATCGATGGTTTCCCAGTCGACAGTTAAATAGGGATTGCCAGTTGGATCATGTGGCTGAAGAGGATTAGCCAAACGTTGCAAATACACCGTCCGAAAATCGATCACCGTTCCCTGGCTGGGTACGTCCTCGCGTGCCAACGGCCGCAACGGAAGATTCGCCTGTACGGCATCATCGAAGGGAACATCTGGAATCTTTCCATCGGACGTCGTGACGTGTCCTACGGCATCGTCGGGTTCCATGTAGTAGTCCGCCTGAGGCAAAGGTTCGGAAATACTAATCGCGATGCCGCCGGGTGCGGAAACCGTGCTGCTCTCCCAAGTGCGTGGCGGCTTAGCAGCTGCCACGATCAGCCGGCCCGTTTGCGATTCCGGTCCCGGAATCACTCGCGATCCGATCACGGTATATTGTCCTCGGCCAAGTTTAGGCGACTCCACTACATCGCGGGAGAAATAGATCTTGTCTTCATGAATGTGGCCGGCCGGGTCGCGGTTGGTGATCCAGAGGATTCGTTCGATCGAGGCGTCTGGCAATTCCAACGGTTCACCTGAACGATCACGGGCGTGTCGCGCACCGCTGACAGGACTAACCACCATCCGCCAAACCGGTGAGGAGGGAGATTCGCCGTCGCTAGGAGCCATGCGGCCCAGGTCAAGTGCGTCGTCTGGATCGTAGAGCTCGGCGGGACCGCGATCCGAGGTCGCCACGGTTCTCACACCACGGGTGCAATATAGCTCGACGAATAGAGAGCCTTGAGGAATTCGAAACTGATCCAAATTCGGATCGCCCTCCCGCACTCCACTCGGTGTGGCCACGCCGCGAAATTTCCCAGTTCCGTCGTCGTCGTCCGTGTCCCGCACGCGGCGGTCATGCCACGCCAATGTTTCCGTGATAATCAGCTCGGGATACTCGCAACCCCAGACGACGCGTCGGTCTCCGCCCTCATCGGTTTTGACGTCGCCGTCCATCGGCTGCCACCCGTTGAACGGATCGAGGTCGAATTCAAACGGGGACATGATCGCATCGGAGTCGCGAAAGTCCACCGAATTGATCGCCCATTGGGCAACTCGATAGATCGCTTGCTCGCGATAAACGGCGTCTTTTGGAAGTCGAGGCTCGGTCAACAGCATCATCAAACAGAACAGGTGCCGGGCGAAGATCTGACGGGCGAAGGCAGGCTCTTGAATCAAACCATCGAAGTGAATGTCGTTGGTGATGGCCTCTCGGAGATCGACGAGACATTCCTGGTCGTATTGTCCAATCCGACTGGCAGTGTGATCCTCGACGGCGAGGGCCTCGGCACAATCACCAACGATGATGATCCACCGATCTTTATCACCATCGACGACGTGTCAATCATGGAAGGCGACAGCGGCACGACTGACTTTACTTTCGCGGTCTCATTGTCCGCTGCAGGGAGCGGTCCGATTTCTGTCGACTTTGCGACCGAAAATGGCACGGCTACCGCCGGCGTCAACAAAGACTACCGAAAAATCAATAAGGACACGCTGACGTTTGCTGCCGGCGACATAAACCAGACGATCACTGTGTTAGTGAACGGTGATGTCACACCAGAGACCTATGAGACATTCTTTGTCAATCTCACTAATGCTGACGGCGCTATCATTTCGGATGACCAAGGATTGGGCACAATCCTTGACGACGACGGAGCACTACGAATGGCTGAGGCGACTCATGCCCAAACAAGCACCAATCTCCTAGACGCGGCGCAAGTCGAGCCGGTGCTTGCCGCTGCGATCCGACGGTGGGACGCCAGCGGTGTGGACACGTCCGCGTTGGCCAACGTTGGTATACAGATCGAGACTCTTCCTGGACAGGAAGTTGGACGGGTGTCGGGCAACACGATCATCCTTGATCCAACCGCTGCCGGTCATGGTTGGTTCATTGATTCAAGTGTCCGGGACGACTCCGAGTTCGCGACACCAGGAAATCAAGGCGAACTAAATCGCATGGACCTGCTTACGGTGGTCATGCACGAAGTAGGTCACCTGCTGGGGATGGAACATACCGCGGACGCGGACGACCTGATGGCCACAACCCTCGCGGTCGGTGTGCGAACGCTGCCAACACCTTACGAATCGCAATCCTCAAATGAGGAAGTGGGTGAGCGGAATTCGCAGTTGCCGGACAGCGTCAACACCAATGCAACGCTGGATGTGACGACTTCACAATCACGATCATTGTTGACCACCTCGGCCACCGATGGCTTTTTTGACTCGTTGGGTGCCGCGGCACTTCCCGTCGGGCTTGGCATGGCTAGGGCCGATGTTTCTTCGAACGGTGTGTCGGGCGGCATTCTGCACAGGTGCCCGTGGACCCGTCGTGGAAGTCAGTACGTGACGCGGAGCGAGCGAGCACGAGTCATGCATACATTCCTGGCGAAGAGGATAAGAACAACGCTATTGACAACATCTTTGGCCACTTCGGAGTTCCTCAAGACGACGACCGCGGCCCAAATGAAGACGGCGAAGATTTGCGGGATATGGATTCAACGCCCGAGCCGTCAGGCTTCCTCAAGATCTGACCCCAAACCTTCCCGACACACAGATACCGCTCGCGCCGCTGGCCGCCTTCACACGTCGCATCGCGTTGTTTCACGAGACGCACGCCAAATTTACGCTTGAATCTCAGCAAGCCATCGTCCAGCGAGGGCCGGAACCCTCCAAAGTCAACCTGCCTGCACCCCATTTCACGCGCCTCTCGAATACAAAAATGAAATGTTCCGGCCGCCGCCCCCGATTTCCCTGATCGACCGTCTTCGTCCAATGCACCGAACGCGTCGCAGAAAAACGCATCCCGCGCTCGGTGAAAGACAATTCCCGCGATGCGCTCATCTCCCATTCGCACCCACAAGAGGCCGCCGCGCGAGAAACAGTTTTGTAGTCATTGAAGGCTACGAGTGGCAGCCTGCGCACCGTGGCGTTTCTCGGTGAATGGTACATGCATCGTCCTGTAAAATCGCTCGAGATCGATTTCAGCATGGGAAATCTCAGGCGACAACTTGTTGCGTCGTATGACGCGCATATCTTCTCGCAGGTTTTTGTTACCCGGACGCACGGCAAGCGGCGACTCTGGAATGTCAAGAACTGCGTCCAGCCATTCGGGAGTGGCAATGTAGTTACGAAAATATCCGGCCGAATAATGATCGACACGGGCGATTGTAAGGTCGCTTGTGTCGCGAATTCCGCGAAGTACTCGGCGCAGCAAGAGCAACGGCACTCGCGTTACCTGTTCTCGACGAAGCTCCTTCGTAAACAGCCGACTGAGTAAGTAGTTGTGTTCTGGTTGAGGATCGGCGATCAAAACCGTAGCGAGGACATTGCCTTGCCGCGTCAGTCCGTGGACTCGAATGACAGATACCCAGACATTCTTGAGCGGGAGCCCGAAATGGCAGCACGTATATACGACATGTTTAGGAGCGTACCGACAGGCGAGCCCCAGTAGTACGTCGGACGATCTCGGAGTTAAAAACATCTTTCGCTTCAAGGCAACCAGCGTTTTGTAGCCGTCTCATATCCGCGCCTCAAAGCAATCAAGCAGGTGAGCGAGCGTCTTGGGGGCACGAACAACCGAAAGCATTCTGCGTTAGGATGATGAACCGCGACGAATGCCTTGAGTACCGGAAAGGTCTTTAAGAGAGGCCAAGTCAGTGGTCCGCTCCAATCGGCGGCGCTCCACGGACTCCTTCTTCGGTGTGGCCTCCGCCGAGAATCTTAGTCCACGCCTACTACTGGTCATATCTTCAGCAGCGTCGTTGATCAAGTCCGACGGTAGATTGCCGTAAAATCGTCGACATTCGTTGGACAGCGTCGACCCGGCGGGAAACACTAGCTGGTGCCTCCGCTGAATGCCATTTACGAGCTATCCAATGTGACCGGCATTCATCCAGGCAGTCCCGTCGCAGCTAGCCACCGAAACCCGACAGACCCATGCCAAGCTGGCCAATTGTCTAGCGATCTACTTGCAAAGTTTTTGCCAAAACGCGGAATACCCATCGCCGCGCCAATCCACCGCTAAAGAAAGTTCCTTTGGCGAATTCGGCGGGACACTGACGAACATCGCCATACCTTAACCGGAATGCCTCGGATTGGCGTTGATAGCGTACAATCCGAAGGTCACACGGGGTTCGAACTAGTCAATTCATCAACCAAATACGGAGTACCGTGCCGTGAGAATCATTTTTTCGTGTCTACTTGTCGCGTCTTCGATCCTGAACGCCGTGATGGCGGAAACGACGGACGGTTACCCGAAAACGATTGACCTAAACGATCATGTTCATCGTCAGGTGGTCGTGGATCGCGAAGCCGGCCAGTATCTCGGGCACCCGACAACCTGTTTGCTCGAAGACGGCAAGACGATGTTGTGTGTTTATCCAAAGGGCCACGGGGGCGGAGCGATTGTCTACAAACGCAGCACGGATGCTGGATTGACCTGGAGCGATCGGTTGACGACGCCGGCAAGTTGGGCAACATCGCAAGAGGTACCGACGCTTCACCCCGTCATCGGTCCGGATGGGACGAAGCGGATCATCATGTGGTCCGGGTTGTATCCTGCAAGGCTTGCCGTGACCGAAGACGATGGAGCGAACTGGAGCGAGCTTAAGCCCGTTGGCGACTGGGGTGGGATTGTGGTGATGGGATTCGTCGAGGCCGTGAAAACGGGCGACGGGCACTACCTCGCCATGTTCCACGATGATGGCCGCTTCTTCGCGAAAAACGGTAGAGTGACACCGACTTTCACACTTTATAAAACGTTTTCCCGCGACGGCGGCCTGACGTGGTCCTTCCCAGAGGTCGTTTACCAATCGTCAGAAGTCCATCTGTGCGAGCCCGGCTGCATCCGTTCTCCAGACGGAAATCGCCTGGCCGTCTTGCTGCGTGAAAACGCACGTCGCAAAAACTCACACGTGATCTTTTCCGACGACGAAGGAAAGACGTGGAACGAGCCGCGTGAAGTGCCGCTGGCCCTGACCGGAGATCGACACACTGGCAAGTACGGTCCCGACGGTCGGTTGTTCATCAGCTTTCGTTGCCATTCACCAAAACACCGTGCGAAAGATCGGCCGTTTGAAGGCGACTGGGTGGGTTGGGTCGGCTCGTGGGATGACATCGCCAACGGGGGCGACGGGCAGTATTCGGTCCGCCTCAAAGACAACACGAAAGGCTACGACACGACGTATCCCGGCGTTGAGCTTTTGCCTGACGGAACGTTCGTGACCACAACGTACGGCCACTGGGCTCAAGGGGAACAACCCTACATCCTCAGCGTCCACTTCAAGTTCGACGAATTGGACGCGTTAGCGAAACAGAAGTAGCAGCAAACGAACGTCAGACAGGTCTGTACAGTATCGAGACAAGCGGGTCCATGGCTCATTTGATCACGGTTTTTGATAGATCCAACTCTTTGAGTTGGCTTCGCTGCTTTGAACAGTTACAGGCCCTGCGTGAATCCTGCAAAGACGTCGTCGACTTGCTGCTCGTCACAATCCTCATCGCCGACAGCTGCACCGTCGTCGGACATTTGCTGGATGTCATATTCCGCCGTGACGAACTCCTCAAGAGCTGCGTCTTGGGCCGTCGTTTCCGTTGACATGTCGCCCTGACTCGCGGGAACAATATCTAGATCCGGACTGACGATCAATGTGACCGGCTGCAGCGGCGCGTCGAGATTTTCCGTCGGCTGGCTAGTCGCCACGGCACCCGCGGACATTGCCGACGCCGGCGCTTCACTGGAGACGGCGTTGCCCATCTCGCTAATGACGAACAGCGCGTCCAAGGGAGTCACGCTGCCGTCTCGATTCACGTCGCAGCGTTCGTGGCCTCCCGTCGAACTTGAACTGGCCGCCTGCGGATCCGCCATGGCGGTCACGACATGCAGTGCATCCAAGGCCGTTACGGCTCCGTCCTGATTGACATCGTTCGGATTGGACGCGACGCCTGCGGAGGATGCGGCTGCCGCTCCGGACGTGATGTTGATCGTAGCGAATCCAAACCCGACGCTCGTCGGAGGTATTTCAGTCAGCGGCCGGTACGCCAGCAATTCGCGATTAGGCGCTTCCTTCGGATCGGTAGCAAACGTCGCTGGTCCTTCTGTATTCCCGGCGATTAAGTTGACGCGGAACACCTCGAACTCCCCGGCCCCCAATTGTCCAAAAACATCGCCAACTCCACCCACTTCATTGATAATACCAGGCACGGACAGGTCCGAAATACCAGCACCACCGTAGGTCGAACTGTGTATAACACTGCCTTGGATGGTGACCAAATCGTCAGGGTAAATGACATCCAAGATGACGGAAAATACTCCCGTCACGTCCTCCGCCGGCCGCTCGTCTTCAGTGAATATGGCTGCCTGGAATTCCTGCCCTGGGGCGACCTCGGTAATCTCCGCCCCCTCCAGGTCGAAAAACTTAACGCGGAATTCAATGAGTCCGATGGCCGTCAAATTGACACTCACGGTCGCAGTGTCCGTCGAGTTCCCGTCCGAAATCGTGTAGGTGAATGTATCCACCAACTGATCGCCCGTGAACAGGTCGGCGGGGATCGCGTCATAGGTGACCGTCGTCCCGTCGAAAGTGACTACAGCACCTAGGTTGCTGGTCGAGTCGACCGCGATGATGTTGATTGTCTCACCCTCAGGATCACTGTCGTTGTTGAGCATTTCAGCAGCCGTAATGGTCAACAAGACATTGTCATCGGTGGCGAACGGACCGTCGTCGATGGCCATGGGAGATTGATTCACTAACTCCACGACAGTGACGTCAAAGGTGTCGTCGGCCATTTCACCGGACAAGTCGGTGGCCGTGGCTTGAATGCTGATCGTACCGGTATCCGAATTGGAAGGTGTCCCACTGAGTACACTGCCGTTGAGCTGCAGCCAAGCTGGCAGGCCGCCGCCATTGACCGTGGCGCCAAAGCTCAAGACATCACCCATATCCACGTCCGAGAAAAACGTGGACAGGTCCAAGCTGAGGTTGCTGCCGGCAGTCACCGACTGGTTCGGAATGCTGCTGTCCAGTACGGGAGGATCGTTGACGTTGACAACGGCGATATTGAACAGTGCTGAATCTTGACTGGCGTTATCCGCCGCCAAAACAAAAACGTTAAAGGCGCCCACATCATCATTGGTCGGCATGCCGCTCAAGACGCGAGAAGTTACGTTAAAGACCAACCATGCAGGCAAGGGCGAAGCATTGATGGGGCCCCCATCAGGCAGGATGCCATCGGCCTGGACCGCCGTGACGACGAGCTGATTCAATGGCGTGTCGGCATCGCTCAAAAAGTCATCTAAATCGAGCGAGAACAAGGCGTCTTCATCTGTCTGTTGGTCCGGAATATTCGCCCACACCGGCGGCGCGGTGCTGATGACGTTGATATTGAACGTGTCCATCCCGACCAACGGAGTTTGGTCGGTCACCGAAACGTTCACCGTGACACTGCCAACGTCGCCAACCTGGGGCGTGCCGGACAGCGTGTCCGTGGCGTTGTCAAAGGTCAGCCAATCGGGAAGTGAAGCCGCGTTGGTTACGTCGATGCTTAGATTGGCATTGTCACCGGCGTCCGGATCGTTAATGGAATCACCGCCACCGTTTAGACCGATCAACGCCGAAAGGTCAAAACTGAACGGCTCGAGGATGGTCGTGTCTTGATCGCCGATGGACACGGTGGGCGCGTCTGGTGTATTGACGACGGTGATCACGAAATCGTCGGATGCGGATAGTCCCGCGGGATCGCTGGCCGTCACGGTCACGTTAACCGTACCGACGTCGTCATTACTCGGGGTGCCGGTGAATGCGCCGGTCGTCCCGTTAAAACCGAGCCAGGCCGGCAGCGTATTGGTGGTGAAGCTCAGCGTGTCCCCGTTGTCATCAAAGAAATTACCGGAGACGTCCAAACTAAACGGGCTATCTTCATCCGCGGACTGATCGCCGATAGGTGTCTCGACGACTGGAGCCACGTTTTGCGCGGAAACTGTCAAATCAAAATCGCCGCTGGTCATCAGCCCGGTCGTGTCTTCCGCCGTCGCCGTGAACGTCATGGTCCCAAGATCCGCGCCCGTCGGCGTACCGCTGAGCACTCCATTGTTCAGGCCTAGCCACGAAGGCAATCCGCCTCCATTTTCTGTTACGGAAATACTGGCGATGGAGTCGCCCTCGTCCGGATCGGTGAAAAAATCATTGAGATCAACCGTAAAGGGCACCGCCTGGGTCGCGAACTGATTCGGAATCGAACCATCGATGATTTCAGGAGCGTCGTTCGACACCGGGTTGACCGTGAGCGTGAAAATATCCTCGACCGAAGCCCCTTCGGTGTCTGCCGCAGTCACCTTGACGTCGAATGTGTCGACGTCATCGTTCAGAGGCGTCCCGGAAAACTGTCCCGTCGAAGCGTTGAAGGTCAACCAGGCTGGCAGAGGTTGATCGACGCCGTTGGTCTGTAGGGCCGCAAAACTCAAGAAATCGCCAAACGTCGTATCCGCATCACCGAAGACCGGTGCGTCCGTGATATCCAACGTGAACAGGTCATCTTCATCAACGCTTTGATCGCCGATGGCGGAATTAACCTGAGGAGCGTCGTTCATGAAGTAGGTGAAGGAAACGACGGCGGGGTTCGACGTGTTGGGTGTTGGTGTGGCCTGGTCGGCGGAGGTAATCGAAACCGTATGACTGCCTTCGCCAAGCGAGCTACCAAGGATCGACTCCAGATCGGCCCGGGTCAGATTGAAGTCACCCGTGCCCAAATTCACCGCATCCACGCGATTGACCTCACTGGAACCATCCACCGAGACCAACAGCGAGCCGACCAAGCCCGAGTTATCGATAACATTGCCGGAGATCGTGGGATCTGTCGTGAGATTGTCATCGGCAATCCCCGTGTCATTCGCCAATCCCGCGGATAAGACGGGTGGCTGCGTGTCGATCACGGTCAGTCGAAAGGTGTCGGTTGCCGAAAGCCCTTCCGTGTCGGTTGCGGTGACCGCAATGTCCGTATCGCCCACATCATTGTTGGAAGGCGTGCCAGAGAATAGTCCCTGGGATGCATCGAAGTCGAGCCAGCTTGGCAGAGTCGATGTTGACAGCGTGAGTGTGTCGCCAAATGCAGCATCCGGATCACTAAACGGATTCAGCGCGACGACGTCCAAGGTGAAAGAGTCGCCCGGATTGGTGGTTGCGTCGGGGATGGGTGTGTCGAGCTGAGGCGCATCGTTGATGAAGAACGTAAAGTCCAGCGTCGTCGCTGTTGAAGTGAAGCCGAGGTCGTCCGTGGCAGCCACGGAAACCGTGTGGCTCCCTTCACCCAAGGGCGAGCCCAAAATGGATTCCAGTGCCGATTGATCCAGCGCAAAAGCGCCCGAGGTCGGATCGAGATCGCCGATCCGTTCCGCCGCTGCACTGCCATCCACCGAAACAGTCAGGGAGGTCACATCCGATTTATCGTCAATCGCCGTCCCGGAGACGGATGGATCAGTGGTGAGATTGTCTCCGCCAATACCCGTGTCGTTGTTCAGGCCCACCGTGACGTTGGGCGGGTCTTGGTCCAATTGGAAATCCAGTTCGAAAGCCCCGGCAAAGAAGTTGGCGTTGATAAGGCTGACATCGTTGGCGCCAATGACGCCGTCCCCATCGGCATCCATATCCGGATTATAGAGATCCTGAGTCAGGTCGATCCCATTGAGTCGGAAAAGTTGCTGGGATACATGGTTTCCACCGCCCAGTGACTGGAAGTGCGCGGCTTGGGCCATGAGGTTTTCCATTTCCGTGATGACACCGTCCTTCTCCATGGAGTCGCCTACGACAAACGCCTCCAGCGTGTAGTCTCCAATGAGGGACGTGTCTCCGTCACCGAAAACATTGACGTTGTAGACACCAGCAGCCAGTTGCACGTACGTCGTGCCGGTGGTGTCGGTGGCGGACATGTCATTCCTGGACGAGACACCCGGCATGAAGATACCCGCCAAGTCAAACACGGTCGGTGCCGCTGGATCAAAGCCGCCGGGCCCCACAGTCCTCAGACCGATCGCCACCTTGCCACCGTCGGCCAAACCGTCAGCCGCAACCGTAAACTCTGCCTCTTCCACCTGGCCGGCGGTCGTGATGTCACCGGTCACTATCGGATTTCCCGAGAGGGCGAGGCGATCTTCAAGGTTCTCGACATGTCCGGTGAAGCGGAGTGGCAGGACATTCTTGGGTGAGACCAGACTTCGTCGTATCTGAGTCGTGGACACGCATTGGCCAGCACGGCCGGAGCGCCGTTGGGGTCGGTAGGTCTTCATATCTGTTCCTAAAGGCGTGAGATGGGAGATCCCAATTAAATCGGGTTGGGAAATCGTCTTCACGGAGGAGCTGGCCGAGGCTTGATCCCCAGCATCGATTATTCTTGACTCTGCCCCATGACTCGCTCCTCGTTGACGCTCTCCCTGCGTGCACTGGAACGGAATCAATCGTTGCTATCAGTCAAGCCACTAGGAAGAGGCCGGGCACCCACCGCAGGCGGTAAGCGACCAAGCGATGCTCGCTCAATTCAGCGAATCAAAAGCGGTCATGTTCACAGTGAGCAAGTTGCCTCTTCCTCAGCTCCGTAAACGAAAACTAAATCCGCATGAATCCATTAAACACACATCCAACTCAAAACGCAACGATTATGTAACAGAGACATACTGGATAAAAGTGCACGGGCAGACGTATTTCAGGAAAATCAGCTGCAGTCGATACATTCGTTCAAGTCATCGCCTAAGAGGACCCCCGTGCCCGCTATCGGACCTAGGAACAACCATTACATTCCGGAGAAGTCGAAGAATCCGAAATTTCTACCTAATTGAATCAATCGCTAAGAGTGCTAGGACCGAAAAGGTTATAGACCACGATTTCGCGATCGTGGATAACTCACGGTCTGGCGGTTTGGCGCCAGCATTGGACACTTGGTCGATCGTGGGTCGAGTTGCGTTGGCGGGGGCCAACGCGTTTAAGAGAATATTGGGGGGAGATCATGGTTAAGCGGCTTGCCCTAGCCAGCTTGTTTTGTTGCCTGACCGTGGGGCCGGCTTCGATTGCCGTTTCCACGGAGGTCATCGTGTCCGACCTCCAGCAGCCGCAGCCAGCGTCGTCATCGAGCCTAACGGTCGGAGACATCGACGACTGGAACTCGACCATCCGACAGGTCCCTGGGGTTGGCACCCGTACCGTGCCCAGCTCGCAGCCGGCCATTCGGCTGGACAGCCTCTTATCGTCGCCGATCGACGACACAACCACGGCGCCCGATCTGGCTCCCACGCCAGTCACGCCAAGTCCGTCGTCAGACGGTTATGAGGATCGCCATGTGGAAGTCTGGGACGGCAACTCCGCTGGCAGTTATGCCAACGGCGGCTATGCCAGTCATACCGGAGGATGTTGCGACACCTGCTGCGGTGGCTGTGACGGCGGCTGCGATGGATGCTGTGGTGGATCGATGGGGTCGAGCGGCGGTTGGTTCGCGGATTTGGCCATTGCCCAAGGTTTTACCGGAAATCCCGACGACCCAGTCAACAATTTCAACACACCTTTGACTTTCAACGACCGGTCCAACGAGTATCTTCTCAACCAGATTTACCTCTCTTTGGGAAGGGCCGTTGAAGACACGGCTTCGGGATGGGACTTGGGAGCTCAGGTCGACCTGCTGTACGGATCGGACTACTTTTTCACTCAGGCTGCCGGTCTTGAGACCCGCTCGGACGGCTCGCCCCATTGGAACAGTAGCGACGGACCCCGCGGCGCGGGCGCCGCCATCTACGGATTGGCCATGCCGCAGCTGTATGCGGAAATCAAGACGCCCTTTTTTGGTGGCACGTCGATCAAGATGGGTCACTTCTACACGATCATTGGCTACGAGGTGGTCCCAGCGGCGCGGAACTTCTTCTCTTCGCACTCCTACACAATGCAATATGGCGAGCCGTTCACGCACACTGGCCTCTTGAGTACAACACGGCTCAGCGACAGCATCAACCTGCACAGCGGGGTTACCCGCGGGTGGAATAACTGGGAAGACAACAATAGCAAATTGGGATACCTGAGCGGATTCAACTGGACCGCCCCGGACGCGAAATCCACCTTTGCTTTCGCCATCACCATCAGTGAAGAGGACAATGCGGGAATCAACAACCGCACGATGTATAGCATGGTTTACACCCATGTCGTGGGTTGTGGGATGCGGTACGTGTTTCAACATGACTTCGGCATTGAAGATGGTGCGGAAATCGACGCGGCCGGCAACCCGGAAACGGCGAAGTGGTACGGAATCAATCAATACCTGTTCGTGGACCTAAGTGACTCTCTCACCGCTGGGCTGCGAATGGAATGGTTCCGTGACCAGGACAACGCCCGCGTCTTGGCGTTTCCATCGGAGGCACTCGCGGAGGGTGGCAACTACACCGCCCTCACAGCCGGTGTTAACTGGAGGGCAGCGTCCAATTTCGTCGTCCGCTCTGAACTACGAGGGGACTGGTCTGACGTCAGACCACCGGTTGGCCTCGGAACGGGTATGTTCAACGCCTTTAGCGCGGATGAACAGTTCACTTGGTCGACGGACATCATTTTGACTTTCTGAGAATTGGGAGACCCAGCGGATGAGCGCCGTTCGCTTTTCGAAGCTTAGCTTGATTTGTTCACTGACGATCACCAGCTGCGCCGTTGCCACGGTCGAGGCGGATACGCTCTCGGATTGGCTTGGCGGCAGCGGCGGCGGCGGACGCGTCGCTCCGGGCTGGAACAGTACCGCTAAACCCTATCCATCGGCGACCGCCTTTCCTGAATACGGTGGTGGCTGCGCCTCCTGTGGCGCCTATGGACCATGCGATAGCCGTGGCGGTGGATTCGGGGACTATGGCGGGGTCTGTTGCGGCCCCAGCTGGTACGACTTCGCGATCGAGACGGTCTATATCGATCGCAGTATCAGCGGCAACTCCGACATTGATTTAATCTCGGACAATCCAACGAACACGACCATCGTTCTGGGCGCCTCCTCGGCTGACTTCGATTACGAGGTGGGCTTCCGTGCGACGTTGCGATATCAACTGAGCGCGACCGACAGCGTCGAAGGAATCTATCTTGATGGATTGAATTGGGATGCGACCGTCACGGTCAATGACTCGGATATTGACGGCGACATGGACGATCTGTTTTCAGTCTTCAGTCAATTCGGTACGTTTCCGGTCAACGGGTTCACGGAGACGGACCAGGCGATGACGGCCAGTCTGACCTATCAAACGGACCTAGAGAGTGTCGAGATGAACTATCGACGCGCTTGGATCAGCCGCAATCAGCGAATACACGGCTCGTTTGTAGGAGGCCTGCGTTACTTTCGCATCAACGAGTCATTCAATCACACGATTCAAGTAAGACCCGCCACCTCTCCTACGTTCTCTTATGACATTCAAACCGGCAACGACCTGTTGGGAATCCAGGGCGGTGTCCAAGTGGGTTGGTGTTTGATGCCGGGTTTCGTCGCCCAAGGTGAGGTCAAGGCAGGCGTGTACGGCAACGGGGCACGTCAGAACTCGACGATCGATACGGCGACACTCCAATTGGTCGAGAGTGTGAAAGACGACGTCGTTTCCTTCGCCACCGATGCCAGCGCTTGGATGACTTGGCAGTGCCATCCCCTGATCAAAATTCGTTGCGGTTATGAGCTGCTCTTCTTCCAAGACGTCGCCTTGGCTTCCGACAACTTCAACCCCACGCCTCCAAATCTCACCACGGCTGACCCGATGTTCGTCTTTCCGGTTCGACAAGCCGTCTTGGATGACCAGGGCGGGGCGCTCTACCACGGTGGCCGACTGGGCGTGGAAGTGGGTTGGTAACTCAGCGGCAAACTGGCCAGTTTCCCCAAATTCGGGAAAACCGAGAAAAAACAACGATCTTTTTGCGTTGCTTCATTCTGCTGTGGCGTTCTAACGCACCTGTTTCACCTTGAGACAGGCCTCTCGCCCCGCCGCATCACGCGGGCATCTATCGTGGGCCTAGTGTTGGCTCGTCTGTCTCAGATTGCAGAGCATGACGCCTCAAAATGCGCCATAGCACTGGCCTCATCGGCCTTCGGTATATTCTCGTAAGTTCTTGGTATCAAGCCAGATACGGCCAATCGGTTTGACACATTTCAATGTCGCAATTAGCATCGAACTTGAGCGCGAATTTTTTGTAGTGTTGCGCTAGCAGGTAGGAACAGAGATTCTTCGTGGGGCCGCAAAAGGACGCAATCCGCCATGCTTTTCAACGCCGTGGATCGGAGACATCGAGTCTCGATTGTGCGACGCTTGAGCAAAGATAGACGGATTGGCAAGGTCGCATCAGCTTGTCGCTGAAGCGACCCTTCGACCATCGGAATTCTGGTAGTGGAGGTTTGCCGTGAGGGCTTTCCGCAAACGAAAACACAGTAGCAATAGACGTATCGCGGCAGGTCACACCAAGTCGGTACCTGCTGCGTCCCATCTATTGCTTGAGCAACTTGAGCAGCGTTGTGTCTTGTCAACCTGGCACGGCGTCGGGCCCAGTCCCATCATGAATGGCCAGGTCGAGAACATAATTCCCGACAACGAGGCGGCGGGCGCGGTCCAGACGGTCGTGGCCCACCCGACGAATCCGGATGTGCTCTACATCGGCACTACCAATGGCGGCGTGTGGAGAACAGACAACGCCACCATGACCCGACCTGATTGGGTACCGCTCACGGATGATTTACCTTCCCTTTCGATTCGCGATTTGCGGATGGATCCGACCGACCCGGAACGTCTAATTGCCTCGGTGGGGATCTCCAGCAGCTTTCAAGAAGGAGGCGAACGGAGCGGCGTTTACATTACCGAAGACGGTGGTGCGACGTGGTCCGTGATATCCGACCCGCTCTTCGCTGGTGAAAACGTGCGAGCCGCTGAAATACGCGGGATGACGATCATTATTGGGACCAGCGACGAGGAGACAAACGGCACCCATGACGCCTTTGGAGGAGGTCTCTACCGCAGCGACGATGCGGGCGGATCGTGGACTCGAATTGATTTTGAATTCCAAAATCCGAATCGTATCGAAGGGATATCTTTCGACTACAGCGTCCTGGATCTCGTGGCGGATCCTTCGACGCTGGCGGGCGCCGAATCCCGCTTCTATGCGTTGGTCGTCACGACCACGTTGGAGGACGACTTCCGTGGTATCTACATGACGGAAGACTCCGGCGCGACATGGGAGAACATTACGGCCGGAGCTCGGCGGGCTCCGATCACGGCGGCTGAGTTCGAAATCAGCGACACGATTGCTCCTCCCGACATTCAAGATGCCATCTTGGGAAGAATCCGCCGGCAAGTCGAAGATGGCGACGCGGTCACGATCGTGGAGGTGCCCTACTTGGACGAGCAGGCTTTGCCCATCTTTCCCGGTGATCTGAACAACGCCAAGTTGTCAGTCTCCGCCGATGGTGGCCGGCTCTACGCCATGATCGCCGACTCCGGTGTGGTCAAGTACATCGGCTATGCGGAGATCGAAAGCACCATCGGGTTGGGCAGCAACGTTGACGTGGGCGCCATCGATTGGGTAGCGATGGACCTCCCTTCGATTCCTGGAGTTTTCAGAGCAATCCAAGGCCTAAACCCAAGAGTCAAGCCGGGTGGGCAGGGCGCATTTCACCTGTCGCTATTGGCCGATCCCAACGACAGGAACATTCTCTATGTTGGCGGAGACCGTCAGGACACTAGCGGAGACGTCTTGGGAAACTTCATCGGCGCCCATGACTTCTCAGGGTCTATCTGGCGAGGGGATGCCACCTATCTTTCGTCTCTCGGAATCATCGACGGCGGCACCGGTGATCTTCCCGAACCGGTGGGACGAGAGCTGTTACCGCCGGCGATCCTGCTGCGGAATGAGAATTTAGTTACGGTCGTGCAAGACACCCCATCAAGCCAATGGTCTCACCTGACGCACGACGATGACGTGCTGCGGATACCTCTAGGTGGTACGGCGAACAGTTCGGCGCCCCATGCCGACTCCAGGGATCTGGTCTTCGATAGCCGCGGCGAGCTGATCGAGGCTGACGATGGTGGTATTTATCGAAGAACCAGCCCGCTGGACAACTCGGGAGACTGGTATTCCCTCAACGGCAACCTGCAGATAACAGAATTTCACAATATAGCCTTCGACACCACCTCCAACATCATTTTCGGTGGCGCGCAGGACGTCGGCACGCCGCAACAGACCGCGGAAGGCGAACTAAGTTGGGCCGTGGTCCAAGTCTTCGATATTGTTGTGGACCAAGGGTTGGCCAACCCGCTTCGCCTCAATGCTGACGGTGGCGACGTGGCCGTCGATGACTCCCAAGGACACCGATCCTACCGCTACTCGAGCAGTCAGGGCACGGGCTTGATTCGCCGTCAGGTTTTCAACGCTGACAATGAATTCATAGAGCAGACCTTTCTCACACTCCCCGCCGGATTCGCTCCTTCGTTCGTGACGCCAATCGAGATCAATGCGGTCAATGGCAGTCGGCTCCTCATTGTCGGACAAACCGGGATCTACGAATCTCTCGACCGAGGCGACACCTTCACGATGGTGGCGGGAATCGGCAATCCCAGCCAGTCGGTGGATAGCAATGCGGTAGTTTACGGAGGGAGAAAAGCGGGTCGCGCGAACGCAGGTGTCATCTATGTCGGTTTCCGCAACGAAATTGTCATTCGAAAAGAAGACGGAGAATTCACCACCGCTGATGATGGCACCGTCACCGTTGAGCCAACAAGCGTCGAACTGACCCGGGCACAGTTTCCCGGAGGTGATATCAAGGACATCGTGTTGGACTCAGATGATTGGATGACGGCCTACGTAACGGGCAGCCGGGGAATCTGGAAAACAACCAATGCGGGCGAAACTTGGACCGATATTACCGGAGACTTGACAGCCAGTTTCATCAAGCCGGTTCAGTTCATCGAAGCCGCCACGGGCGACCACGTCGTGTTGGGAACCAACCGAGGTGTGATGACGATGGATGTTTCCGAACCGGGTGTCTGGAGGTTACTGGCCGCCGACATGCCCAACGCCTTGGTTTACGATCTCGACTACGACGCCACCGACGACGTGCTCGTCGCGGGAACGCTAGGTCGCGGCGCTTGGATGCTACACGCAGCCTCCGTGGAAGCCACCGCGGCGCTGACCGCGCCACCTCCCGGAACACCGCCCACATTACCTGTTGCGGACCCGGGCTCCGTGACTGGCACCGTATTCGGAGACGCCAACAGCAATGGCGTTCAGGACGCTGGTGAAATGGGATTGGCCGGCATTCTGATTTACGTCGACCTCGACGGGGACGGTCAACCGGGTGTCTCGGAACCCAAGGGCATTTCGGACGCCGCCGGCGTATTCGTTGTCTCAGACGTTCCCGTCGGTACACATACCCTCAAGGTGGCACCGACGGCGGGAGACCTAGCGACCTTTACACTGTCGGATTCACAAACCGTTACGGTGTCCGAGTCGGCCACAACCGTCACAGCTCCTTTCGCGGCTCTGCCGCGTCTGGACTACGGTGA
>Ga0310121_10001636_pt1 | contig 22482 bp, 17 predicted proteins | sample CB27_Tmax_986_MG_FD_203504 | JGI IMG/M metagenome (GOLD analysis project Ga0310121, IMG submission 203504) | Marine microbial communities from Western Arctic Ocean, Canada - CB27_Tmax_986 | ecosystem: Environmental > Aquatic > Marine > Oceanic | place: Canada: Western Arctic Ocean | collected...
TGTAAGCATGGTGTTCTTCATCAGTCACGCCAACCACCCGGTTTCCCCACTCTGCGCCCTGTTGAATAATGATAGCGCTACCGATAGGCCAGTGATCTTTGCCACCTCCAGAATTGTAGTACGGAGTGCGGCCGAAGTCAGAAGCCATAGTTACAACGACTTTGTCGGCAAACCCTCCCGCCTCGGCCATGTCGAATATAAACGTCACGAGATCAGTGAGTTTTTCTAGATACTCAAAATGATCATCGTCATGTGTCTGGTGAGTATCGAAACCTCTAAATCCAAGCTGCGTCGCGACACAGAGGCCGGATTGGTATGCCAATAGTGCCAGCTGAGCAGCACGAAAATCGTTATCGGTTTCGAAGGTATTCGGCAAAAGCGCTGCGAATGCGTCTAGATCATCACGGGTGGAATTAGCCAGATAAAGATTGTTCATGCCGGTTTCCTGGCGTGGTAGCAAATTTTGGCTAGACATCAACCGATCAAGTCTTTGGTTCTGGTACTGGGTAATGAGATCTAATTCAGATTGCTCAAACAAATCATAGCTAACCGAGCCGTAAAGGACCTGGGAATCATTAATCAAGTTACGAATCTCGCTGGGATTCTGCAATCGACTGAAGCGAGTAATGCCAGCCGTCTCGCTATAACCTGAAGCGTGCACTAATGATAAAGGAAGTTCCGGCGCGATAGCCTTAGAGGCAATCGCACCGAAGCTTGGATAGCCGAACCCGATGCGGCCACTCCAAGTGTGCCGCCTGCCATCGTCATGGGAATTTGTCCGCGTGTCGATGCCATTGATTACCAGCATTTCCTTGTAAAAGCGCTCAAAAAATTCCTTGTTCTTAGCCACTGGCGCATATGCGATATTTCCAACCTGTTCGACACTAGCTGAGTCGGCCCAGGTGTTAATAGTGCGCTCACCCAGTATATTTGGTTTAGGGTCACAAAAGCTGGTCACATCCCAGCCCCCAATGGCCGCCAGGGATATATAGAAATTCCCGGTATAGGGCTCCAGCGCCGAGGCGCGCTGCATTGCCCAGGGCCCGGTAACCCCGAGTCCTGCCATACCGAGTAATTTAGTAAATTCGCGCCGCTTCATGTTAATTCCTGCATTCTTTTCCTATTATTCATGGATGAACTTGTAATCACGCAGCATATAATTAATCACCGCGGCCCAGCTACGCAGAGTCTGGTTAGAATCTAGCCGAATAGGATCTTCTCTGATTTGAAATCGGCATAATTCAGAGGCGCTGCTAACCGCAGCTGCTTTGCCAGCTGTAATCCTGGCAGACCAAATAGCGTCAAATAATTCAAAGGTCGCATCAACTTCCGGATGGTTTATCGGGAGCGACTCACCCCATAGTCGTTCATGCAGTAACTGAATGTTCGTTCGTATAGCTGCCGGATCACTAATTGGTGTTGAACTCAATTCCACAGCGGTAAAAAGATTACGGTCGCCCTGTGGTTTCGAAAAATCATTTGCGACTATTGGGCAGGAAGTTTCATTTGCCATTGCGGCAACCACAGTGCTCATCAGCGTAGTCAGCTCAGTCGCTCGATCAGTGATACCCAATGAATCGATTCCGCCATAAACTAAATTATAAACCTGCCCCAACGCATTGTTACGGCCGTAGCTCCAGTTGTATCCGCTGACATCGGCAAGCTTACGATTCAGTTGTTCCGGGGTCAGCAGCCGACCGGTGCCTATCTCCTGCAGCTCCACTTGCTGCACCGGATCCATCGCCTTAACACTCTCCGCTCTGAAGTGATTGCTCATGGCCAACGCCACCAACATGTCCTTAAGGTTATGGGCACCATTGCCTGCCGTGCCAATAATAAAATCATCCGCTAGCTGCCGCATCAACCCCTGTTCCGCGGCGTAAGCGGCAAGGCTGGATTTATAATCTGGATCTTCCGGGTTTGCGGGCTCAGTATACGGATCACGACCAATGACAGCGGGGTACCAGAAGTTAACAGTTCCATACCCGAAACGGCTGTCTTTCACAAATTCATGCGCCAGCCACTTCACCGAATTATTCGTGCTCGGTGCCAGTAAATCACCAAAACCCGGCGCTAGCATATCGTTATACCAGGTGTCTCCAATCTGATAACCGCTTACAGGGTCCCGCTTGTATGAATATGGCAATGAGTTGTATCCATAGGCCTTGTCACGATAAAACCCATCATCTCCGTAATTCTGAAAAGCCCCTGCCACCGGATCCAGAATGTCGTGGCAAACTACACAATTGGGATTGTTCAGCGTGGGATTATTCTCGTCCGCCAGAGCCTCCTGGTCGGTAGTACGCTCAGACAACGCTTCGATGTCAACACCCAGGAAGAAGTAGTAAGCCCATCGAGCCCGAGCCCGATTGCGGTTGGTCGTAGTCGATGGGAATCGCGCCAGAAAGGCCGGCGAATTCAGAATGCCAGCGTGAGGATAATTTGTCTCGATCTCATAGCTGACGTCTGGATTATTCTGTCCACATACGGTACATCGATAATATTCAGTGATTCTTCCTTTACGCCATTCGTTACTGTCATCGTAATTATTAAAGGAAACATCCCCTCCGTAGATCTGTGCAGAGTAGGGATTCACCATGATGTAATCAGCTGTCAAAATTTCAGTATAGGGTCGTTCGTTAGTAACAACATGAGCGATAAGCTGCAAGGGTTCTTGGGCAATAGCAGCACTGACCAGTAGACGATCGCTAGATGCACTAGAATAATTATTGTAGTAGTACATGGAATTTGGATACCGATAACGATTTACAACCGCAAATATTCTATTGGAAAATGCTTCGGTAAATAGCCGGTCATTGGCGCTTTCAATAAGAAAATTACGGAAACCGTCATCATCCATTAAACCGCGGATTGCTTCTCGTAATTCTGCATCCCCGCCGCTGACTGCGGTGTTAAGTTCTACCTCGGTGGGAAGACGCCCTGCAAATAATAAAGAAGCCTTACGCAGAGTTTTCTCATTGCCCGTCTTGACGATGTCTCTGAAAATGTTTTGGTCGTTGCTGCCACTTCCGGTAACCATAAAATCGGCCAGCATCGCATCGACGAATTTGGACCACGATTCAAAGTCATCGCTACCACTAACGAGCTGCACGCCTCCACCGTGCGCTTGGCCTTGTGGCTTGGTAAGTATAAGGGAAGTGCCATTTGCCACTTTTCCAATGTAGTTCAATAGGGAATTGTAATTAACCGACTGGTAATCTAGGGTATTTGAATCCACATAAGTCAGTGCGCTATTTGCTGCCGCTCCGCCTTCCTGGTGACAGACAATACAGCGTCCCTGGATAATAGGCGTTGAGATATTCTCTTTATAGAAGGTCAAGCTTTCAGCTTCACCATCTTCGGAAGAGATAAAAAACGACAAGGGCGCACCACTGAAATATAACTCGTTAGGGTCAGACAAGATTTTGTAAGCGAGATAGATAGCTAATGTGGTATCGGCTACGCCGATTGGGCCAAAGGCCAGATCATCGACAACCGTTAATGTTTCCTTCGCCTGCAAAATCTTGTTAGCTCTGGCAGCTTGCAGACTTTCCAGAGCAGAATCCCAGGGCACATACTCACCGGATTCCAGCAGCATGAAGATCTCTTCGTCCCAGGCAATAAGCACATAGAGGTTACCTACGCTGTTTATGTGATTCGTCTCTATCTGTATCTCAGTTAGAACATCGATCGCCTGTTCGTAAGCAAAGCTGTTTGCATAACTAGCGCCATTATCAGCGGTTGCTCCAGCGAAGAATTTTGCCGTAGTCTCCTTTCCGGTGAGACTACTGGGAGAATCGAGTTCAGGTAGCGATGCCTTAGTAGTACCGAAAGCGAGGGGCGCTATAACCACTCCCACAAAAAACAGCATTTTATTAGCTAGGGCGAAACATTTATTGAAGCAGAGTGCCATAAAAGATTTGTCGGCCCCGCTCTACTCAGATAGAACAGAGTTCACAAAATTCTGTAGTTTCTGAAGATCCTGGCTTCCTGACATTAACTGAATTCCACCACCGTGGTTTATTCCTTGCGGCTTGGAAAGCAACAAACTCGAACCATTAGTAGCTGGCCCCATAGCAGCGCCCGGTCTTTCGACAGCTCCACCTAGTAGATTATTAATGTAATTGACCAAGGTATTGTAGTTAGTAGTTTGGAAATTTGTAGAACTGGAATCGACATAACGCAAGGCACTGCTTGCCGCCGCACCACCTGCTTTATGACAGACTATGCACCTGTTTTGAATAATCGGTGACGAAATATTATTCTTATAAAGTTGAAAGCTTGAACTGCTTGGTTGTTCGGCTTCGATAGTTACCAGTAAAGCTGACCCACTATAAAATATCTCACCCGCAGCCGCGATAGAGTCGTACGCAAGATAAAGTGCTAGGGTTGTATCTGACACACCAGCTGGGCCGAATGCTACATCATTGACGATATTGATGGCTTCATTCGTTTGCAGCGTTTTGGCGGGAAAAGCTGCTTGCAAATTTTCTAGAGATAAGTCCCAAACTTCGTAAGCCCCAGATTCAATTCGCATGAAATACTGATCACCCCAGACAATCAGGACATAGACGTTTCCGACAGTATTCACGTGGCTCGACTCCACCTGAATTTCCATGTCGATATCTATGGATTGATCGTAGCCAAAGCTGGAACTATAGGTTGCCCCATTGTCTGCGGAGGCTCCACCGAAGAAGCGAGCTGTGGTGGTTCCACCACTTACCGTAGAAGGCAAATCTAATTCTGGCAGTTGCGCCAATGCAACCGGCATGGCAAGGAAAACTGCAAGATTGAAAAATGTTGTAAGTAACTTTCCTTTCATCAACATGTGGCCTTTACGATTTATATACGTAGAAAAACTGCAAAGCCTTCCAAATTTGCAAAGCAGGGAAATTTAACAGAGCTTATAAAGCGTAAGCTCCAGTTAACTTGGAGACCCTGAAAAGAATAACTACACCAGTCCGAAACCCGGGCGATAGACCTTATCTAGATAGGCATTGGCGCCTTCGTCATTGGTGAATCGCATGCCGGCTTTATCATACTCTAACACCTTGTTTTCAGAGGCGCGCATAGTAGCGATATTGCCCAGCAACATGGTCTCGGTGAGGCGGCCTGCATATTCAAAGTCTGAAGTTGTCACCTTACTACGGTCCTTAATAGCATCTATCCACTCCTGGTAAATACCAGGTGACCTAGTCATTCTCTTGGCTGGTTGTTGATATTCTAGGTGTTTTACTTCAGGGATGAGTCGTGGCTCACGGCCGTAGACACCGTGCATTAGGGTATTCTTGTCTCCGACAATGAGCACTCCGCCATCATTATCTCCAAGCATTCGGCCCTGCTCCAATAATTCTGGGCGTTCTGGCAGCAATCCCCCGTCATACCATGTCATTTTCACCGGTGGCCGGCTGCCTTTAGTTGGAAATTCAAAGTGGATCTTAGAGGCAATAGGAAAGGTCTCCATGTCCGACCCAAACCGACTGGAACTCGCGGAAATTCTGTTAGGCAAGTCAAGGTCCAGTGCCCAGTAAGGATGATCGATGATATGAGCACCCATATCCCCTACCACACCTGTACCGAAATCAAGCCAACCGCGCCAGTTAAACCAATGATAGGCCCTTTCTTTGAACGGCCGGAACGAGGCGGCACCTAACCATAGATCCCAGTTGATATGTGTTGGTATGGGATCAGAGCCTACTGGCCGGCCAATTCCCTGTGGCCAGACAGGCCGATTAGTCCAACAGTGTACTTCTTGAACCGTACCAAGAGCGCCATCAGCAACCATTTCGTTAATTAGCCGAGCTCCCTCTTCTGCGTGGCCTTGGTTTCCCATCTGGGTAACGACATTGGTCTCACGGGCGCGTTTTGCCAGGAAGCGGGCTTCAGCTACAGTATGGCACAGCGGCTTTTGTACATAGAGATGCTTCCCTAGGTTCATGGCATGGGCAGCGATTGGTGCATGCATGTGATCCGGCGTACTAATCAACACCGCATCGATTTCGGGGTTCTCATCCAACATAACGCGGTAGTCTCGATAGGTCTTGGCTTTCTCGCGAAACGACGCAGTCCAATCTTGGTTCAGAGTCTCCGCCAATCGATTATCGTCTATATCACAGACAGCATAGATGTTCTCATGAGATACAGATTGAATATCTGACCGGCCCTTGCCGCCAGCTCCTACAGCAGCGATGTTGACCTTGTCACTGGGCGCGACGTAAGCAGGCCCTCCGAGCACATGACGGGGAACAATTATAAAAGCGGACGCAGCCGCCGTGTTTCTTATGAAGTCGCGACGACTTCGATTTTTCCCTTTCGTATCTTTTCTCATGGAACCCCCGTGTTATCTTATTAAGCTGGCCTGAAACAGACCCTTTCCAATCCTGTTTAGCCAGCTATTACCACTCCGAGGTTAGCACAAAGGAATGGGTTTCCGGAAACTCAGCGCACTGCTTATCAATCAGTTTGACAAATTTTGGCCGAAATCTCTCCGCGTAAGCCCGCTGATGATTACGGTAAGGGAGGCAAGTTGAAAGAGATTTAGAACTTCTTGAATGGGTCCACAATCATAAAGGTCGCATTAGTCTTAGCTACCAGTTTCTCTTCACAGTAAATTGAAATCTCGCAGCGAAACAATTTTTTGCCAACATGGATGACTTTCGCTTTAGCAATGAGCGTATTCCCTGCTGGAGGTCTGATAAAGGATATATTGAGATCGATGGTAGCCGACAACTTTCCCTCTGGCCTTACCGATCGCACTGCGGCTCCAGCAGCCGTGTCCGCCAGCGAACTAAGCACGCCTCCATGAACACGACCTCCATTATTAAAGTGATAATCTTTCAGTTCGATAGCACAAGTCGCACACCCTTCAGAAAAATCTATTATCTCGATACCGAGAAATTCACCGAAAGGACTCATTTGGGGTTTTTGGAGAGGCATAGCTTTTTGCGCTTCCTAAATTGTCTGAGTACGGTTGATCACAACCATCGCCTCAGTTATCAATTGGCGCTTGCGCCATAGCTTGAATTAAATCGATAAGCTTAGCTATGTCTCTAAGATCAGCAATCTCAGCTGGTGAATGACTGTAGCGACCAGGCCAAGATAATCCCGCGTTAGGTGCACCATACACGGTAAAGGTAGTGCCATCGGTTCCACCTTGCGTTAAGCCATACTGGGCATCGATCCCTGCTTCCTCCGCGATCCGCCGATTGCGATCCAACTCATAGGGTGTCGCCATGCTGCTATTCTCAATAGACCGCAGCACCGGGCCGTCACCTAAGGGAGCATAGGCAAAGTGGGGGGACTCGAGAGGTGTATCGGATGAAACAAAAGTGTCGATACTATAAACCCGTCTTGTCCGCGAGTAGAGCTTGCTTGCGAGCTCTGCTGCTCCACGTAACCCTCCCTCTTCTCTGACCGACCAGGCGAAGATGACCCGGTTAGACAAGCGAGCCGGATCGATTTGTTGCAATGCCATTAATAAGGAAGTACTGCCAACCCGGTCATCAAGTGATCGGGAAGCATAGCGATAAGCCCCCATACGATGTCCTTCCTTGTAACCTGTCACACCCATACCGATCCGCACACCGGCAGCAGCCAATTGTTCCGAATTCATTCCGAACCATGCCTGCACAGCTTCCGGTTGTTTCCTTTGCGGATCTGAACGATTCAGAAAAACTCCCCGCAATGCCGGCGCATCGATCTGAGACTCAATGTTGGTAAAGGGGTCTATTTGCATTACCGCAGGCTGTCCTTCCCAAGCGGTGGTTACAACGCCGCCGAGTCTTCTTAAGTTAACAACCCCATTCGCTTCGATATTCTCAATCTCATAACCCACCTCATCCATGTGGGCGACAAAGACAGTGGCCTCTCCCGCCGGCCCAAACTCAATCCAGAGGTTTCCCATTTCATCAACTTGCACAATTTCCTTTGCCCAATCCGGCATCGCGTTATACACCAGATTGCGTATTGGCCCTTCATGACCCGGCACAGCTGATCGTTCAGCTAATTGATCGATTTGTTGTTCTATTTCAACCAAGCGATTTACATTCTGAGTCGGGCCCCAGCGGCTTCGTTCACCATTGAGTACATTCAGTTGCTCTGGAGCTGATATCCAATTCGGCACATCGGCTCCACTATCTATTGCCGACACCAGGGTATTCAGGAGTTGTTGCGCATCCGTTAGTTCGACCCTTTCCATTAAGGCATCAACATTACTAACCCGCGGAGCCAGTATACGCACCCCATTGGGACTGCTAAGAGGTAGTACTACGTTAACTCGTCCACCTAGTTCACTCCGCTGCTCATCTTGAAATTGGTTTCGCCCGGGCCCCAACACGATCAATTCCTCCAGACCAGCTTCAGCAATGAGAGCTGCTCCAAGACCAATCCAACCAAATACCTGTTGTACGCTCAGAACATACCTAGTAGTAAATTCATCACCACTGACTTCCGCTTCAGCAGCAGCCATTAGGGCAGCACAACCAACTCGAGCTCCTGCCCTTGGCCCCGCGACTTCGTCAGCGTAAGACCACGCGGGCAATTGCCGCACAACCGGATCGAGCAGACTAATTCCCAATTCCTCTACTTCCTCAGGAGATTCTGCTCCAACATCCAGCCAAATGTCATTTTGCGTAACGATGGTGGTTTCGTTTCGGTGTTGATTTGCAAAGTGCCCGTTAGCAATGGCACTCACACCAACTACGGGTCCTTCACGAGTCAAAATGCGAAGATGTTGCCCTTCGTGCGCCTGATCCCAAAGAGGGTGACGTGACCCGCTTCCAATGCGATGCAATCTAAGGTAGCCCTTCTCAGTGATTTGACTGACCGCATAGGAATAGGTATCCAGAGCACAGGCAACTACTCTTCGGTTCGTGCCATCTCCGACTACCTTCGCCAGATTACCGTAGCGATCTTTTTCCCAACCGCTGAAATTTCTCTGAATGGATTCGATAGCGAGATGTTCGTGACCAGTGGGTGCATCCAGTGCAATCCAGGAAGCTATTACGTCAGCTGCCGGTTCTTGCGCAGCTATACTCCCTGCAAGGAAGGTAGCCGCGCAAGCACAGAGTTGCAATTTGAAAGTAGAGGAAGAGGGCATATTCTTACCCGCAGCTAGTCTGGCAACCGGTAGGCAATAATGTAACCCCCTTCCGGATCTTCCTGATCAGCGGGTAGCGTCACGAAGCCTGCCCCGGGACCGGTTGTTTTGTTGTACACCGGAATGGTGGCAACAATGGTTTGCTTACCCGAGGCAGACAGATAACTCATGGGCGTTGAACTCGCCTGATGCGGAATGGGATTACTCCACAGCTCCTCGCCGTTCAACACATCCGTGGCACGAATGGTATTGTCATAGGCGCTGGCGCTGAATATCAGGCCACCGGAAGTGGTAACCGTTCCACCTATCTGCGGTGTACCAACACTGATCGGAAGAAACGTCTTCATACCCAGACCGAATATCGTCGGGCCGCTGTCTTTCGCCAGGCCAATGGGTTTTTCCCAGAGCAACTGTCGAGTTTCCAGGTCAATTGCAGCCAGCACTCCATAGGGCGGCTGATTACATGGAACGCCTAACGGAGACATGAACTGCACCGTAGTGTGCGAGTAAGGAGTTCCCAGCTGATTGCCTTGTACTCCTTCTGGTAACTCATCGCGCGGAATCAAGGTAAGCTGATTACCGACAATCATCGGATTGACCACCATGATGTTATTTAACTGGTCAACGCTTACGCTTCCCCAGTTGTGGCCACCGGCATTGCCCGGAAACTGCAATATCGTGTCGGTGCCAGGCACGGTGAAGTGTCCTTCATAGCGCATCTTCCTAAATTCGATGCGGCAGTACAGCTGATCCAACGGCGTGATACCCCACATTTTCTTTTCGGTAAGATCCTCCCTAAAGTTTGGCATGTCCATCGTGAAGGGTTGCGTGGGAGCCACATAGTCTTCCGGCACTCCACCTTCTTGTGACACCGGCAACTCCTGAATATCAAAGATCGGTTCACCTGTTTCGCGATTCAACACAAATACCTCGGAACGCTTGGTGGGTACCAATACTGCCTTCACCTTCTCACCATCGGTACCCGGTAGATCGATTAACACCGGCTGTGCCGGCACGTCCCAATCCCAGAGGTCATGGTGCACAGTCTGATAGGACCATCTTGGTGCACCAGTTTCACCATCAATAGCCACTACTGAACTGGCATATTGTTCGCTGGCTTCCATGCGGTAGCCACCGAAATAGTCCGGTGTTTCATTGCCAGTGGGCGCATAGATCAGGCCAAGTTCTTCATCGACACTGAACAGACTCCACACATTGGGTGTACCACGGGTATACACTTCACCAATCAAAGGCTCGGTATGAATACCGGGCCGTGCCATATCCCAAGCCCAGGCGAACTCCCCACTGATCGCATTGAATGCCCGAATTACTCCGGATGGTTCGCCGACGCTTTGATTGTCAAATACCCAGCCCCCAACCACGGCATTACCCCGAACTATACCTGGCGGGGAAGTCTGAAAATTGAATATCAGCGGATCATTTCCCATATTGGTTGTTAGGTTTATTTCCCCCAGATCGCCAAACCGGATACAACGCTCACCAGTTAAAGCATCCACCGCTATCATCCTGGCATCGGTGGTAGCAGTGATGATGCGCTCCTGGCATTCTCCCTGGTAGTCCGGCGGGGCCTCATAATAGGCAAGGCCGCGACAGGCAGTTGTGAAATAGCGAGCAGACTCAAGATGCCCAGGATCAATTAGGGGATCGAACTGCCAAACCAGCTCACCGTTGTCTGCATCCAGTGCGATGATGACATTACCACCTGCACACACGTAGAGCAGCTCACCTACCTGCAGCGGTGTAGCCTTGAAAGCCCCGCCAATACCCGTACGGTAGGTCCAGGCCACTTCGAGATCCTGTACATTCTCGCGGTTAATCTGATCGATGGGAGAGTAGCGAGAGCCTCCAAGAGTATTACCATAGGATGGCCAGTCGGTTCCTGCATTAACTGTGTTTATGCCGCTACGTTCTGGTAATGAAGTTACAACCCACCCATTACCGGCAATAATGATACCCACGGTAAGAACAGCCACGAACGCGGTCACTCCACGAGAGACTGTCGATTTAAATAATGGTGGGGGTTTACCGTCGTACAAAGAATTTCTTAAAAAGGGGGTAAGAAACCAGATACCAATAGTCGCAAGAGGGAGAATACGAGGTGCGAGTGCCCAGAGATTAGTTCCTGATTCCAGGAACGCCCAGGCTACAGTTGCTACCAGTAAGCCGCCATACACCATCGAACCCATAGGATCTGCCTTCCACAACTTCATGGCACTCGCCACCAATACCAGTCCTGCTAATAGATAGTAAAAAGACCCACCGAGGAAGACGAGTTGCAACCCCCCAAAAATCATCCACGCTCCAATAAATCCTATCAGTGAGGGGAATGCTCTCGGTGGCCGTGTGTTTGTCATAGTCATAGCTTGGCCTCTCTTTTTATGTCTTTTTGGGCTAGCTCAACCCAATAATCAATGGGCTATGAAGTACCCATCCAGCTCAGACTCATTATCCTGAGCAACAATCTGGGCAGCAACAGCTGAGTTTACATTGCAGCCCAGCACACGAATGATCAGTGAAGATTATGATTTAAATCTCTCCCGACTTCTTTGTTGCTCTTTAAAGCTTAGCTTGTCTCGGCGCCGCGAAACAACAGTTGCCTGCATTGCTTGACCGATATGAGTTTCGCCCCTAGCCCTAGCGAATTCAACCTGGCGCTCACGCTCGGCATAACGCTTAACCTGGTCCTTCGTGTGCTTGTCATAGCAATGGGGACAACTCACTCCCTTCTGATAATGTTCGCTCTGCTTGTCTGTGTCAGTAATAGGCATGCGGCAAGCATGGCATTGATCATAGCTACCTTGCTCCAGTTTATGCTTCACGGTAACACGATTATCGAATACGAAACATTCACCCCTCCACTTAGTATCAACCTCCGGAATTTCTTCCAAATACTTCAGGACCCCACCTTTCAGGTGATAAACCTCGGCAAATCCGTGCTGTTTGAGGAAGGCAGTAGACTTCTCGCAGCGAATGCCCCCAGTACAGAACATAGCTACTTTCTTTTGTTTTTTGGGATCAAGGTGTTTCTTTACGTAGTCGGGAAACTCACGAAAAGAATTGGTATTCGGATTGACAGCATTCTCGAAAGTACCAATTGCCACCTCATACCTATTGCGGGTATCCAATAAGAAAACCTCTGGATTGCTGATAAGCTCATTCCAATCCTTGGGATTGACATAAGTACCCACAATGAGATTCGGGTCGATATTCCCCTCACCCATAGTAACAATCTCGTTCTTGAGTTTTACCTTGGTACGATAGAAAGGATTCTCATCTACATAGGATTCCTTGGTTTCCAGTTCCGCAAAGCGTTCGTCCTCCCGCAATCGTGCGGCCACCGCATCGATACCTTGGCGCGACCCGGCTAAGGTGCCGTTGATGCCCTCGGCTGCGAGCAATAGCGTACCACGCACGTCATGCTCAAGCATAAAATCACGGAGAGACTCTTGGAAATCTGCAAAATCAGGAAATTTTGCGAAACGATAGAACGTGGACACTACCACGGATTTATCTGGATAATTCATGACTCCTCCTCATTGCTGACCGGAACGTAAAACCGGCGCAAAGTTCACGGAACAGATTTTAACAGATATGAATGACTTGCCCATGAGTGATCAGAATATTTAGGCTTTACAAACCGGTGAGACCAGAATAGTGTCTGTTTTACTGGCCTGAACGCTACCAGTTTCGGAGCGTGATCAAAGAATTAAGGAGATTAGCCATGTCTTATTCAAAGCAGCTCACTCTTTCCTCTGCCCTCTTAGGCTTATCATTGTCTCTTGTGCCCTATATCGGGGTAGCCCAAACCACAGAGAGACCCGATTTGGAAGGGATCTGGACCAATGCATCGCGCACAACGCTTACCCGACCACGCGGTATTGAAGAGCTGGTGGTTTCACCAGAAGTTGCAGATCAAATTGTGGCCAATATGGCTATCGCAGGTATTTCAGCGGAAAACATAGCGGCTGGCCCATCGATTGATCCAGAAACTGGCGCACCACCTTCGGGTAGCTACGATTTCGGTCTACGTGGATATAACTTATTCTGGACAGATCCTGGTTCGTCACTAGCCTTGGTTAAAGGAGAGTTTCGAACCTCCTATGTTGTAGATCCACCCAATGGACAGATTCCCCGGTTGGACGAACCTATGGTCGAATTACAGCGACCGAATTACGGCAACCGCTATCTAACTGGAGTGGGCGGAAATGAAGGTCCAGAGGCTCTACCTATCGCTGAGCGCTGCCTTATTGGATTCGGTAATACTGCTGGTCCAGGGATGATGGGGACACTGTATAACAGCAGCTATCAATTCATACAAACTGATAATTACGTGATGATTCTCATAGAGATGGTCCATGACACACGCATTATTCCTATTTTTAGTTCAGCCGAAGAAGCACGAGCAAAACGACGTCCCGCTGCTTTGAATCAATGGCTGGGAGATTCCGTAGGTTGGTATGAAGATGGCGTACTGAATATTGAGACGATCAATATCAACCCACATCAGATGGGGCAAAGTTCGGTACCAATTTCTCCAAACGGCAAGGTCACTGAGCAATTTAGTCGATATGCAGATAACGAAATTTTATATACATTTACGGTAGAAGATTCAAACCTTTACAGCCAGCCTTGGACTGCTGAGTTAAGTTACTATCCTCTTAATGGCCGTATTTATGAATATGCATGTCATGAAGGCAATTATTCAATGCCGGGAATTCTTGCTGGAGCGAGGCGCCTCGAGGCAGAGCAAGCCAGCAGGTAATCTACCTGCTTAATGGGATTAATATTTAGAACTCTTGGTTATATATAAAATCTAAAGGCAACAAGGAATTAAATATGAAAAACATCATAAAACTTGGATTGGCAATTTGCGTTCTACTGCCAGTTACATTCGGTATATCCTCCTCTCTTGCTCAAGACATTGAACCTGACGAGCTTGGGTTTATCATAGGACAACCGGAGGATTTAGTTCCTGGAGAAGGCGGTCGAGTAGTTCGTATCTTCGGGGATGCCAGCCAGCCAGGTCTGTATGTAATGCGAATTACTTTCCCCCCCGGAGCCGGTAGTCGACCGCACTACCATAGTACAGCTCGATACATCACTGTTATCAAGGGTACCTGGTACACTTCCTGGGGACCCGATGCGGACATTTATGATCCTGACAATATGATGGCGGTGAAAGAAGGTACCTTCATTTACCAACCACCAGAAGGGCACCACTATGATATGGCCAAAGGCGAGGAGGTAACTGTTCAAATTATGGGCGTAGGCCCCGTAATTACGACTCAAATTCCGCAGCCTGAGCAGTGAGAGACCTAGCTAGTCGACTGTGACGGGTAGCTTTCCCGGAAGACCCCATTCAGCCCAGCTGCCATCGTATACAGCCAAATTTTTATAACCGGCGACGCTGGCAGCAAGGGTGAGAATGCATGCAGTAATTCCAGAGCCACATGTCGTTATAACTTTGTTGTTTTTGGTAGTGAGACCAGTAAATATCTCATTTAGCTCCTGAACCGATCTTAACTCTCCCCCGGCTAATAAATCAGTAAAAGGCAAATTTTTAGCATTGGGCATGTGCCCTGCCCTAACTCCTGGCCTCGGCTCAGGATCAATACCTTTAAATCGCGCTGCTGACCTTGCATCTAGCACTTGGCAATTGGGCTCGTATAGGGCCTTTAAAACAATCTCAAAATCACAAAAAAAATTGTCGTCCAGGTCTGCCTCAAAGTCTCCGGGCTCAGGATTGCTGTACTCACCCACTACATCACGGTCTTCCTTTAACCATTTAGGAAGCCCGCCATTCAGCACTGCAACTTGTTGGTGCCCCATAGCGCGAAACATCCACCATGCTCTAGGGCTAGCGTAGAGGCCCACATCATCATAAACAATGATTGTGGTTTCCTTGTTTACGCCTAGTTTTCTGACTTCATCTTGAAATAATTCTTTTGTTGGAAGCATATGGGGTAATGAGCTATTTGGCCTGCATACCACCTGGTCATAGTCGAAACGTCTCGCCCCGGGTATGACTGCAAAATTTCCATTTCCATTTACAGAGTTGAAACCGGGAACCGCAGGTTCAACTGAGGAGTCTAGTAGAACTAGAGAATCGTTTCCCAAGTGGTCTTCCAGCCACTGCGTATTGATCAAAGGAGTGTTAATTTCTAGCATGTTAAATACTTAAAAAATAATTACTCAAAATTAAATACTAAAGGCAACACAAGAACAACAAAAAGAGCCCAGGCGCCATAAGCAGGAAAATAGTTAACAGCTGCGAGTTTTAGTTTATGCTCTCTGAGCTCTTTTTTATAAAACCGCCAGTAAGTAATAAATAAATTACTAAGATGGCAAAAAACCAATAGATTCGCTCCCAGTACAACTACTCGATTTGGAGATAAACCCCATTCAGAAAAGCGATAAAGAATAGCCAGGAGTGCGGTGAAATTGATAATCAATGTGAGACAAATAAGACTGAAGTTTACTAAGTCCACCAGTGTAAATGAACTCTTGCCCCCGCGACCGCATATAGAAAAAATAGTCATCCCCAACACAACCAGAAGAAGGCCATTAAAGACAATTAGAAAATCTCGATTGGTAAAAGGGCTTACTTGTTGCATGGCCATCACTACTAAATAAACTACCGATGTAACAAGAAAGAGAGGCGTGAATATATTTGCAAGATTAGAGGCAATACGACCATTTGACTTCATGTAGTCAATATATATATAAGTTGCAAATATTGGTGCAGAAACAACTCCCCCGAGAACAACGTTGTTGAAATACCACAAGCTAACATCAAAATTAATTAGCTCGAATAGACTCAAAGTAATCGCGGTAAGTACACCTCCACCTAATCCCATCAAAACCAAATAGATAAACACTTCACCATTCGCACGGATGAAATTCAGTCGTGCTCCATCACTTCGCCAGTTATCTCCTGTAAAACTTAGTCCTAACAACACCCACATGACTAATGGCGCATGAATTATAGCCATAAGGATACTCGATGACTCATAATCACTAGGTAGAAATAACATTGGTAAAACAACGCTCAAAACCCCTGCCGACAACCCAAAGGTAATTTTCTTAGAAGCGTGGCCCTTTTTAAGAAAATAAAAGATCAGTGAAACAAAAACAACAAGCGGACCAAATCGTAGGAAGTACCATTCAGGCTGGATAGACATTGAGACAGGTATACGTAATGCTAAAAAAGCCACCACACAAATTGGTAACAGATTGAGAAGCTCTTTTATCGAAATACGATTATCTATACCAGATCCGTGTTCGAGCCTTATCTTCCAGAAATTTAGAAGCGCAACGTCAGGATTGGATTCCAATGCCTCAGTTAAATTACTTCTGAACAATTTGGGGTCTAGCTCGTAAAGCTTTTCAAGTTGACCAGGGTCAGCTAAGGCATCATATAAGGGGTTTTTAGACATCAAGCCGCAGTACGGTATAAGACATAATTACAATAAAGATACAAACTCGCGGAGTTTCGCTTTTAGAAGAGCTGTGTTATCAGGCCCGATACGGATTAACTGCTTATGCACTTCTTGCAAATTTTCAGTACTTGCATCAGCGTACAGGTACATAACGGAAGGTTTGACCAATTGGTAGGGCCCGTCAACATTGGTGGAGCGAAGCACCGTATTGATAGCAGAGCGCAAGGTGTCATCGAAACTCACATTGCGAAACCCTATCTCGGCATAGGCCTGCTGAAAAAGCGGTGACAACATACGGTAGAACGCCATGGCTGCACCGGTGTCAATTGAGACGAAAGTGCCAATCACCTGGTCGAAACGAGCATGAGCATTCTCACTCATGACGAATAGGTTTTCATCAATATTTCTGGCTGGCATTTCTTGCACGATCCCTTTATATGGAAGCCCAGTCTGCGGAAATTCAGCGCGGCTTACGTTTTCCACGAACACGACAAACTTGCGCACGATTTGGTCATCTGCCAACAACCGAACAAGCGCAGCTCCACTTTGCATAGCGCGTAATCCCTCAAATACGAATCCGTCACTGTTATTGAGACTGGGCAACTGAACGAATTCCGTTTCTATCGGCTGCTCAACCTCCGGTTCAGGAATAGTGACCTCCTCTGGAAGTTCTTCGATTATAGGATCGGTGCCGGCGACTACTACAGGTGGGGATTGAGGTTGAATACGAATCTGCGGTAACGTCGACGTTAATGCCTCAGCGGCATCAGGCTCAGCACGCGGCGACGCTGGGGGTGGAATAACTAGTGTAGTTGTACCTTGTGGTGTTTCAAAGGTTAGGACAAAATAAGCTAGCGATAGTAGTGTTAATACTGCGACTATCGCAGTAAGTTTCAAGCCTGCCTTAGACATAATTCGCTCCATCCCCCCACGATTTCAACTATTCTGGCACAGGCCCCGGGAAGGGACAACACGTGTTATGTCTCCATCATAATGTCGCCATGAACTGTCATATTCCAGTCACACTTTAAAGCTTGTGGAACTCGAGTTTGGAAAATTTCGGGAATAAAAAAAACCCGATCCTTTTGAGTTGATCGGGTTTTCTTACATGCCTATTTAGCGTTTCTATACTTTGGGAAACCCTAGCTCTTCCATAGTGCGAACAAGATCCCGGCCAGCCGTTGCCGGTTTGGTTTCCTTATCTATCTTGAGAATGGTGCCTTCTTTATCGATATAATAGGTCCACCGATTCGCAAAACCTGCACCCATCAGGACCTCATACGCTCCTGTCATCTCCTTAGTGGGATCTGCCAGGATTGGAAATCCAGCGCTGTGCTCTTTGGCAAACGCAGTATTATCTTCCAGTGTATCTACACTGGCCATAAAATATGCAACGTCGAAGTTCTGTATTTCTCTGGCACTGTCACGCAGCGCCTTACATTGCATAGTTCAGCCACCGGTAAAGGCTTTTGGGAAAAAGGCAATAACTACAGGCTGCTCTCCCGTGAACTGAGACAGTTTGTAGGTCTGACCATCCGAAGCCTGCAGCGTGAAATCTGGCGCTTTATCACCCACTTCAAGCGCTGAGGCCATCTGGGTTCCCAAGGCCATCACGACGAACATCGCCATGAATAGAACCTCGGTTAACCGCTTGGCAAATTGGGACATAATCTCCTCCAGCTATTATTCAGAGCCAACCACCCTAAGGCAGGTTGCTGACCAAGCCTTTTTACCTAAAGTAGACAGAAATTTCCACTAAAACCGGTGTAAAAGTCCATTTTCACTGTAATTGCTAGATTAGAATAAAAGTGTGCGGCTTGCAGTCCTTAGTAATTGCTCAGATTCTGAAGCGAGTTCCACAATCCGGATCTCTAGTTGCTGGCGTTCACCGTTGGTTAGCCCGCTGTTGTTATCCATTATGTAATGAAGTCGTTCAATCGAACGGGTAATCTCTCCGTTATACCGTTTGAGTATTATTCGCTTCGCGTCACGCTGAGACAGGCGGTAACGGGGGTTTTCAACCTGCACGGTGAAGCAATTCCTCACAGTCTGCCCCTGAGAATTGCGCGCTGTCTGGCAACGGATCTGAGGGACATAACGGCTCGCGGTTCCTTCGAAAGAGCTATAGGGCGTTGCTGCAATGGAACGTGCCAACGTAAGATCCGTCTCTGTCTTTCCATAAACCATTTTTAGCAGTCTCTCGGGTTTGATATCCACCTGCTGTTCTGCGGATTCTATTACCATTTTATAAAACTCGCTCAAATCTTCCGCCGTACCGATCAATCTTCGGCCATTCAGATCTAAAAGATTCTCCCGGACCACGCGCAGCTTCCAACCACCGAAATCTTCCACTGCGGTCAAATATTCCGAATCTGAAAAATCATACAAACGACTAGAGATGTGATAGTTGAGTTGGTGTAAGTCATCAACCTCAGGCCATTCCTCGAGCTTGCCGTTGTTATCGATTAACGCTTCAATGATAGGAAGTTGTTGTTCGCTGTAAAGACCAGTGTTTATACGAGAAATCTGCAGTGCCTGATTATATAAATGCACCGCGTTCGAATAATCCTCTAGTTCCATGTAGAAGCCAGCGAAATCGGAATAGGCTTCAATGAGGGCTGCGTCGTACACTCCTAGCACGCCTTGCATATTCTCAATGTCTCTTTGCCGCGCTGTGACTTCCCGACTGATCTCCAAAGCCGTAGACTCCGCAGCGCCATTGCTCAACGCTACGCTAAGTTCCTGCGCGTGAAGAAAGTTCACCGCAATGATGTTCAGCAGGAACAAGCAAAATTTAATAATTTTTGCGTAATTGAGTTTTCTGAACATGTTAACCATGACTACGACGTATCTTGATATTTTGATTCTCGCACAGCACCACTAGAATGCATCAAGTTTTGGGCTATATATATTTGTATTTACCTGAATCAATACTGAATAAATCCACTTAATTTGAAATTTCCTAGTGCCCTTACAGTGGCACAAATATTAATGTTACACAAAGAACACCGAAAAACAGGTGCATATATCCCCGCTTTTATTCAAACGTGACCTGCTACACTCTGCTACATATTGACGGCATGACAAAAAGGATCAGCTGCGTTACTCTCAGGGCAATATCTGAAACATTATTAACACATTCAGCAACTACGACGTGCCCATCAAAAGCGAAGAGAGGTGCCTACAATGATAAAAAATAATTCGTCCAGTCGCACCCGGTCTCACCGGCCCAAGTTACTTAAGACAGTCCTGTTAGCTTTTTTAGTTCCGTTTGGCTGGTCCGCGTCCGCACAAAACACGGTTGAGTGGACCACCCTAGGTAGCGATTTCGCGCATACACGTTCCACGAAGGCAGATCAGATTACCCCAGAAAATTTTTCCAATTTGGAAGTTGCATGGGTCTGGGATGGTGCTAGCTTTGAAGCCCAGAGTGGCCGTTCTACCCCCAGCTACATCAACGGTCGACTTTACACCGTGGCCGGGGCACGTCGCCATGTCGTAGCAATAGATCCTACATCAGGTGCAACCATCTGGTCTTACAGAGAGCCTGATACACCCCGCTGGGATTACTCAATGCGAGCAGATTATGGAAAGGGCATTGGCTACGCCAATATCGATGGTCGCGACGTCATTTACATCATTTCTCCCGGTTTTTTTCTAACTGCACTGGACGCCGAAACCGGAAAGCCACTGCAGGGCTTCGGGGAAAAGGTATCAATCGAGGGCTTCCCGGAAACTGGTGTGGTCGACCTGCTGAAAGATTTAGGCCACCCCTATGATCCTTACGAGGGTTTGCCCTTAGAACGCGGCTATATCACCTCTTCTTCTCCGCCCATCGTCGTAAATGATGTGGTGGTTGTTGGTAACTCGGCCGAACAGGGCTATCACCAATCCCGTATCGAAAATGTGCCAGGCGATATCCTCGGCTACGACGCACGTTCCGGCAAATTCTTGTGGAAATTTAATGTACTCCCCCGACCCGGGGAGTATGGCCACGAGACTTGGGAAAACGATGCTTGGCAGTACACGGGAGATATTTCCTCCTGGGCTCCGATTTCCGCTGATCCTGAGTTAGGTCTCGTCTATATCCCCACCAACGGAGTCACGATAGATTATTATGGCGGCCATCACCCTGGCGACAATCTATATGGCACCAGCCTTATTTCGTTAAACGCGCGTACCGGCGAGCGTGTCTGGCATTTCCAAATGGTGCACCACGATATCTGGAACTTTGATACACCAACAGCCCCCATCCTTCTAGATGTAGAAACCGATTCCGGTCCCACGCGCATCGTGGCCCAGGCCACCAAACAGGGACTAGTCTACGTCTTTAACCGGGAAACGGGTGAGCCCATCTGGCCAATCGAAGAAGTTCCCATGCCGGCATCAACAGTGCCCGGTGAAAAACTATCGGAAACCCAACCGATTCCTACCAAGCCAGCTCCCTATGAATACCTGGGTTCAAGCGAAGATAACCTGGTTAATTTCACTCCTGAACTCAAGCGCCAAGCACTAGAAGCGGTAGCTGAATTTAATATGGGCCCACTATTCAACCCCCCCATACAAGCTAATCACCCTTCAGGCATGTTGGCATCCTTGATGTGTCCAGCAGGTGCTGTAAATATTACTCATCCGCCCGTAGCAGACCCCGAGTCCGGAGTGATGTATATCATGTCTCGATACGGCTGCGGTTCACGCCGCCTAGTTTCGGGTGAGGAAGCGGACACCTATTACGAAGCACCGACAGGAGCTACTTTGTCACGCTATGCAGCCGCTAGCGGAGGTCCAACACCACGCCATCCAGCCGGCATTCCGCTTTGGAAGCCACCCTACAGCCGCATCACAGCCATCGATATGAATAGTGGCAATCACTTATGGATGATACCGGCTGGTTACACTCCAGAGCGTATCCAAAATTTACCCGCATTACAGGGTATAGACATTGATAATACAGGTTCTGGTGCTGTTGGACAGATGGTTATAACACCAGACATGCTGATATACAGCAACGTCACAAGTGACGGTACCCCACACTTGTTCGCGCTGGACAAAACGACTGGTGAAGAGTTGGCCAAAGTAGAAGTACCGGCGGCCACCCGCTACGGGATGAGTTCATGGATGCATGAAGGCAAGCAGTACATCATTCTGCAAACAGGTAGCTCGCTTACCACCATGACTTTACCTAATTAATTTTTAATTACAAAATCTGTAAATAAGAAACACTATTCAATAACAGTCTAGGAGTAAACCGATGAAGCGATCTTTATTATTAACTTCCGCTGCTTTGATAACCGCAGCAACAACGTTCATTTCAGTCAATTCACAAGATAACGAAATGAGCTTTTTTATCACTAGTGTGGGATCGGGTGATGGCGCTAATTTGGGCGGCCTAGCCGGTGCTGATGCCCACTGCCAAAGCCTCGCTGGAGCTGCCGGTTCCCGTGGTAAGACTTGGCAAGCTTATCTCAGCAGTCATTCTGCAGGCAGTTCGTCTGGAGCAGATGCTCGAAGCCGGATTGGCTTTGGACCCTGGCACAACACCAATGGTGTAGAGGTTGCTTCGAACTTAAACAACCTGCATAGCCCTAACAACAACCTGAACAAGCAAACTGCCTTAACCGAAAATGGGGATATGGTAAATGGTCGCGGCGACTCTCCTAACCAACACGACATCCTCACTGGCTCTACCTTGGATGGTCGACTGATTGAGGACGGCAGCAATCATACCTGTAACAACTGGACCAGCAATGGTCAGGGCACTGCTCAGGTAGGTCACTTCGACCGCACCGGCGGTGGTCAGAATCCAACTTCCTGGAATAGTGCTCACGGATCACGTGGATGTTCCCAAGCTGACCTAGTTGGAACTGGAGGCAACGGCTACTTCTTCTGCTTCGCCATAGACTAAAATCGTTTACAAGAAATAAT
>Ga0310121_10001637_pt1 | contig 22477 bp, 17 predicted proteins | sample CB27_Tmax_986_MG_FD_203504 | JGI IMG/M metagenome (GOLD analysis project Ga0310121, IMG submission 203504) | Marine microbial communities from Western Arctic Ocean, Canada - CB27_Tmax_986 | ecosystem: Environmental > Aquatic > Marine > Oceanic | place: Canada: Western Arctic Ocean | collected...
TCGACGATGCGCACGCCCGCCAGGGGTTGGTGCGCGGCGCCGTTCGGGGCGCGGGAGCGATCGACGTTTGGGCGTCGGCGAGCCCCTGGCGGAGTACGCGTCGGCGTTGAGAGCTGCCCCATGCGACGCCCCACCGCGATCCCGCGCCCGAAGAGGTCATCGCGCTCCGCTTCGCTCAACCCAGCCCAATCGCGCAGCACCGCGTCGGTCTGCTCGCCCAACGACGGCGCGGGCTCCGGTGCCGTCGCCTGGCGTTGCGATCGAAACGCCGAGCGCAGCATCCGCACATCACGCGCGAGCACGGCGTGGGGCACGTCGACGAAGAACTCGCGCGCAATCAGGTGCTTGTCGAGGGCGATCTCCGCAACTGAGTTGACCGGCAACACGAGCAGCCCGCGCGCCTGCCCCTCGTCCAGCAGTTCGTCCTGATCCAGCGCCGCACAAAGCCGCGCCGTGAACGGAACAATTTCGGTCCGATGCAGCCCGCGATAGGTCAAGTCCTCCCACTCCGGCCCAGCCAACTCGTCGCTCTCCAGAACCGTCGAGAGCCATTCGACGAACCTCGGCCAGTTGGGCGGATGGACCGTGAACGATGTCCACTTGCCGTCCTTGCTGCGAAACGTCGTGCCCGCCGTGACCGGCGTGTGCCGCGACGGAACGAAGTCATTCCACTGCAAGAAGTTGGCGTTGGCGGTCTGCAGCGTCGTGAAGTTAACCGCCTCCTGCATCGACACCGTGACGCGGCCCGGCGCCTCGCCCTTGCGCGCTGTCAGTAGTAGAGCCAGCGCCGCCTCCGCCGCCGCCAGCGACGTCTGTTTGTAGGCCAGGTCACCCGTCGGATGGTTGGGCGGGTCCTCCGACAGCCCATTCAACACCAGGTGCCCCCCGGCCGCCATCGCGGTCAGATCCGTCGCGACGTCTTCTGAGCCGCGACGGAAAACCACGTCCACGACGCCCACCTCGTCCGGCGCCGAGTCGAGCGCGGCACGCAGCGCGGACGTTGTCTGTAGCGGTGCGATCACGATGTCGCACGTCGCGATCAGGCGCTCAACGAGCGGCCAGCACTCGTCGGCTGAATAGTCGAAGGTGCAGCTCTGCTTGCCCGAGTTGTAGAGCAGATGCGCCAGGCTACGTTCGGACTCCGGTGCGTCGCCGGCGCTATCGATGAAGGGGCGCCGCGTACGCAGCGCGTCGCCGCGGCTGTCCTCCACGCGCACCACGTCGGCGCCCAGCTCCGCCAGCAGACGTGCGGCGAGGACCGTCACCTCGTCGCTGAGGTCCAACACGCGGATCCCGGCCAAGAGGCCGGTTTGGTCGGGCATTGCTCGCTCCATCGGGGCGCTCGCCAAGCTTCCGGCCGAGTATCGGCGATGCGACCCACTTCGTGCCAACCCGCGCGCGCTCGTCGCTAGAATCGCTGCGTGGCCACTCTCTTCGTCCCTCCCAGCCTGCGCCACCTGACCGGCGGCGAACGTCGGATTACGGTGAGATCCGCGAACGTACGCGCCCTCGTCGACGAGTTGGAGCAGGCCCACCCCGGCTTCCGCGATTCCCTCGTCGACGGCGACAGCCTTCGCCCCGGCCTCGCCATCGCGATCGACGGCGTGGCCTCCTCCGACGGCCTGCTGGCCAAGATCCCGGAAGGCGCCGAGGTCCACATCCTGCCTGCTATAGCCGGCGGCTAGCCGGCCACAGGCACAGCCGACGCCTAGCCCCCCTGCGCTGGGTACGTCATGAACTCCAGCAAATTCCCGTCCGGATCGCGACAGTAGATCGACGTGCCCTGCCGCCGGCCCGCCTCGCCGCCGCCCTTCTGGTCGTACGGCCCGAAGGCGACCTCGCTGCCGGCATCGACGATCAGCTTCTCGGCCGCCTCCAGACTGCCATCGAAAAAGAAACAGAGGTCGCCGCAGCCCGGCTCCGCCGTCGGCCCGCGCGCCTCGAACTTGGGGTTCTGCCAGAGCTCGGGCGGGTGCACGTTGATCTTGCTGTGCTCACCCACCTGGATCGCGAAGAGCTGCGACTCGCCCGCCCGCCACTCCTCCTCGTAGAGGATGTTGAAGCCGAGACGTCGATAGAAGTCGATGCAGGTGTCGGGGTCGCTCGTCGGAAGCGACACGTGGTCGAAGCCGCGCACGGTCATCTCGGTCCCCCTCCTGCATCGCGCCGTCGCGCGCATTGGCCGAAAGCTAGCAGCCGGCGACACCGATCCGGAGCCGCCGCAACATCCCGACGACGGCTCGCAGCCCACAACGAAGCGCACGCCTATACTGCCCGCCAAGCAGCTCGACAGGCCGTTGAGCGACACAGCAATGGGAGACCGCGTTGCCAGCGCCCCTTGATGGCCTCAACGTGCTCGATCTCAGCCGCGGACCCGTGGGCGGGACCACGACGATGGTCCTGGCCGACTTCGGCGCTGACGTGATCAAGGTCGAACCGCCCAGCGGCGACCGCTTCCGCTCCCTGCCCGCCTCCCCCGTCTGGCTGCGCGGCAAGCGCAGCGTCGCGCTCGACCTGGGCACCGAAGCCGGTCGCGATCGCCTGCATGAGCTCACCACCGACGCCGACATCGTTGTCGCCAGCTTCGCGCCCGACGGCGACGCCGCCCGCTGTCAGGCCGACTTCGAAACGCTGCGACATCTCAATCCCCGCCTGATCTACTGCAACATCAGCGGCTGGGGCCGGCGCGGAGCCTATGCCAACTACCCCGCCAACGAAGGGGTGATCGCCGCCAAGTCCGGCCGCATGCTCGCCTTCAAGGGTCAACTCAAACGCGAGGGGCCGGCCTTCGCAGCGGTCCAGGTCGGCGCGCACGCGGCCTCGCAAGGAGCCGTCCAGGGGATCGTCGCCGCACTCCTGGCGCGCGAGACAAGCGGGCTCGGCGGGCTTGTCGAAACCAGCGTCCTGCAAGGCCTCATCCCGTACGAACTGCGCCAAATGATGCTGGTCCAGCTCGCGGAGCGCGACCCCGCCAACTACGCGGAGCTCCTGGCGGCGCGCGCCGGCATGCCCAGGCTCAACTACCACCCGGTCATGGTGGCTGAGGGCCGCTGGATGCAGATGGCCAACCTGCTGGAGCACCTCTTTATCGCGTTCCTCGAAGCGACCGACCTGACGGACCTCTTCGCCGATCCACGCTTCCAAGGTTCTCCGGCGCTGTGGAAGCCGGATGCGATCGAAGACGCCCGCGACCGCATCTTGCTCCGCATGCAGGAGCACACCGTGGAGGAGTGGATGGCCATCTTCCACGCCAACGGCAACGTGGCCGCCGAGCCATTCCTCACGGCGCAAACGGCGCTTGACCATCCCGACATGCTGGCCAACGGGGACCTCGTCGACATCGACCATCCCCGGCTCGGCAGCATCCGCCAGCTCGCCCCGATCGCCCGGCTCGAAGAAACACCCGGCCAGGCCGGCGCGGCCGCACCCGACGTCGGTGCCGACAGCGGCGCGAGCTTCCGTGCGCCCTCTACCGCGAACGGCCTCAACGGCTCCGCGGCGCCTGCTCAAGGACGCCCGCTGGAGGGCGTGACCGTGCTCGAATTCGCCACCATCATCGCGACACCATTGGGCACGTCCTTGCTCGCCGATCTCGGCGCCCGAGTGATCAAAGTGGAACCAACCGGCGGCGGCGACCCCTATCGCGGCATGGACAGCGCCGGGATCATGGCGGCGAAAGTGAACGCCGCCAAGGAGAGTATCTGCATCGACCTCAAGTCCGAGACGGGCCAGGCACTCGTCCACGACCTCATCGCACAGGCGGATGCGATCGTGCACAACTACCGTCCCGGCGTCCCCGAGCGACTCGGCATCGGCTACGAGCAAGCGCGCGCCATCCGCCCCGACATCATCTGGGTCTCCGCCAACGGCTACGGCCCGGATTCGCCCAGCGCCAACCGCCCCTCGGCGCATCCCGTGCCGGGTGCAGTCTGCGGCGGCGCGGTGATGCAGGCGGGCGCGGGCATGCCACCGACGGACTGCGACTCACTCGAAGCCATTCGCGAGGCCTCGCGCCAACTCATGCGCGCCAATGAGGCCAATCCTGACCCCAACACCTCCGTCGTGATCGCGTCCGCTACGACCCTCGCACTGCTCGCTCGCAAGCGCTTCGGCGTCGGCCAGCGGGTCTTCGTCAACATGCTCGTCGCCAACGGCTACGCCAACGCCGACGACTTCCTGCGCTACGAGGGCAAGACACCCCGCCCCGAAGTCGACGCCGACCTCTACGGCCTCAGCGCGCTCTACCGGCTTTATGAGGCGCAGAGCGGCTGGGTCTTCCTCGGAATCCTCCTCGACGAGGAGTGGTCGGCCTTCTGCCAGAGCGTCGAACGACGTGACCTCGCCGCCGACGCCCGCTTCGCCACACGCGAGAGTCGCATCACGCACGACGACGCCCTTGTCGTGGAGCTGAGTACGCTCTTCGCGACCCGCGACGCCGATGCGTGGGAGGCGTTGCTCGTCGAGGCCCATGTCGGCTGTGTGCGCGCCGACGCTGCCACGCCCGGCCAGTTCTGGGCCGAGGACACACACGTGCGCGCCAACGGGCTGGCCCCTGAAAGCGAGCATCCACGTTTGGGTGCGCTGCGACGATGGGGCCCGCTGGTCACCGTCGACGGCGGGCCCGACAGCTACGGACCCGGCGTCCTGGCCGGCCAACACACCGACCAGATCCTGAGGGAGATCGGACGCAGCGCCGATGAAGTGGTGCAGTTGCGCGAGACCGGCGTCGTCTGGTCGGAATAGACCCCTGGGCTAAAGCCCGCGCCACTCGACGTTCGGCTCCCGCCGCTCCGCCTCCGGCGCGCCGTCGACGGCGGCCTGCCCGAGATAGACGTAGGCCACGATGCGGTCGATCGGCGCCAGCCCCAGATACTCCTTGGCCGCGGCGTAGTGCGCCAGCTTGCCGGTGCTCCACTTCGCCGCCAGCCCTTCAGCGTGCGCCGCCAGCAGCAGGTTCTGGGTCGCGCAGGAACAGGCCGCATAGTCCTCAAGATCGAGCACGGGATCTTGCTCGTGCCGCACCTGTGAAACGACGATGAAGACCGGTGAGCGCGTCAGCTTCGAGCGCGCCGCCCGTGCCCGGCCCTCGTCGACAGTCGCCGCAATCGCCTCCGCCATCTCCTCGCGCGCCGCGCCCGCCACGACGTGGAAGCGCCACGGCTCCGTGTTGCGATGATTGGGCGCCCAGACGGCCGCCTCCAGCAGTCGCTCGATCTGCTCCCGCGTCACGGGCTGATCGCTGAACTGGCCGATCGTGCGTCGCTCCCGAATCGCCTGCTGAACATCCATCTCTGCCCCCAACGTCGGCTCTTAGCTAGCGTCCATCGATCCTAGCCCGTCGTCGCGCAAGGAGCGTGGCTGCCTACTCGTGTGGCCGCATCCCGGCCGACTCGCCCGCCCAGGAACCACCCTCGACCCACAGGGCGTGCCCATTGACGTACGAAGCCCCATCCGACGCCAGGAACGCGACTGCCTCCGCGATCTCCTCGGCCCGCGCGAGCCGGTTCGTCGGCGAGCGACTCATGGTCTCACGCGACTGTTCCTGAAAATCCGCCTCATCAATCTCGTCGGGCCGGATCATCGGCGTGTTGACGCCGCCCGGGCAGACGCAGTTGACGCGGATCTTGTCGGGACCGAACTCCAGCGCCAGGGTCTTCGTCAGCAAGATCACCGCCCCCTTCGACGGCGCATAGGCCGAGTGCCCCGGCCGGGCCCGCACCCCCGCCATCGACGCCGTATTCACGATCGCCCCGCCACCCGCCGCCCGCATGACCGGGGCCGCGTACTTGCAGCCCAGCCAGACCCCCTTCACGTTGATCGACAGCACCCGCTCGAAAACCTCTTCATCCATCTCCTCAATCCGCGTCGCTGGCGGGAAGATGCCGGCGTTGTTGTGCAGCACGTCGAGCGCCCCGTACTGATCGACGACCGACGCGATCAGCGCCTCAACCTGCACCGCCTGCGAGACATCGACTTCGAACGGTGTCGCGTCGCCACCCGCCTCCTCGATCTGGGCCGCCGTGTCGCGCGCGCTGTCTAGATCGATGTCGGCCACGCCCACCCGCGCGCCTTCGGCCGCCAGCAGCTTCGCCGTCGCGCGGCCGATGCCGGAGCCGGCGCCTGTCACCAACGCCACCTTGTTGGAGAAACGCACGGTTTCTGGGGGCATCGCAGACTCCTTCTGAACAGCAAAGTCGCTTCGGCGAGAGTCTACCCGTCCCAGCACAACGCATAGCCGCACTGCGGCTATCCTGCGCCCGCACGATCAGCAGTACAGCGAGAGGTCAAGCCATGGCAAGCGTCGAGACCGTGTCCGGACCGGTCGAGGGCAAGGACCTCGGCTTCACGCTCAGCCATGAACACGTCGCGATGCAGCCGGCCTTCGTCACGACGCACTACCCCTGGATGGTCGACCGCGACAAGATCCGCGACCGCGCCATCCGTGAGCTGACGGAGGCGAAGCAGGGCGGCGTCGACACGATCATTGAGCTCAGCACGCCGGATCTGCAACGCGACGTGGAGCTGATCCAGGAGGTCGCCCAGGCCTCAGGCATGCAGGTGGTCGTCGCGACGGGCATGTGGCGCGACATCCCGCGCTATTTCTGGTCGCGCACGCCGGAACAGATCGCCGACATCTTCGTGCACGAGATCGAAGAGGGGATCGGCAACACGACGATCAAAGCAGGCGCGATCAAGGTCGCCAACGACGCCGAAGGCGTGACGCCCGAGGCCGAACTCGTGCTGCGCGGCGCGGCGCAGGCCTGTAAGCGAACCGGCACGCCGATCAGTACGCACCACTGGGCGCCGCTCGAGGTGGGACGTCGGCAGGTCGAGCTCTTCCGGGAGGAGAGCGCTCCGATGGACCGCATCTGCATTGGCCACAGCGCCGACTCGACGGACGCCGACTACCTCGAAGACCTGCTCAAGACGGGCGTCTACCTCTCGATGGACCGTTACCCCGGCTCCGGCGACCGGCCCAACTGGCAGCAGCGCAACGCCACCGTCAAAAAGCTGATCGACAGCGGCTGGGCCAACAAGATCATGGTCGGACACGATTACGCCCCGGGCCTGATCCCGGAGGAGTCGCCGACGCGCTATCTCTTCCTGATCACGACGGCGCTACCGGCACTGCTCAAGGACGGCGTCGACGAGGACACGATCCGCGAGATGACCCACGAAGTGCCGCGTCGATTTCTGACCGGCGAGGAGTAGCGATCGTGTTTGAGCGAGCAGTTGGCCGGGCAGGTGCCGTCATCATGCTCGCGACGCTGACGCTCACTGCGATCATGCTGCCCGTGCGTTCCGCCGTCGCGGCGGGACCGGCCTGGACGATCGTCGTCGACGAATCCACGGGACAAGCGACGTTCTTGTCGAAAACGGAATCCTTTGATCTGATCAGGGGTCTGCCAGCGCATCCGAGCGCCGACGAGCTGTCGGGCAGGTCGTTTCTGCGGGTCTACCTCTACTGGTCGCCTGCCGCTGAGGTCTTCCAGCTTGGAAGTGACGGCGAGCTGACCAGCTTCGAGCCCGAGGCGGCCGATCAGGACGCGCTCCCCTACCTGGGAACAGAGACGGCGCCTCCGCTGCTCGCCTTCTTGAACCCGAACCCCTTCGGTTGGCCCACCCTCAGCTCCGCGAAGCACTACATCTTGGGCCCAGCACATGTCGCCCTCTTGGCGAGACACGGGCTTCCCGCCACATTGGTCGATCCGCATACGCAGGCGCCCGCCGCTGCGAATCCCGTACCGATCCTGGTCGACGCGTTTCCCGCTACCGGCACGGGAGGCTTGGCGGATGAAGGCAGTGCGGGAACAAGCCGTATTGTGCTCGTACTCGTGCCGGCCTTGGCGATCATGTTCCTGGGCCTCTACTCGCTCTATCGGACGAGCCGCCAGACTCAGAACTGACCCACATGCTGGAGAAGAGGGCAACTCGAAGTGGCAGGACAACTCGACGATAAAGTCGCCGTGATCACGGGTGCGGCTAGCGGCATGGGGCGTCAGACGTCACTGCTGTTCGCGTCCGAGGGCGCGAAGATCGGCGTCGCCGACCTCGACCAGGAACGCGGCGCAGAGACCGTGCAGCTCGTCGCCGACGCTGGAGGCGATGCCACCTTCGTACGCACCGACAGCAGCAGCGAGGCCGACACTGAGGCACTGGCCGAAGCCGCTGTCGAGCAGTACGGGCAAATCGACGTCCTGGTCGCCGCGGCCGGCATTTCGCACGCGAGCTACGTCAGCGGTGAGGTCGACGAGGTCGACCCGCTGATCGCGCGCGCCGAAAACATGATCGTCAACGCGCCGATCGAACACTGGGAGAAGGTGCTGAACGTCAATCTGACCGGCGTGATGCTGGCCGACCGCGCGGTCGCGCGGCGCATGATCGAGGCAGACACCGGCGGCGCGATCGTCAACATCGCATCCGGCGCTGCAAAGGTGCCGATTCGCGGACTAGCCGACTACTGCGTCTCCAAGGCCGGCGTCTGGATGTCGACGAAGGTGCTGGCCCTGGAGCTGTCACGCAACGGGATTCGCGTCAACGCGATCGCCCCCGGTGTGATCGACACACCAATGACCGCCTCCATGACCGCCGACGAGGAACGCCGGCAGCAGACCATCCGTCGCGTTCCTTTGGGCCGCCTAGGTGAGCCCAGCGACATCGCTAGCACCGCGCTCTTCCTAGCCACGGACGCGTCCAGCTACTTCAGCGGGCAGATGCTGCACCCAGACGGCGGGATGTTCACGGGCTGATGTCTGACACGATCTTGCACGGCCTACGCATCATCGACCTCAGTCGCGACGTCGCCGGGGCGTACGGCGCCAAGCTACTCGCCGGCTTCGGTGCCGACGTGATCAAGCTGGAGCCGCCCGGCGGTGACCCCACTCGCTGGATGCCGCCGCGAATCGACGACTCTCCCGACGTCTCACCCGATGGGGGCATCCTCTTCGCCTACCTCAACACCGGCAAGCGCAGCGTCGTGCTGGACCCAGACGTCGAGCTGGAGCGCGACTCCTTGCTTGTGCTCCTGCGCGGCGCCGACCTGATCATCGAATCGGGCGCGCCCGGCGAGTGGGCCAAAGGCGGCATCGACTTCGCTTCCCTGCTCGACGAGAAGCCCGCGCTCGTCGTTTGCTCCGTTACGCCCTTCGGGCAGACGGGTCCGCGCGCGGACTGGCGCGTCACGGCGCTGACCGCCTTCGCCGCTGGGGGACAGATGGCGATCTGCGGCGAACCCGGCCGGCCGCCGCTGAAGACGGCGGGGCACCAAGCCGGCTACCAGGGCGGGCTGCACGTCTTCTCGTCGTCGCTCACCGCCCTCTTGGCGGCGCAGCGAACCGGACTGGGGGACCACATCGACCTTTCGCTGCAGGAGCTGCAGACGGCCAGTCTGGAGGGCGCGGGGCCGAATTCGATGGTGCACGGCCTCGACGCCGAACGCCGTGGCAACCAGGCCCGCGCAATCTGGGGCATCTACCCCTGCGCCGACGGCCACGTCGGCGTCAACGCCATGCGACGCCAGACCGCGGCGGTCTACGCCTGCATCGGCCACCCAGAACTAGCCGATGACCCCGCTAATCTCGACATCCTCGTCAACCCCGCCAACAACGAACTGGTGGCGGCCTTGATCCTGGAATGGACCAGCCGGCATACCTCCGAGGAGATCTTCGCCGCCTCGCAGGAGCATCGCGCCCCGTTCTCGCGCATCCCCGACCCGGCGGCATTGCTGGCCAACGAGCATCTGCGCCACACCGGATTCTGGTCCCATCTCGACCACCCCGTGCTGGGACCGCATACGGTGCCCGGCGCGCCCTTCATCGTTGACGGCGAACGTGCGCCGCTTCGGCGCGCCCCGCTGCTAGGCGAGCACAACGCCGAGGTATTGGCCGAGCTTGGCTCGCCGGCTCCTCCACCCTCGGCAATCGCACCGGCGATGTCGGATACACCGAAGCCCCCCTCGAATCCGATGCAAGGCATCCGGGTGCTCGATCTGACCCAGGTCTGGGCTGGTCCCTACGCCACCCGCTTCCTCGCCGACATGGGCGCCGACGTGATCCACCTCGAAGGTCCTGGCTTCCCGGACGCCGTGCGCGGCGTCGGCCGCTCCGACAAGCCGCGCGGCTACGACCGCTCCGCCTACTTCAACGAGTACAACCGCGGCAAACGCGGGCTGGCGCTGGACCTGCAGCGGCCCGAGGGGATCGACGTGCTCAGGAAGTTGCTGCCCAGCGTCGACGTGGTGATCGAGAACTGGAGCGTCGGCGTCGCGGAGCGGCTCGGCCTCGGCTATGACGAGCTGCGTGCCGAACGGCCAGACATCGTCTTCGTACAGATGCCGGCCTTCGGAAAGAGCGGCCCGGAGTCCGAGCGCGTCGGCTTTGGCCCCACCATCGAGCAGATGGGCGGCTTGGTGGCACTGCAGGGCTACGAGGGCGGCGAGCCGCAGAAGAGCGGCATCTCCTACGGCGACCCCACCAGCGGAACGCTCGCCGCCGGGGTGGTTGCGCTGGCGCTCTGGCGACGCGAGCGCACCGGCGAGGGCGCGCACGTCGTCGTCGCCCAGCGCGACAACATCGCCGGCATGATCGGGGAGTATCTCGTCGCCCAGTCGGTCGGCAGTGCACTGCCGCGGCGGATCGGCAGCCGCGATCTCGCCATGGCACCGCACAATGCCTACCGCTGCCGGGACGACGCCGGACGCACCGGCGCGATCTTCCCAGGCGACCCGCCTGAGCGGTACCACGAAACCTGGCTCGCGATCGCGGTCGATTCCGACGCCGCCTGGGTCGCGTTGCGCGACCTGATCGGCGACTCCAGCCTGGACGATCCGTCGCTGGCAAGCGCGGCAGGTCGGCTTGAGCAGGTCGACCTGCTCGACGTCGCAATCGCCGCCTGGGCCCGTGACCAGGAAGCCAACCAGACCGCGCACCAGCTCCAGGCTGCGGGCGTCAGCGCCTCGCCCGTCTTCACCCCGCTCATGCTGCGCAACGACGCCCACCTCGCCGAGCGTGGGTTCTTCGTCGAAGTGGACCACCCCATCGTCGGGCGCCACACAACCGCCCGTCCGGCCTGGCGCTTATCGCGGCGGCCGTTCCAGGGCGCAACCGCTGCGCCGATGTTCGGCCAGGACAATGAGGCCATCCTGACCGAACTAGCCGGGCTCTCCGGCACCGAGTATGACGCGTTGGTTGCCAACGGCATCGTCAGCGACGAACCTGTCTCCGCCTAGCCGGCGACCTGTTCAGTTGAGAGAAGCAGTCTCATGGCCAACCCCTCGAATCTCGCCTCTTCCCCCGCCGACGTCGGCATCGATGCCGACCGCCTGCAAGACCTGTTCGACTTCGTGCAGTCGCAGGTGGACGACGCCGGGCTGCCGGGCGCGCAAGTCGCAATCGCCCGCGAGGACAAGCTGGCCGGCTTCCGCAGCTTCGGCAGCGCCGTCCAGGGCGGCGAAGAGAAGCCCGTCGCCGACGACACGCTGTTCTGCATCTACTCCTCGACAAAGGCCGTCGTCGGCGTGGCCGTCTGGGCGCTGCTTGAGGACGGACTGCTCTCCATCGACGAGCGCGTCGCCGACGTCGTGCCGGAGTTCGCCGGCGAAGGCAAGGACGCGATCACGGTCGAGCAGGTCATGCTGCACATCGGCGGCTTCCCGATGGCGCCGATGAACCCCAAGTTGTGGGAGGACCGCGACCTGCGCCTGGAACGGATCAAGGGCTGGCGGCTCAACTGGGAGCCCGGCACGCGTTTTGAATACCACCCCACCGCTGCGCACTGGATCCTCGCCGAGATCATCACCGCCAAGACCGGGCAGGACTTCCGCGACTACACGCGCAATCGCCTGCTCGACCCGATCGGCCTCGAAGACCTGCTCGTCGGCTTGCCGGATAACCAGCATGGCCGCGCCGCCGACGTCGTCTATGTCGAGGAGCCCGTCGCGCCGGAAGGCGGCTGGCAAGAGGTCAACCCCAACACCATGCTCCACTTCAACTTGCCGTCCCAACGCCGGGCGGGCTGCCCCGGCGGGGGCGGCTTCGCCAACGCCGCCGACATGGCCCTCTTCTACCAGACACTGATTAACGGCGGCGCGACCGCCGGGGGCGAGCAGGTGCTCAAGCCCGAGACGATCAACTTCGGCACCACCGTGCGCACGGACCCCACCAAGCACCGCGACGCGCTTAACGACCTCCACGTCAATCGCGCCCTGACCGTCGTCGTGGCCGGCGACGACGGCGACAGCCACCTGCGCGGCTTCGGCAGCGGCTGCTCCGCACGCGCCTTCGGGCATGGCGGAGCCGGGGGGCAGGTCACCTGGGGCGACCCGGAAACCGGCCTCTCCGTGGGCTTCGTCACCAACGGATTCGCGCCGGACCTCCAGATCCGCGACCGAACGCGTCGCATTGGTACCCTCGCCGCCGCCTGCGTGCGCTAACTCTCGCGCGCCGCCACGATCCTGGCATCGATCAAGGCCTGCGTCTCCGCTTCCGAGTAGCCCATCGACGCCAGGATCTCCGCGCTGTGCTCGCCGAACAGCGGAGCCGTGCGCAGCGGCGGCAGCGGCGTCGCCGACATCCGCACCGGCGCGGCGGCCGTCAGGTACGGCCCTAGTGCGTGATGATCCAGCGCCACGAGATAGTCGTTGGCCGCGATCTGCGGGTCGTCGAAGATCTCCTCCGGGAACAGCAGCGGTCCGGCGGGCACATGCGCCTCGACGAAGTCCGCGATCCAGTCCGCCGTCGTGCGAGAGCGCATCGTCGACTCCGCCTCCGCCACCAGCGCGTCTACCTGCTCGCGAAAGGCGGCGTCGGGATCGTCAGGCAACGTCAGAAACTCGTCGACCATGCGGAAGTCGCTCAGCCCGGTCACGTTGAGGAACTGTCCCCGCGTGGGGTTATTGAGACAGGCGACGAGAATGTACGAATCGGCGGACGCATAGCCGCGGTAGTAGATGTTGCCCAAGATCACCCGCGCGGCGGCGTTCGTCGCAAGTTGCTCCGTCCACGGCGCACCCTTGCCGCGCAACTCCGCGATCTCGTCCAGCATCGACGCATGTCGCTCCGCATCCAGCATCTCGAAGCGCCGCACCCGGCCAAGTTGCGAGACCAAAGCCGAGCTCAGCAGCGACGTTTCCACCTCCTGGCCCTCCCCAGTCTTCTCGCGATGCAGCAGCGCCGCGGTCACCGCCCAGGCGATCAGGCCGCCGGTCATGTAGTCGGCGATTGCCGGGATGATTTGGCGCGGCTGGCCTTCGGCATCGACGCCGCCGTTGAGCGCAACCAGCCCCGACAGACCCTGCACGATGATGTCGTAGCCGCCCTGCTCGGCCATGGGGCCCCGCGGCCCAAAGGCCGTGTTTTGCAGGTAGACCAGCGACTCGTTGTGCGCGCGCAGGTCGTCGTAGGTCAGCCCCAGCCGACGGCAGACGTCGGGGCGATAGCCCACGACCACGACGTCAGCCTTGGCCACGAGCCGCGCCAGCACCTCCCGCCCCGCCTCGGTCGCGAGGTTGAGAGGCAGGCTGCGCTTGCCGCGGTTCATCATCACGAAGGCCGGGGACTCCTTCGGCACGAGCGGCAGTAGGTGGCGCGTGGACTCGCCCTCGATCGGCTCGACCTTGATCACATCCGCGCCCATGTCAGCCAAGAGCGCGGTGCCGACGGGCCCAGCGATCATCTGACTGATGTCGAGCACGGTGTAGCCCGCCAGGGGGCCTCCGCTAGCACCAGCATCTTGCCCACCTGCGGACGACGGAGAAGCGCCGTCTACCACGTGTGTTCGGCCTCGTAGGGCAGGTACTTCGTTTTCAGCGCGCGGTCCCAGCGGGTGAGCGCCCGTTCGTCGTGCACGTCCAGCAGCCCAGCTCGGGCGGCATCGGTCGCCGTGATGCGACCGAACATCATCGACGCCAGGGTGTCCGGTGTCAGCGTGATCTCCACATCTTCGCCGTCGATCCGGGTGCAGTCGCTTGTCTCGGGGTCGGTGTCCAGCCGCCAGCGACCCGCGTTCCACTCGCAGAAGTCGTCCTTCAGCTCGAATCGCAGCTCGGCCGTCTCGGGGTAGGGACGCAGCCGCACAGCGTCCTCCATCGTAACGAAGCGGGCCATGATCCCGTCGCGCTGCTTGATGTTGAGCAGGCGCGGCTCCACCAGCATGTTCGGCAGCGTGTCGTCCGGCGGGGCGTTGTCCCACTGGATCGCGGCGACGTTGTCGTACTGACCCATCGCCTTCCACAAGGCTTGCGTGGCCTGCGGCGTCAGCGCGAAGAGATCCGACACCACCATGTAGAGGCGGGGGCCGGCGTCGTTGCGCTGCCAGCCGGGGCCCATCGAGTAGATCACGTAGCCCTGCGCTTCGCCATCGACCTCGTAGACCAGCACAGTGCGTCGATGCCCAGGCGGCGGGTCGTCGAGCGGGCCCGCGTCCCACATCGCCTTGCCGCGATGCACCAGCCCGTTGCGGTCGTCGCGGAAGCGGCGGTACACATCGACCAGCAGCCCGAACTCATCTTCCAATTCGATCTCGCGCAGCTCACCCGGTGTCTCCAGCGGGTGCGCGAACTGCACGTTGCGCGGCTCCACCTCGTAGGAGTGGCGGATGTTGACCGTGCCGTAGCCGTAGCGCTGGTAGATCGCCATCCAGGCCGGGTGCAGCCCGGCGAGGGCGGTGCCGCCGTCCTCATGAAGCGTTTCGAAGTGCTTACGCGTGATCGCGCGCAGAAAGCCGCGCCGCCGGAACTTGGGGTGCGTCGATACCTGGGTCACGCCGGCGATCGGCGTCGGCGGGCCGTTGAAGCGGATCTGCAGCGGCCAGGCGGCGTAGGTCGTCGCCAGCTCGCCGTCCTCGAACGCGCAGAGCGTCCAGGCGGGATTCATCCCTCCGAACATCTCCTCAGGCAGGCCGAGCTGTTGCGACGCCTGTCGCGCCATCTCCGGCAACTCTTCGGGCGTGGCGGGACGGACTTCGACCATGACGGCTACTCCTCTTCGACGCCGCAGCAGGATAGCGTGCGGGAGTAACCGTCAGAGGAGAACCCCGAGTGCTGAGCGGAGTCCAGGTTTTGCAGGTCGGTCCCGGCCTCGCCGCCGCCGTCGCCGGGCGCCTATGGGCCGGTCTCGGCGCGAGCGTGACGCCGATCGATCCGCCCCTCGACATTTCCCTCGCCCGCGCGCTCAACCTCAACAAGACCACCCCGGGTCCCACTCTCGACGCTGGCAGCGCTGCGCTCCGCCGCGCGTTCGAGGACGCCGACCTCGCGTTCATCGAAATCAACCCGCCCCGGCTCGACGCTCTCCAGCTCAACCCCGACGCACTCCAACCGCTGGAGACCACGCTCGCCTACATCACGCCCTTCGGCCTGACCGGGCCCCGCCGCAACGACTCGGCAACGGATCTGACCTCGACGGCGGCCAGCGGGATCGCACGCTTGTTGGGCGGCCAGGTCGACGACCCAGCCTCGGAGGCACCCCTCCGCGCCGTGGGACAACAGTCGAGCTTCATCGCCGGAATCACGGCAGCCTGCGCAGCGATGCACAGCCTGCTCCAGCAACAGCGTTCCGGCACCCCGGACGTGATCGACGTCTCGATTCAGGAGGCACTGGCCTGCATGGTCGTGCGCGAACTCGCCCAGGCCGCCTGCGGCCGCGGCGACACCCCACGTCGCCGCGTCGCCGATGGCGGGGGCGCAACGGTCACGATCCTGCCCAGCAGCGATGGGCACGTCGCGATCTCGCCGCGCGAGCGCCACCAGTGGGCCGCCTGGCTCGACGTCATGGACCAGCCCGACTGGGCGCAGGATCCGCGCTTCGTCGATCGCAAGAGCCGCGTCGACAACTGGGACGAGCTCCACGTCCTGCTCTCCGACTGGAGTCGCTCACGCGGTAAGGAGTCGGTCGCAGAGATGGCGCAGGCCGCCCATGTGCCCAGCTTTCCTCTACGCACCCCCGCCGAGCACCTCCACTCCAACCAGCTCTCCGAGCGTGGCTTCTTCCAGTCCGCCACGCTGGACGGAGTCGACCTGCAACTGCCCCGCCTGCCATTCGGCTTGACCGCGCGGGGCGGAGAGCCGGCCAAGCTCCCACCCGCTCCACTCCCCCTCGACGGCCTGCGCGTGCTCGACTTCTCCTGGGTCATCGCCGGGCCCACCTGCACGCGCTACCTGGCCGCCATGGGCGCCGACGTGATCAAGGTCGAAGCGCCCGATCGGCCCGACCCGGGTCGTGCCTCGGAGTTGCACTCCGTGCTGGGCCAGACCAAGCGCACGATCGCGCTCGACCTCAAACAGCCCGAAGCCGTCCGCATCGCGCTCGACCTCGCCGCCAAGAGCGACATCGTCGTGGAGAACTTCGCCACCGGCGTCATGGAGCGACTCGGGATCGGCGAGGAAGCTTTGCGAGAGGCGAACCCGAACCTGATCCTGGTCAGCGCTTCAGGCGTCGGCCGCACGGGCCCGGAGGCCGACCGCGTCGCCTACGGCACCCTGCTGCAGTGCTACACCGGCTTCGCCGCGCTCAACGGGCACCCAGGCTGGCCGCCTCACGTCGGCATGGCCTGGCTCGACCCGATGTGCGGTCTCATGCTGGCGCTCATCTCCGCCGCGGCGGTCTTCGACCGCCAGACGACGGGCCGCGTCCAGCGCGTGGACTTCTCCATGGTCGAGGCCATGCTTTGGACGATGGCCGAACCTCTGATCGACGCCCAGCTCGGCCCATCGCTTGCAAGGCCGGTCAAGGCGCGCGGCAACGCCTCGGCCCAGCACGCGCCGCACGGGATCTACCCAGCAGATGGGGACGACGCCTGGATCAGCCTCGTCGTGCGCGACGAGGCCGAGTGGCTCGCGCTGACGGAGATCGTCCCCGCCCTGGACGGAATGGCTGCGCTCGGCATCGAAGAGCGTCGCGAGCGAGCGGCGGAGATCGATGCGTCGATCTCCGCCTGGGCGTCAGAGCGCCCGCCCGACGCGTCCGCGCTGGTCTTGCAAGCTGCCGGCCTGGCCGCGGACGCCGTCGCGGGAGCGACCGACCTGCTCGACGACGAGCACCTCAGCGCGCGCGACTTCTGGCAGGCGCCCGTCGATGGCGTGCGCCTGCCTGGGCTGCCCTGGCACACGACGCTGCCGCTGCGCCACAGCCCCGCGTGCGATCTGGGGAAGGACACGGACGCCGTCTTGGCCGACGTGCTCGCCCTCGACGCGCAGAGGCTGCGGGACCTGCGCGACGCCGGGGCCTTCGGCGACTGAGCTACCAAGCCCGTGAGTGGCTCGGCCTAGTAGTGACCCGAGCGATAGGCGGCGTCGAGTCGCTTCTGGTCGGCGGGAGTCGGCTCCAGGAACGGATCGCCGCGTCGACGCAGGGCGCCGGTGAACTCGGGCAGGCGCTTCTTATTGAACGCCTTGGCGCCCTCTTCGCCGTCCTGCGTCGTCTGGATCAGCAGCGTGTTGATCAAGTTCTGGACCTGCCAGGCCTGATCCGTCGGCATCTCCGAGAAGCGAACGACGAACTCCTTCATCATCCGCACGGCGACGGGCGGCAGCGTCACGATGTGGCGCGCTAGTGCCTCTGCCCGGTCAAGCAGCTCCGCGTGCGGGACGACTTCGTTGACCAGCCCGATCCGCATGGCCTCGTCGGCCTCGAACGGTTCGTCGGTCAGCAGGATCCGCATCGCGTCGGCGTAGCGCAGCTGCTTCATCAGCAGCGTCGCGCCCGGCCCGTTGCCCAACCACCCCTGGCTCAGCAGCGCGAACTTGAAGCGTGCGTTCTCCGCGCTGGCGATGCGGATATCCGTCGACGCCAGCAGCAGATAGAGCCCCGCTCCCGCCGCCCAGCCGTTCACCGCCCCGATCACCGGCTTCCAGACGCGCGGATAGTGGTCGCCCATGCGCCCATCGACGCCCGTCTTGGCGCCGTTCACCGTGCCCGCCAGCGGCCAGTAGATCCGCTGCGCGCGCAGATACTCGCGCTCCTCCGCCGTCAGCTCAGGGTTGGGCGTCAGGTCGTGACCTGCGCAGAAATGGCGGTCGCCCGCGCCGGTCAGGATTGCGCAGCGAATCTCGCGGTCCTCCCACATGTCGATCCAGGCCTCGGAGATCTGCTCCGACGTCTCCTTGTCCAGCAGGTTCGCCTTCTCGGGTTGGTTCAGCGTGATGTAGGCCACGCCATCGCGCTTCTCGTAGTCGATCGCCATCGCTCGCCTCTTTCCGCTCGGACCCAGGCTAGTTCACAAGCGCCGCGATCTCGTCGATTACCGCCTCTTGGTGCGACTCAAGATCCTGGCCGGGTAGATTCTCCCAATTCGCGAATTGCGTGTCGCTGATCTCGGTCCGGATTCCGCTCAGGGCCTCCACCGTCGCGAGCCCGCAGAACGGCACGTAGCGCTTCGAGTATCCGCCCTCATGCGACAAGACCAGGCGCCCTCCGCACGTATCGTCCGCGATCTGCATCAGCGTCTTGGTCAGGCCGCGATACGCCTCCGCCGTCAGCATCATCCGCCCCAGCGGGTCGAGCACACTGGCGTCGAAGCCCGACGGCACAAGAATCAGGTCCGGCCCGAAGTTGCGAACCGCCGGCCCGATGATCCGCTCGAAGGCCGCCTTGTAGGCTCCACGACCCGATCCGGCCGGCAGCGGGATATTGATATTCGTGCCGTCGCCCGGGCCCGCGCCGCGATCGGCGATGTGACCGGAGTCGGGCGGGTAGAGCCCGTTCTGGTGCAGCGAGATCGTCAGCACGTTGGGGTCTTCGTAGAAAGCCTGCTGCGTGCCGTTGCCGTGGTGCACATCCCAATCGATCGTGACGACGCGGCTCACGCCCCACTGTGCGCGGGCGTGCAACGCCCCAAACGCGACATTGGCGAAGATGCAGAAGCCCCGACCCTGGTCGGCGCTCGGCATGGTGACCGGGCGGGCGCACCAACGCGTACGCGTTGTCGACCGTGCCGTCCATCACGGCGTCGATCGCGACCATTGCGCCGCCAGCCGCAAGCTTGGCAATCTCGTACGAGCCCGGGCCAAACTCCGTGCCGTCACCCGCGTTCCCGCCCCGATCGTCGCTCAGCTCGCGAATGCGACGCACATAGTCCGACGTGTGGAAGCGCAGCACCTCCTCCTCCGTCGCCATGCGCGGCTTGAGCCAGACCAAGTCCTCGCTCAGCCCGCTCAGGTCGAGCAGGTTCTTGAAACGACGTTTGGTCTCGGGATTCTCGAAGTGCTCGCCGGGTTCCACGTCTCCCTGGGCGCCGCTGCCCGTATCGTGCCACATGTACTTCTCATGCCAAACGAATCCGGTGCTCATCGACGGCCCCTTTTCAACCATTTCTTCGTCTCGCTCTCCTATCGAGGGCGCGGGGACAGATCTCGTTACGGAACTACACGACCGGGCAATGCGCCCGTCAGCGCGCCGTCACGCACGACGAAGGTGCCGTTGACCAACACGTGCGGGATACCGACGGGCGGCGCCGTCGGATCTTCGAACGAGGCCAGATCCGCGATCTGATCGGCGTCGAACACAACGATGTCGGCGAAGGCGCCTTCGCGCAGGACGCCACGGTCGGTCAGACCGAAGCGCGACGCCGGCAGCCCCGTCACCCGGTTCACGACCTGCTCCAGCGAGTTGCCGAGCCGACGTCGCAACCGCCCCACGACGCGAGGAAACGTGCCATAGGCCCGCGGGTGCGGCATCTCGCCCAGCGGGATGGAGTCGCTGCCGATCATGTAATCGTCTCGGGCGAGCAGCGCCATCACGTCGGCCTCGACTTGCCGCCAGATCGCGATGCTGGAAGGCGGGATGTAGCGGAAGCCGCAGGCCAGCCGCTCTTCGATCATCACGTCGACGGTCATCTCCTCTATCGAGACACCGCGCAGCGTGGCCACGTCGGCGAAGGACATCCCGCCCAGACCACGATTGGCCTCAGACGCCAGCCAGGTCCAGGCGGCCCCTTCCAGCGCCCCCGGGAAGAGGCTGCCGATCGCATCGATCGCGGCTTTGCGGCCTTCGGGCGTGTCCAGACGCGCCAACATGGCGTCCGGACCGCCCTCGTGGAACTCGCCGGGCAGGAAGTAGCCGGGCACCGTCGAGCCCGCCGGATACGGGTAGCACTCCAGCGACACGTCGACGCCGTCCTGCTTGGCGGCGTCAATCTCGGTCATCAGCTCCTCGACGTCGCCGGCCGTCGACGGCTGGGTGCGGTAGTGCGAGACGTGCACCTTGACCCCGCTGCGGCGCCCGATCTCAAGCGCCTCCGTGATTCCGGTCCCGTACGGAGCGCGATCGTCGTTGTGGTTCCGCACGTGGACGACGTAGACGCCACCCGCCTCGGCTACGGCCCTATTGAGTGCGATTAGCTCGTCGCTGTCGGAATAGGAATTGGGGTAGTACGACAGCCCAGTCGAGAAGCCCCGCGCGCCATCCGCGATGCCCTGCCGCACGATGCCGTCCGCCGCCGCCAGCAGGTCGCCGCGCAGCGGTGTGTCGTGGAAACCCACCACGCCGATTCGCACGGCTCCGTGCGGCACCAGTTGCACGACGTTGCACGCCTTGCCGTCGTAGTGCTCCCGCGCTGCCGCGATCGACGACATGTCGAGGTCGTCCGGCGGTAGTCCCAGCAGCCCCGACAGATAGCGGCGGTACATGCGAAAGTCGTCCGCGCCCAGCGGGGCGTAGGAGAGCCCGTCCTGCGCGATGATCTCCGTCGTGATGCCCTGCCGTACACCGTTGGCGTGCTGCGGGTCTTGCAGCAGTACACCGTCGGAGTGGGCGTGCGTATCGACGAAACCCGGCGCCACGACCATTCCGCTCGCGTCAACATCGACCGCCGCCGTCATCGATGCCAGATCCCCGATCGCGCTGACCCGCTCACCCTCGATCGCAACGTCCGCCGGCCGACCCGGCGCGCCGCTGCCGTCCACCACCAGTCCCCCACGGAGCAGCACATCCGCCATCGAGATTCTCCTCCGCCCGTCACGAGTCGAAGCGCGGAGAGAAGGTAACGTACCCACGCAGCGAAGGGGGCAGCCATGGACCCGTACGATGTGATCGTCGTGGGCGTGGGCGCGGCGGGAGCCGTCGTCGCCGCGCGCCGGCGAAAACCCTGATCTCACGGTGCTCATGATCGACGCCGGTCCCGACTACCCACAACTCGGCCAGACCCCAGACGACCTCGTCAATGGCCACCACAACTCCGTCGTCGATCACGACTGGGGCCTCGAGCACACACCTACCGACCAGGGCCGCACCCGCCCGCAGCCCCGTGGCCGCGTCACCGGCGGCTCCACGGCCGTCAACACCGCAATCGCCCTGCGCGGCCTGCCGGAGGATTTCGACAAGTGGGCCGCGCTCGGCAACCCGGGCTGGGACGGGGCCGGCGTGCTGCCGCACTTCAAGCGCCTCGAGCGCGACCTTGACTACGGGCACGAGCCCTATCACGGCGATGCGCGACCGATCAGCGTGTGGCGCTACCGCCGGGACGAGATGGCCCCGATCCATCAGGCCTTCCTGATAGCCGCCGGGGAGGCCGGCTACCCCCACTCCGACGACGCCAACGACCCTCAGAGCTGGGGAGCGGGCCCGCAGCCGATGAACAAGCTGGGCCGCGTTCGCATCTCCACGGCCGTCGGCTACCTGGCCCGGCCCGGATCCGCCCCAATCTCACGATCCAGGGCGACAGTCACGTGCGCCGGCTGCTAATCGAGGACGGAACCGCCATCGGCGTCGAGATTGAGCGCGGCGGGGAGGTGGCGGAGGTGCGCCGGCGGCTCGTCGTGCTCAGCGGCGGCGCCGTCCAGTCGCCTGGCGTGCTGCTGCGCTCCGGCATCGGCCCGGCCGAAGAACTGGATGCGCTCGGCATCCAGACGCTGCGCGCCGTGCCGGGCGTGGGCGCTAACCTCGCCGACCACCCCATGGTGCCGATCGTCTGCAGCGTCAAAGACCCAGCCACCGTCGATCGCGACGGGCCGCTGATCCAAACCCAACTTCGCTGCGCCGCGAGCGGCAGCGATCGCCGTAACGATCTGATGCTCGAGCAGATCAGCTTCGGCGAGCCGCGCGACGGCAAGTCGACCGTCGCGCTGCTGGCCGTCCTGCAGAGCGCCGACTCACCCGGCAACGTCCGCGTGACTTCCGCCGACCCGCACGCCAAGCCCGTCATCGCGCAAAACATGTGCGCCGACCCGTCCGACTTGGCCCACCTTGCATCATGCGTGCGCGACGGCCTGGCCCTGCCCGATTGGCCGCCGCTGCGCGACCTGCTCGACGCCGTCGTCATCCCCGACCCCGCCCGCCCGCTGGACGACGACTCGATGAACGACTTCGTCCGCCGCGCCGCCTTCAGCGCCTACCACCCCTGCGGCACCCTGCGCATGGCACCCTCCTCCGACGCGAGGGCCATCGTCGATGCGCTCGGCCGCGCCTACGCCGTCGACCAACTCGTCGTCGCCGACTCCTCGATCATGCCCACCGTCCCCCGCGCCAACACCAACCTCACCACCATC
>Ga0310121_10001638_pt1 | contig 22471 bp, 11 predicted proteins | sample CB27_Tmax_986_MG_FD_203504 | JGI IMG/M metagenome (GOLD analysis project Ga0310121, IMG submission 203504) | Marine microbial communities from Western Arctic Ocean, Canada - CB27_Tmax_986 | ecosystem: Environmental > Aquatic > Marine > Oceanic | place: Canada: Western Arctic Ocean | collected...
GGTCTTGTCGTAGCCGCCGTGCGCAAAGCTCTCCGCGCCACCGAGCATGAGGAGACTGCCGCCGCGCCGCGTCACGAACTGGTCGATCAGTTCCATCTGGTCGATCGTGAAGAAGGAGCGCTCGAGATCGTCGAGGAGGATGGCGTGGTATCCGAAGAGGTCCTTCGCCTCGCGCGGAAAGCCGGCCGAGAGTTCGTGGTCGTCGCGGGTATTGAGACGCACCAGGACCGGTCGGTCGAAGTCGGCGGTGTCGTCGTCCGGATTGAACCCGCGGAAGAGGGGATTGGCCGCTTCGCCCGAGCGCCCCCGCCACTGGAATTTCGGTTCGCGGCGCGCCACCCGGATCAGGCTCACGAGTTCCACCTCGGTGTCTTCCGCGAGCGAGCGGTTGAGAAATTTGTGTTCCCAATTCGGGCGTCCCGACACGTAGAGGACCCGGTAGGGCCCGCTCCCACGGTTCACCGTGAGAAGCCGGGCGTTGTTGGCATCGGTGGCCTCCTCTCCCTCCTCGCCCGCGACCTCGATCCGGTAAAACTGAACCCCGCTCTTCGGCGGCCGGTGCAGGAACCGGATCGACTGCGTCTCGCGGTCCGAGCCGACCGTAAGTTCCCGCGATTCGATTTCCTTCCCGTCCTCTCCGAGCAGGCGGACCGTCACCTTCTTGCCCCGGTAGCCCCGCGCCACGAGGTCGGTGCGAATCGTCAGGGGGGCGTCCTCGAAAGACGACTGCGAAACGATCGCGGCCGTAATCCCGAGATCGCGCTCCGGAGCGCTGCTTCCCATTACGACGGGAAAGATGGGCGGAAGCTCCTCGAGGGCGGCGGGATCGATCGTGTCGGTGGCATTGCCGTCGGTCAGCAACACCACCGCCGCCACCGGACGGCCCGCGAAGCGGCGCGCAATGCTCCGGAGAGACGACCCGATCGCAGTGGAGGTGCCCGCAAAGTCGAGGGCATCGAACTCACCAACCCGACGCAAGCGGCCGTCGAGCGCGAAACGGCGCACCGAAAACGTTTCCGTGATGGTCTGGAGCCAGTCCGCGTCTTCCCCGGATGGCTTCGCCACGAGTTCGGAGAGGGCCTCGGCGCGCGACATGCTCTGGCCCGCATCCTTGATCTGCATTCCGGCGCTGTTGTCGGCAATCACCGCCACGATATTGGCCCCGGGCTCGGCTTCTTCGCCGACCCAGGCGGGCTCCGCGAGGGAGACCGCCAGCAGGGCCAGGGCCACGAGGCGGAGGACGAGCGGGGCGAGGGCCCTGGGCCGCAGACCGGTCCCGCGGCGGCGGTATCCGGCCAACGCCCACATCGCACCCACCACCGCCAGGCCCGCGCCGGTCCACGCCCAGGGGCCGCCGGTTAAGACGATGGTGGCGGTGGTAGGGGAATCGATCATTCGCCGCTCCCCAGACGTTCGTAGTATTCGCGCACCAGGTCTTCGAAGAGCCCTGGCACTGGGTCGCGGTCCAGCGGCAGGCGCGAGTCGGGTTTTTCCCGTTTCGCGATCTCCTCGTCGAGGTGTTCCTTGATCTCGGCGAGGGGCGTCATGATGTCGTCCTTCATGAGACCCCACTCCGGTCCTTTGCCGGTGCGGTTGAAGTCGCGGCGCAGCTCACGGGCCCGGTCGCGCACCCGCGCCACCTCCTGCTGCAACTCCTCATCGCCGAGCATTTCTTCCACATCGCGCAGGCGGTCCGACCACTCGCGAAATCCGCCGCCATAGATGGGAGACTCGGTGCCGAAGTTTTCTCCTTCGCCGCCCCAGCTGTCGAAGAAGTGACCTCCTCCTACCTGGCCGTCCGGCTGCCCGCCTTGCCCTTGTCCGGGCTGCTGCGCTTCTCCGGGCTGCTGACCTTCTCCGGGCTGCTGACCTTGCCCGGGCTGCTGACCTTGCCCGGGTTGCTGGCCTTCGCCGGGCTGTTGTCCCTCGCCGGGTTGCTGTCCCTCGCCGGGTTGCTGGCCTTCGCCGGGCTGTTGTCCCTCGCCGGGTTGCTGTCCTTCACCGGGTTGCTGGCCTTCGCCGGGCTGTTGTCCCTCGCCGGGTTGCTGGCCTTCGCCGGGCTGTTGTCCCTCGCCGGGTTGCTGTCCTTCACCGGGTTGCTGTCCTTCACCGGGTTGCTGTCCTTCACCGGGTTGCCGGCCTTCCGGATCGCCTTGGCGTCCCTCGCTCTCCTCCACTTCCCGCATCAGGTTTTCGATTTCGGAGCGCGCCATGCGAAGGGCGGCCTCTTCGTCGCCCAGGATGCTCTCGGCGGCCTGTTCGACGTCTTCCTTGAGGCCCTCGATTCCCTGCCTCGCAGCGCGCTCGAATTCGGCCGCTTCCGGGAGACGGTCGAAGCGCGAAAAGCGCCGCGCGTTTTCGAGGGCGTCCTTCACTCCTTCCGTTTCGGTATCGCGCACCGCATCGTAGAGTTTGCGCGAGAGGACCGGCTCGCCTTCCTCGGCCTGTTCGCTGAGTTCCCGCAGGCTGTCCAACAATTCCTCCAGCCCTTTTTGCTGCGCCGCGAGATCGCGCTCGACCGGATCGGGCGTAAACGGATCGTTCTTCTTGGCCTCCGGCTTTCCCTCCTGCCGGCGCTTTTCCAGTTCCCCGGCAATCTTTTCTTCCTGTTCTGCCAGTTCCCGCACGTCCCGGCGGGCTTCCTGCAATTCGTCGGCGAATTGATTCGAAGTGCGCTCGCGAAACTCGTCCGCGAGTTCCTCGAACTGGCGTTCGGCCCGCGTGCCGGCGTTGGTGGCTTGATCGAGGCGCTCGTTCTGTATCGACTCGGCTGCTTTGCGGGCCTCGTCCCGCGCTTCATCCAGCTGCTCGCGCGCCTCGGTGGTGCGGTCGCGGTTCTGCTCGTTTTCCATGCGCTCGTTCACCTCGTCGAGATCCTCCACGAGTTGCCGCTGCTCTTCTTCGAGGCGCTTCAACTCCCGCCGGATTTCCTCTTTTTCCTCCTCGGTCTGAGCTTCCTCCAGCATGGCCTGCAGCTCCTTGATTTTGTCGGTGATACTGCCTTGTCGTCGGGCCAGCTCCTTCAGGCGATTCAGCATTTGCAAGTCCTCGCGGGTGGCCTCGCGGCGCGCTTCCTGCTGTTGTTCCTCGGCAAAGCGCTGCGTCTCGTAACGCTTTTCCTCCTGCTTGAGCTCCATGTTTTCCATCTGGCGCTGCTGCCGCTGCGAGGCGCTGCCACCGCCGCCGCTTTGCTGCTGGGCCCGCTGGACTTCGAACTCCCGGGCCCGCAATTTCAGGAGGGCGGCATAGGCCGCTTGTTCGTGACCGAGGGCGGCATCGAGCCGGGCGGAATCCTCCTCGTTCGAGATCGCCCCGAGCTCACCGGCGGCGGATTGCATGGCCTGGATCGCTTTGCGCAGGTGTTGCCCGGCCTCCGCGTCGCCCACCATCGAGGCGGCCGCCTCCGCCGCGGCGATGACGGCTTGCTGGCCGGCCTGCACCACCGGCCCGTCCTCGAGAAGCTGGGGAGGATGGTTTTCTGCGAGGCGCTTCAGATTCCAGGTCGCGTTGAGGACCTCCTTTTGTTGCTTGAGGAGCTCTTCGCTCTGGCCTTGCTGTCCCTGCTGTTGTTGCTGCTGGCTCTGGCGCTGTTGTTCGCCGGCCATGCCTTCGCGGAAGATTTCTTCGAAGTGCCGCACCTCGGCAAAGCGCAGGTCGCTGTTGACGCGGCGCGTCTCTCCCCTGGCGTCGTGATCTTCGGCCCAGAAGAAATAGATCAGCAAGTCGTTCGGCTGCGCCCCCAGTTGCTCGAAGTCGAGGACGGTGGAGACCAGGCTTTTCTTGTCGGGCTTGAACCCGGAAGTATCAAAATCGATTTCCTCGTTCACGCGCCCAAAGCTGAAGACCATCCCGGCGCCAACCAGTTTCACGTCGTCCCACACCTGGGCTTCGACCGGGATCTCCTGGAGCGGCGAGACCTCCGCGTCGCCGCCCGGGAAGGCGAGTTCGATCTTGGGGGCATCATTCCGCTTCACGTTGATGCGGAAGAGGGGCGGTTGCCGATTCTTCCGGCCACCGGCGTCGGCAAGGTGAATGCGCAGCTTGGTGCTCTCGGCGGGCGCCAGTTCCGCGGTGGCGAGGGTCTCGTCGCCGGGGTCCGGTGTGAGCGTCGCAGCCAACGTGCCATCGTCCGCCACCAGTTTGCCCAAGGCGATCGGCACGTTGGTGCGCACCGCGAGGCGGACCGTTGAGCCCTCCAGGACGGTCACGCGGCGCGTGTCCACGACCGTCTTGGTCGGCAAATCTGCACCCGGCGGAGAATCGATCACGACGTCCACGCTCTCCACCACCGGCAGGACAAAGGTCGCGATCTTGAACTCACGGCTCTCCTGGCCGGCGAAGGAAATGCGGTAGGATCCATCCGCGCTGACCTCCGGGAGGGTGGCCGCGAAAATGGGATCGGCGAGGCTTTGCGTCATCGGGACACGGCGCACCGCTTCACCGAGGGTAGACTCGAGTTGTGCATCGGCCGGCACCCGGGCCGGGAAGCGGGCCGTGATCACCAACTTCGACCCGCGCTCCAGCTCCACGTCTCCGGGGGTGACTTCCAGGACCCATTGGCCGGAGGCGGCTGCTTCGTCCCCGCCCGTCACTGCGGCGTTGCGCGCCAGGTTCCCGGCCCGCTGCGGCCAGACTTCCTGGAGCAGCATCGTGCAGGTCACCATCATCGCGAGGGAGGCGAGGACCTGTCCAATCTTCCAACCGCGGGCCGTGCTCCCGGCCATGGTCTCGCGCCATTGTCCGGCAATGGCCTTGCTGGCGGCCTCCATGATCACGCGCTCCTGGAGGAATCCGGGTCTCTCCCCACCCGCCTTCTCGTCTTCCTCCACCGCGGTGAGGAGGAGGGCCTTGAGTTCCGGGTTCCCGGCCTCAATCTCGCGCGCCAACTTTCGCAGATTCATCACGGGCCGTGGGGCCGTGGCCTTCAGGATCAGGGCGGTGACGATTCCGCCGATGACCGGTAGCCACAGCCAGGAAAGGCGGGGTCCTTCCGCTTCGCCCGCGGCGAGGATCGCCAGCACCGCCAGCACGGCCGCCACCGCGAAAACGATCGTCCGCGAGCGGCGGCGGCGGATCCTTTCGAGCCGGGCAACGATGGGGGTGAGTTGTCTATGGAGAATGGATTCGATCATGGGACTGCTCCTTCAAGTTGGGTTGGGGCGCCACCGGTGCGGGTGGCGAGCCAGGCTTCGGCGACGAGCATGGTGAGAAGAATGACGACCGCCCAGCGCCAGAGATTCTGACTGGCTTCCGCTTCCTTTGCGCGGAGGGCGCGCTTCGAGTCTTCGGTGGCCTCGCGCTCGTCGGCAACGCTTCGTTCGATCGGGACGCCGAGGGCCGCGAGCGGCTCGGTGCCAAGCGGGGTGAGTTCCGATTCGGATGGCCGCAGGTTGACGGCGAAGGAGCGCGTGCGTGCGCCGTCGCTGACGCGGTAGATTCCCGGCTCGGCGGGACGGTAACCCTCTGCGGGGGAGAACTTCTCGCGCCGGCCCGAGGGGAGCGTGAGCATCGATTCGTCTTTCTCGAGCGGGAGGGGATCGCCCACGAAGAACTGCCGCGCTCCGCTGACCTGCGGCCCGTGGTCCGAAAAGATCGAGAAGAGCAGGGGAAGAAATTTCGACGACAGGCTGAGCTGGCTGTCGTGCGGGTGCCAACCCGACATCATGACGAGGAGGGAGCCGCGACCGACCGGGAATTCGATCCAGGCCGGGTCGCCCGTGTCGAAGTGCGCCACCACCCTGGCTTCTGCGGGGAGCGCGGCAGGGTCGATCTTGCGATAGCGCCAGAAGTGGATGTCGGTGAAGTCGCGCCAGCGGGGATCGTGGAACTCGCGGAGAGCCGGGTGCTCGAAGTCGATCCGTTCCAGAAGCGCGTAGCGCTCCGAGCGGCCCGACGGTTGCTCGGTGAGGGTGGGGATGCTCTGCAATCCGGCCAGCCCGGCGAGGGTGGCATCCATCCCGGGCGAAGTCACCAGGAGGAGCGCGTCGCCGCCCGCTTCGAGGTGGCTGCGCACCGCGGCAGTGTCCGGCTTCGACAGGACACGGGCGATGGCGAGCAGGGCGGGCTTCTCGTCGAGAGATTCCACAAAGTTCGGATGCAGGACTCTCGACAAGCCGAAGGCACGGCGAAAATAGAACTCCGGCAGGTTGCTGTCGTCAGGCTTTCCGCCGCCCATGAAGTGCAGTTTCACCGGCGCCGGTTCGCGGGGCGCCAAAAAGAGGCGGTTGTCGAACTCGTGAGCGTCGCCCGCGACGGTCACCAGCGGGGCGGGTTGCTCCAGTTGAAAGACACGGCTCTCCCCGGGCGGCACCACCGCGGCGAGTGTGCTTGCGCCGGCCACGATTGTGAAGCGGCTCTCTTCGGAGGCCGGGTCGTTGCGCAACCGCACCGACGGCTTGTTGGGATCGGTGGTGGCCGCGGCCGCGATGGCGACGTTGGTGTCCCGCTCCGATTCGACGGGCGCCAGATCGACCTGGAGGTTGGCGGGCCACGAAGCATCCGCCACGGCGTCGAGGGCCGCACCGGTTTGCAGGTCACTCACGATCACGACCCTGGCAGCTCGCGGCGACTCGTCGTCGGCAGAGGCATCCGCGATCATCTCGGCTGCTGCAATGAGCCCGGATCCCAGGTCCGAGCCCTGCCAGCCGGGCTCGAGAGTCCCGATCGCAGCGTTCGCGATCTCTTGTCGTCGGGCGAGGTCAGCGTTTTCCCAGTCCTCGAAACTCGCGACGGTGCGGGGAGCGCGATCCACCGCCACGATGGCCAGGGCGCCTTCCGGCTTGATTGTCGAGATCACTTTTTCTGTTTCCCGCCTGGCGGCCTTCCAGACTCCCTGGCGTCGCATCGAAGCGCTGGTGTCGAGGAGCACCACGGTCCGCATTTTTCCTTCGTCACCCTCGGACTCACCGCCGGGCAGGAAGGGCCGCGCGAACATGGCGGCGAGGAGGAGAAGCGCCAGACAGCGGAGGAGAAGGAGCGGAATGTTCTCGAGCTGGCTGCGGCGCTTGAGCGGTTGGTGCCTGGTGGGCTCCAGGAACATCAGGGAGCCGAATTCCACCGAATCCTTCGGCGGCCGGCGCCGCAGGTGCAGGTAGATCGGAATGGCGAGGGCCAGCGCGCCGGCGAGGTAGAGTGGAACCAGGAAGTTCATCTCGAGGTCTGCCAGGAGGCGCGGCGAAGGTTGGTGTTGCGGCGCACCGGGCTGAATGCGCGGTGCGATCGGGAGGTCAGGAAGTCGAAGAGGGCGAGGTCGAAGGGGCGGTCGGTCGCACTCAGGAAGTAATCGATCCCGTTGCGCTGGCAAATCGCGCCGGCTGCCTCGAGGTGGGCCTGGATCTTCGCGCAGTAGTCCTTGCGGGCTGCATTGGGGTCGATGAAATGCTGGCGGCCGCTCTCCAACGAGGTGAACTGCGCGGCATTCTCGAATTCGAAATCGAGTTCGCGCGGATCGAGGACCTGGAAGACGAGAACTTCGTGACCGCGTGCCCGCAGGAGTCCAAGGCGGGTCTCGAGGACGTCGAGCGGAGCGAGGAGATCGGAGAGGAGAACGAACATTCCGCGCCGGTCGTGCATCTGCGCCACCCGCTCGAGGGGCACCCCAAAATCGGTGGCGCGCCCATCCGCGGGGTGCTCGAGGGACAGCATCAGGCGGCGCAAGTGGCCGGGCTTGTTGCGGGGCGGGAGGTAATCACGGATCGTGTCGTCAAAACGCGTCAACCCCACCGCGTCGCCCTGCTGGGAAAGGAAATGGGCCAAGGTGGCCGCCAGCGTCGCGGCGTAGCGGTGCTTGGTGAACTCGGGGTCCGAGCCGTACATCATGGACCGGCTTCCATCCACCACGAGCTGGCAACGCAGGTTGGTTTCGTCTTCGAATTTCTTGATGTAGTAGCGATCGCTGCGGGCGTAGACGCGCCAGTCGATATGGCGCACGTCGTCGCCCGGGGTGTACTGGCGGTACTCGCTGAACTCCGCCGAGAAGCCGTGGTACGGACTGCGATGGATCCCGCTCCAGAATCCTTCCACCACCACCCGGGCCCGCAGCTCCAGCGACCGAATACGCATCAGCGCTTTGGGATCCAGAAGGCGGGTGGTGCGGGGATTGGTGGACATGGTCTGGTGGATGCCGGCGTCCCTGCCGGCATAAAGTTAAGCTCAACTCCCCAAAGTCGTCGTCACGTTTTCCAGCAGGTGATCGATGATTTCCGGCACCCCCACGCCTTCCGCTTCGGCGCGGTAGTTGGGGAGGATGCGGTGACGGAGGACGGGGGCGGCGAGGGCTTGCACATCGTCCACCGTGACGTGGGTCCGGCCGTCCAAGAGGGCGCGGGTCTTGCCGCCCAGGATGAGGAACTGCGCGGCCCGCAAGCCCGCACCCCAGTTGATATAGTCGTTCACGAACTGGTCCGCTCCCTTGCGGCCGGGACGGGAAGCTGCGGCGAGACGCACCGCGTAACGCACCACGTCCTCCGCCACCGGAACGCGGCGCACCACCTCGTGGCATTCGCGCAGCTCCGATCCCGCAAAGAGGGCCTCGATCTTCTCGCCCGACATGCCGGTGGTCTGCGCCACCACCGTCACCTCGTCGTCTTCATCGAGGTAATCGATCACGATGTTGAACATGAAACGGTCGAGTTGTGCTTCCGGCAGCGGGTAGGTGCCCTCCATCTCGATCGGGTTCTGGGTGGCGAGCACGAAGAAGGGTTCCTCGAGCGGCAGGCTGACGCCCGCAGCGGTGACCTGGTGTTCCTGCATCGCCTCGAGCAGGGCGGCCTGTGTCTTGGGCGGGGTCCGGTTGATCTCGTCGGCGAGAACCATGTTGGCGAAGATTGGGCCCTTCTGGAACATCATCTCGCGCCCGTGCTCGGTCTCCTGGATCATTTCGGTGCCCGTGATGTCGGCCGGCATCAGGTCGGGTGTGAACTGGATCCGCTGGAACCGCAGGTGGAACAGCTCCGCCAGCGACTTGACCAGAAGTGTCTTGGCCAGCCCCGGGGCGCCGGTAATGAGGCAGTGACCGCCGCACAGCAGCGCGATCAACAGCTCGTCGATCACCTCCAGCTGGCCGATGATGACCTTCGAGAGCTCGGAACGAATCTTGTCGCGTGCGTTGGCGATGCGGGAAACGGCGTCCCGTTCGCGTTCGTACGCGGTGGGTTCGCTCTCGGGAAGTTCTGCTGGGAGCACTCGTTCGGGTTCTTCGGTGTGGGTAGCGTCCATGAGATTCAGTGTTCAGGGTTCAGACTGTTCTATATTGATTGCGAGACGGCGGGTAGAGTTGCCGGCTTGAACGGAGTTGCTCGCAGAGGCTTGCGTTTCGCTGTGGACCTGGCGTTCTCTGCTGTTGATTGTGAACGGGAAGGGAGACATGGTATCGGGACTGAAAATTGAATACTGAATACTGCCGAATCAATGCGTCAGCGCATAGAACACGATATTGATCCCCATCGGGTATGATTTTTTTTCCGAGAATTCCTTGAAGTACCATTCGTTTTCGCCCTCGCGTTCCCAGCCGTCGCCGAGGTCGGTATTGAAGCAGACGATGCTCATCATGCGTCCGTCGTCGTCGAAGAGTCCCCAGTATTGCACGGTCCTGGAACCGGGCTTGCGCCATTCCCAGGTGATGCCTTCCTCGCGGCCGGCAATGGCCTCTCCGATCGCGGGGACCTGGGGTTTTTCCTGGAGGTCGAAGACGCAGTGGAAGATGGGATGATCCAGCTCCAGTTCCACCAGCTCGCGATCGGGAAAGACCTTTTTGAACTCGGTGATGAATCCTTCCCACTCGCGGTATCCCCAGAAGTCGTCGACCATCAGGAAGCCGCCATTGAGAAGGTACTTGCGGAGGGCGGCCACTTCCGCGTCGCTCAGCCAGATGTCGCCGGGCTCGATGATGTAGATAAAGGGATAGTCGAAGAGGCTGGGGTCGGTGAGTTCGAGAATCTTTCCGTCCGGGTTGACCTCCATGGAGGTGAGTTCCTGCAGGCGATAGGAGAAGTTCAGGTCGCTGGACGGCCAGTCGGTGCGCCAGCGCCCGCGCCGCCACTGCGACTGGTAGCGGATGCGGACGAAGGTGAAGACGTCGTCCGGCATATGCTTGGGAATCTCCCAATCCGGCACCCCGTAGCGATGGGGACGAAAACCTTCCTGATCCGGATCGTAGGGCTCCCAGCGTTCCCGGAAACGCTGCGCGACGGAAAATCCGGCCACCATCAGCACCGCTGCGAGGCCGAGGGCGAAAAGGGGGCGGGGGCGGGTCATGGCTTCGGTGCGGGCGGGTCGGGGGACGGTTCGGAGGCGGGCGCGGGGGGAGGAGGCGGGGCGGGCTCCAGTTCGAGGAGCAGGCCGTGTGCCTCCCGGAAGCGTGGGGCCTCTTCCAGGGCCAGCAGCACGTGACGTTTCGACTTCGCGGCGTCAGTCGGCCGGTGGAGTTGCCCGAGCCGGAAGTGCACGTCGGCCGGATTGACGGGGTCGAGATGGAGGAGACTCTCGAAGGCGCGGATCGCCTCGGGATGCTTCTCCTGGACCTGCGCCGCCAGCCCCAGGGCGCGGTGCGGTGAGCGGAGGAGGGGATTGATCGCGAGCAGGCGCCGCGCGTCGTCTTCCACCGCCGGCCAGTCCTCTTTCTCGAGGTCGAGTTCGATGAGGCGGTCGAGGGCGTCGGCTGCGTCGCCGTCGCGCCTGGTCCACGCGCGCAACGTCTCGCGTTCCTGCTCGGCCTCCTCGAGGTTTCGGCAGGCCATTGCCAGGTAGGCGTATCCGTTTCCGGGATCTACGAATTCCGGGTAGAGTTCGATCAGTTTCGCGGCGGGCGCCTTGGCCTCCTGCCACTTCTTCTCGGCGAGCAGGAAGCGGCAATGGGTCGAGAGAGCCCAGATGTTGTTGGGATTCTTTTCGAGGTGAGCCGCCACGCCTTCGGGACTGTGCTGCAGCGGGGCGTCGGGATCGGGGAGTTCCCAGTCCGCGTTGGGCGCGACTTTCTTCGCCTTCGCCCGCGCGAACTTCGCGAAGCCGGCGTCAAGTTTTTCGAGGCTCGCCATGCGCCTGGCGAGGACCTTCTCCGCGGCGGCATTCGTCCGCAGGTCGGCCAGCACGCGCTGGAAGGTCTTTCCGCCGTATTCCTCGAGCAGGTACTCCACCAGGATACTGCTCTGGTAGTAGGCGAAGTCGATCGTCCCGGGGTCGTTGAAGGCGGTGAGAGCGGCGCTCAATTTTGCGATGGGGATCAGCCCCGGCTTGTCCGCCGGCGCACGCTTTTCCTCCTTCGCGTCCTCCTCTGCGATCGCAAAGGGGTCGACCTCTTTGTCCTCCCCAGCTTCCGGTTCGGGCTCTGGTTCTTTCGCGGGTTCCACCAGAATGCGGCGCCGGAAGTCCGGGGTCATCTTGTGACCGCAGGAGGGATCCCGTCGTCGTTCCTCGTAAACCGAGATGCCTTCCGTCAGCCACCGCGGGATGCGGTTGCGGGTGGCGCCGAGCGTCAGGGCGTGGCAGTACTCGTGCCAGAGGGTCGACTCCCAGTTGGTTCCCATCGCGCCGGGGCTGCCGGGGCTGTTGATGGCGATGGAGTTTCCGAAGCAGGCCCCGAGGATCCCGAGCCCGCCCGGGATGCCCAGGGTGCGAATCGCGAAGTCCTGCTGATCGGGAAAGAAGTCGACCACCACCCGCTCCTTCGGGAGATACCCGTACTTTTTGCCGAAAGTCTCGTTGGCCTTCTCCAGCAAGGCGATGACCTGCGGGCCGTAGACCGCGGCCTCCTTCGGCGTCATGCGCACCACGAACTTTTCGGACTCGATCGTCACGAACTTCTGCAACTGGTCGTGGAGAAGCATCAGGTTGTAGGTCTCGACGTCGTACTTGTCCACGGCCTGCACCTCCCTGATGAGCTTCCAGCCTTCCTCTTCCTTCCCGAGCCGCAGGAGGTCCTGCCCGAGCGCCTTCTTGGCGCCGAGGTGATCCCCGTCGAACGCGAGGGCGCGGCGCAGGAACTCCGCGCCTTCCTCGAAGCGGCGGTTCTGCGAAATCTTTTGCCCGATCCAGTAGTCGATCTCCGGATTCTTCGGCCACGGCTCGAGGGCTTTCTGGCGGGACTTCGTTCCCCTCGCGGTCTCATCCAGGATGAAGGCGATGGCCGCGTCGAAGGCCCACGCCACCGGGTGGTGGGGATTGATCTCCTGCGCGGTGGCCAGCACCTCGCGGGCCCGCGCATATTCCTCGTTGTCGATGGCATGCTCGACCCGCAGCAGGAGGGCCGGGACGTGCCGCGGGTTCTGCTCGAGAAGTTCCTCGATCAGCGCTTCCGACCTGGCGCGGTCCGACGGCGAATAGGCGCGGGCCAGCAAGTAGAGGATGTCCGGGAAGGGACCGAGCTTGGTGCGCGCCTCGTTCAGGATGCGCGACGCCAGGGCGTAGTCCGCCTTGGAGAGCGCCACCTCCGCGGCCGCGAGGTGGCCGTCCAGCACCTTTGCGTCCATCTGGCGCGCCTTCTGAAAGAAATTCGCCAGCACCATCTTGGGCTCCGCTCCCAGGAGGAGGGCCGCCTTGCCCAGCGCGGTCAACTCCACCGCATTCAGCGCCTTCGGATTGGCCTTCTTGGCCAGCGCGTCCAGCTCCACCAGGAGCGCTTTCGCAGCCTCCTCCTTGCCTCCGATGCGCAGGGCCTCGATCGCCACCACCTGGATCGGGAAGTAGCCCTCGAATTGCCGGGACGCTTTCTGCGCGTTCTCCGCCGCCTCCGCGTACTTCCCCTGCGCCATCTCCGCCTCGATGCGAATGCGGGCCAGGTTCGCATCGGCGCTCCCGAATCTCATCACGCGCTCGCAGTACTCCTCCGCCTCCGCATACTCGCCGGTCACGAGCAGCAGCAGCGCCCGCCGCGCGTAATACGACAGCGTGTCGGTCTGGCCACCGGCCGGCTCCGGGCACAGAACGGCCACGGCCACCACCACCAGGACGAGGAATCTCGCCCCGCGGAGAGCGTGGGGCAGGAATCGAGGCATCAAAGGAACAAACCAGAAAGCCATCAGGGTGTAAAGCTGGCGGGACCTGCGGAGTGCCAGGGCGGACGCTATTTTTAGTGAAAGGAATGACAAGTTTGTGCGGATCCCGCAGTTTTCAACATTTTCCGCGGATGGACTGCCATTTAGCCGGCCGTTCTCATACCATCCCCCTCGCCCCGCAGACTCCACCTGCCCGCCCCGGGCCACCCCCGTTTCCCGGTCACGCCGCGTCAGATGCGGACCTTCGAACTCTGCACATTCTGCCCCAGTCACCGGGACGTTTTTGTTGTGACTTTCCGGTGATCGGGTGAGCCGGGAGTTTTTGGGAGCAAGAACTCGTACCAACTCCACGAACGAATCGGACTGAGCGAATCCGGATGGCCGGTCCCAAATGGCATGTAGGTAAGGTGGACCAACCAACCGCCAGGCGGAGCGCCTGGCCTACAATTGGGCCTGAATGAAAGCGAAATTGTAGGGCAGCCGCTCCGGCTGCCGCCGCTTCGCCAGCAACGATCGCCGCTCTTGACCACGTCGCATTCTTGACGGTCTCTTGATTCACGACCGAGACAGTCGTGCCACCGTGCTCCGCCTAACCGAAAATATCGTCAGCAGGCTCGGGCATTTGCCCTGTCGCCCGCAAGGAGATGGCCGCCGTGTTCACGGAACCGTTCGGCGATGGTGTCGATGACGCCTGACAGATTCTTCCCCAGCAATTCCTTCTGCGCGTCCACCAGCGAGAGCAGATTGTAAAATTGGTAGTCTTTCGGATTGGGAAGCACCGGCTTGATTTTTCCCTCCGTGATAAAGTTCAGGTAAGGTTGAACGAACAGGTAGCGGGATTGATCCCGCGTCAAATGCGGAGCATGGGAATCGCCATGACATTCCCCCCAATCACCGGAACATTCCTGGCGGGAGTATTCGGTGTTCAGACTTGGAGCACCGCATCCAAGTTTCCTTCGATTTACGGATGCCAACCGAAATGCGCCTTGGGATCGTTGGCAAAGCCGGCACTCTCTAGTGCATCCCGCCAGTCCTCATTGGCCTCCTCGATTGCCTCTTCCAATTTTGCGAGATCTCCGCCAGACGTCTTGAGAACCGCTGCTTGAATTCGGTCTACCAATTTCGAATCTTCATCCACGAACGGTAGTTGGTCCGAGCACCTGTCTGTTAGATTTTCAATGACGATTGACTGTTCCGCCGTATTCGCAAACACCTTTTGCACAAGTCCCCGTATGAAACCACTGATCTGACACATTTGAATGATACTTAAAATTACCTACAGGGAGGCACCAAATAGCTACCGACGCGTTTATAACCGCTCTTCATTAGGATGGAAAGCTCTTGACCATACCAATTTAACTGGCCGCGTTTATTGAGCAGGTTGCTCTGCTTTACGGGTGATGCCATGTAGAATGTACGTCCCTCAGACACGGCATCCTTTAGCCAAGCGATATTTTTTTCTGGAGTCCATCCGTCTTTCTTCAGCACGTTATGTCCTGGCCAAGCCCGAGCGACGTTTGTGTCCGGCAAACGCCCAACAACGTAAACGTCACCTTTCGGGTCAACCCCTTGTGGAAATCTTCCTTTGGGTGATGGACCGGGACGCTGTCTCTTCTTACAATTGCAAATCTTGCCGCGGAGCGTCCGCCCCCCAAACACCGTCCCTGCCACCCTCAGTCCACCTACGGCGGCGTGGCCGAGTTGGTCGGCGGTGCTGCCGAAACGTTCCAATTGGAGTTCGCCATCGGGACCGGGGGTGAATTTGCCGTCGATGGCCCAGGGGGAGAGTTCGACGAAGTTGAGGAGGCCGGTGGCGTCTCCGGTGAAGGCGAGGAATCCGTTGAGTTTGGCGAGGGCGGGGTGTGTGCCTTGCGAGATCATTTGGCGTTCGACGGCGCCACCGAGGGAACCGGCCTTTCCGAACTCCTCGTTGAAGACGGTGATGAAATCGCCGAAGAAGGCGCCGAATCGATTGCGCTGTCCCGAGCGGGTGAAGCTGTCCAGGCCGAGGCGGTCCCAGCTGCGAAGGGGCTCATTTTGCACGAACCCGTAGAGATTGAGTCCGCCGTCTTCCGCGATGGGGTCGCGGCTGAGCCATCTTCCGGTCATTGGGCTGTAGTGGCGGAAGCCGTAGTTGTAGAGGTGGCCGACCTCTTCGAGGGGCTTGGTGGAGAAGCGGTAGGGGTTTTGGTGGGCGTAGGGGCCGGTGGCGGTGAGGAGTTGGCCGAAGGGGGAGTAGGTGTAGGTGGCGGTGGGTTCGTTGGCGGTTGATTGGGCGGAGAGGAGGCCGGTGAGGTTGCCGTTGCCGTCGTAGGAGGTGAGGTGAGTTTCGTTGGTGCCGTGGTCGTGGATCCAGAGGAGGGCGGCGTTGCTGTCGCCGAGGTGGAGGCGGTCGTCGTTGTCGAGCCCCCAGGCGTAAGTGCGCTGAAGGGTGTCGGTGTGGTCGAGTTCGCCAAGGCAGCGCCAGCCGGCGTAGAGGTAACGGGTGGTCTTCACCGCCGGGGCGGGGGCGGGCTGATCGAAGAGGAGGCGCAGGATCCGCCGGGAGTCGGAGTCGTAGGTGAATTCGACGCGCTGGTAGGGGAGGCCGGCGCCGAGGGAGGAGGGGAGGGACTCGATGCCGGTGAGGCGGTTCTCGGCGTCCCAGGAATATTGGTAGACGCCATCGGAGGCGAGGTTGCCGTCGAGGTCGTGCGGAGGGGTGGCGGTGGCGGGCGGCACGAGGAGGTGGCCGGACTGGCCGGGGCGGTGCCGGTGACGTCCGCGAAGCCGGGTGCCTGGACGGAGGTGAGCTGGTTGAGGGGGTTCGAATTGTAGGTGGTGGTGCGGAGGTTGGCGCCGGTGCTGTTGCCGCCGCGGTCGGAGGAAGTGCGGTTGCCGACGCCGTCGTAGGACCACGCGAAGACGTTTCCCTCGAGGAGGGCGGGAGAGGTGGCTGTTAGATGGCGCCGGGCGGAGGCGAGTTCCCCGGCGGAGGTGTACAGGTAGCGCCACTGGGTGCCGTCCCGCAGGGTGGCGTGCGTGATGCGGCCAAAGGCATCGCGCTGGTAGCGATAGTCGGAGTGCGCGGCGAAGGCGCCCTGCAGGTTGCCGTTGTGGTAGGTGATGCGCTCGAGCCGATTGAGCGCGTCGTACTGCCGGCTGGCGAAGTGCAGATAGCGCTTGTCATCGACGATCGCCACCTGCGAGACGAGCTGGCGGGCCGGGTCGTACTGGTAGTGAGCGACGAGTCCGTGGCTAGCGGCGGTGGCGAGGCGACCCGCAGAGTCGTAGCTGTAGTCGAGGCGGTAGGGGGTCGCACCGCCGTGCTGGAGATCGAGCGACACAAGGCGCTCGTGGGAGTCCCGCCGGGGCGAGACGCTCCAACCCGCGAGCAAGGAGCCGGGCTGGTAGGTGGTGGAGGCGAGGCTGTCCTGGTCGGTGTAGGTGAGCAGGCGTTGACCGGTCGCGTCGGTAATGCGCTGGACCCGGCCGAGCCGGTCGCGCTGGTCGATGACGACCGAAGGAGTCCCGTCGCTGTAGGCGAGGGAAGTGATTCGTCCGTCCGCACCCCTCGCGTAATCGGTGGTGATGCTGCGGGCCGAAAGTCTCTGCACGAGCCTGCCACCCGGCGAAAAGCTGAAGGATTCCCCCGCGCCGGTGCCGGGGGATGGACTGTCGTAGCGTTTTCCGGTGGGCCAGCCCCGGTCCGGGTCGTATTCCCAACGCGTGACGGTTTGCGTTGTGCCGTAGGTCGTGAGGGTTTCGAGACGCTGCGCGTAGGTGTAGGAGCGGCGGTAGGAGGGCGTGCCGCTGATCTCGCGCACCGCATTGTGCGGCACATACGAAACGAGTTGGCGGTTGTCGACGGGGAGACCGTTGTGGTCGAGGGTGTCGGGTTCATCGATGAGAGTCTGCCGGCCGCGGGCATCGTACTCGTAGTGAGTGATGCGATTGCCGATCGTGACGCTGGCGGGGGCATCGACCAGCGCCGCACTGTAGGCGCGCAGGATGGTGGGAGCGCTGGTGTCCTGGAGTTCCTGGAGGCGCTGGTGGCTGTCGTAGAGGTAGGTCCGGGTGAGGAGGGTGGTGGCATCGGCAGCGCGGAGCGATTCGCGGTCCAGCAGGCCGCCGCGAAATTCCTGGAGCAGCGCGGTGCTGTCTGGGTTTACGGTGGTGACATCCCAGGCGCCGGCCAGGGCGGGGAGATAGGAGGTGACGGCGTGGGTCGATTCGGTCGCGCCGTCGTGGTAGGTGTGCGTCCAGCTTTGAAGGAGATCGGCGGAGGTTTCCCGCCGCGAGAGGATCCGATCGACGCCGGCTCCCATGGCATCGACATCGCGCGCGACAATTTCGGACCAGGTGATGACGTCGCCGCCAGCGTGAATCCCGATGCCGTTGCGGGAGAAGCGCAACTCGTCGGTATTGGGATCGATGATCCCGTTTCCGTTGAGGTCGATGGCGCGGCGGGCAACCTCGTTGGCGAGATCGTAGTCGAAGAGATGCGCCACCCCGTCGGGGTCGACTTGCTTGGCGAGGCGACCTGCCGCGTCGTATTCGTAGATCTCTTCGTCGGGATTGCCATCGCCGTCAGCGTCGCCGGGATAGGTGACCTTGAGAGCGCGACCCATCCAGTCGAGCTGGGTCGTGACGGCCTGGCGGGCAACGGAGCCGCTGTCCAGGAGTGCGGAAGTAACAGCGAGGCCGGTGGGATTGACTCCGTAGGTGATGAGGCGGTCGGCAACGGGTGCGCCGGTGCGTTGCTTGAGCCGGCCGTCGAGATAGAATTCCTCGGTGATGGTGGGAGCGACACCCAGGTCGTCGGGAGTGAGGGGCAGGGTTTGGACCACGCGGCGCCCGGTGCCCGCCCCCGGATTGTAAGTGGTGGCGTAGGTGGTGGTGACGAGGGAGCCGTCGTGCGGGGCGCGTGTGGCTTCGGCCACGATGTGACCGGCCAGGTTGCGGGTCGCGATGCTCGCTTCGGTTTGCGGGGTGGCGAGGGAGAGAGGCGTGGGCGGTGCGGTTTCCGGATAGACATGGGTCCGGACCGTGAGGCCATCGTAGATCGTTTCAGTGGAAATCCCGTTGCGGTGCACTTTGCGCGGGCGCGCGAGGTCATCGTAGAAATAGGTGGCCGGGAGGCGATCCTGTCCTTCCACCGATTCGATTCCGCAGCACCCGAACTGCGTGGTCTCGGTGAAGGTGGGAATGACATCGCCGCTGTGGAAGACCTCGGTCGTGGTAGGGCGGTCGAGAGAATCGAGTTGGGTGACGACCCGCATCTGGACCGGATAAACCGCTCCGCTGCGGATCTCGCAGATCTCGGATTGGACCACCTGGCCGACCTGGTTGAGGACGGTGCGGACCTCCTGGTCGGTGAGGATGGGGAATCCCGGACCGGGGTTGTCGACACCGCGGTAGATCGTGACAGTCTTCAGTCCCCCCGAGACGGTCGCTTCGACCTGTTCGATGGTGCCGTCGGGGAAGATGGCCTTTTGCAGGAGCGGGTTGTTGGTCCACTGGTCGTATTCGAAGCGGGTGAGCAGGGGCGGTCCGCCTGCAGCGGGATGGTGGAGTTCGTTACGCCAGTTCGAGCCACCTGCGGAGTGCGCCGTGATCTCGGTTTTCTCGACGAGGGTGCCCGCGATCCAGGTCTCGTCGAGCTCGGACAGATCGGAATCGCTGGAGCTGAGATGACGCCGTCTCTCGAGAGCGAGCGCGTTTCCGGCGAAGGCTTCGCGCACGATTTCGACCTGGGTGAAGCCCGGGTCGAAGGGGTCGGAATCGAGGTATTCGAAGGTGCGCACCAGGCCGGTGGGAAGGCTGGCGCGCTTGAGCCGGCCACGACCGGACGTGTCGGCGTTGGGTCCGGAAAACTCGTGGTCCTGGTAGTAATCCCACTCGGAGGTGAGGGCCTCTCCGTCGGGGTCGACGATGCGTCTCGTGAGGGTCCAGCCCCAGTCGTACTTCGTCTCGTGGTCTTCCCGCAAAGCGACGGTACTCCAGGCGTTGGAGGCGTTCATTTCCTCGACCTGCCAACGGGTGATTCGGGTCGTGGCGGTTTCGGAAAGAACCGTGCTGGTGGTCCGGCGCAGGGCCTCTTCATCGAGGATCCAGGTATTTTGATCGGGCTGGGTGTAGTCGCGGACGGTGGTTTTGCCGGCCACCGTTTCGGTGAAGCGCAGAGCCGTGGCGCCCCCGGCCAGCGTCACGTTTTCCACGATGGATTCGCGGTAGACGGTGTTGTCGGGATCGGACTTGTCGGAGCTGACCCGCACCACGAAGCGATTGGGATCGGCGGGGCTCGCTTCGGTGGTGAGGCGGGCGAGGTGGGCGCCACACTCGACGGAGGTCACGACGTTGCCGGTCTTCATGATCACCGGTCCGTTGGCGCCGGGTCCCGAAACCTCGAGCCTGGCCGCCCCCTCGTTGGCGAGTTGCTCGGACTCGTAGAGCAGGGAGACCGGTTCGAGACCGTATTGGACGACCCCGGCCGGGATGCTGAGTTCGACCGAGCCGATCGCCGCGCCGGACCGGCAGGTGAGGTTGCGGCAGGGCTCACAGGGATTGCGAATCCAATCCGGCTGCGGGAGGTTCCAGGTCGCGGTGGCCTGCATGGCGAAGTCGCAGGTTTCGTTTGTGATGTGAACCACCATCGATCCCGACCAGCCCTCCAGGAGGGGATTGATCAGCCAGGTCCCGGGAAAGTCGGAAGCGTTGAATTCGCGAGCGCCGCTGGGGCGGACGATGCGGACCGTGTAATCGCCGTAGCCGGTCTGGTGACCCGACCCGAGCGCGAAGCCGATCTTGACGATCGAGCGGGGGAGTTCGCCCGGGGCCCCGATGTTGACGAGCTGGTACTGTTGGGGTTCGAGGATGGGCTGGTGGAGCGAGCCTACCACGCCCTCTCCGCCCAGCTGGAAGGAATCGACGGCGAGGATGGCGTCGGGGCAGGGATCCAGGCCCGTGGGATGCGCGCCCTGGTGCGCCGTCACGGGAGCGGCGAGGAGGACTATGAGGAGGAACGGAAGAGAGATACGACGGGTGAGCATCGGCGGGTCATCGCAGGGGAGTGTGGACCTTGAGAGATTGCGGGGCAGGGGAAGAAACGGACTGGAGGGCGCAGTTCAGGGCGGTGGGATCGATGAGCGGGGGCGGAGCGAAGCTGCCTCCCGGCAGGGGCGGCGGGGCGTTGGCACTCTCGTCGAGGTTGGCGGTGCCGTTGTTGTCGAAGTCGTCGGCAGGCAGCACCTCGCCGATGTGCGTGAGGCCGTCACCGGCGTCGGCCGCCGCGAGGGCTTCTTCGAAGTAGTCGTCGAGGCCGTCCTGGTCGGAATCGATCACGTAACCGATCCGACGTTTCACTCCGACCTTCACGAAGGGAAACCCATTGAGGTGCCAGGCCGGTTGCGGGCCGGCGCAGAGGTGGACGGCTTCCTCGCTCCAGGCCAGCAGGTCGGGGGAGACCACCACCTCGGACACGACGTCCTCGCGGTCCGGGGCGAGGGAGAAGGAGACCGTTTCGGGTGCGGTGTCCCGCTGGATCCGGAGGCGCGAGTTGGGATCCCACGGGTCGGTGTCCGCCAGGTACTCGATCACGTTGGCGGTGCCGTCTCCATCGAGGTCGCGCAACGGGGACGCGAGGCCCGCCGCGGTCTGGGCGCCGTCGAAGTAAAGGGTGCACCAGTTATGGTACGTCTCGGCGCGCCCACCGCCCGCTACCAGGAAAACGGCGGCGATCAGATAACTGTGACGGCATGGATGGGCAAGGCGCACGGATCGGCAGAGATAGGAACTCCCCGAGTGCTAGAAAATTGGCCCACGATCTGGCAACCAGTTTTGGAAGAAGAGGGCAATTTTATTGATTTTCACCTTCACTGTCAGGTTTCCCGAAAGGTTCTCGGGATTCGGGCTTGGCATTCCCATCGAATGAAACGATCGTCGCGATGGGGATACTTGGGAGAGCAAGCTCATGAGTGGTGGCGTTGATGGACGGTGTTGCTTTTGGTTCGCCCTGGCTGCGGTGGGCGGCTGCGGTTTGGGTGGGGTGCCTGCGGAGGCGGCCGAAATTGACAAAGGCGTCGAGCCGATTGAAGTGAAAGGGACCTTCAGCTGGCCGATTCGCCTGCCTGATGGTCGGCTGATTTCGGTCCATAGCGAGGGGAAGAAATTCGCCAAGGAGATCAAGGACACCGAGACCATCGAGAAAGCCTATGCCCGCTACTCCACGGATGACGGGTCGACCTGGTCGGCGGCCCAGCTGCTGTTCGAGTTTCCCAGGAGCGGGGGAAAGTTCATGCAGAACGCCGTGCTCAGCGACAAGGACGGCGTTCTCCACCTCTTCGGCCTGCACTTCTTCTCCCAATACGGCGACTGGAGAAGTCCGGTCTACCACGTGATGTCGAGAGACGGTGGCAAGGCCTGGTCCCGGCCCCAGAACGTCCCTTTCGGACACCCCTACTGCGGCGGCCTGAATTCGGTGATCCAGCTGCGCAACGGTCGCATCGTGCTGCCGGTCGGGTACTTCGGCGGCGGTTCGCACGGCTGGTTCAACAACACCATGGCGCTGTCCGATGACGGGGGAAAGAGCTGGCGCCCGTCGCGCGAAGAGCCCTCGCTGGATAAACTCTCGATCGACGAAGCGTCGGGCATCCAACTGAAGGACGGCCGGTTGTGGCTGCTCTTTCGCACCGGGGGGGGTTACCTGTATGAATCGATCTCGCCCGACGGCGATCGTTGGCCGAAGGCCACACCAACCCGCTTCGTTTCGCCCTCCGCTCCGGCCGGCGTGGTTCGCCTTAAGGATGGACGCCTCGTGATTGCCTGGAACAATTCGCTGAAGCCGCGCCACGTGATGAACCGCCTCGTGATTGCGGCGGCGATTTCTGGCGACGAGGGAAAGACCTGGCGTGGCTATCGGGAAATAGCGCGCGCCGACCGCAATCCCGGCATGGGCCACGGGCCGACCTATCCGTGGCTGACCGAGGCCAGCGACGGGAAAGTCCTCGTCAGCTACCATTTGACCCACGGCGTGGATGACGAAAAATTCCTCTTGCGCCTCGATCCGGACTGGTTGGAGGTGAGCGAGATCTACGACGACTTCTCGGAAGGGATCGACAATTGGATCGTCAAGAACACGGATGGCCCGGAAGTGGTCGACCATCCCGACAAACCGGCTGCCAAGGTGATGCGGTTGGGTAAACCGAAGATCGATCAGCCGTCGGGAGCCTCGCTGAATTTTCCGTTCGGAGTGCGCGGGAAACTGACCATGAGGCTGCGGGTTCGGCCCGGCTCATTTCACGGCGCGAGAATCTGCCTGACAGACCACTTCTCGTGGCCCGAGTACGTGGAAGAAGGCCGGTTTGGCGTCGGCATTGCGGGCAACGGTCTGCTCAGCCTGGATAAGGGCGAGGCGGGGTTTGCCGAAACCGGCGTCAAGCTGCAGGCGGGACAGTGGTATACCCTGGGGATGGCTTGGGATTGTAAGGAGAGGAATTGCAGGT
>Ga0310121_10001641_pt1 | contig 22452 bp, 23 predicted proteins | sample CB27_Tmax_986_MG_FD_203504 | JGI IMG/M metagenome (GOLD analysis project Ga0310121, IMG submission 203504) | Marine microbial communities from Western Arctic Ocean, Canada - CB27_Tmax_986 | ecosystem: Environmental > Aquatic > Marine > Oceanic | place: Canada: Western Arctic Ocean | collected...
GACCAACGCTGAAATGAAAACCATCAACGCCAGGCTCCAACGCTCGAAGACGCTACCCAAATACGATATCACCATCAAACCAAAGAGGATACGCGGCGGGTAAATTCCCAGCTGCCGGTCGCCTAAAAACACTAAAAACGGCTGGTACCAGTATTGCGAATTTCTGGAATGGCATTGAGTTAAGCGTAAGTCGTTTGTGTCCTTACGTCACGGGCTGTCGAGTTGCCTTGGACGTAGCTGTTGCCAATCATCAAGACATTGTAATCGTCACTACGTGCGGTCGATGTAAGACCCAAGCATAGCACCGAACAGACCACGCCGATCAGTTTGGTTTGAAGCTGGCACCCCAGTCGATTGGTTTTTAGAGTCCACATCGGTAGATCACTGCCAAACTGTTGATGCCGAAACATAACGCAGCCATGGAAGGACTTAGGCCGCCGCCGACCAAAGCTACGCTTCGGTGCCCGAACGGATGAAATATGCGCGGCTAGAGATCAGACATCGAAACCAACTCATCACCTGAGAAAGTCGATAAAGCCTGCCAGACCGCCGGTTGTTTTCTTGGTGTGAAGCTATCGAGTTCCGAGAGCGACAGCGACTCGACGTCATCCGAGACAAAGTGGGTGCTCCCATCCAAGAACAACGTGTGCACTCCTCCTGGATGGTTGCTACGGGCCGTGAGCCGGTGCCAGCCTTCAAATCCGCCAGCCTCTTCACACTGGCTTTCTTGTTGGGTGGTTTCCGCACAGATGCGAGTATGATCATATTCCTCGCCCGTCGATCCCTCGATATTCGGTGGATGCGTATGCATGTAGAGTGCGCCGCCTCCGAAGTGCAACGCGCCGCGCGTGTCGTCGCCTTCATGTTTGACAATCTCCGACGCGGCCACCGTGTTGCTGGTGCCGTCGGTCGCCTCTTTCAGCTTCATCCCACGGGCGATCATCATCGGACCAAACCCGAGTAAATTGGATACGACCGTAGCGCCGCTATCATTCTTGTACTTCAGACCCCCTTTGGGAAATAACGAGAACGGTATTGAATGGATCGCCGCCACGCACTTCAAGATAGGTGAGCGTACCGTTGACAACATCTAGCCAAACATCATTAGCGAGCAGGCCACGATGACCACCGTGCCGATCAGATTCAAAGCAAGACCTTCCCGCGCCATTTGCCTGACAGTCAGTAAGTTCGAGCCGAAAATAATCGCGTTCGGTCCTGTCGCTACCGGCAACATGAAGGCGAAGCTGGCACTGATGGCCGCCGGAACCATCAGTAGCTGGTGGTCGATCTCGGCTTGGGTCGCGGCGGCAGCCAAGATCGGCATCAGCAGGTTGCTCGTTGCGGTGTTGCTAGTTACCTCGGTCAGAAAGGTGACTGCCAAACAAATCAGTGTGACCATCAACAGGGGTGGCAAATGACAGAGGCCCACCAACTGCTCGCCCAACACATCGCTCAGTCCCGAAGCAAGAAACGCTTTAGAAATAGCGATTCCCGCCCCGAAGAGAATTAGAATTCCCCAGGGAATGCGCACCGCGGTTTCCCAATCGAGCAGCTTGCTACCACGACCATTAGGGATGAGGAACATTGCCACTACCGCGAGCAGTGCCACACTGGCGTCGTTAGCAGCGGGCAAGTTGAGCCCGCCACTCCAACCTCCGAAAGGTTCCTTGCGAGTGATCCAAAGCAGCGCCGTCACCGCAAAGACCGCCAGCGTGCGGACTTCCTCGGTTCGCCATTTGCCAGGTTTCGGGATCTCGATGACAGTCTGCTGACTGAGCCCGCGAGTAAGCCAGAGTCCTGTGAGCGGGATCATCGTTAACACGATCGGCATCGCCCAGCTCATCCACGTCGTGAAAGTGACATCGTGGCCGGTGGCCGCGCGGTAGTTCTCTATGAAGATCAAGTTGGGCGGTGTGCCAACTGGCGTACCGACTCCGCCGACGCTGGCCGCGTAGGCGACGCCCAACAACAGTGCCACGCGCAATCGCTCGTCAGAGACCTTCTCGAGCACGGCCATTACGATCGGCAGCAGCATCAAGGTGGTCGCCATGTTGGAGATCCACATGCTGAGCATTGCTGAAGCAGCCATGAAACCGAACACCAACCGTCGACCGCTGGCCCCGCCAAAAAGATGGACCATGCTGAGTGCAATGCGTCGATGCGCTCCGCTCCGCTCCATGGCCGAAGAGAGCATCAGTCCGCCAAGCAAGAGCAGAATCAGTTTGTCGCCGTACGCTTCGCCGACTTGACTAGGTTTCAGCACGCCCACCAACGGAAACAAGGCAAGTGGCAGGAGCGAGGTCGCTGGGATCGGAATCGGCTCAAAGATCCACCAAATCGCGGTGAGAATGGTGATGCCGGCGGTCCAAGAGACGGAAGCGCCGTAACCGTCCCAAAAAAGAAAAGCACCTAACCCGACGGCTAGGCTGGGGCCTGCCAACAACGCCCAAGCTTTTAGTCTGCCCTCGTTGGCAATCAACCCGTCGTTGTTTGTCATCCGGAATCTGCCACTACTTTTTGAAGTTCGTGTTCAAGAAATCTAGGCACCCGCGATCTATTTGTCGGCTGATTGTAAACTCTCGTTGCGCGGGCGTCCAACCAGTGAGACTCGAAGACTAAGGGATCTACAAAGCAGGCTTCACACTTTTCAATGAGAGTACCTTACCTTTATCCTTGAGTGGCCTCGTGCTCCTACTCGTAAATGAAATATCCGGGTTAGGGTAGTCCGGCCACCGCGCCGTCCGCTTTGGCGCCAAGTTACTGATACAGCTGATGGTCGATTCCCTCCGCCAGGAATACGACCGCATTGTCGCCCATCAGAACGTTGACTCCGCCCGGATGTAGGCTTTTGAAACCTTGCGACGAATTCCAGTTCTCGCGGTGATGGCAGCCATCGGTTTCGTCGTCGCGACAGCTGTCATAGTTGACTGGTACGAGTGTGTTGAGATACCCCTGACTGGAAAGCGTCCATAGCCAGCCATGAGCGGCGTGGCCGTTACAGTGCGCGCGCATCTCTCCGAAAAAAATGGTATTCGAGAGTCCGTCGGTCACTTGGTTGAATTTCGAGTAGACAAACCCCTCGCGTTGGAATGGGCCGGCAAAGTTGTGGGGATCGTCGTGATCGAAGTGTGGCGCTAGCGCCAATTCGTTCCACTCGTTGAACTGCGGACACGAAAATCGATCTTCCCGGTTAATCATCGCGGTAGGGCCCCGGCTCGCCCCATAGTTGCTTACCGGAAAGTCGTATCCCGGGGTCAGTCCAGCGTTCTTGCTGGTGGGGCAGAGGAATACCGGTATCTCGGTTTCTGCAATCAAGGTGCCGTCGGCGAATTCCTGATAGTCGACCTCTTTCGTTTGATCGACCGCCTCGTAGACCGACTGCTGCTCCAGATACGGCAACAACTGCAAGAGAACGTTGCCGAGTGCTAGTCCGTGAAGCTCGTCGGTCTGGGGTCGCCAACGCGCGCCCATGGGCAGACGGCCCCTCCGCTCGTGGAATTGATGAACACCTAGGCCGACTTGCCTCAAATGGCTCACACATTGGGTCCGCCGCGCTGCCTCTCGCGCCGATGGCACGGCTGGCAACAACAGCGAAACCAAAATTCCGACGATCGCAATCACCACCAACAGCTCGATCAACGTTAGCCCAGCACTGCGCCGGGGGTTGCGATCACGGCCAGGCGGTCGGTCAGTAGGCGGCCCGTCACCAGGCATGTGATTGCCGGTCGTTTGAATTAATGTCATCGCAGACAAATCCCCAAAACGTACGATGGAAGTGTCGCTATCTTATCAGAAATCACGCATCCTGATCCACTGGTAAAGATGCCCCTAGTCCTTAGATTCGGGGCCGATCTAGGGGCCCAATCGCGGACTTTGCCAAAAAAGTAATGCGGCCCGCGCAATTCTTAATCCTCGGGGAGAAAGGGGACGCAGCTCATTTTATGAAATAAGCTGCGTCCCCTTTTATATCTAAGAACCTGGGAGGTTTGGATTTCCAAGCCTTCTGTCCTGAGGGGCTTCCTATCGCAGCGCTGAGTTGATGGGCAAAGTCATTGTCGGCTGAGCGGAAAACATGTTTAACAGACGGCACTTAGCCGAGGCCGGAATAATCGGCGGATTGCGCCGTCACCTACAGAAACTTCGGTTCGACGCGTTGCACGTCGCCCACGGTTACCGGTGAGTCGGATTCAGCGCTTTGTATTGCAGCAAAACAGATTTCGAGGACCGCCAAATTGTCGTCGCCACTATTTGCGGGTGGACGGCCCTCCTCAATTGCCACAATCAGTTCGCTCATCGCTCCGTCGAAACCATCGGGAAACCAGCTTCCTGTGAGTTGAGGGCTGCACTCAGCTTGGTCCCTATGGAGGGTAACGGTTTGCTGGTCGAGACCTTCGCCTTGACTTCTTAGCGTACCTTGTGAGCCGGTAATGTGCGTTTGATTGATTGGACCCCACGGACTGTTGCCGCGGAACGAGAGGGTCGCTTGGCAATGTTCTAGCTGGACCATCACCTGGGCCAACAGGGGCGGCGCTATCGACTGGCCCGGCGCCTGCTGCACCTGTGCATAGACTCGCAGCGCTCTTTGGCCGGCGGTGTAACAATGCAGCATATCAAACCAGTGGATCGCAAAATCGTAGAGAATAAGATGTGGAATTCGCTCGAACGGCGTGCCACGTACCCAAGAATGATCCCAGGCAATGATAGTGTCCACGCTAGCAACGTCGCCAATCAACTCGTTTTCAATCGCCTTCCGCATCCAACTCACCCAGGGCGCCCAGCGACCATTCTGATTGACGGCCAATTGGCAGCCTTTTTCCTTCGCCAGCTGGCACAGCCGGCGGCCCACTTCTAGGTCGGTCACGAAAGGCTTTTGGCTAAGCACATGTTTATTAGCCAATAGCGAGTCCTCAATCAGTTTTTCGCGCTCGCGGGGGTGTGCTGCGAGGTCAACAATATCGATGTCTGCTCGGCCAATCAGGTCGGCACTGTTGCTATACACGTCAGCGGAGGGCGCGAACTGGTCACGCCGCTGCTTGGCCTTTTCAAGGTCGCAGTCTGCCAAGGCGACCACGATGTAACCAGCAGCTCGGTACGCTTTCAGATGTTCTGCTGAAATCCCTCCACATCCAACGAGTCCAATTTTGGGCCGGTAGTTTGTGGCACGTGCAGGCAGATATTCCAACTTAGGGACAGCGATCGACTCGGTCGATTGCTTGCTTCTGAGAGCATAGCTATCTGCATCGGGAGCAGAATCGGCGGGATCGGTCATGCGTTATGTTCCGTTGCGTAGGTGATAAGTAGATAACAGAGGAAACGGAGATTGTACGTAGAGGGCGGTATAAGGACATGTTGGATCGAAGAAGTGGTTTCTCACGGAGACACGGAGACACACCAGATGAAGGACGACATCACTCGAACCATTCGTGGAGAGACCGATTCCGGTCTCTGTGTCTCCGCGCCTCTGTGAGAAAAAAATCGAACAAGTAGTAGTAGACCAGATTAAACAACGCGCGCAGCGGGTGTCGCAGAGGGTGCTGCCGCGGGAGTGTCGAAGGGAACCGTTTGTTTCAACAAAGCACTCTGATAGGCTGCATCGGTGATTTGCTGGCCAATTCGACTGATCTGTGGCGAGAGAGGGCCGGTAATGTCTATGTTTTCGTCGATGCAGTGTAAGAAGTAGGCGATTCCGTCGGTGTGGGGTGCTGAAAGCAGATCGGCTGCAACGTTATAACCTTCCGGGCTGGCAACGGTTTGCACACGCACTGATGATTCGTAATCAAAGCTGCTGATCGTGCCGGCAGATCCACAAATGATAAACCCACATTTTGGTGCCGGTTGGTGCGTCCAGGGATCAGTAAAAGTGCCCCAGCGGGTTTCGAATTTATAGAGCCCGCTCGTATATTGGGCGACCGTAACCGAGTGCTCGTCGACCTCGAGTCCAGCTGGGGAATCGACAACGCTCGTTATTTCAAGCGGCTTCTCGCCCTCGTTGAACCAGGTGGCCAGCGTCGCACCATATCCGAGATAGTCCATCAAAGAGCCCCCCCCAGCAGCCCGTTGGTAGAACCAGCTCTGCTGCTTCTCGGCGAGCACTTGTTCCGGGGTCACTTCGATCTTGTCCATCACGTGATACGTCGGACCACGATTGCCATCGTAATAGTGAACGTTGAGAATTTCGCCGATGACCCCTTCGTCAATCAGCCTTTTGGCAGTGCGGTGGACCGGATACCATGCCAAAGGCCAGTTGATCGCCAGTTTTCTGCCGGCGCGGGAGAACGCATCGATCATGGTGTCAGCTGCCTCGCTCGATGCGGCGAACGGCTTCTCGACGAGTAGGTGTAGGTTATGTGCGGCGATCCGCTCAGCCCACAGCAGGTGATCGGCTGTCGGCGCACACAGAATCGCCACCGTCGGATTTGATTTGGTTAAACAGGTCTCCCAATCGGAGTAGATCAACGCGTCGGAAAGGTCGAGGCGATTCAGGACCTCTCGGGGTCTTTCCGAGTCAGCATCCCAGACTCCCACGACCTCTGCGCCGGGATGATCACAGACAAGGCGCAGCAAGTCACCCATATGCATGTGACTGAAATCAATTCCTACGATTCTATGTTTTGACATCGGCAATGCATTACCTGTCGGCGGGACTGACCTCGACTCGCTCGCCACATTGGGGGACTCGGTACGGTTGTCCAAGTAGGCGACACGTATCAACAAAAAGGTCAGGGGATTCTGTGTTGAAGCGGAACATATTGTAGTGACACGGGATGACGACTTTGGCACGCATGTCGTGAGCAAGTTGGGCGGCTTCGTCCCCAAATAAATTACCGGCGACCCCTCTTTCGTTGCGATTCCCGTTGATCGGTAGTATCGCTAGATCGACCCTGAAATCGCGCAAGTACTCTGACATGCCCGGGTATCTGAGTGTGTCGCCGCTGTGGTAGACCGTCATCTCTCCCAGCTGGACAACATAGCCCAAATACTTGCTGCGACGGTGGGAGTCGCGCTCGATTTCGTTGTGCGCTGCCGGCACGGCATGGATTGTTATTTCGCCGATAGTTAAAGACTCCCCATCTGAAATGCCGGTCGGCCAGTCGACCGAACAGTCGAGCCGCTGGGCAACAAAATCGCGGTTCGCCTCGGGAATCAGCAGTGAGGCGTTTGGGTTGCCCGCGAGCAATGGGCCGAGAGTCTCAGCGTCGAGGTGATCGGTGTGATTATGTGTCGAGGTGATCAGGTCGATGCCACGCAGCTTGTCGGGCTGGAGGGCGAGCTGCGTCATCCTGACGTGGGGCTTGTCGGTCGATTGATATTTCTTCGTCAGTGAGTCCGACAGATAAGGGTCGAACAGCACTCGCCCGAGGGTACTCTTGACTAGAAAACCACTCTGCCCCAGCCACCAAACGACCAGACCTTCGCCCGGCTCGGCTGCGGCGATATCAGCAAGCAGAGCCACTCCCATTTGCGATGGTTGAATCAGCATCACAACCCCATTTCATCTCGAACCGATTTGACGCCCTGCACCATGTTGGCAAGCTTTTCACGAGCCGCCCAGCGTGCCGTCTGGCTGAGGCCACAGTCGGGGGCAAATGCGAGTCGCTCTGGGGGGGCATATTTCAGCGCCTCTTTAACACGGCTGGCTAACTCTTCCGGTGTTTCGATGTAATAACTTTTGACATCCACAATTCCAATGACCGCATCAATCCCACGAGCGGCCACTTGTTCGATCAGAGGGAGCGGTGCGAAATTGAGCGTAGCCATTTCGAGGTGCATCTCGTCAAGGTGCATCTCCAGGAACTCGGGGAACATACACTCCGGTCGCTTGCCACCGACACTGCGTCCTTTGTAATTGCCAAAACACATGTGCATACAGATGCGCGTCTTGCCGACGATCGGTTCGATCGTGCGATTGAAGATGTCGACAAATCGCGCGGGGTCTTCTTGATGGGCGTAGCAACTCATTGAAGGCTCGTCGACGCAAATCTCTTCACACCCAGCCTCAACCAGTCCGATCAGTTCGTTACGGACGATTCTTAGTAGTGCCTCGGTGATCGCGTAGCGATCAGGATAGGATGCGTTCGGAAGCAGGCGGCCCGAGAGGGTGAAGGGGCCCGGAATGCTAGCTTTGAGAGTGACTCCGCTTGGGACGATGTTTGCCGCGACTTGCTGGAAACGTTGGAACTGGTCAACCGCTCCCAATCCCTCGGGTGCGGCCAACTCGCCGACAATTGCGTGCTTGCCGCGCTGATCATGGGCCGGCGGGCCCCATCGCCGAGGTGACTCCGATTCGAGATCAATCCCAGAGAGGTAGCCATAGAAGGAAAGGTTGAAGTCGAGCCGCGATTGCTCACCATCGGTGATGACATCGAGGCCGGCGGCAACTTGATCGTGGACGGCAGCGATGGTCGCGTCCTGCTGCAACTCACGAACGTCTTCGGGACCAAATTCCGCCAGATTTTGCGACGCAAATTCAAGCCAACCTGGAAACGGGTAACTGCCAATGACTGTCGTGCGTAACGGTCGCTGCTTCATTGTGACTCCTTCGGGTCGGTAGCTGGGGCGCCAAGCGATTCCATCAATTTCGCATAACGCCTGCCATGCTCATCGTAGGCAGCCTCAAAAATCTCTGCCGCCCGCTGATTGCCAACGACTGCACTGGCGGACAATACTTGGGGAGGTTGGCCGGCATCGACCAGTCGCTGACAGACCTCCACCTTGATCGAATTGACGATCATGCAACCGCCGACTGTCGAGCCTGGGCCGGCCGGAGTATCGAGGCCGTCGACCGCTACCATCGAGTCGCCAATCGGAGCACCCGTGTCGAGTACCAGATCGGCAAAGTCGGTCAGCTTTTTGCCGTCTGGCCGGTTGGAGACGCTTGCTTTGCTATGCGCGAGGCTCACTAGCGCCGCAACATAAATGCCCCGTGCCTGAAATCCTGCGGCGATCTCGATCGGCACGTTATTACAGCCACTCGAACTAACGACCAAGGCAGCATCGCTGGTCGACAAGTCGTAGTTGCGCAGAATCCGTTCGGCAAGCCCTGTTACGTTCTCTAGGAACATCGCCTGCCGTTGGCCGTTGCTGCCCACCACCCCGTTGTGAAAGGAGAGCGAGAGTTCGACCATCGGATGGAAGCCAGGAAACGACCCGTAGCGGGGCCACATCTCTTCAACCATAATTCTGCTGTGCCCGCTTCCAAACAGGTGGACCATCCGGCCATCGAGAATGGTCTGGGCGAATCGCTCCGAGACCTCGTCAATCTTCGCTTGCTGAGCATCGATCGCGTCGACCATGCCGCGACATTTGTCTAAGTACTGTTGCATCGGTTTCATGGCAGGGCGGTCTCCGGAGAACCAGTTAGGGCGAAGCGAGCCCCGCCAAATGCGCGCGCCATTCGGTCGAGCTGTACGCGGAAAATCGATACGGACTGACCGCAGGGAAACCACGATAAGCGCAGGCTAGCCATCGTGGCCCTCGCTGGGGATTTGACCCTCGCTCACCGACCAGCCACCGTCGACGGCGATCACTTGACCCGTCAGATAACGCGATGCGTCGGAAAGCAGGAAAACGACCGCACCATCCAAGTCTTGAGGAGCACCGAATCGGCCGCCGCATAGCGGTTGTTTGCTGCCCAGGTATTGCTCGATATCGGTATTATCTATTGCCCGTTTCGACATCGGTGTCGCGACGAGGGCCGGGGCAATGACGTTCAGGCGAATGTTGCTGCTGGCGTAGTACGACGCGCAACTCTTGGTAAAGCCAATGATGGCAGATTTCGCCGCGGCGTACGTGTGTGTGGCGAAGAAATGAGGCGCTGGTGAGACTCCCAGGACGCTACCCATGTTCAGCACCACGCCCGACGTGCCGTCGCTAAGAAATGCCTGGACAGCAGCCCGATTCGACTTGATCAACGAAGTTAAATTCAGCGCTAACGTCTGCGTGATGGCGTCATCGGTAAGCTCATGCAATGGTCCGTCACCCCATTGCCGCCCACTCCCACCAGCAACATGGTAGAGCGCGTCGAACCGCCCGAACGCCTCTTTAGCGCGGCCGACGGCCTCGATAGCTGTTGCGCTATCAATCGCATCTCCGACCATTGCCACAGCGGTCGAGCCGAGCTCGCCCGCCGCACGTGCGACAGATTCTGCGCTCCGCCCCACCACGACGACACGAGCACCGCACTTGGTGCACGCGCGAGCGGCCGACAGCCCCAGACCGGTGGTGCCGCCGATGATCACGATCGATTTTGAAGCGAGTGCTGACTGCATGCTTCTGTTAGTGCTCCAGCAACTTGATATTACGAAACAGGAATACGAAATATGATACTCGTTTTGAAGCAATTGCGTCAGGAGTTCCTCGATCGCCGGGCAGTGGGAGCAGCGGCGACCTTCGCGCCGCAGATCGAAGTCCTACTCGTGAGCGTTATCGGCCGAGAGAGTGGCTATCATTCCCGACTGTGCTGCGACGGCATATTTTCTTGGGGAGCAAATAATTCACAGCCTCTCCATGTGAGGAATTGCCAGCGCACAGGTGGCACGTCAAACCTCGCACGGCTTGAAAACGAAAAGGGGAAGGATTGACATTCGCTTCGCTGCGCGTCTGATGCCAAGTGGCGCCTTGCTGGTCGGGCATTCATCATGCGGAGCATGATCGCTACGATGATGAGACTTTATTTCAGGATGCGCAATTTCCGACGGCCAAGGAAGGGACCGATCAGAACCCCCATGAATAGGGCGAGGACGACAGACCCCGGTTCAGGAACGCTCGCGCTGTGAGTAAGTGGGCTTGACGACGGCGCGCCATAGTTGGACTTCCAGTCGTTCAAGTCGGCTTGGCTCAGCCCGGCGGGCGAGCCGCCCTGCTGCCACAGCAAAAAATCAGCTCCATCGACGTCGCCATCGTCGTCGAAGTCGCCGGGCAGCGGCGCGGCGATAGCTTGGATTTGGTAGATCTTACCGGTGCTGCCGTTGCTCGATCCAAGCCCACCCCCTGGCGACAGGTCGGCGACAAACAGCGAGTCGCTGGTCGAGAGCAACCCATCCAAGTGGCCGACGCTCGATTCGGTATTGCTAATGAATTGAAAGTAGGAACCGTCGTCCAGATCGACAAACGCGAGCGGATTTTCTTCGTTGGAGAGGCCACCACTGCTGAACTGACCATGAATCGAGAAGGAGACTTGGGCGACCAGCGTCGCTGGCATCGCGCACACATAGCACGTCGAAAGCAGCAGCCTGATCCAAGATCTGTGGTTCATAAACCGGTCGCCTTATAAAAAAACTAGGCGGGTCGCGCCCACCGTGGACTCGACCCGCCTAGTAGCGATCTCATTGGAACTCGTCCCTGCCAGCGGCAGGCCTCGTCCAAATTGTTGATACTCGAAAAAAACCTGCCAGGTTACCCCAGCATTACCGTTACCCCAGCGTTATCTACGTCGACGCATGGTCGCAAAGGCAACCCCAGTGAGGACGAGAACAGCACTGGTCGGTTCGGGAACCGCTCCTCCTCCAGTAATCCCCATCGCAGCCGCAGCCGCGGGATTCCACTCACCCAGGAGAAGACCCAAATCCAAACCATCGACAAAGCCGTCCATGTTCAAGTCGGCCAGGACACTTGTGTCGGGAGCACCAACAAACGTGAGTTCTCCATGTCCAAAGGGATCCGCCCCATTACCGTGCGATTCAAAGAATTGGCTCCCGGTCCAGTTCCAGGCTGGCAGGAAGTTTGTCGGCGTGGCGTTGTTGATCATGGCGACGTTGGCATACCAAACTTCGCCGTTCACCGGGGCGGAATCGACGTTGAGGCCCGTGATCTTCATGGCACCCTCTGGCATACCTTCACTCGTGTCAGGGATTTCGGCAGCTGCGTTAAGGCTCGAATACGGAATTTTGATTTCCATATAGCCACCTGCGTCGTCACCACTATTCTGGTTATTGGAACCGATGACAATACCCTGAAAGCCACCCGGATACATGCCTGCATTACCGAACAGGCCGTCGACATGAGCCTCAACAATCATGCCTACGCCCGCCTGGGCGCCCTCGGCGGAAATGAGTTGCCCACCGGTGGAAGACGTGACAATATTCGGCGCAAACTTGTAACCATCGACTTCACTATCAGGGACATCATTCGGACCGCCGTCTCGGTTCGGATCGAGATAAATGTTCAGCGTCTCAACACCGAAATCGACGCCGGGATTCTCGTTGGAAGTATCTTCGGTAAGCCAATCGGCAAACGTGTTGCTCCAGCGGATGTAAAGATTGCTGGCGTCCCACAGCATCTTAAATTCGTCGCCTTCGGTGCTGACATCACCAAAAGCCTGGCGAATTTCGTTCCAGTTATCCCCACCAGAACTGGCAGCATCCCACTCCCCTTCGCCGTCGATTCCATCAATCGATGGCGGTGTGTTGGTCCACTGCACGTCATAAGTTCGTATGGTTTGCCCCTGCACGGCGGCCGACACAACAATCACTGCGGCAAACGCCCCAATAACCGTCAGGCCCTTCGCGGCACGACTTATATTAACTAGGTTTCGATAAATCAGAGGTATTCTCCCAAATAAAGTGCATCTAGATAAGTTTAGTAGCGGTAAACTGCTGCAGCCCATTCCGTCCTAGACGAGCCCGTTCCAGAAAAAAAACGACCAACTTCTCAACGTTCAGCTACGAATATCCAGCACCCGGAAAACCATTGGCCATCATAAACCAAGATTCTGACAGGTTTAGAAATAGCTCGAAATAACGCCACCTCTTGAACGAAGACGAGCTATTCAGCCAAACGGCGTAGGCCAAATACTAACGGCGGGTACTCACCACGGGGCTCCTCGCCTCGTGTCCCAACAGGTGTCACCGCTGGAGCTTAAACGTGTACCAGCGCATATCCTGCGTCTGCTACGAAAGGAGCATTTAGAATCGACATTCACTGCAGAAACAAAATTGCTTTAAGCCACCCCTGCCCCCCCATATTAACGCAGTTTTTTTCGTTTGTAAATTAAAATGTCAAAACATATCGCAATTTCCGAGACTTCGAATGTGTCCGATTGAGGGCGTTAGCCCAAGTTCCCCACTCACGTAGCGAAACAGCGGTCACGATCGGTTCACTACGCGGAAATCTACCGATTAGAGTTTCGTAGCCCGTGACGCGTGCCTACGGTTCACCAAAACGGAACGAGAGTCTCTGATCAGTCTTCAAAACGCGTCAATCCGCCGGTCAAGGAAAGGTCCGATCAGAGGCAGGAGGATCACGGCCAGCGCGGCAGAAGTTGGCTCAGGAACCGTAGCACTCTGAGTCACTCGAGGTAAGTCGACAAAAAATGCAAAATCTTCGATCGTGCCGCCAATCTCTGCAGCCGGTAGGAAGTTGATTTCATCGGCGCTCGTCGGTTCGATGGCAACAACGACTCCATCAATACCATTGTCCTGCACATAGAGATCGCCAGTCAGCGGATGAAACGTCATCCCCGCTGCATTTCGCAGACCAGTAGCGATCTGCACTGGATTGCTACCTACGAGCGATTCGCCTTGGTCGGCGATCCGAATCATGTGGATTGCATCGCCCGCCAGGTTTCCCGTGGAGCCGATATCGCTGGAAAGGGGGCGGGTACGGGGCGTATTGTCCAAATTAGTTCTGGAGCCAAGCTGAAAAAAGAGATCGTGAGAGTCTTCGATTCCTGGCGTCGGACGTACCGCCAAAGCCGAGTGAGGGTGGAGCCAACCCCCGGAGTAGCTGATCGTGATACTCCCCTCCGATGCTAGGGATCATTCGCTGCGGCACCTAAGCGATAGATCGAAATCGGGACTCCCGACCCTTGACCGGTGACAGACACCAAGTCTCCAGAACGACGCAGCGCCGAGAGTTTTCCTCCTGGAACGTTGTTGACGAGTGTTTCGCTGCTGTCGGCGACTCCGTCGCCATTGGAATCTGCCAGCCGGAGCAACGAACCGGAGGAACTGCCAAAAAAGTTGTTCCCGTTGCTGGTGGCTACCAGCAGCGATCCGTCATCGAGTTCGACCATGCCAACCGGGTAGTTAAGCCCTCCGGCAAACTGTGTGATGCGAAAATCGTTCGGATCAACGCCAGGACCTTCAATCGAGAAGGAGACTTGGGCGACTCGCACTTCCGCTTGGCCGTCGCCTTGCACATGACTGGGAAGTTGGCGAAGGCAATCACGCACTATCGCACGACTTTGGAATTGAGTCCCGACAAAGTCGGCGCTCATCTCAATCTCGGTAAGGTGTTGCACACGGAAGGAAATCTCCCGGAGGCGATGAAACATTATCGAGCGGCCTTACGACTCAGTCCCAACAATCCGACCGCCCGCCAGCAGCTGAGCCTGGCGCAACAAGAGCTTGGGTTGTGAAATATCCTCGCCTAGAACTGCACGCCGAAAAACGGGCGGACCGCGAGCGCAGTGAGGGTCGACACGATGAGAAAAGTGGCCCACCACGGCACATCGAGGCCGAAAATTGGCGAGCGACGCGCGGCGTATTCGACGTCAATGCCTTGCACCGGGTCGCCAGCAGAAAAACCTGCTTCGGCCGGATGGAGCAGGCGATCCCAAGTGCCAGTGCCAGGTCGGCGGGTGCTCACGCGCACAAGTGCCGACTTCTCATCGACCGCGACTTCTTTGTGCAACGCTTCTCCCCCGAGCCTCCAACTCAATGTGAGACTTCCTGGCTGCTGAGGGCGGATCCGCCAACAGAGCGTGTGCTGAAACTCGTCGCGGAGTGACTCGGTCTCGACGACGACGCCCCGCGGTGCTTCTATTTGGACGTCGCGAAAGGTATTCCAGGCATCATCGGCCAGCTTCATCTCGACGACGGTCGTCTCCCCCGGTCGGAGTGGCTCGTGCTCGTACCAGACAGCGAGTTGGGTCATTACCAAAACGAACGGGATCATCATCACGATCATTGGTGCAGCGGAATACGCGAGCCGCTTACCCGTTTCTTTCAACAAAGTAAGTTGACACTGGAAAGTAACCCGTAGGTCGTCCTTGAAAAGCTTGATGGCCAGTAGCTGGGCACGCGTTTGGTCGGCGACCTCGGCGAGGCGGCGCTGATTGGAAGTACGCCCGAACACATAGGTCGCCACAACGCCACTAACCGCGCCCCACACGACGAGTCCCGTGACGGGATACGATTCGAAAGGCGCCAGCAGCGCGGCGCCGATCTGGGTCAGCAGTCTGTTGAAATTATTCATGGATCGCGCGTCACTCGATGTAGCCCAGACCGCGTAATTGTTTGGCAACTTCCTCGTTGTCTTCGACCGTTTCGAACCGGGCGATTTCTTTCTCGAGGATATGGGTAATGAACTCTTCGGTACTCGAGTAGCCACCGATACGTGCGACTTCCGCGAGGCGACGGTAAAGGGCTTTGTCAATTTTCACTTTGGCAGAGGCAAACATGAGCCAAACCCTTTTGTAGAAACTGAAAACTAGGAGGAAGCATCGCCATTGCCCAACAAGTTATTGCTCTCTCAAACCATTGCACAACAAGGAGGTACCGTCCATGTAGGAGGGCGTATCGAGACCCAAAAGATCGAGTACGGTGGGAGCGAGGTCGGTGATCTGAGCGTCGTTGCTATTGAGTTTCCAGTTCGAAAACAAGATGCCCGGAACCAGCGCCGGATGGATACAGTGGTCACCGCTCCACGGCTTGGTGTTGTCGGAAAAGACCTGCTCGCCTGTCTTGCCCACCGCAGACTGCCACGACACGCGGTATCCAACGTTATAGCCAATGATGATGTCTGGTGCGTTCTCGACATACGGGCCTGAATAAACGCTGTCGCGGGCGACCGCCTCATGAATGGCCGTCTCGTGCTGCTGCTCGTCGCGCAGTCCCGTGAGCGAGTCGACAAGTTCGGCAATCAGTCGCGCCTTTTGCTGGCCAGGGGCAACCGACCCCTCGGCTTCCCGCCCCTCTTGGTTGATGAAGATCCCAGCGAGACCGATCGCGTAGGCCCGTGTATTTTGCCAATCAACGTCGACCATATACGCGACCGGCGACGAAGTTGCGCCGTCTTTAAGGCAGAGGTAACCTTTCTCCAGCAGCCATCGATTCAGGTCGACGCCACGACGGAACGGCTTGAACCCGTGATCGCTCATCACAAAAAGTGCCGTGTTGTCATCGATTCGTCCCAGCGTCTTGCCGACCAGCTCATCCATTGATACGTACATATCGCGGATCGTTTCAGGATGTGTGTTGCGACGCTTCTTAAGTGCTGGATGGGCCTTGTCGATGAACCGCCAAAACATATGTTGGATCCGATCGGGCCCGTCAAAGACGCACACAACCAGGCCGCGGCGAACGCGCCCAATCGCATCGAAGAACATTTTCTCGCGTTCTTCGTGAATCTGATAAGCCTCTTCCAGGAAGGCGTCTTCGCTCAGTATGCCTTCCGATAGCGACGCGGTGTCTTCGGCCAACCCGAGGGTGGCGAACGGCCCCTGTCGGCAAGCGAGATACGTGGAATAAACTTTCGGATGCGAGATCGGCATTGCCGGCTTTGCCGGGTCGATCTGCAGCGGCGTGCAGTACATCTCAAAACGAGAGTCGAATTGCTGCAGATAAAATCGGCAAATACCGCGAAGCTTGATGCCAGGAGCCATCGCCATCGAAATGTGAATCCAATCGCTCATCTGCCCCACCGTCAATCGGACTCGCTCGGGCCCGATGCGGAGGGTGGCCGTGCCACTCGGCCCCGCCTTGACTGTGAATGGAAGACGGAGATCTCCGGCCCCGCTGCGGATCGTGTTTTCCGGACCTTCCAGGTACGACGACACGACATCTCCCTTCCGCTCGACAGCAATCCGATTACCACCGCGCTCCTCGTCGCCGTGGTCTTGGGTCGCCGCCTCCTCTTCCGAATAGAGTGTAAAGGTCCCCTGGGTTCCTAATAGATCGGGTACGCACATCGCAGCCAACTGCACGCCCGCGAAACGGTCGCACGGAAATGTAATGGGAACGCGCAGAACCGCGCTGAAAATCCGCGATTCGCCGAGCACCGACCAAAAGGGCTTGCTCATGCGCAGCGAGCGGATTTCTGGACGCGAAAGGGGGAAGCGATACGGCCCTAACGACAACGACCGCCGCGGAGGGCGAATTCGCACCGATGTTGTCGCCGGCCCGTACGTGGCCGGGTTGCGGGAGAGAAAGTCAAAAATGTTGTGCTTGCCCGGATTCGTACCGGTGGCAAAGCTCGACCAGGCGACTGGAGAGAGCGGCGGATAGGTAGTTCCGAGGCGACGGTAACACCCAGTCTCGCGCAACTTCGCCAAGTTGGGAAGCAGCCCCTCCTCCAGATATTGCTCAACGAGGTCTGGATCAAGCCCGTCTAGTCCAAGCACCACGACCCGTCTCACCTGGGCGTTGGCCAGCGCCTTGCGACCGCGCAGCATCCGCCAGAACGCTCGCAGAGGCCAGGTTACGATCGCCGCCAGCGCCGAAAGGAGCGCGAGAAAAATCGCCAGGAACGAACCGACAATCGCGATTCCGGCGCCGGGACCGATGTAGGCCAGTACGAAATCGCCTGCAAGAAACATAGAATTATTGGCCAATCAACTTCGTTGCCGATAAAGCTGCCGATTCACTTCGGCCGCCAACGCGGTACTATCCAGGGGAAGAGCTAAGCAGCTGCACTCGCGCCACGTCTCAACTTGGGCCTGCCGTGGGTAACCGAGTGCATTGTATTTCTATCCAACTAGAACTATACGATAATACTGGGCTATCCAACTAGAACTATACGATAATACTGGGCGGTACCAATTCCAATCGGGCGCCATTTCCGGTACCATCTAAAGCACCAGTCGGTCAGTGAGAATTCAGCGACTTCGTCCGAATTCGCTCCACTATTCCCAAAAACCCCGAAAATTTTGGCATTCATTGCGGGAATTTGTGTTGGATGAGCTGATATCCTACAAGCGGAGCGTCGCCCTCGCGGTTTGAACGGGCTCTCGGTTTGAACGGCTCTTCAGTTGAATGGGCTCTCCACTAAGCAGGCAACTTTTCTTGTTTCTTACTTCATAATTCCTGTTGGAGATGGAAGGAATGTCTCGATTATTCGATGCGGTTTCCGACAACCGATATTCCATGAGAGTGGCTGAGTCCTCAGCTGAGCTCTCGACCGTGGCTATCTCGACCGTGGCTGGGAATTGGTCCGCGGGCAAAAAAGCAGGCTCGCGACCCATCCGGGCATTTACGCTGGTTGAGCTGTTGGTTGTGATTGCGATCATTGGCGTATTAGTGGCCCTGTTGCTTCCTGCGGTCCAGGCGGCGCGGGCGGCTGCCCGCCGCGCCCAATGCACCAACCAGGTGAAGCAGTGGGGTCTGGCTTTCCATCTTTACCATGACACCCACAACCGTCCAATCAGCGGCCGGCCGCACTCTTCTTTTTCGGCGGTGGTTGGGTACGGGGCAGCGTCAAGCATTTTGTTCCCCATTGCCGATATCTGGCCGGGCGGGGCATGATCGGCATCGTGGCCGACTATCGCGTCAAATCTCGCCACAAAACGACTCCCTTTGAGTGCGTCAAGGATGCCAAGTCGGCCGTTCGCTGGGTCCGCGGCAACGCACTGCGTCTCGGTATTGACCCGCGCCGAATAGCCGTTGGCGGCGGGTCAGCCGGCGGGCATATGGCAGCTGCCACCGCTACAGTTCCTGGACTCAACCAGGAGGGCGAAGCGACCACCATCAGTGCTCGCCCAAACGCTTTATTGCTCTTCAACCCGGTCTACGACAATGGGCCCGGCGGCTACGGCTATGATCGTGTCAAGGATCGCTACCAAGAAATCTCGCCGCTGCACAACATCAGCCACGGCATGCCACCGGCGATCGTGTTTTTCGGCACCGAAGACCACCTCGTGTCGGTCGCCACGGCAAAAGCATTCCAGCAGAAGATGCACGACGTCGGTAGCCGCAGCGAGCTGTTTCTTTACGCTGGCCAAAAGCACGGCTTCTTCAATCACAGCTACTTGCAGCCGCAGCGCAAAGACCTGAAATATTACCGCGAGACCGTGCACCAGCTCGATCACTTTCTGGTGTCGCTGGGGTACTTGCCGGAAATCGACCCGGAAATCGACGCCGCGGAAGCGAGCAGCGAGATCGCCCTTGGTGCTGCTGAAGCGGATGGCAGCGAGTAACTGCGGATGCTTGTTGGGCTGTTCATTGTGGAATTGGCCTCCCAAATTCCCGCTATCGAATTGGGGGTGGGTGCAGAATCGAGAAACCTCCCGCTGAAACCTCCCGCTGGCGCGCGAAACTCCAGGGCGGCACGCGCTGGCCCTATTAAAAGGTATGAGAAATATGCGCTTTGACATCTTCGGCATCTTCGGCAGCGTCAGCCTTGGGCCGCTAATTCGATTGGCAATTGTGTTGGCTATCGTCTTGACCGCCCCGAGGTCGGTGGCCGACCAGGTCGATATTTCGTAGGACAGGTTTCCAACCTGTCAATTAATTCCTAGATCCAATTCTAAATCTTCACTTTTTCACCACACTGACAGGTTGAAAACCTGTCCTACCAACTAAATCAGCAGACCGTTAGCCGCGGGTTAACGATCAAGCATCGCAATCGAAGCCGGGAAAAATGAGAAAGAAACCCGCTTTTACATTAGTCGAGCTGCTCGTGGTAATTGCCATCATCGGCGTGCTGGTCGCTCTGCTGTTGCCGGCCGTGCAAGCTGCCCGCGAGTCAGCGCGGCGGATCGCCTGTACTAATAAACTGAAATAGATGGGCATGGCGGCTCTCAACCACGAAAGTCACAGTGGAGCCTACCCGGCGGGCGTTGCGGTGTGGCCTGAGATCAACTCTCAGGGCAGCGAAAGGCTGGTTGTAGAAACCGGCTGTAACGGTTTCGCCCAGGCTCGCAGCAAGGGGAGTTGGACCATCATCTCCCTGCCTTATCTGGAACAACAGGCGCTGTACGGTCAATATGACCAGACCCAAGGGTTTGCGGCCAAAGCGGCGCCCAAAGTTCGCGGTCGACCGCCGGCCGGAAATTACGCCAACTCCCTGGTCGAGCTCGATATTTTCCGCTGTCCTTCCGATCCCGGCGAACAGGATCTGAGTGGTTCGGATATTAACTTTGATGAGCACCGTGGCGCCGCCGCTCAAGCCTTCTATCGCGGCATCAGTCGTCGCAAGGACTGGAGTTCGGCCAACTGGTGGGGCTACCCAGTTTCGCTAGGAAATCAGTTTTTTTCTGATCCCAATGGAAGCGGCGCCTCCGACGACTTCGGCGAGAATCCGAGCAACGTCTCTCGCTTTCACAGCCGCGGCATTTATTCGGTGTCGGGTATTGCCGGAGTTATACTGCAATTGGCGTATAATCCCCCTCCCCAGAAAACGAGAGGCAACGAAAAATGCAGCTATCTCCAACATCGCAATCTGTTTCGTTGATTCTCGCATCGATCTGTTCGATAGGGGCGCTGGCGGCCAACCACGCTGACGCTGCTGAGCGACCCAACATCGTGCTGATTATTTCCGACGATCAAAGTTGGACCGACTATGGATTCATGGGCCATCCCGCTATCAAGACGCCGAGTCTTGATCGCCTAGCGCGGGAAAGCGTGACATTCCGACGCGGCTACGTGCCGACATCCCTTTGCCGGCCCTCGCTCATGACGTTGGTCACTGGCCACTACGCGCATGCACATGGCGTGACCGGTAACGACCCCTCGCCCAAATATTCGGAGCTGAAATCAGACTTGATGAAGCAGCGGCGGGCGCAGCTGATCTCGAAGATTGATCGCTATGAAACCTTGCCCGAGTTGCTCGCCGAGCAAGGCTATCTGTCGCATCAAAGTGGCAAATGGTGGGAAGGCAGTTTTTCGCGGGGTGGCTTTACCCATGGCATGACGCGCGGCTTCCCCGAGCCGGGCGGTCGACACGGCGACGATGGACTGAAAATTGGCCGCGAAGGTCTCGAGCCGATCGAAGAATTTGTTGACCTCGCCCAAACCGAGAAAAAGCCCTTCTTTCTCTGGTACGCGCCATTCCTGCCCCACACTCCACACACTCCCCCCGAAAGACTCCTGGCAAAATATCGCACCGACGACCGACCGATCACCATCGGCAAGTATTATGCCATGTGCGATTGGTTTGATGAAACTTGCGGGCAGCTGGTCGATATGATCGACAAAAAAGGGTTGCGAAAAAACACGCTGATTGTTTACGTGACCGATAACGGTTGGATTCAGAATCCCAAGCAGAATGGTTACGTCCCTCGCTCAAAACAAACGCCCTACGAGGGTGGGGTTCGCACGCCGATTATGTTTTCTTGGCCGAGCAAACTCAAGCCGGCCGATCGACCAGAACTTGTCAGCAGTATCGACTTGGTGCCGACGATGCTGGCGGTCGCAGGAGCTCGCCAGCCCGACGATTTACCAGGGCTCGACCTGTGGCAAGACTTGGCGACGGGCGCGGCAATTGCTCGCGAGGCAATCTTCGGCGAAGGCTTTGCCCACGATATTGCCGACCTCGACAGCCCCGAGGCTTCGCTCCTCTACCGCTGGTGCATCGCGGGCAAGTGGAAGCTGCTGCTAACCTACGACGGCGAAGTGAATCGCTACAACACGACGCATCCGCGTACCATCAGAGGCCCGCAATTATTTGATTTAATTGCCGACCCGGCTGAGCAGTCCAACCTGGCCGCTGGTCATCCGGAGGTTGTCAAACGCTTGTCAAAGCGAATCGAGACGTGGTATCCGCTCAAAACAAGCCGCCTGCTCACCGCGAGCACAGAGTAAATCAGCCGTCGTGCGTTAGCACCCGGTTCAGAATGCGTTGTTTTTCTTTCCGTAAACCACCGGCTCTGCCGGTGCGAACCAATAAGGCTCTGCCGTTTCCCCCAATCAGCCGACGAGCGTTAGCTCCCGGTTACTTGGTGGGAGAACCGGACGCTAACGCGTGGCGGCTGATAGGTATTTCCGCATCGGTGCAGCCCCTTTTTAGGGGCTTTCCTCATACCACCTGCTATGCAGGTGGTTGCTAATTAAGGTTGATACCCGTATTTCCTCAGCTCTGCGAACTCTGCCACGTGGTCTTCCCATAATTGCGAGAGCTCAACGACCCGGTCGGGCGAATCCTCAGCCAAATTGTGTGTCTCGGCCCGATCGCTATTCAAATCATACAGTTCCCACGGTTCACCCTTGGCGGCGACCAGTTTCCACTTGCCAACGCGAATCGCCCGATTCTCCTCGTGCAACCACCACACTGCACGACGATCAGCGGATTGGTCTTTGTCAAAAGTGGGTGCCAAACTCCTTCCCGGAGCAGGCGGCACATGATGTTCTGCGTTCATCGTTGGCCACTGGCCGCCGACCAGGCTTATGATCGTCGGCGCAATATCGATCACATGACCGACAGCCTGCCGCCATTGGCCGGCCGCTTCGATCCCCGCAGGCCAATGGACAACGAGTGGTGTCGAAACGCCACCTTCGTGCACCCATGTTTTATGCCGAC
>Ga0310121_10001642_pt1 | contig 22447 bp, 14 predicted proteins | sample CB27_Tmax_986_MG_FD_203504 | JGI IMG/M metagenome (GOLD analysis project Ga0310121, IMG submission 203504) | Marine microbial communities from Western Arctic Ocean, Canada - CB27_Tmax_986 | ecosystem: Environmental > Aquatic > Marine > Oceanic | place: Canada: Western Arctic Ocean | collected...
TCTGAAGTTCTTCCGGTCCAGGTGCACGCGGAGACGCCGGGTGTCGATGGTCATCCCCTCGTAGCCGTCGGTGATCGTGATCGGGTCAGTGACCCGGGGACGAGTCACACCGCTGCCGAAGTCGAGCACGAAGCGGGCAGACTGCCGCGGTTGCAGGTCGACTTGGAAATCGAGCAGCAGCCACTTGACCGACCCGTCGGTCCATCGTGAGAGCACTTCGGTCTGCAGCGGGACCGGAGTCCTCTGCGAGTCGGCCAGGAACAGTGCGACGCCGTCTGCCGAGCGGATCTCACCGCGGGCGAAGGGGATCCCGGAAGTGACCGGCGCCCCCTGACGGGCCACTCCGGCCGGTTCGGTGACCACCAGCGGCACTTGCGTGACGACCGTGGCGTTCGTGGCTGCCGTGGCTGCCGTGGCTGCCGTGGCTGCGGTGGCTGCGGTGGCTGCGGTGTTGAGAGCCAGGAGGACGGTGGCGATGATCAGTCGGGGCACGATGGAAGTCCGGCGCGAGGGTTACCGGATGGTACCGTGTGGGAATCGGCTCGTCAGGGGCGGCGGGGCCGTGGTTGCAATCTGGCTGAGACGTCGGGATCATCCTGCAATGTGATCGGTTGTGGGATCGGGCCGGGCGTGTGGCAGGAAGGGTGTATGGCGGCGATGGCAGACGAGATCGACGTAACGTGCCCTGCCTGCGCTCATCTCACCCGGGTCAGCTCGGATGCGGCCGGACGCCAGGCTCGCTGCCAGTGCGGGTTCACCTTTCTGATACCCGACGCAGCGTCCAAGGACCTTGTCGAGGAAATTGTCGAGGACGCCTTCGAGGCGGATGTCGAGGTGTTTTCGGGAGGGCTCTCGGCATCCGACCCTCCGTCGACGGACGAGTCTCGCCTGCCGTCCCGCTCGACGTTTCATCCCAGCCGGGAAGGGGCAGCTTTGGGGACGGAACGCGATGGGGACCCGTTGCTTCCCGAGGACATCGAGAGTCTGCTGGATTCCGACGAGGTCGTCTGGTACTCGGAGCAGCCACCGGTCAAAGCCGTCTTCGTGAAAATCTCCAAGTGGCTGTTGGCAATCGGTGCCCCGCTGATGGTCCTCTTCCTGGGGGCTGCGGCGACGGAGAACGGTGGAGGGATTTGCCTGGGAATAACCGGTCTCGGGGTGCTGGGGTGTGCGATGGTCGAGATGTATCTCGGCTGGAAGATGCGGTTTTACACGATCACCGACAGGCGGACGGTGGTTCGCCGCGGGCGTCTGGTCGGTAGAATCAGCCTGGTCCCTCATGACCGTGTTGTGATGGTCACTCTGGAGACAGGAGTTGTGGAACGGGTGAGTTCGACTCGGACAATCCGGCTGCACACTTCCGCTGCGGCCAGGGGCGGACTGCTGTTGGCCAACAGCGCACAGGCGGAGCGGGTTGTGCGGCTACTGAACCAGGCGCGGCCGACTGCCGATGAGTTGCTTTGAGTCATTCCCACCGGAGAGCGTGCGATGTCTGAGACGAGTTGGGTGCTATCGAGCCTTGCACGAGACCTGCACGTGGACCGTTTCAAGATCGATGACGACGACGTGAAGGGGACCCCGCGGGGCTGGTCGGTCCACAAGCGGACCCTGCGGGGTGGTCGTCGCGACGGTGTGGACGTGATCGAGATCGACAACGGCGCGGTCGAGATCACGGTGGTGCCATCGCGGGGGATGGGGGTCTGGCAGGTCACCTCGGGTGACGATCGCCTGGGCTGGCAGGCGCCGATCCGCGGCCCGATTCACCCTCGCGAGGTCAATCTCGGAGAACCCGGCGGCCTGGGCTGGCTCGACGGCTTTGATGAACTGCTGGTGCGATGTGGCCTGGAGAGCAACGGGGCACCCGAGTTCGACAAGGACGGCCGACTGCAGTACCCGTTGCATGGCAAGATCGCCAATCAGCCCTCGGACGAGGTCACGGTGACTGTGGATCGGGACGCCGGAGAGATCCGGGTCAGCGGTGTGGTCGACGAGGCGCGGTTCCATTTCCTGAAGGTGCGGCTGCGCGCCACGCTGGTGACGCGATTCGGGGAAACGGGGTTTCGGGTCCAGGACCAGGTCGAGAACCTCTCGGCGTCTCCGGCGGAAGTTCAGATGCTGTACCACTTCAATGTCGGCGTGCCGTTGCTGGACGCGGGTTCCCAACTGGTGGCCCCCTCGTCAGTCGTCGTGCCGCGGAATGCTCATGCGGCCGAGGGGATCGATTCGTACACCGATTATCGAGCCGAGGAGGCGGGATACGAGGAGCAGGTGTACTTCCACCACATGCACACCGCCGGCGACGGCCAGACCCGGGTGTTGCTCAAGAATGCTCACTCGGCTGCTGGAGTCAGCCTGCTCTACGACGCGAAGAAGTTGCCGTGTTTCAGCCAATGGAAGAACACGACGGCGATCGTGGACGGCTACGTGACGGGGATCGAGCCGGGCACGAATTTCCCCAACCCTCGCACTTACGAGGGCGAGCAGGGCCGGGTGTTGAAGCTGGCCGGAGGCGGCCGCGAGACGTTGGGCCTGGGCGTCGAGTGGCACCGCGACGCGGCGAGCGTGAAGTCGGCCGAGACGGCCGTGTCGAAGCTTCGAGCGGGCCGTGCGGCCGAGGTGTTCGAGTCGCCGCAGAAGGGATGGTGTGCCGACGCGTAGCCGGCCAACCGCTCATCCCTTGCCGGATCGCGACGGTGCCTCGGGGATGGAGGCGGACCGCGCCACCAGCATCAGGACTCCCAGCACAATGAAGATGATCGGGATTTCGTTCTCGATCTCCAGGATCTTATTTGTCCTGAGCACCGACATCACCGCGGCGACAAGCAGGAAGGATCCGATGACGAGTGTCGACTTGTTGAAGCCATTGAAGACGAACGTCAGGATCCCGCAGCCGGCCAGCCCGACGGTCCACAGCGTGGGCAACCTGGGCATGATGCCGAATTGGCCCATCAGGATCAGCACGCCGATGATGAGCAGCACGATCGGTCCGATGGCTGAGCGGGACGAGGCGAACGGCTTGGGAGGCGGGGCGGGAGTGGCTTGCGAGCGGTCGTCGGCAGGCATGAGGCGGTTCCTGGCACGAGGGCAATGGGGACTGTTGACCCGGGCGTGGACGAGCGTGTCTTATAATCGAATGCAAGCGACCCAGTCACTGGCAAACGGGGCTCGGCCACAGTCAGCGCCGTTGTCTCAGGTGAAAGGCAGAGCATGAACCGACCAGTGCATCGACGCGATATCGGTTCGGTGCGGATGTGCGTCGTGGGCTGGTCGCTGGTTGTAGCGACCGGGCTACTGGCGGGCGAACCGGATCCGTCGCATCAATGGGCCCAATGGCGCGGCCCGCTCTCGACCGGCGTGGCCCCCTTCGGAGACCCGCCGACGGAGTGGAACGAAGCGAAGAACGTGAAGTGGAAGAGCCGGATGCCAGGCAGCGGGCACTCGTCGCCGATTGTCTGGGGCGACCTCGTCTTCGTGACGGCCGCCGTGCCTTTTGGAGAGAAGGTCGTGGCGAAACCCGATCCCGATCCGGGGGCTCACGACAACCTGGGTGTCATGCACCGGCACCGATTTCTGGCCCTGGCCTACGACCGCAAGAACGGTGACCTGCTGTGGAAGCAGACGCTGGCCGAGGAGTTGCCTCATGAAGGAGGCCATCACACCGGCAGCCTCGCCTCCAATTCTCCGGTGACCGACGGCAAGCGGTTGTTCGCCTGCCTGGGTTCCCGCGGGCTGTACTGCCTGGATTTCAGTGGTAAGCTGCTGTGGAAGGTTCGCCTGGGCAAGATGTCGACCAAGCACAACCACGGCGAGGGGGCTTCACCGGCGATCCATGGCAAGACGCTGATTGTCAACTGGGACCACCAGGGCCAGTCGAAGGTCGTGGCGTTTGATACCGCCTCGGGCAAGCAGAGGTGGTCAGCAAAGAGGGATGAGGTCACGTCGTGGTCTTCGCCGATCGTGATCGAGTACCAGGAGCGTGCGATCGCGGTGATTTCCGGCACCCGCTTCCTCCGCGGCTACGACCTCGAAACCGGCAAGGTGCTGTGGCAGTGTGCGGGCCTCTCAAACAACATCGTGGCCACTCCGGTGTACGAGGACGGGATGGTCTTTGCCGGCAGCAGTTACGACACGCGGATCATGATGGGAATCAAGCTGAAGGGTGCCAGCGGCGACCTGACCGGCAGCGAGCACGTGGCGTGGAAAACTCGACAGCGGACCCCGTATGTGCCCTCTCCCCTGCTGTTCAAAGGGGGCCTGTATTTCCTGCGTCACTACCAGGGCATCCTGACCCGGCTCGATTCTCGAAGCGGCAACGAAACGACTGGTCCGTTCCGGCTGGGAGGTGTGACCGACATTTATTCCTCACCGGTTGCAGCGGCCAACCGCATCTACATCACCGACCGTCAGGGTGCGACGCTGGTGATCTCCGGCGACGCCAACCCGAAGTTCCTCGGCCGCAACGTGCTCGATGACAGCTTCAGTGCTTCGGCGGCGATCGTGGGCCGCGAGCTGTTTCTGAGGGGGGCTCGGAAACTGTACTGCATCGCCGAGCCGGCCGGTCCGTAGCGGCGGTAGCGCTGTCAGGCGATGATGTCGTGAATCACTCGGCCGGCGACATCGGTGAGCCGGAAATCTCGACCCGAATGCCGAAACGTCAGGCGTTCGTGGTCGAGACCCATCAGGTGCAGGATGGTGGCGTGCAGGTCTCGGACGTGGGCGCGGTTTTCCACGGCCCGCATGCCGAACTCGTCGGTGGCTCCGTACCGGTAGCCTCCCTTGACTCCCCCGCCGGCCAGCCAGACGGTGAAGCCGAAGTGGTTGTGGTCGCGACCGGGCTTGTTGGCCGTGACGTCGGTGGTCGGCGTGCGGCCGAACTCGCCGCCCCAGAGCACCAGGGTCTCGTCGAGCAGGCCACGCGACTCGAGATCACTCAGCAAGGCCGCGATCGCCTGGTCGCATTCAAAAGCCTTGGGGCGGTGGTCGTTGATGTCGGTGTGATCGTCCCAGGGGATGTCGGGAGCGAAGGCCAGCTGCACGACGCGGACACCTCGCTCGGAGAGTCGCCTGGCGATCAGGGCCCCCTCTGCAAACCCGCCGTACTTGCGGCCACCGGCGACGCCTCGGGTGGGTTGCGGGCCGATGCCGTACAGGTCGTGAGTCGCCTTGGACTCGCGGCTGATGTCAAACGCCTCGGGTGCCGCGAATTGCATCCGGAAGGCCAGTTCGAGTGATTCGATTCGCGATTCCAGGGCGCGGTCGGCGCCCGAGCGGTTCAACTCGAGCCGGTTCATCCGCTGCAGCAGGTCGAATTGCCGTCGCTGGGAACCTCTTGAGAGACCCGGGTTGCGGATGTTGGCCAGCACCCGCTTGGGGTCCAGCTTGTAGGTGTCGATGAAGGCTCCGGAATGGACACCGGGCAGAAAACTGCTGCTCCAGCCGGTGGGTCCCGGTCGCGGGTCTCCGTTGTGGCTGATCACGACAAACGCCGGCAGGTCCTGGTTCTCGGTGCCCAGCCCGTAGCTGAGCCACGAGCCCCAACTGGGTCGCGTGGGCTGGTTGGCCCCGACGTCCATCATCAACAGCCCGGAAATGTGTTCGGGGATGTCGGTGTACATCGAGTGGATCATGCAGAGCTTGTCGGCGTGGCGGGCGACATGCGGAAACAGCTCGCTGACCCACAGGCCGCTGTCGCCGTGTTGTTGGAAGCGAAATGGCGAATGCAGGATCCCGGTGGTCTTGCGTTGAGTCTTCAGGTCGACCGTCGAGGGGCGTTGGCCCTCGTACTTGGCCAGCAGCGGCTTGGGGTCGAAGGTGTCGATGTGCGAGGGCCCACCATTCATCAGCAGGTGGATGATCCGCTTGGCTCGAGGTGCGAAATGAGGCGGACGCTCGTCGAGCGGGCCGGGCGACTCGTGGCCGAAGACGTCGGCCAGTCCGAGCAGTCCGATCCCGGCTGTGCCCTGGCTCAGCAGGTGTCGTCGAGAGATGGGCCAGGGAGTGATCACTTTGGCGGCGGGTCCGAAATCGGGGTGGCGAAACGGGTCAGGGGCGAAACAGGAACTCGTTGGAGCCCAACAGCACCTGGCAGTATTGCTGCCAGGGCGAGAGTTGGCCATCAGTGCTGTGATCGGGGTCTTCGCCGAGGAAGTCGCTGCCGAGTGCCACTTCGCCAGGCAGGGCGCGACGGCCCAGCACGATTCGGACGACGCGGGCGATTCGTTGGTCGGTGGAGGCACTGCCAGCGGCGGCTCGCGACGCCAGTTGACGAGCCCGCTGGATCACGAAGGGGCTGTTGAGTGCGAAGAGCTGCTGCTGAGGGATTGTTGTCGGCTGGCGGCCTCCGCTGCCGATCCGCGGATTGGGAAAATCGAACAGCCGCAGCAGCTTGTCGGATTCGGTCTGCACGTCGCGATGCACTGCGACATAAATCGTGCGTCGTGACTCCACAAGCAGGCTGTCCCCGGCGGGGCCACCGACGGTGTCGTCGAGAGTGCCCGAGACGGCCAGCATCGAGTCTCGCCAGGCCTCGATGTCGAGCCGCAGCCGCGGCATCCGCCACAACAGCCGGTTGTCGGGGTCGAGCCGAAGGTGTGCGGGGGTGGAGACCGAGGAGAGTCGGTAGGTGGCCGAAAGCAGGATGTCGCGGTGTAGCTGCTTGATCGACCAGCCGGTCTCGATCAGTCGCCAAGCCAGCCAGTCGAGCAGTTGCGGGTGCGAGGGCGGTTGGCCCATCCTGCCGAAGTTGCTCGCGGTTTCGACCAGCCCGCGGCCGAAGTGGTGCTGCCAGAGACGATTGACCAGGACGCGGGCGGTCAGAGGATTTCGGGGGTCGGCGATCGAGCGGGCCAGTTCGAGTCGGCCACTGCCGGTCTTGAAGTGTGTGGGTGAGCGGCCGGTGAGTACTTGCAGAAACCGGCGAGGCGCAATGGGGCCCGGTTTGCGGAGGTTGCCTCGGAGGGCGATCCGCATGTCGACGGAGCCGGTGTCGCGGACCGAGTGGGCTCGGGGGAAGGCCAGTGAAGCCGCCTGCAAGGCGTCGGCGAGGCTGGTGGCCAGTTGGGCCAGTTGGGCTTTGTCGCCGGCCGCTTTGGCAGTCTGCAGCTGCTTGGTCAACGATGCGATCCGGGCCTGGCTGGCGTCGTAGTCGGCAGCGACTGCGGGTGTGGTCAGCAGCAGTTCGTCGACATACCCGGTGTTGTTGAAGATGCCGGCCAGGGAGTAGTAGTCGGAGGTGGGGATCGGGTCGAACTTGTGGTCGTGACACCGGGCACAGGAGACCGTCAGTGCCAGGAAGCCTCGCGTGACGGTGTCGACACGGTCGTCGAGTGTTTCGGACTTGGCGATCGCGACCCCGTCGGGAGTCCCGCCGTCGTCCTGGTACATCATCCCCAGTGCCAGCAGCCCGACCGCGATGACTCCGTCGTTGCGGAGCGGCTTCTGCAGCAGGTCTCCTGCCAGTTGATGAACGACGAACTGGTCATACGGCATGTCGTCGTTGAAGGCAGCGACGACCCAGTCGCGGTACCTCCAGGCATGCGGCAACGGGCGATAGTAGAACTCGGTTCTCAGCTGATCGTCGGCGTAGCGGACCACGTCGAGCCAGTGCCTGCCCCATCGCTGCCCGTAGGCCGGGCTGGCCAGCAGGCGGTCGACCAGTCGCGACCAGGCTCCGGGACGGGTGTCGCTGACGAAGAGGTCGACTTCGCGGGGCGAGGGGGGCAGGCCGGTGAGGTCGAGTGAGAGTCGGCGGATCAGTGCTCGGGGCGTGGCGGGATTGACGGGATTGAGCTGATGAGATTCGAGGCGGGCCAGCACGAACCGGTCGACGGGGTTGTGTGGCCAGTCGGCGCGGCGGACCGTCGGCTGGGGTGGGCGCGACACCGGCTGGTAGGCCCAGTGGGTCATGGCCTGCGTCCAGTCAATCTGGCGTGCGGTGGTGCCGGGCCTGGCGGTGGCCCTCGGGTCGGGGGCTCCTCGTGAGATCCATTGCCGGATCAGCTCGATCTCGGTTTTCGGCATCACCCCATCGGGCGGCATGGCGAGATCCTCGTCGGTGTATTCCACCGCACGCATCAGCCGACTCTCGTCGGGCTTGCCCGCCACGATCGCCTGGCCGGAGTCTCCGCCCTTTTCCCAACCGGGTCGCGAATCCAGCCTCAGGCCCCCTTCAATCATGTCGGCCTGGCTCGAATGACAGGCATAACAGTGCTTGACCAGCAGCGGCCGGATCTTCGACTCGAAGAACGCCAGGTCCCTGGCGGCAGCGGGTTCCGAACCGGCCGACGGTACGGCGGCCCCAAGCACCAGCAGCAGCAGGAACAGAACACCGGTGAAGCGACTGCGGGGCATGGAATCGCGTGGATCGCGTGTCGGGATGGGGTGGCCGGGTCGATCCGAGGATACACGAAGCGGGCATGACTCAGAAAGATGAGCACCCAGTGATGGGTGCTGGTGAGCGTTGATTGCGGAGGTTAGGATGCGGTCCGCAGGTCGGGAAACGTGAATGGTGATGCGGACCGGGAGGAGCAGTAATGTCTCGATGTGTTGTGGTGGCTGCGGTGGTAGCGGTGTTGGGAGGAGGTCAGCTGATGGGCGCTGAGAAGGCGGGTCGTGAGATCCGGGCTGCGGCGATTTCGTTTGTCCCGACCAAGTTCGACCTCAAGGGCAACTCCGACAAGCTCGAGCAGATGTACCGTCAGGCCGCGGCGGGAGGTGCCCGGATCGCGGTGGCACCGGAGGGGATTCTCGAGGGCTACGTGGTCAACCAGATCATCTCGGGTGAGGCGTCGGCCGAGGAGATGAAGCGGGTGGCGGTGACGATCGATTCGCCGACGATCAAGCGATTCCGCAAGCTGGCTCGCGAGTTGAAGATGTGCCTGGTGTTCGGGTTTGCCGAGCGGATCTCAGACGACGTATTCAACTGCGCCGTGTTCATTGACCACGACGGCGAGATCTGTGGCCGCTATCACAAGATGCAGTTGGCCGAGGGGTACCATCCGAGTTGGTGGTACAACCGCCTGGGTCGACGCAGCCGGGCGTTCAATACGCCGCTGGGCCGTTGCGGCATCCTGATCTGTAACGACCGCTGGAACCCACGGTTGGCCGAGATCCCGGCGTTGGATGGTGCCCAGTTCCTGATCATCCCATCGTTTGGTTCCCGCTCGGCGGCCCAGGACCAGGCGGTTCTGTCGCGCGGCCGAGAGAACCGGATCCCGGTGATCGAGGCGAACGTGGGTGTGACGCTGGTGGTCAACGACGGCAAGATCGCGGCTGTGGATCGCAAGGACGAGGTCGTCACCTACGGGACGATCACGGTCGGCCCCAGGATCAAGCGCGACCGCAAGAAGCGGGACGCGGTCGAGCGCGCGTTCCTGGAGTGGCGGCAGACCGAGATGGTCCGTCGCTACAAGCGAACGCAGCAGCGGCTGAAGAAGAAGGCCGAGTGACCCAGCGGGCCGGTCAGTTGGCCCGGGCGCACATCACCCAGATCGGGGTGCCTCCGGTCTTGTAGACCTTGATCGCCTTCAGTGCGCCGGTTTTCTTGTTGATCCGGTAGGTGTGCAGGTCGTTGGAGCGTTGTCCGGCGGCGAAGAAGAACTTGCCCTCGAGGTCGATGCAGGTGGCCCGGGGGTGGAACCCGGTCGGGTAGTGGCCCACGATCTTCATGTCGCCGGTCTTGCCGTCGATCGCCACGGCACACAGCGTGTCGTCGGGCTTCTCGCCGTCCTTGAGTTGGGTGGTGCAGCGGTTCGAGACGTAGGCGAAGCGACCGTTGGGAGTGATCTGGATGTCGGCCGCGTGGCTGGATCCCTTGAGGCCTGGCGGGAGTGTCGAGAGCGTGGCTTTGCGGGTCAGTCGGCCGGTCTTCTTGTCGAAGGCCCACGACGTGATGCCACCCCCGTTCTCGTTGGACGTGTAGCCGAAGGGCAGCTTGGGGTGGTGCTTGTAGTGACGAGGTTCGTGGTAGCGGTGCTTGGTGTCGGGACCGTCGACAAATGGCGGGTCATTGGGTGTCAGCGTGCCGGCCTTGGTGTCGAGGACGAACTGGTAGAGCTTGTTGGGCGCGGTGTGGGGTACGTAGACGTACTTGCCGCTGAGGTCCAGTTCGATGCAGTGGGCGGTCTTGGCGGTCTTGATGTGGGCCAGGAGTTTCGAGGTGGCGATGCCCTTGACGACGCTGTACATGGTGACGTCACCGGCGCCGTAGTGAGCCGCCAGCAGGAATCGGCCGCTGGGGTCGATCTGGATGTAAGGGGGCCGTGAGGTGATCTTGGCGGTGTCGAGCAGCTTGAGTGTTCCGTTGCCACGGCGTCGAAACGTGGCGACTCCTGCGGCATTGCCCGGCAGGCCGGTCACCGAGGCGTAGATGAACTTCTTGTTGGGTGAAAAAGCCATCGCACCGCCGTTGCCTGGCAGGTCGACGGAGAACTTCTCGGTCAGCTTCCCGCTGCCCCCGTCGATCTTGTAGGCCACGATGGTCTTGTCGGCCGTCGAGGCGAGGTACAGCAGTTGCTCGGCGTGGGCAGAGGAGTTCGCGGTGGTGGTCATGGCGAGGGCCAGCAGGGTCAGGGTCACGGGGCGCATCGGGAACACTCCAGGGTGTGCGGCATGGTTGAGTCGACGCACATTGCACCGTGCGACGGGGCGCGACGCAAGCGGCCCGGGCCTCGACACCGCAGAGAGGATCACTCGTGGGCCGTGCGACTAGGAAATTATCCCGTCCAGGACCTCGCCGCCGACGTCGGTCAGTTGGCGAAGGCGTCCGGCGTGCAGGTATCTCAGTTCCTCGTCGTCGAGGCCCATCAGGTCGAGAATCGTGGCGTGCACGTTTCGGATGGGGATCTGTTCCTGGGCGGCCCTCAGCCCGAACTCATCGGTCGCTCCCACCCGGGCTCCTCCACGCACATTGCCTCCGGCCATCCACATCACCAGCGCCCACGAGTTGTGTTCCCGGCCGGGACTGCTTCCCAGGCTCCCGTTGACGAACGGGGTGCGACCCATTTCGGAGGCCCAGACGACGAGTGTCTCTTCGAGCAGGCCTCGCTGTTCGAGGTCTGACAACAGTGCGGCCACCGGGCGGTCGACCTCCTTGCTGTGGCGGATCATTCGTCCCTTGACGTCGCCGTGGTCGTCCCAGCTGTAGGCGTTGTTCTGGACTCCGTGGATCAGCATGGTGTAGCGAACTCCGTGTTCGACCATGCGTCGAGCCAGCAGGCACTGGCGTCCGAAGGCGGCGGTCGCGGGGTCGTCGAGACCGTAGAGCCGCTGGATGTGTGCGGGTTCGCGTGAGAGGTCGACCACGCCGGGAGCACGGGCCTGCATGCGGAAGGCCAATTCGTAGGCATTGATCCTGGCTTCGAGCTCTCCGGCGTCGCGGCGTTGCTGCAGATGGCGTTGATTGAGAAAGCCCAGCAGATCCAGTTCCCGGCGTTGCCCGGGCCGCGACAGTCCTCTGGGGCGGGCGAGGTTGAGGATCGGGGTGCCGGTGGGCCGCAGCAGCGTGCCCTGGTAGGCGGCGGGCAGATAACCGTTGGCCCACACGGCCGCTCCGTTCATCGGGGCACCTCGCGGGTCCTGGATCACGACGTAGCCTGGCATGTCCTGGTTGCCGGTGCCCAGGCCGTAGGTCATCCACGACCCGACCGAGGGGCTGCCCGGGAACTGGCTGCCGGTGGTCACGTGCAGTGTCGAGGGTCCGTGGTTCTGGTTGTCGGTCTTGATGCCGTGAATGAAGGCCAGGCGATCTGAGTGTTCGCGGAGGTGAGGGAACAACTCGGAAAAGTAGTGCCCGCTGTCGCCGTGCTGCTTGAACTTGAACGGGCTGCCGACAACCGAGTGCGGAAACGTCAGTCGTCCCTGCAGTTCGCCGGTGAGATTGGGAATACGATTGAGCGGTTTGCCGTGGAGGGTGTTGAGCAGCGGTTTGTAGTCGAACGAATCGACCTGGCTGACGCCTCCCTGCATGAACAGGAAGATGCAGTGCTTGGCACGGCGCGGATTGTGCGACGAGCGGCCTGCCAGCGGATTGGCCAGGTCACCGTCGGCGCGAGCCATCTCGGCGGTCATCCCGGCCAGTGCGAGTGCACCCAGGCCGTTGCAGGATCGCGAGAGGAAGTCGCGGCGTGAGCCGAAGGACATTTCGTCAGGAGAGGGATTGGGCATTGTGAGGTTTCAGTCGATGTAGACGAATTCGTTGCTGTTGAGCAGGACTCGACAGAGGCCAACCAGCGGTTCCGAGGAGGCGGTTTTCAGGAAGCGGACCAGGCGAGTGGTCTCTGGGCGAGAGGGCACTCGTCCGTAGGCGACCTGGAATGCGTACTCGAGTTGCCTGGAGGAGTCTTCGCCGGCGTGTTTGCGGATGCGGGCGGCGAAGTGTCGAGCCTCGAGGTTGACGAAACGGCCGTTGTACATCGCCAGGGCCTGCAGCGGAGTGATCGAGGCGCGTCGCTTGGGGCGAGACTGCTCGCAGACCAGGGCATCGAAGGCCTGCATGAAGGGCATGCTCAGAGACCGCTGCTGGTAGATGTAGATGCTGCGTTTGCGGCTGCGGTGGTCGTCGTGAGTGAACCACTTGCTCGAGTTCCACTTGACTCTCTCGCCCAGGTCGTCGGGCAGCATCGGAAAGATCGGCAGGCCGTAGTGTTGCGGATTCAGGCGTCCGCTGGCGGCCAGCACGCTGTCACGGACCGCCTCGGCCTCGAGACGCCGACGGCGGAATCGCCACAGCAGGCGGTTGGCGGGGTCGGCGACCGCAGCCCTGGGGTTTTGGGCCTGCGAGGACTGCCGGTAGGTGGCCGAGAGCACCATCAGGCGGTGCATCGTCTTGATGCTCCAACCGTTGTCGGTGAAGTGACGCGCCATCCAGTCGACCAGGGACTCGTGGCTGGGTCCGATCCGCAGAGCACCGAAGTCGCTGGGCGTGGCGACCAGTCCCTGCCCGAAATGCCAGTGCCAGAGGCGGTTGACCATCACCCGCGCCGTCAGCGGGTTCTGGCTGCTGGCGATCCACTTGGCCAGGGCCATGCGACGGCTGCGAGTGGGCCACCGCTTGAACGGGTCGAGCCGAATGGGGGCAGGGTCCTGGTGTCCGGTCACGCAGCTGAGGAACCCGGGCACGACGACGTCGCCGGGGTTGTTGTATTCGCCGCGGAGCATCACCCGGGAGGTGGGCACACCGGGCTCGTAGGGCGGACCGAAGGCATGCCGCAGCGACATCGCCACCGGCTGCAGTCGCTTGATGTCGCTGGGGATCGCGCGGCTGCGGATCGAGAGCATGCGGAAGCGGTGACGTTCCTCGTCGGTGATCTGGGTCGCGGTGGCATCGTTGATCAGAGCGGCCAGCGACTGTTTCTTGCGTGCCGAGGGGTAGACGGCGGTGCTGAGGAACTCGCCTGCCCCGCCGATCTCCAGGCCGTAACCCTCGCCCTGGTGAGTCGCCGAGAAGACTGAGACGATGCTGCCCTGCTGGTCGGCGAGGAACGGGGCTGAGCCAGGGGTGCCACTGAGGAACGAGGCATCAAAGAGCACGGCGCTGGCCTTGCGAGAGCCCAGCGTGGCCAGACGTGGCTTGAGTGCCTGGGTGTGCTGCGACAGGACCAGGCCGCTGACGCGGTCGGTCCATTTTGTGATCCGCGAGTCGGGCTTCGGGTTGGGTGTGGTCGGGTCGGCATCGAGGTCTGAGGCGTCGAGCCAGAGCCGGAGACCGGTTGAGGGTGGTGCGGCGTCGCTGGCGGAGGACTTGTCGTACTTGTGACTGATCCAGGCGTGAAGCTGCACACGTTCCGCGGCTGTCAGCGGGTGGTCGTAGATCAGGATGTCTCCGAAGGCTCCCTGGTGACCGGCCTTGAGCGGTTTGCCGCTTCCGTTTGTGTGCTGGCCAAGAGTGATGTGGTTCGGAGCCGACAGGTCTCCGAACCAGTGGCCGTGGTTGGCACCCGAGAGAGAATCGAGTCGGTCGGCGGGACGGGCGTCGGTTGCGAAGTGCCAGGCGGACCCGTTGCTGCTGGCCACGACTGTGTGTCGGTTGCCGTCAGCGACCGGGGCGCTGTCGAAGAAGTAGTTGTTGCCCAGGTCACCACCCATCGACTGCAGGGCGAAGCCGGCGGGGGGAGCGATGCGTTTATTGAGTTCGGCCGAGAGCTTGGCGAGTTCCTGCTTGACCGTGCCGGTCTCCTTTTGGAGTGCCGCCAGAGTGCGGGTGACCCAGGCCTGCTCGCCCTTGCGATAGAAGTTCGCCGGCAGCGAGCCGCCGATCTGGAAGCCGTCGCCTCGCAGCGGTGCCGGTATGGAAACCGTCGCGAAGAAGGCCTTCATGCGATAGAAGTCCTCGATCGGGATCGGGTCGTGCTTATGGTCGTGGCATTTGGCACAGCCCACAGTCAGGCCCAGGAACACCGAGCCGACGGTGGCGGTGATTTCGCTGAGCATCTCGTGACGCGTCTCGTTGCCGCGTGGCTCGGTAAACGGAGCCAGTCGCAGGAAGGTCATCGCCACAACCCGTTCGGGGTTGGGCAGAGGCAACTCGCCCGCACCAAGCACCTCGGCAAACTCGTCTCCGGCCAGTTGCTCTTTGATGAACAGGTCGTAGGCCTTGTCGCGATTGAGGCTGTCGATGACGTAGTCGCGGTACCGCCAGGCGTGCGGCAGGTCGGGGTCGCCTTCGTAGCCTGCGGTGTCGGCGTAGCGGGCCAAATCGAGCCAGAAGCGGGCCCAGCGTTCACCGTGACGGGGGTCCTTGAGCAGTTGATCGACGACGGTTTCGTAGGCCTTCGGGGACCTGTCGTCGAGAAACGACCGCCGTTGTGCGGGCGTGGGGGGCAGGCCAATCAGGTCGAAGTAGACGCGGCGGAGCAGGACGTCGCGAGTCGCCTCGACCGCCGGACCCAGCCCGGAACTCTCGAGCCGCGACAGGATGAAGCGATCGATCGGGTTCCTGGTCCACGATGCGTTTTTGACCTCCGGGGGCCTGGGAGTGCCGACGGGCGTGTAGGGCCAGGACTCCTGGGCGGCCAGCGGCGCGGCAAGGCCCAGGCACAGCAGCAGGACCAGGCAAGACCGATTGATGCGGGGCATGGGGGGCAACGTGGGAAAATGTCAGAGGGCGTCAGACTACCAGTCCCGATTGTCTCTCGTAGAATGCTGTGAGATCAATCTTGGTTGATTTTCCCAGGTCCGATGTCCGGTCCAGAAAGAGGATAAGGCGATGCGATACGGGGACTGCCGTTGGGTCGATATCGACGCAATGGACAAGGACGGCGTGGTGGTGGTGTGTCCGATTGCGGCGCTCGAGCAGCACGGTCATCACCTGCCGCTGCTGACCGACACGTACCTGGCGACCGAGGTGGCCGAGCGGGTCGAGGCGGCGATCTCGGACAAAGTCCTGCTGACGCCCACGCTGTGGGTGGGAGCCTCCGATCATCACCTCGACTTCCCCGGCACAGTCTCGTTGCCCAACACGCTCTACATCGACGTGATCAAGAACGTGGTGCGCTGCTTCGTGCAGGCCGGGTTCCGCCGCATCCTGCTGCTCAACGGCCACGGCGGCAACATCGCTCCGGGTACCGTGGCGATCACCGAATTGGCCAACGAGTGCGAGGCGGTCGACGGCCTGCTGCTGGCGCTTTCGAGTTACTGGGAACTGGCCGGTTTCAACTCGCAGTCGACTTCACTCGAGACACCGATGGTGTCACATGCCTGCGAGTACGAGACATCGATGATGCTGGTGGTCAACGGCGAGACGGTGCACCCGGACGAGGCCCGGGGCGGAGATCCGGTGATCGACACGCCGTTTTATCATTCCGAACTCGGAGGCCGGGTGACCGTTGCCGGTCGTTTTCACCGGTTGACTCCGACCGGTGCCATGGGGTCTCCGGAGCTGGCGACCCCGGAGAAGGGTGAGGAGTTGCTGGAGCGTGGTGCGTCGGAGGTTGCAAAATTCATCGAGGAATTTCTGGAATGGGATCATCGCGTCGTTTTGAAGCCGTAATCGGACTCGTGCTTGTACTGCTGTCGTCCGGCGTGGTGTCGGCGGCGCCTCCGTTTGCAGCTGCCCAGGGGCTGTTCGATCCGTCCCAATCGCGGACGCTGGGCCTCCAGAGGTTGAAGTTCTCCGAGACGGTGCTCTATGCGGCGACCGAGTCCACTCATCGGTTTTGCCATCACCCGAACCTGGTCCGCCGAGGTAACACGGTGTGGTGCATGTGGTCCAATGGCCGGATCGGCGAGGACGAGCCGGGGCAACGGATTCTGTTTTCCACCGCCCGTGTCGGAGCACTCAAACGGTGGACCGAGCCCCGCGAGTTGGCAGCGGATCCGACCGGCAAGGGGGCCTGTGTGGCGTCCGGCTGGGTGAATACCGGTAAGAAGCTGGTCGCCTTCTACACGATCACTGGCGGTACGAATTTCGATCCCAGGACTGCATTGTGGGCCAGGTCCTCGGTGGATGGTCGCAGCTGGACGGAACCCCGGCGGGTCGTGCCGGGATTCTACATTGCGGCCCCGGTCCCGCTTCCCGGTGGAGGCCTGTTGTTATCCGGTGAGCATGTCGGTGAGAGCCGCAAGACAGCCCGGATGGTGCTGTACCGGACCACGCAACGCGACGGCCTGGGCGGCTGGGTCGCATCGAAGATCTCTCCGGGGGAGCTGAAGGTGTTCGGCTATACCGAGCCGGCTCCCTACGTGCTGGGTGACGGTCGTATCATTTGCCCGTTCCGCAATTACAGCGGGTGGTTGTATGCGAGCGAGAGTCGAGATGGGGGTCGCAGCTGGTCGGCTCCGGTGAAGACGAATTTCCCCGACTCACTGGCCCGCCACGCGACCGGCCGTCTTCCCGGTGGTGACTTCTTTCTGGTCAACAACTCGTCGTCGAAGCGGCCCGATCGATCGATTCTGACCATCGCTCTGAGTCATGATGGGCGGCGGTACGATCGGGCGTTTGTGGTCAAGAACCAACCGACGCAGAAGCGATTCGAAGGAAAGCACAAGCTCGATGGCTGGCAATACCCTCATGCGATCGTCGTCGACAAATCGCTGTTGCTGGCCTACTCGGTCAACAAGGAAGATGTGAGGATGGCTCGGATTCCGCTGGACTCGCTGAGGGCCACTCGGTGACAGTGCCGAGTCGTGTAACAACGAATGTGAGGTGACGGGCGTGATCTGTCGAATTCTCAGCATCCTGCTCCTTGGGGCCCTGCCCTGCTTTGCGCCGTGCGTACTGGGTGCCGACGCTTCGCCCCTGGAGGCGGAGTTCCAGAAGACGGTCCGGCCGTTCCTGGCCCGCTACTGCAGCGGGTGTCATGGCAAGACGAAGCCGAAAGCGAAGTTCTCGCTGTCGGGCTGGACGACTCCCCGGGTGGTGGCGGCCGACGCCCAGCGTTTGGAGTTGGTACTCGAGAAGTTGACCGAGAAGGCGATGCCACCGGCGAAGGCGCGTCCACAGCCGGGTGCGAGGGAACGCCAGGCGGTGATCACCTGGATCACTCAACTGCGGCGTGACGAGGCAGACCGCAACGCCGGTGATCCCGGCCCCGTGCTGGCACGGCGGCTGAGCAACTCGGAATACGACTACACGATCCGCGACCTGACGGGTGTGGACATCCGTCCGACCCGCGAGTTTCCGTTGGACCCGGCCAACGTGGCCGGTTTTGACAACAGCGGCGAGACGCTGGCGATGACTCCGGCGTTGTTGAACAAGTACCTGGCCGCTGCGCGGACTGTCGCCGACCACCTGGTGCTGACCCACGGCGGCCTGGCGTTCGCACCTCACCCGGTCGTCACCGATACCGACCGCGACAAGTACTGCGTGCAGCGGATCGTGGCCTTCTACAAGCGACAGCCGACCGGCTACTCGGACTACCTGCTGGCGGCCTGGCGATACAAGCACCGCAGGCGATTGGGGAACCCGGACGCGAGCATCGCATCGTCGGCTCGTGATGCAGGCGTCAGTTCCAAGTACCTGGCAACGCTGTACGGCTTGCTGGCGGGTGTGCAGCCGCCCGACGGTCCGCCCAAAGGTCCGGTCGCGGAGCTGCGGAAACGGTGGCTGGCGTTGCCGGTTCCGAAAGAGGAGCAAGTGGACTCGGTGATCCTGGCGTGTGCCGACCTGGCTAAGTGGATTGCCACAGAGCGTGCCGGGTGGGAGGTGCCTGAAACGACTCTCGCCGACCCGGTGATCAAGCCCGGGTCTCAGCCACTGGTCCTGATGAAGGACCGCAGCATGGCGGCCAACCGCCTGAAGGGCAAGCTGCCCGAGAATCCCGACAACGACCCGGCGGTGAAGGCCTTGCAGGAATCCGTGACGGCCTTTTGTGCCGTCATTCCCGACACCTTTTACGTGTCGGAACGCGGCCGGGTGTTCCTGGCCAAGAAGGACCGTAACAAGGGCCGGTTGCTCAGCGCCGGCTTCCACCTGATGACCGGCTACTTCCGAGACGACGGCCCGCTGTACGAGCTGGTTCTCGACACCGCCGGCCGACGTGAGCTCGACCGGCTCTGGAGTGAGCTCGATTTCATCACGCTGGCCCCGGTCAGGCAGTACCGGGACTACGTGTTCTTCGAGCGGGCCGAGTCGCGGTTCATGGAAGCCAGCGAATTCGACTTTGCTCGTTCCGAGGACAAGGACGTCTCATCGCCGAAGAAACTGAAGCGGCTGGCCGATCTCTACCTCAGAACAGCACGGAGGCGGAAGGTGACTCCGGCGGTCGTCAGGGAGATCGAGACGCACTTTGCGACGATTGCGAAGTCGATCCGCCGTGTCGAGTCCGAGCGATTGGCAGCTGAGCCGGGCCAGTTGAAGGCGTTGCTGAGCCTGGCGGCCCGCGCCTACAGGCGACCTCTGCAGCCGGACGAAGTGTCGAACCTGCTGGCATTCTACTGCGAGTTGAGAACGCGTCACGAGCTGAGCCACGAGCCCGCCGTGCGAGACGTGCTGGTCGGCCTGCTCGTCTCCCCTCATTTCTCGTACCGGGTCGTCCGCGCCGAGACGGGCCGCGGGACTCATGGCCTGAGTGATTACGAGCTGGCCAGTCGGCTGAGTTACTTCCTGTGGTCGAGTCTTCCGGACAAGCCGCTGCTGGAGTTGGCCGCCGCGAAACGACTCGCGCGGCCCGAGGTGCTCAGGGAGCAGGTGTCTCGCATGATCGCGGATCGTCGCAGCGATGCGCTGTCGGTGGAATTCCTCGGTCAGTGGTTGGGAGTGCGTCAATTCGAGCAATTCAACGCGGTCGATCGAAAGCGGTTTCCCGAATTCACATCCGAGCTGCGGCAATCGATGTACGAGGAACCCTCGCGGTATTTTGCCGATGTGCTGAGGCAGGACCGTTCGTTGGTCACGTTGATCTCGGGTCGCCACGCCATCGTCAATCGGGACCTGGCCGTGCACTATGGCCTGCCGGTTCCCGACGGGGCGAGCCTCTCGGGGTGGTTTCGTGTCGAAGATGCTGCGAGTCACGGTCGAGGCGGCCTGCTGCCGATGGGGGTGTTCCTGACCAGCAACTCGTCGGGGCTGCGGACCAGCCCGGTGAGACGCGGTTACTGGGTGGTGCACCGTCTGCTCGGCGAGCACATCCCTCCACCTCCCCCCAAGGTCCCGGATCTTCCGGCCGACGAAGCGGACCTGGGCGAACTGACGCTGCGGGAAGTGCTTGCCAACCACCGCAAGGTGGCCCTGTGTGCCACCTGTCACGACCGCTTCGATTCTTTCGGCCTGGTCTTTGAAGGCTACGGACCGGTGGGACGTCGGCGTGAGGTGGACGGAGGGGGTCGGAAGGTGGACACGCGGGCCGAGTTCCCCGGCGGGGATCGTGGCGAGGGCCTGGCCGGGCTGCGGCGGCACCTGCTCGGGCGCCGCAACGAGCAATTCATCGACAACGTGGTGCGGCGGATGTTCGTCTACGCACTGGGGCGGCGAGTGATGCTCTCGGATCGACGTGCGATCGACAGGGTGAAGGTCCGGTTGAGCCGTCAGTTCCTCGAGAAGCGAGATCGAGAGTTCCAAGCCGTGCGATGAGGGGGGTGTGGGCCGGAGCGGTGCGAGCAGATTGGGGCATTCGTCCAAGCGTGCTGTGCTATAGTACGCCTCGGACACAGCGAACGAGTTGGGAGCTTGTAGCCAATGACGTTTGAGACTCATCAGTCGCACCGCCGGGCTTTCCTGCGTGGGGCGGGAGTAACGATGGCTCTGCCGTGGCTCGAATCGGTCTCGGCACTCGGAGCTCCTGCCAGGGGGTCGGTGAGTCCCTACCCACAGCGATTTGCCGCTCTGTTCATGGCCAACGGAGTGAACCCCGATCACTGGTGGGGCAAGGAGACCGAGGCAGGGCTGGAATTGGGCAAGAGTCTGAAGTCGTTGGACCCGGTCCGGGACAAGGTCAACGTGATCCAGGGGCTGTTCAACAAGAACGCCACGGGCGTGGGGGTCCACCCCGGCCAAACCGGCAACATGCTTTCCGGAGTCGCGTTGCAGAAGGGTGCCGTGATTCGAGGCGGGGTCAGCATGGACCAGATGCTGGCGAGGCAGTTCGAGGAGCAGACGATCCAGCCGAGCCTGGTGCTGGGCTGCGAGCAGCCGATCACGGGTTACCACGAGACGAACTACTCGATGGCCTACAGTTCGCACATTTCGTGGCGTGATGTAACGGCTCCGGTGCCGATGGAAGTCTATCCGTCGCTGGCTTTTGACAGCCTGTTCGACAACCGCGGCAGTCGACGCACCCAGAGCATCCTGGATCGCGTCGGTTCCGAGGCCTCGGGCCTGCGGCAGCGTGCCAGTTATATCGATCGGGCGAAGCTGGACGAGTTCCTGACCAGCGTGCGTGAGATCGAGCGTCGAATCGAGCGGGTGAGGAAGTTGAAGGACCGCGCACAGGGGAATGCCGGCAAGGTCAGCCGGCCCCTGGCGTCGATGCCTCGGCCTGATGACGGCTTGCCCGAGGACATCCGCGAGCACATGAGATTGATGTGCGATGTGATCGCGCTGGCGTTTCAGACCGACAAGACGCGAGTGGCCACTTTGCTGCTGTGCCGCGACATTTCCGGATTGTTCTATCCGTTCCTGGACGTGCGGTTGAATCACCACACCTCCTCGCACGACGACAGATCTGCGGCCTACGAACGGGTCTCGACGTACTACTGCAGCCAGTTGGCCTACCTGGCCCGCAAGCTGGACGCGATGCCTGAAGGCGACGGAACGGTGCTCGACCATTCCTGCCTGCTGTTCATCAACAACATGTGGTCGGGCAGTGCCCACGATTCGACCAGGGTGCCGTTGATCCAGGTCGGAGGTCTTGACGGAGCGATCAAGACAGGTCGGGCGATGGACTTCATGGGTAAGGGCGACGAGAACCGCAAGCTCTGCAGCCTGTACCTCTCGATCATGGACCGCATGGGCCTGAAACTCGATCGGTTCGGCGACGCTGAGAAGAGACTGGCAGGCTTCTAGCCTGACGTCCCGCGGGTTCCCCCGATGTGCGCCTCACGCGACCGCTTGCCGCAGATCGTACTGGGATCCACCGATCTGGATCTGCCCGCCGAGCTGTCCCTGGGTTTTGACCGGTACAGCGAATTCGAACCGATCGCGCGGGGGGCCAAGGCCGAGCTGAGGTCATGCTGGGACCCGATGATGGGTCGGCGGGTGGCGATGAAGACGTTGCTGCAGGAGTTTGCACGAGACGCAAACGAGCGACGACGGTTCCTGCGTGAAGCCCGAGTAACGGCGCAGTTGCAACACCCCAACACGGTGCCGGTCTACGAGATCGGCCGCTACGACGACGACTGCCTGTACTTCACGATGAAGTGCATTGCCGGAGAGGACCTGTTCAAGGTGCTCCAGAGGCTCAGTTGGAAGGACACGACCACCGAGGCGGCGTTTCCGCGTGAACGACTGGTGGAAGCTGTCATCCAGGCCTGCCAGGCCTGTGCCTACGCTCACGCTCACGGAGTCGTACACCGGGACCTGAAGCCCGAGAACATCTGGCTGGGTGCGTTCCGCGAGGTGGTGGTGCTCGACTGGGGGGTGTCGAAGGTCTGGGGCGCGTCGTTGTCGGTGGATGGAGACCAGGGCCCGATGAGCGACGCCGATCTGGACCAGGAAGTCACGCCGCTGACCCGCGTCGGGCAGCGGCCGGGGACGCCGCTGTACATGTCACCCGAGCAGGTCCTCGGCAAATCGTCGCTCGACGAACGGACCGACATTTTCAGCATCGGCGTGGTCCTGTACGAGCTGCTGTCGTTTCGGGAACCGTTCCGGGGCCGGACCGTGCGGCAGACGTTCGAGAACATCCTGCACGAGGATCCTCTGCCGTTGAGCGAGGCGGTTCCCGAACGGTGCGTGCCCGAGAGTCTCGAGGCGATCGTCGAGAAGTCGTTGGCCAAGGAGCCCGAGCGACGGTTCCAGTCGATGGTCGAGCTGATCGATGCGCTCGACGGGGTTCCGCGGTCCGAGTTGGCCGAC
>Ga0310121_10001643_pt1 | contig 22443 bp, 18 predicted proteins | sample CB27_Tmax_986_MG_FD_203504 | JGI IMG/M metagenome (GOLD analysis project Ga0310121, IMG submission 203504) | Marine microbial communities from Western Arctic Ocean, Canada - CB27_Tmax_986 | ecosystem: Environmental > Aquatic > Marine > Oceanic | place: Canada: Western Arctic Ocean | collected...
CTCGCAGGCCGTGGTTGATGTGTACGGATCCGCTCCTACTCAAGTGATCCACGTCAGTTGCGGAGCGCGGGGTGGTGAAAAGTGTCGTTGGGAGCTTGAGGAGCCAGGTCGGGAGGAGGCGAGTGACAATGGCTAGTGAAAAAGGACGCGGTGCCAGAGTTTGATCTCATCCTAAAGTTACCGAAGTCCGCGTCCGTGTCCGTGTTGTCCAGAACTTGTTCGAAGAATTGAGGCGGTTAGTGATGGAGTGAGACATTTGATTCTCTCTCGCGATTTCTGCGGATACTACGTGAGAGAATGATAAGCAGGCGTCCCTCCCGTCTAGGTACTCATCGTCATCCTTCGAGGAATCAAGCGTTTCAATAGCGGCACCCCCATCTCGGACTGGCCCTAAAACTCGTGCTCAACTCCGTCCATGGCTAGATGAGGCGGGGTTTGCATCGGATCTATTCGGGGGCTCTGTAGGAAAGTCGGTGTGGGCCAGATAGGCTATCGTATGCTTAGCGGAGATGCCTCAGCGATCTCTCCGAACGACTTCCTTACATGCCCGGCGTTGGGTTAGGGCTTGGAGCGTAGTACGTTCCTGATTGACGAGAAGGGATGATTGCAGGAGGTTGGGCGCCGGGTCCAGCCCAAAGGAGTACGCCGAGGAAGTGGCAGTGATCCCGTCATCTGAAAGCTAGAGCAAGCTCTGACGAGCACATTTGGATCGGAGTTGTGGAGAGGGGAACCGATGGAAATGATCGCGTGGGTCTTGGCCGGCCTCTTTGCGGGACTATCTGTGTACCTCGCGTTCCGCCGTCCTCGTGGGTCACCTCCTGAGCCGGTCGATCAACGGGCATCTATGACTGCCGGGCAGGATAGGGCGGAAGAGGATCCGGGTGATTTGGTCCTGAACGGTATGGCCCGATATCTTGGAACAGCGGTACTTAGTCCGCTCGAAGACAGCCTGCGGAAAGGAGATACTCGCGGCGCAGTCGAGGATGCCGTAGATGCTCTGCGCGACCTTGCCTTCCACGCTCAGGTAGAGACAGAAAGTGCAGCGGATCGTGAGAATTTGATCTCGGTGATCCTAGGAGTCACCCGGGAGTACACCCTCGAAACGGGAACGAACATAAAGTTCATAGGTCCGAACAAGCCCGTTCATGTAGTTTTGGCCCCTGAGCGCTTCAAGGATGCCCTCTTTCTCATTCTGGCGAATGCAGGCCATTTCAGCGGTGGCCAGACGGTTGAGGTGACTGTAAAGGAGAAAGAGAACCAGCCTGAGATTCGGATTCGAGATCAGGGTCCAGGCTTCAGCGAGGAAGCCCTCCTGAAGGCGTTCGAGCCATTCTGGACCACTGAGTCGGACGCGCTGGGGTTGGGCCTATTCCAGGCTAGAAAGCTGCTTGAGGGTCAGGGTGTCGCGGTCGACGCGGGCAACTCGGATGAGGGTGGAGGTGAGGTTGTGATATCCCTATGCTATGAGCAGTGAGAGACGCGGGATTGAGAGCGGTTTCGGAATGGTCGGAAATAAGGACGGGACTCGTCGGGGATGGTATTCTTGCACCGCAAGTGTCAGTAATCCGTTGGTGAGCCAGCCGTAACGGTCCTCCATGGCCTTCCAGGCAACCTTGTACGCCGCGTCATCCTGATTCCGCAGCAGGAAGGTGCTCGGTTCGAAGCCGGGCACCATAATTCATGTAGGACACTATTTTAAGATCAATCACTAAAGTGACGAAGTTTTCGCCTCGTAGGACCCCGGATTCGTAGAGTCTGCCAAAAATCTAGGGACAGGGTCGGTCAGCCCCAACGAGGGGGTAAGACCAATCCTGCTTGCCCTCTTTGTCTGCATCATTGGGGGCGGGTACCAGTGCGAGGTGTTAGGCACTGCCACTTTTCGATCTTCGCAACCCCAGCACTCCCATTCCCCCCTCCTGCACTTGGGCCTCATCGCAAACCGCCTCTTTAGACATTCGGTTCCTCATCGACGATCCGGCGTATCCACGTCCCGCGAAGGAACCAGGTGAGGGCAATGACCGCCGAAAGCACATTTGAGATCGGGAAGGCCCAGAAGATGCCATCTGGACCAAGGGGAACGGCGATCGACAGGATCCAGGCTATAGGGAAGCGGAGAACCCAGAAGGCAATGATCGACAGGCTCATCGCGGCCATGGTGTTTCCCGCTCCAGCCAGGGCACCACTCATTACCATCTGAATGCCGAAGAACCCGAAGGCCGGGCCCATGATGCGGATGAAATGGGCCCCGATCTGGATAACCTCCGGCTCGTTAGGGACGAAGGCTCTGATTACTGGTGCCGCGAAGAGGAAGAGGAGGCCTCCGGCGGCGGTAAGCGCCACGAAGCCTGCGGTCATTGCCATACGCGCCGCAACGGTCGCGCGGTCATTTTTCCGGGCCCCCACATTCTGACCCACAACAGTCGTCGTGGCCACGGAGAGACCCATAGCGGGGATGATAATAAACGAGAGAATCCGAGTACCGATGCCATACGAGGCGATCACGGTCGTTCCGAATCCCGCAACGAGGAGCATCATGACCGCGATCCCGAGGGCCCGTGTCGACTGCTCAATTGAGGAGGGAATCCCCAGCCGGAGGATCTTCAGAAGGATGCCCCTGGCCGGCCTGAAGTGCCGTACCCTTAGGTGTATTCCGTAGCGGCCGCTGAAGAGGATCCCCATACCAACGACCCCGGCTAGGCCCTGGGCACTAATCGTTGCCCAGGCGGCACCGGCGACACCCATGGCAGGGACTGGTCCATACCCGAGGATCAGGAGGGGGTCCAAGAAAAAGTTAAGAACCACCGTGCCAGCGGCAATGGTCATGGGCGTTTTGACATCGCCCACTCCACGGAGAAGGGCGTGGAATACGAAATACATAAAGACAGCCACGAGCCCTAGAAAGGAGATCTCTAGATAGCCTACGGCCATCTCTCTGACCGCAGGTTCCGCTCGAAAGAGAGCCATGAGAGGTTCAGATAGAATGAAGCCCGCGACTGAGAGGACAGCCGACACGATTACTACTGCCAGAAGGGTTTGTCCCGCGGCGTGATCGACAGCTTCTTCGTCACCGGTGCCAAAAGTCTGGGCTACGAGAATGGCGCCGGCGACCGCTAGGCCTCCTCCAGCTGAAATCATGAAGAACAGGATTGGAAATGAGAGCGAGACGGCAGCTACCGCACCGGCGCCCAGGCGGCCCACCCAGAACGTATCTATCAGTTGGTAGAGTGTTTGAAAGATATTTGTGGCTACAATGGGCACGGCCAGCGCCATGAGCGCTCTGAGAATCGGCCCCTCGGTGGTGTCCTTTGTACCGGACCGATACTTCTTGGTCACCTTTTTCGCTTAGAACTGTGTTGACTTGAGCTTGGGCTACTCCGAACGAGGGCCTTAAGAAATCCGACCTGGTAGGCCGCCCGCGCGTCCCCACCTCCCATTATGAGAGCCATCGGTCCCGGCATGTGGGCGACCAACGTGTCGGGGATCCAGCCTCGCTTTTGGTCATCAGCTGGCCCCCTTGGGAGACTGAGGGCCAGCTTCGAGGCCGATGCTCAGAATGAACTGCCGAAGAGGCCTCGCTGGATTGCCCCTAGGGCGCCCCAGATCAGGAGCAGGGCAACAGCGGTTCCGATAAGGTGAGGCATCGGTCGTCTCTCTTCGGGTGGTCTTCGCCGCAACACCGAAAGTGGAACCTGAGCGGCAGTGGCTGCCGCTAGCATCATGAAGATGTGTCCGATCAGCTGGGGGTAAAAACGTCCCGATACAACGACGAAGAATCCTAGCAAGATCTGCAGGTGAAGCAGGCCTGCGAATGCTCCTGCCACCCTGTGCATCCCTCTGTCGTAAGGTCTCGCGGTCAACACAGCGAAGAGCGAATATCCGAGGGCCACAACCCCCGCGAGGAGCACCAGGTATCGGAGCCCTGAATGAGCGTAGAGAAGTCCGTTGAGCATAGGGCCTCCAGCGGCGGGTTCGGTGAGCACGTGGGTCCGCCGCAATCGGTCACCGTGGAGAGGATCCCGAAAGGGCTTTCACAAGTCAGCGAATGAGAATACGGTGGAAGGACCATCCCTGCACCCCTCCACCTCCTGTAGATGAAGGATCGCTCTTGTGGAGCGGAGGTCAACTGGTCCCTATCGCCTCTAGTCTGGGGCTTCCTCCAACGCTGAGCGTACCACGTCCTTCACGCCCTCATCTATATCATCCTTTGAGAGTATCCAGTTGAGATATTTGCGGTCATTCGAAACCACCTCAGCGAGAGGACGGTCCTTCCGTTTGCCAAACCGAAAGATCCGGCCGTGATCCTGGGTGGTCAGAAACCATCGGTCCACCTCGGTCTCGAAGGGCCGAATGTCATCGCAGTATTGATTCAGATTTTCCAGATCTCTTGGCAGGTGGGGGTATTGGTTCAGCTGAGTAGTAAGGATAGCGGCTGTCGCTCTAATGTCTGCTAATGCCGAGTGGGCATCCTCAAGCTCGCGATGGAGGTAGAATTGGACGGCTGCGGCCAGATCTCGGGGTTCCTCCCGGTGGAAGATCATCTGAATATCGATGATCTTCCTATCCCCTTGGTTGAAGGAAAGCGCGGATCTCCGGAACTCTGAGAAAAGCATGGGCAAATCGAATCTGCGGATGTTGAAACCAGCTAGATCACAGGGTTTGAGGAGCTGAAGGAGGCTCCTTGCTCGAGTGGAAAAGGGAGGCTCATTAGCTACATCTTCATCGGTGATACCATGGATGGCCGTGGCTTCCAGAGGAATGGGCATTTCAGGATTAAACCGCCGTACTCGCTCGGTTACGTCGCCGTTGGGAGAGAGACGGATAATAGCGATCTCGATGATCCGGTCCTTTCCAATGCTGAGACCCGTGGTTTCCAGGTCCAGGAAGATGAGAGGTCGATCGAGGACGATCGGAAAGGGTGCCGGCTCAACCATGCTGGAGAAAATAGACATACGGGTTACGCTTCGAAACCCACCAACTCGAACGGTGGGAAAGGAGAGGTTCCAATGAAGGTTGTCGAGATCGTCAGGCATGGCGACCCGGATGTACTTCAACTGGGTAAGCGACCGGATCCCGAACCGGGGCCAGGCGAGGTTGAAGTTCGCGTTCTTTACTCAGGGGTGAACAGGGCCGATCTCCTTCAGCGCCGCGGGCAATACCCAGCCCCTAGAGGGTTCTCATCGGATATCCCCGGACTTGAGTACGCCGGCGTGATCGAATCACTCGGAAAGGATTGCGGCCTCAGGGCAGTGGGCGAGCGTGTTATGGGTGTTCTTGGTGGAGGTGGATATGCCGAGCGGGTAGTGGTCTCCGAACGTGAGACGATAGGGGTCCCGGAAGGAATGGCCATGGAAGCGGCTGGAGCTGTCCCAGAGGTCTTTATGACGGCATGGGATGCGCTATTCAGGCAGGCAGGTCTACGTAGTGGAGAAGTGGTCTTGATCCATGCAGTGGGGAGTGGGGTGGGAACGGCTGGCCTGCAGCTCGCCCGCACCATTGGCGCACTCACAATCGGGACTTCGCGGACCAGGGAAAAGTTGTGGCGAGCGAAGCAGATGGGGCTTGATGAGGGGGTTCTGGTGGGGGATGAAGGAGATTGGGCTCAGCAAGTGGCCGACCGTCTGGATGGCCAGAGGGTGGACGTGGTACTGGATCTCGTTGGAGCGACCTACCTCGAGGGTAATTTGCAGATTCTGGCCTCCGGAGCCCGGTGGATGATTGTCGGTGTTCCGAGCGGCAGCACTGGACTTGTTGACCTTCGCCAGTTGATGGTGCGAAGAGCGTCTCTCATTGGAACCGTGCTTCGAGCTCGTCCGCCCGAGGAGAAAGCTGTTCTTGCACGTGAATTCGAACGCACTGTCATGCCACTATTTGCGTCGGGCCGCTTGGCCCCCGTTCTCGACCGCGTGTTTCCCGCGAGTGAGGCAGCTGAGGCCCACCGGTACGTAGAGGGAAACAACAGCTTCGGGACAATCGTCCTGTCTTGGGAGGGCATGGGATCCAGATGAGATCCCGTGGCCCTCACCGGATGTGAGGGCTCACGAGATCCCAATCACCTCAGAGATGATCTGATAAGGGAAGACCTTTGAGGGGCTTCTAGGGAACGCAATGGTCCGCACGAGGGTTTCTGGAACGGGTTGTGAACCGCACCTTGGGAGTGAGCGGACATCCGTCCCGGCAGCACTCGGGGAACACCATGAACGATGAAATTGTACCGACCGGATTGTGTCCACGGTGTGCCCACTGCCAAGTCGTAACCACAGACAGGGGTGGTCACTTCCTTCTCTGTCGAAAGTGTTTCGAGGACTCCAGTTATCCTAGGTATCCAGTGCTTCCGTTGATTAAATGCAAAGGATTTCGGGACCTTAATGATACCTGACTGGCTGGCAGTGTCGGTATTGGTCGTCGCTGGAGGCACTCTCGTCCTTCTCGTCCCGTTTTCGTTTCATCGAATATACCTGATCCTCACTGCCGGGAGAGAGAGGCCCGAGGAAGAGCGGTGGGGCAAGGAGCTCCCCAGAGTCACGGTACAGCTTCCTGTTTACAACGAGGAAAGCGTCGTCAAAAGGCTCATCGATGCTGCCGCTAAACTGCGGTATCCTTCTGACCTTCTTGAAATTCAGGTCCTGGACGATTCAAATGATCGCACCTCCGTTCAGGCGGAAACACGGGTCGACTATTGGCGGGAACGAGGACTTAGAATCCACTACCTCCCCAGAGAATCGAGAGAGGGGTTTAAGGCTGGGGCACTCGCCCAAGGCCTCAAGAAGGCGACGGGGGACTTCATTCTCATCTTGGATGCCGACTTCGTTCCAGGACCGAATCTGATCCATCGACTCCTGGGCCCGTTCATGGATCCTCAGGTAGGGATGGTGCAGGCACGGTGGGACCATATCAACGAGGGGGATTCACAACTCACCCGTTGCCAGGCCCAACTCCTGGATGCTCATTTCTTTTTTGAGCAGAGAGGACGCTGGGCAACAGGACGATTTATGAGCTTCAACGGGACCGCGGGAATGTGGCGTCGCAATGCTCTCGATGACGCAGGTGGATGGTCTTCGGATACCTTGACGGAGGACCTTGATTTGAGTTACAGAGCTCAAATGGCGGGATGGCGTTTTGTCTTCCGACCGTTCGTTGGTGTTCCTGCTGAGCTGCCCGGTACGGTAAGAGATCTGGAACTGCAACAGAAACGCTGGGCACAGGGCGGGATCCAGACCGCTCGAAAACTACTCCCGCGCCTCCTTCGCGGACCTTGGTCAGTGGGAGTCAAACGGGAAGCAGTCATTCATCTCCTAGGCTATCTGGCGTATCCGCTAACCCTCCTGTTGGGAATCCTCATAGTTCCTTCAGCGCTGGCACGAAGGACCCTTGGACTTGAAGGGTGGCTTGTGCTCGACCTTGTCGTTTTTGTTGGAGCGGCTCTGTCATTTCTTGTCTTCTTCTCCGCGGCCGGTCGTTGTCGAGGACGTCCATGGATGCATTTAATCCCAACCGCTGCCGTGACTCTTGCCCTTGGGATTGGGTTGAGTGCAACGGTTTCACGAGCAGTGGTAAGGGGAGCGACCGGAAAGGCAAAGGATCCGTTCCAGCGCACGCCCAAGCTGGGAGAAGGTAACGTTCGGTATGCGAGTCCGAGAGTTCCAACAGATACATTCACCAAGCTAGTGCTAACGTTTTGGATGGTGGCCTGTGGGGTCGTAGCATTTCAGCAGGGCCTGTGGGGAAGCCTCCCGTTCGTCGTGCTATTCGGGTCAGGATATGCTTGGCTTGCCTTGGCTGAGTTCCGGACAGCTCTGATAGTTCGCGGAGAACCGGGTGTTGAGTTGCGGAAGCCCGTTGTCACTTCCTGACTTCCGAGAGCTTATCTCCGGGGAGATATCTTCGGATCCGGCACTTGGTCCGGCCCCGGAACTTCGGGTAGCCATCCTGATCCCGGCCTTGAACGAAGAAGCAGCCTTACCGGATGTTCTCGAGGGACTCCGGGGCGTGGGCGTCGCTCGAATTGTAGTCGTCGACAACGGCTCAGTCGACGATACGGCAAGGGTGGCTAGAGCCGGGGGTGCGGAGGTCGTCTTGGAATCCAAACGCGGTTATGGTGCCGCCTGCCTGGCCGGAATGGAACACCTTGCGACCAACCGGCCACCCGACGTAATAGTTTTCATGGATGGGGACCAAAGTGACGATCCTGCTGCCATCGTCGATCTCGTAGAGCCAATCCGGGTTGGCCGAGCCCAATTCGTAGTCGGAGTCCGAAGCCCGTCGGAAGCAAATGGGAGGAGTACGATCCCCATCCATGCCCGACTAGGAAACGCGTTGATCCGAGTTGGAGCCAGACTCCTCTATGGAATTCGGTTTCGGGACCTTGGCCCATTCAGAGCCATCCGTTTCGGAGTACTGCAATCTCTAGAAATGGACGATCAAAACTGGGGGTGGACGCTACAGATGCAGTTACGGGCATATCGCTTGGATGTCCCGACAGAGGAGGTAGTCGTACCACACCACGCGCGAGCCGCTGGTAGATCAAAGGTATCGGGAAGCCTGTCGGGATCGTTGAGCGCTGGGGCCAAGATGCTATTTACGCTAGCTCGGGAACTCTTCCTTCAGGACTGCTACACAGGGAACCGAGGAAGTCCAGGACAGGAGCAACAGAACGCCGAGGCGCCTCTTCCGGTGGGAGGTGGCCGACGCCCGGGAGAGTGACGAGGTGCGCTCGGGGAAGGTCAGCAGCCAATTTTCTTCCGGTCTCCAGCGGTACCACACGATCCTCCTCACCCCAGATGAGTAGGGTGGGGAGTGCAAGTTCCCGCAGTCGGGTCCCCAGCGTGAACGCCTCATCCATATTGATCTGTCGAACCGCCCGGAGGATAGCTCGCCGTCTCTGGAAGTTTCGGAGCGGTGTTCGATATCCCTCAACCTGCTCTGCGTCTACCGTTGCCGGATCCCCGACGATCCCTTGGATCCCCTTTCTCAAAACACGAAACGGCGGGGCACAGAGGAGGAAAAGCTCGCCCAGTAATCGTCGGCGTCCGAGAGACAGATACGCAGGAAACGGCTGAGAGTACACGGCACCGCTCACGAGCACCAATCCTGCTAAGGGGATCCCATTCTTCACCAGGTCGAGCGCTGCCAAGAGAACAATGCCCGCCCCCAACGAATGGCCGATCAGAACCGCGGGGCCTTCTCCTTCGACTTGGCGAACGAACGCGGCCACACGGCTGGCCTGGGCAGCGGGAGAATAGTCCCCATTTAGTGGAGTGGGTGCCCTTCCGAACCCCATGAGATCCACCGTGTGAACCCGATGACGATCGGTGAGAGCAGAGTTCCACTTCCTCCAGAAGAAGCCGTAAGCACCGAACCCGTGGACGAGAATAACGGTCGGTCTCCCAACTCCGGCCGATGTAATATGAAGGGGGATCACGCGGCGTAAGAGCCTTCGTCCGGATACAGATCCGTCAGGTGGAGGAAACGCATTCAGCCGAATAAGTGACTAGACAAGTGGAGGCAACTCGCAGCCAAATCTATCATTCATTTGCAACTTGAGCCTCCATCGGAAGAACCCCCGAATCCAAGTGGTCATTTAAGGTCTTGAGTAAGGGATGAAATCTTTTAGTTTCATGACTTTCTGGGAAAATTTGTATTTCTGCCATTTGTTACGAATTCAACCTGATAAACGAAGGTGGCAACCCTCTCGACAGGGTCTCGTGATGAAAGCCGCACCTAATCCTGAGTCTGAATCATAACAACGATGGAAAGATAGTATTGTGAGAAATACGGTCGCGTTAAATGCCCTGTTGTTGTCATTGCTTTTAGCGAGTTGTGGAGGAGACAGTAGTCCAACGGTGTCCACTCCTGCAGCGACCTCGATGACCCTTTCGGCGACCAGCGCCTTAGCCTCGCCTCGCTGGGCGCAACATCCCAGCTATCCGCTACGGTCAAAGACCAGAACGGCGCAACGATGGCGAGTGCCACGGTGACGTGGACTACATCGGACGCTGCGGTTGCGACGGTATCATCCACGGGTCTTGTGACTTCAGTGGCTGACGGCACGGCCACGATCACAGCGACGTCCGGGTCAGCCAGTGCGACAGCGACAGCTACGGTGAGTCAGGTCGCTGCGGCCGTCGCGCTCGCACCAACAAGCCTGTCGTTCACGTCGCTTGGAGACAGTGCCACGGTTGTTCCGACGGTGACGGACGCACTTGGCGCGACGATGCCCAGCCCCACGGTGACGTGGGCGACATCAAGATCGTCCCTAGCGACGGTGTCATCGGCGGGGCTCGTCACCTCAGTAGCAAGTGGTGTGGCTACGATCACGGCAACGTCTGGATCGACCAGTGCGACGGCATCGGTCACCGTAGCAGTACCGTTCTTCCTCGCAGCGAACGGCGTGACGGTCGTGTGCACGGCTCACGCTGTGGGCGAGACAGGCGAAGTGGGCGGCGTCATATATACCAAGAGATCGAAAGCTCAGATCGCCGCGCTTGTTTCTGCAGAGGATTACGTGCCCCTGGCGACCACATGCACCAGTGACGTCACGGACATGAACGGCATGTTCGACGGCGCCACAGCATTCAATCAGGACATCGGTTCGTGGAACGTCAGCAGCGTCACGGCCATGAATGACATGTTCGCCAACGCCACGATGTTTAATCGGGACTTGAGCGGCTGGTGTGTCTCTCTCATCACTGGCGAGCCCTCTGATTTCGATAGTGGGGCGACCTCTTGGGTTCTGGCTCACCCGGTATGGGGGACGTGTCCCCTCTAGCCCCTAGTCCCTCCGTGGCATCCAGCCATACCCAGCTATCCAGCAGTATTCATTCACCCTGACAGACAGTAGGATAATGGTATGAAATACAGGGCCCTCGGTACCAATACTCGCCTAGTATCGTCCGTGGGATACGGCGGGATGCACTTATCGATTGTTGACCGCCCCGACGAGGCTACTGCCATCGATACGATTCACGCCTCGCTCAATCATGGTGTGACACTGATCGACACGGCGGATGTCTACTGTTTAGATCACACGGAGATTGGTCACAATGAGCGACTTCTTGCAAAAGCTCTGAGCGGATGGTCTGGTGACCGCGACTCTATAATTGTGGCCACTAAAGCCGGACTCGTTAGGCCTGAAGGAAGATGGGATTATGACGGCAGTCCGGAACACGTTAGGTCCGCATGTGACGCCTCTCTTAAGGCACTCAACGTCGGCCACATTGACCTCTACCAGTTTCACGCCCCCGATCCGAACGTCCCCTTCAGCGAAAGCGTAGGTGTTTTCAGAGAACTTCAGGATGCCGGGAAGGTGCGCTGGCTGGGTCTGTCGAACGTATCGGTCGCTCAAATCGAAGAGGCAGCGGCCGTGGCTGATATCAAGACAGTGCAGAACCGACTAAGCCCCTTCTTCCGTGAGGCGATTCTTGATGGTGTAGTTGAATATTGCGACAAGAACGGCATCGCGTTCTTGGCCTATAGCCCCGTAGGTGGGGGACGCCTGAACAAGAAGCTTCCGGGTCACCCGGTGTTAGGACCTATCGCCTACGCCCACGGTACGACCCCGCACGCGATCGTATTAGCGTGGGTCCTGGCGCAGTCACCCTCGGTGATCATCATCCCTGCGGCCCGATCGTCTGAAAACGCGATCAACTCGAGCACGGTGACGGACGTTGAACTCACTCCCGACGAGATGACCGCAATCGATGAGGCGGAATTCTCAATAAGATAGAGGAGTGGGTGATCTTATCTGTACCATGGGTATTGGGGTGATCATGTACTGGCCGCTTTCGTAGAGGGTAGGCAGAGGGTGGATTTCGCCATTATCTGTGCCGTGGCCTTCAGCGCATCTCTTCTCACGTTTTACACTGGGTTTGGGCTCGGGACACTCCTCCTTCCGGCCTTCGCAGCGTTCTTCCCAGCCGAGGCTGCAGTAGCGCTCACGGCTGTGGTGCACTTCCTGAATAGTCTGTTCAAGCTCGTGCTGGTGGGCTGGCATGCGAATATCCGTGTCGCGGTTCGTTTCGGCGTCCCTGCCATTGGCTCGGCCATCGGTGGGGCCATCGTGCTGGTGTGGCTTACCGGACAGGAGCCGCTGTGGAGCTATGAGGTGACAGGGCGATCATTTCAGATAATGCCTGTAGCTTTTGTGATTGCCCTGCTCATGGTTGCGTTTGCCGCACTCGAGTTGTGGCCACATTCCAAGCGTGTGTCGATTGCGATGCGTTACCTGCCGGTCGGAGGTCTAATCACTGGTTTCTTTGGAGGCCTTTCCGGACATCAAGGTGCACTCCGAAGCGCCTTCCTGATTCGAGCAGGTCTGGAGAAAGAGGCTTTCATCGCGACCGGGGTAGTGATAGCAGCCGTGGTGGACATTGCCCGTCTCCTGGTGTACTCGGAGCGATTCTTTGCCGCCGACTTGGTACGTAACGGACCACTGTTAGGAGCGGCAGCACTCGCTGCGTTTTCTGGTGCCGTTACCGGTAGCCGCTTGCTGACGAAGATCAGCTTTCGCTCCATCGAGATTGGGGTTGCGGTGCTTCTCATCCTCGTCGCTGCGGGCCTGGGGTCTGGAGTTCTGTGAAGGGGTGGGGTGACTTGCTCATGAAGCTGGATACTTCGGGCTCATCGCACCATGTTTTCTTCGTTGAACTGTCTGTTCATTTCCTCCAGCTTCGAGAGCCCATCCATGCGTTTCCTCGCCGCCCTGATCTCTCTGATGGTAGTCAACTCCATTCTTAGTGCCGACACGCTGGAGGCACAGGAATCCGAGCCTCAGCCCCTCGTGGCCGCCAGTGGCCGGGCGGAGACCAGTGTGTCCTTCGATGGTCGTCTGATCGGGAGCACCTGGCTCAACCGCTCTACCTCACACTCTGGTCCGGCCCGTATGATCCTGGATTACGGACAACCCCATGCTCGCGGCCGCAGTATTTTCGGCGGCCTAGTTCCCTACGGTGACATATGGCGCCTAGGTGCCAACATGGCTACGCACTTGACGCTCGATCTGAATGTTCGACTTGGGGACTTAGATGTTCCACGTGGGACCTATACCCTGTACCTCCTTCCACGGGAGGATGGCGCTCAACTCATCGTGAACCGGCAAACCAGACAGTGGGGAACCGAGTACAGTCCGTCTCAGGATCTGGGGCGGGTGAAGCTTCGTCAGCGAGATCTTCCGGAGACGACTGAAAGCCTAAATATTACGCTAGAACCCATCCTTTCCCAACGGCAAGGAGACCTTCCTGAGGGGACACTTCGGATCACGTGGGGAGAAGTCGAGTACTCTACGGATTGGAGCGTGATCTGGCCGTTGTGATCAGGGACTGAAATCACGAGGGCTCCAGTAGTCCTGGGGCCCTACCAGCTCATGCGGAGGCCTGAGGTTAAGGCAACACCCGAATAATTCCCGCCATCTCTTGCACTGTCGTTCATATCACCAAACTGAACGCCGTTTTGCAGCTTGAGTTTGTGCCCATAGAAGTAATAGTTGACGCCTAGGTACAACTCATTATAGCGATCTCCCTGGCCATCTATCAGGTTCTTTTCGTACCGTGCCAGCCGTACTCCGTTGGGGTTCTTGCTACTGAGGTATGTGTGACGGGCTACGAACTGCAACTCGTCGGTAAAATTAAGGAAAGGCATGATCATCGTGCCCCAAAGATCGCTCTGGTCTTGGTACCCTGAGGCTGCGGACACATCAGCCCGCACGCCCCACCGACCGTCTTCGAGTCTGAAGTTCACTGAGGTCATATGTTGCAGTTGCCGTGTAAAGGTGTTGTTGGCGTCTGGGTTCTGGTACACATAGTTGCCCCCCAGGAGTGCTTCATCTGCCCCCAAAATCTCCGCTAAGTTGTAATTGATCGTGGTGAGTATGGATACGCTTCCGTTGAACTGACCGAACTCGCGGTTCCGTTCGCCTGCCGAATACATTCCCATGTGATAGCCCCAGTTCGCGACTTCTCCAGAGACACTGATTCCCGGCATATATTCCTGGGGAAACCACATGTTGTTGGCCAGGTTACTGCGGTCTATCGTCAGAAGCTCCTTGGATGATGTTGATCCGTCCATCGTAAACTCCATGGCGTGCTTTCCCGCTGTCACTGCAAGTGGTGCGCTTCGGCTCCATTGCAAGTAGACGTCCGTGAGTCTCATGTAGAACGGGTCTACCTCCTGCGGGTTGAACTCAGCTTCGGTATGTAGCGTGAATTGACGAAGCAACTCCAGCCTCCAGCCGAGCCGCATACGTCGGACGTTCCATTCATCGTGCGTGACATCGGTATCATTGACAGTCGCGTACTCGTACTGGAATCGCCCACTTGAAAGCACACGCTGAAGCACAGGATTTACGTCGTTATCGTACCATTCGGCGAGCTGCCATAAATTGTCGTAGGTGGATGATTGTGCTTGTGCGGAAAGCACATTGGGTGGCACGAGTCCGACCAGGAGCAACGCTAAGAGGAGATTGGCTCGCAACACTAACCGGCCTTCGGATCCGTCACCTTTCTTTCGCAAGTGTAGCGCACTTATCGTACTAGGTTGGGGCATCGCCATCATCCCAAAGATCTTGCGGATAAAACGTTCTTGAGGACTGTAAAAAGCGTTGATAATCAGCGACTCAAGATGTCGAATTACAAAGGACGAGAATAAAGAAACAAACTTCGGTGCGGCGTCAAGATATTCCACTCCCCGACAGCTAAAGGAACTCTCCGGAGACTCTCCAGTCCCCTACATTTGCAGTAGTCGCCTATAAGTTAACCAAGGGTATGAAAAAGACCCCTCTCTCGGAGGGGCCGTACCCCGACACCCATTGTCATGAAGGATCTGGGGTATGAGGTTGACGAGCAAGAAGCGGATGAGTGCTAAATCAATCTTTTGCCTGCACCGCCAGTGAGGCAGGCAGAAACTCTTCCGCTAGGCAACGACATCTGCCCGGGAACCATCTGCGTGGCAGACAACCAAGGACAGATCCATGGCACGCTTGATTAATAGCCTGAGGAGGGTAGTCGTATGTTGAGAATGACCTGTGTCCTGATGTTGCTCACGGTAGCCCCTGTCCTGGCTCAAGATTATACGGTCGTTGCAGTCAGCCATACTGATAACAAAGTGTCCGAGCTCCATCCGGTTACGGGGGAGACTCTCAAGGAGTTTGTAGTACCGGGCGAATGGTTTGGCGAGACTCATGAAGGTGTCGTCAGTCCGGACGGCAATACGGCTTATGTGTCAGTGCCCTACGCGAAGCAGGTCATCATTCTGGACTTGGACACCTTTACACAGAGAGGGGTGATCGAATCCGAATACTTTTCGCGACCTCTGGAAGTCCGAGGCTTTGCGCGAATTGGGAGGCGCGAATCAACTTCTAGCGATCCTCATGGTGTAGCTCTAAACAGTGATGGAAGTAAGCTGTATATCACCGTACAGTATGCAGAAGTGCCTGGTATAGTAGTCTACGACGTCGAAGCTGAAACCGTCAGAAAGATTGACACGGTGATCGCAGGTAACCATCTGGGGATTCATCCTCGTAATGGCAAACTCTACTTTCCAACTCGTAATGATCGCGTAGTCGTAATCGATACTGAGACTGACCAAATTCTCAGGGTCATCCAGCTTCATGAAGGTAGCCGTCCCAACGGCGTCGACTTTGGAGGCCCGGATGAAGAAGTTTGGGTTAATGGAGACGGAGATGGATCAGTAACTGTCATTGACTCGACTACCGACGAGGTCATCAAAGTAATCCAGCCCCGAGTCTCGGGAGCGGGACGCGTTGCCGTCTCACCGGATGGCCGATTCGCGGCCGCAGCGCAAGGTCCTGAGGTATCCGTCATCGATGCTCACACGAAAGAAATCCTGGCCAGCATGAGGATCAGCCCAGGTGAAACGGGACATGGATTCCCATTGTTTTCACCGGACAGCAATACTCTCCACGTGATGAATGAATACACGAACGATATGGTGAGCTTCGATATGAGAACAATGCGGCAGCTTGGCACCCGTGCTCCGATCGGTGGTGCGTCCTTCGGTGGCGGTATTCGCATATTGAGATAGTCCTCAGAACGAATGGATGGACACGTTTGGCGGTGTCGTCTCCACTCCCCGAATCGACGGTCGGCACTCGTTCTCAGAATCGACTATCTATTGGCCCACAGACACCTACAAGAAAATGAGCAACTTCGGGTCAGCGTCCAGGAGGATGGCAAGAGACTGACCAACCCCTTTCACCCCCCGGTGGAAAGGGCTGGTCACTAAATTCCTCCGCAGTACTCTTCCTACGTAGACTTTCCTCGTGCCGAGATCCGCCACACGGCTTCGACTCGATCGTTGCGAATCGCATGCATCTGATCGTAGAGATTCACGACCGGGTCGCAGTGGGACACGATGAGTTCAAGTTTGTCGCCAACCCGATAGGTGCGGGAGGCGTTTTCGTAACGGAGCGTTCCGAACTCATCCGATCCCGACCGATAAATCATTCCGGTCTCATCTTTTACGATCGGCCATGGTTGATTTATCGTGCACGCCTTGGCTCCCGCGTCGGTCGTGACCTGTCCGTCGTATTGGCTGTTGAGAACGGTTGTCAAAATCGTCAGAGAAGGCTGGAAGTCAGAGTACACTTCGCTATCCGTTTCTCCTCCAATCGCTAGATATTGAGCATCCATGAACACGTAGCTGCCCACTTGAACATCAGTGAGGCCAGTGGTCTCGTGGTCGATATTGTACGTGCCAGTGCCTCCGCCACTGAAGATCTCCGTGTTTAGTCCCGACCTCCGCATTAGGGCAAACGTCTCACCTGCGGGGGTCAGACGTTCGAGCGTCTGCGCCCTGCGCTGCTGGAAACCCCTTACATGCTGTGACCCGCCATCGTAGCAGAGCATGCCTGCCAGCCGAAGCCCAGGGAGCTGGTCTACGAGTTGAGCAAGGTTGAGGGCGGGGTCCCCGGGAGTGATTCCCGTACGATGGCCCCCCGCGTCCACGTCGATGACCACGTCAGCCGTAACGCCGGTGGCCTGCGCTGCCCCGGAGAGGTCACGGGCATTTTCTGGTGTGTCGGTCGCCTGGATGAACCCAGGTGACCACCTCCTGAGGCTCATGGCCCGCTCGATCTTGGCTACCGTCACATTCACCGTAGTCATCAGGATCCGATCGATGCCATGCTCGAACATCACCTCTGCTTCACTCAGCTTGGCTACGCAGATTCCAACCGACCCGTGCTCTAGCTGTAGCCGAGCGATCGCAGGGCATTTGTGAGTCTTGGCATGGGGCCGACTCGCAATGCCGTTGCGTAATACTGTCTGCTGCATTGTGGCCAGGTTGGATTCGAGTGCATCCAAATCGACACACAGAGCGGGTGTATCAAGATCCCACTTTGAAACGTCCGCCTCCATCTCACCGTTGAAAGCCATCGAGCGCATCTCCTCTGAGGTGTAGCCTTTCACTGAGGTCGGAACCCCGACGGCCGCCGCGCCCGCGGTTTGCAAGAAGCGGCGGCGGGTCACGGATCTCCTGCTCATGGTTTGTCTCCGGAAATTGCGTGACAAAACGCGAAATCATTCTCGTGACCATACTTTGCTGCCGTTTACTACGGCATCGCAAGCAGATCGCGCGCGACCATGTTCTCCCCAGGACTTCGGGAGAATCACAAGCCATGACGCCCCCAAGGGATAGCTCTGGATGCAAAGCGAGGATGCCGACAGCTACCTGAGTGACGACCCGCCAGAAGAGGCCAGGGGACCTGTAGGCGCAGACCCGAGTCGATGGCAAGAAATCTAAGCGTTTGGAATACCGGTTTGGAGAAGAGTTGCGAGGTAGTGGTTCGACCCGATATGAGCTGCACGACCTGGAGTAGGCGTTACCGCATCTAGGCGGAGTCGGGAGCATAAACTCAGACGATATTGCTGGGGGCTAGTTCAGTGCATCATCGCATAGACGATGTAGTTGACCCCTAGGCGAAAAGCGTCATTGGTCGGATCCACTGGGAAGAAACCGTCGACAGACCACTCCCAATATTCGGCGAGGTCTGAGTTGTGGTTAGCGAGGACCATGATTTTTTTAGTCGGATCATTATCCTCAAAGATGGCGCGGTAATTTGGTGTTACGCGGACGAAAGGATGGGGAACGTAGATGTCCTCAACCTGGAAGAAGCTCCCAAAGATCGGATGGGCCTCGTCGATATTGACCCAACGGTATTCAGGCAGTGCTCTCTGCATCTGAGCAGCCATGTTGTTCCACTGCTCAAGTTCGAAATCGTCGAAAATGAGGAAGCCTCCCTTCAGTAGGAATGTCCGAAGGTTGAGGGCTCCTTCCTCTGTCACGGTCCAGAACCCCGGCTCCGACATGTAGAGAATCGGGTGTTGGAAGATCCTCGGATCCTCTAGGTCGAGGACGTTGCTACCCTCAGTGTTCGGTTGTATCCCGGTGTACTCTTCGAGGATAAACTGCATGTTCCGATCAGCCTGTGGGTAGTCGTGGTTCCATGCTGAACTCCAACCCCACCGTGATCCTCGCCTGGAGCCGAATCCATCAAAGCCATAGCGTATCCGGGTAAAGGTGAACCTCCCATTATATGGGACCTGATAGAGATCCTGCCTCGAAGCTATATCTGGCACGGATGCCGGCCCCTCTCGAAGGATTGCGTAAGCAAGGAGGGGTGCGAAAAGAAGGCCAGAAGTCAGGATTCGCAGAAGACAGGAAAGAGGGGACATGCGAGTGCCGAAGATTCTTTTTGCTATTCGACGCATGGCCCAAGTGGATTCGTAAGTGATGGCAGATCTCTACGCAGACTCAGGTCACCCAGATCAGCGAGTGCGCCCTAACGCCGGCGTCAGATCAGGGGGCTGCCGGTGCATCGTCCGTTGCTCATACGCATATCCGAATCCGAACAACACACCCTCCGTGAACGGTCGACCCAGAAACTCGATTCCCGAAGGAAGCCCCTCGGACGTGAATCCGGCTGGCACACTTAGGGCGGGGAATCCCACGGCAGGACTAAGGCTGCGGTTGCTACCCTTGGAATACTCGTCCTGAGCCTCAAGATTCGTCATAACATCGTGGGGAATGAGTGCGGGAGAATGGTCGAAAGTCGCGTAGACGAAGGCATCCAGTTCATTGTCAGCCATCACATGAAGGAGGAGTTGACGGAGCTCCTCACGCGCAGCCATAGAACGAAAGTATTCCAGATCATCAGTGGAACGATTGAGGGCGCTGACGTGATTGTAGCGCCGCCGCGGCGTAACCAGGTCCGAAACTGCGATTTCTCGGAGGGAAGTGACGGGCGAATCAGGGTGCTGATCCAGATACGCGTTGATAGCGGCTTCGTTTTCATGGTTCGACCCAGTCTGGTCGAGTAGCTCGATCAGCTCCGGAATTTCAACCGGATCGATAATCTCAGCTCCAATAGATCTTAGGTCGTTAATGGCCCTGTCGGTGACTTGCCTCACCCTCAGATAGTCCTCGGACTCTATCTCTGTCGCTGAGCTCATAGGGGTCCGAATCACGCCCAATCTAGCCCCTTCAAGGGCGTTCTCCTCCAGGAAAGCAGTGTACGTTTCCGGGATGTGTCCAACACTGTAGGCAGTCACCGGATCGTTTGGATCGTACCCAGCGATAACGTCGGTGAGGATGGCAGCATCTCGCACGGTACGAGTCATCGGGCCTAGCGTATCCCGGGTGGGGCTACCTAAAAACATGCCAAAGCGGCTGATGAGCGGGAGGGTGGGTCTCAAGCCCACGGTGTTTGTATGCGCCGCTGGGCCACGAATGGAGCCACCCGTGTCCTCGCCGATAGCGATGGCAGCGAAATTTGCAGCCATAGCGATTCCACTGCCACAGGAGGAGCCACTTGGGTTACGGTCGAGAGCGTAAACATTACGACAAATACCGAAAGCTGAGCCTGCATATCCACTAGCGAACTCACCCATTGTGGATTTCCCGAGGATGATTGCACCAGCATCCTTCATTTTTGTGACAATCGTCCCATCTCTCGTGGGGATAAAGTCTTGGAATAGTGCTGAGCCGTAGGTCGTGGGCATACCAGTTACCTCGACCTGGTCTTTGACTAGCACCGGGACGCAATGCAGCGGTCCAACTAGGCCGGAACTCGCGAACGCAGCGTCAAGTCGCTCGGCATCAGCAAGTGCCTGAGGGTTGAGAGTCTGAACGGCGTGAATGGCGGGACCCCGCCTGTCGTAGCTTTCGATTCGTTCACGATAGCCACGCACAAGTTCAGTACAAGTCAATTCTCCAGCCGCGAATGCGGAATGAATGCCGTTGATCGTGGCTTCCATGATATTGAAGCCCTGGGCCTGAGCCTGGCTCAGGGGTAACAACGACGAGAGTGACACGAGAAGCATGAGGACAACGGATGTTGTACGACTGAAGGGTGTCATTGGAGTGCCAGCTCCTCTAGAAGTGCCAATTGCTAAGTGCGTGTCGGGGTGACGTGACAACGGGTGCCGCCCAGAGGTTTGCAAGCCTGACTTAGATTGCATCCTCGTCCAGACTTTCCTTCAGGCGTATAGGCAGGATACCTAACCCATACCTCTTGGCAAGCGGCCGGTCAGTTAGTTTGCTTGCCTGCGGGTTGTAGCAGGTAGCCGGTGATAACCCCAGCTGTCACCGTGCAGCCACGAGCGCCCGCAAAGGTAACCGTGAGCTTGGTCTAGTGCTCACTTGGCTTCATACTAGGCCATCCTTGACCATTCAACAGGTGGCTGCCAGCGTAAGATTCGGACGGCTTCCTCATCACCGTCACCTTGGGTGAGCCAGGATGGCAGTACTGTATTGTTGCGGCGTACTAACCGGGCTGCTGTGCTGATCAGGCCCGCTCTCGGGAGTTCTACGGGAGCGTTTTAGAGGGTGACTGCCATCCCCACTTCAGGTAGAGCGCCGGGACCACAACCATGTTAAGTGCAAGCGCGGTGAGAAGTCCCCCTAGAACCACTACCGCCAGGGGACTTTGAATCTCGTTTCCTGCCTCGCTTCCTGCGAGTGCCAGTGGCAGGAGCGCCAACCCTGCGGTAAGTGCGGTCATGGAGATCGGGTTGAGGCGCTCTAAGGAGCCCGTCCACACCGCTTGACGGACCGGCTGACCTTCGTCAATCAGGTGGTTGTAGTGCGTTATCAAAAGAATCCCGTTCCTAACCGCGATGCCGAATAGGGTGATGAAACCCACCATTGTGGCGAGGTTTAGCACTCCCCCTGTCAACATGACCGCGAAGACTCCCCCAACCAGCGCCAACGGGAGATTCACCATCACTAGCAGCGCCTGTCGTACCGATTGGAACTCCATGAAGAGGAGAAGAAAAATCAAGACAACGGCCAGCAGTGACAATCTGCCGATTGTCCGGGATGCCACTTCGGCGGACTCGAACTGGCCTCCATATTCGAGATAGTAGTTCTCGGGTAGAGTAACCTGCTCCAGGATTAGCTCGCGGATATCCTCCACCACGCTTCCCACGTCTCTGCCGGCTACGTTCGACTGTACTACGATCTTTCGCTGTACGTTCTCCCGTGAGATTAGGTTCGGGCCCATATCGCGTCGGATCGTCGCCAGAGATGAGAGAGGAACCTGGGCACCTGAGGGAGTATTGATTCGGGCGTTTCTGGTCTTCTCGATGGACCCGCGATACGGCTCGGCGAACCGAACGACGAGATCGACGCTCCTCTGCTCCTGAAGCACCTGCGAGACGGTCTCACCGGCAAAGGTCACGTTGATGGCATCCGCCAGGTGTGCTGGGGTCATTCCGTAACGAGCCATCGCGGGGCGATCCATCAGCACTCGGACCTGCGGTACGTCTGCCTGTGGCTCCATGGCGACGTCCACCGTCCCGGGCACAGCTGTGACCACGGACTCCACCTGACGGGCAATCCTGCGAAGCACCTGCAGATCGGAACCGAAGATGTTGATCGCTATGCTTGCCCTCGTACCGGAGAGCATATGGTCGATTCGGTGTCGGATCGGTTGACCAATCGTGATTTCGGTACCTGGAACTGCGGCCAATGCCTCTCTCAGCTCCTCAAGGACGGTGTCATAGTCGTAGCCTGTGCGGTTCAACCGCACATCGATCTCCGCGGAGTTGGCTCCTTGCGCGTGCTCGTCGAGCTCCGCTCGTCCGGTACGACGGGCCGTTTCTTCCACGTCGGGATGACTCAACAGAATCCCTTCGATTCGGCGACCCAGCGCATCGGATTCGTCCAGCGAGGTTCCCGGTAGGGTGATTGCGCTCACCACGAGCGTTCCCTCTCTGAATTCTGGGAGAAATTCCCGTCCCATATTCGGCACCATCATCAAGGCGGCGATAACGAGCCCGGCTGTACCCAGAAGCACGGGGACCGGCCGGTCGAGAACCAGTTCCAGTATTCGTGCGTAGGCAGCCTTGAGGTTCCGAACGACCCAGCTCTCCCGCTCATGGGCCACCTCCGGAGAACTGGGCAGGAGCAGCATCGCCAGTGCCGGTGTCACGG
>Ga0310121_10001644_pt1 | contig 22440 bp, 21 predicted proteins | sample CB27_Tmax_986_MG_FD_203504 | JGI IMG/M metagenome (GOLD analysis project Ga0310121, IMG submission 203504) | Marine microbial communities from Western Arctic Ocean, Canada - CB27_Tmax_986 | ecosystem: Environmental > Aquatic > Marine > Oceanic | place: Canada: Western Arctic Ocean | collected...
ATTTTGTTAACGCAGTATTCGAAGTAGGTATTAGCGGCAAAGCATCATCGATATCCAACACCGCTTTACCAGCCGTTCCCGCTGTAACATGAGCGGGGTCGAGGTCCTCGTCCCACACTGCATCTGCTAATTGATCTCGTGTGTCATCAGATACTTTATTCGGTGCTGCAATAATAGTTACAGTATCGGCGGGGAAATACGTAAAAAGACCTGGATTATACGCTAACGTGACAGTTTTTGTAGATCCTGTGTAATCTGAAATAACACCTACTGCTTTTGAATTAGAATCAGAACCATCCCTTATAATTACTGTGCAACCAAGATACGTGTCATCAACAATACTACCATCAGTGAGAGTAAACGTCGTATTATTACCCGGACTAGTAGCTATAGTTGTTTGCACCAGTATCGTATCGTCAGTATGTTCAGCTTCAAGATCATTTAATATTTTTCCAGTGGTACCAGCACTGACATGCGAAGAAGCATCCGCGTTCCAACACTCGCCAGCAATTTCAAGTTTCATTCCCGCGCTCATACCACCAAGATCTGTTAGTCCAGCACCATTAACTCCAATTTCTGCGGTATCTACGCTAATGTCGTACAGCTTGAGTCCGGTTCCCGTGGACCCAGGATGTACGCTTGCTGACCATACCTGATTCGAAACAGCAGTCAGCCCGGCTCCTGCTGTGCCAATCAAATCTCTGTTAGCTTGCAGGCTGTCGGTGATGTTGTTGTACCCGCCCCACCCAGCAGCCGGATCACTGCTGACCAACTGAGCAATGATCGAGTCTTCGGCGACATCAGCAGCAGCCACGCTTGCATTAACGAGATGGTCTAGTCCGTATGTAACAATGCCTGCATTGACTTCCGTATTAACCTCGACCTTCATGCCATCGGACATACCGCCAAGATCGCTCAAATGATCGCCCGTACCACCAGCTTCAGTAAGTCCATATCCCGCAGTACCGATCTCTGCGGTGTCCAGCAAGATGTCGTCCACGATTCCGTCTACTACATCTACCTTGGATATGATCGAGTCAATCTCGTCAGCGTTGATGTCCTTCCCAGCACCACCACTTTCTGCCTTGAGCCCATTCGATGCGACAGCCTGACCATACGCATAAATTCCTTCCCCGCCGTTGTAGCCCGAAGCAGCGTACAGTCCGTCACCGTCTGAACCTCCTCTTGCAGTCATGCCCGCTGCTGTTCCCTCACCAACAGCCTCGAACCCTTCGTTGTTCTCGTCACCAGCGAGGTACATGCCGTGTCCATCGGTCGCACTCGCTTTGATCGCATCGCCACTGGTTCCGCCACCGACAACCTCGAACCCGATTCCCGTAGAGCCTCCAGTCGTTACGATGCCAGCCCCTGTCCCTGCGCCAGTGGCAATGATCGCATCGTCGTTGCTGCTCGCTACGATTGCTAGTTGCCCGAGCGACAAAGTTACACCACCGGTCCCGTCGAGCATTGACTCCAAGTTATCTGCTGCTGCGGTGTCGCCGCTGATCGCTACAACATCTGCTCCCGTGTAGCGGTTCTCGACAGAGAAGTGACCAATCCACTTGCTGATCGACACGCCGTCTACCGTCACGGTGTTTAGCTTGACGAAATAGTCATAGCCGGTTGTGAAGAATCCTGCGTCGGTGTTGTCCGACGTATCAATGCACACCATGTGCGTCCCGGTCGCCCCGTCGTGGTTCACGGCCAGCGTGAATCCAGAGGTTGAGCTACGCTGTATCAGGTTGATGGGGGCAGCAATCTGCCGATATACCTCAATGTCTGCTACGACTACGGTCGCAGTTATACTCGCCCCAGATGCGCTTGCCGTGTCGAATACGAAATACACATCCGCATCTTCCGCTATGTCACCGATGTAGTTGTTGCTCATGTGATCATGCCTTGTGAAATGACGGACGCAATTGAAGGTGAATCCATAAGAGGTCCGGCAACTGTATACTCATATGGCCCAATATCGTAGCTACCGCCCTTCGGTCGTGAAGTACCAAGGATATCAGTAGTCACACTTGCGATAGTTACTCCCGCCCCAATTGCTGCGGATGTTGATTTCAAGCGAAAGTCATCGTTTGACGGATCTGTCAATATATCTGTATCGGTTTGGTCAATTAAATTACCGCTCCCTCCATCATCATCAGCGGTGGCATCTGACGAGATGTTATTGTTTGCGGTAATCGAAGTTCCTGCCAACGCGTAATCTCCATCATCATTATCGAAACTGATATTGTTCTCTGCCACCAAATCAAGACTGCCTTTTGCTGTATTGGTTTGTAATCCATATTGCGCCACACCAGCACCTGTAAAGACATTATGGTAGACGTTGTACACTGGATAAGTAGAAAGTCCGATTAACCGGCACACAGGCAGCTCATTCGATTCGCCATCTTTTATCATTATATTGTTGCGGACATTAAACACTGCTCCTGCTTTCCCATAGCCAAAGACACAGTACGCATCGGATGATTTAATCAAACACCTTTCAACGGTTGTTCCTTCGACAGCAGCGCCAGTGGCCATGTTTATCGCATAATAGTTGCCGGAGGTTGAATTTTGGTCCGCGTGCAATCCATCAAGAGTCACAAACGACATAGAAATAGAAATTAAGTCTGCTGAAGCAGTTGCACTAGAGGTTGCGCCGCCACTGATACCGTTGTGCTGGTGTCCAGATGCAACATACAACTTAATCCTGTGTGCCTCTGCTGTCGGTGGGTCTGACCATCCTGCGATTACCAATGCACCAAGATCGGCACCACTATAAAACTCTGCCCACCAGGGAGTACCTGTGGTGCTGTTGCCGTCAGCGTCATCTTCCCATGCTTGGAAGTTGTCGTAAGTCTTGTTTAGACCGACTGTTTTGATAGATTCAGCCATAAGAATCCAACGCCTCTCTTGTTCGCAATCTTCTGTAGTATGGGCTCTGCTTCTCTAGCTAAATGGTCAGGACCGAACAGAGTCCAAATTCCTATGTCTGCCAGCATCACTAGGTTGTGTTGTGCAATTCGACCGATCTGGTTAATGGCTTCCTGCCTCTCTAGCACTTCACCGTCTGGATATCCTACGATCAGCTTTCCGTTTGTTTCTAAGCACAAGTGAGCAATGGCCGATGCGTCCCATAAAAAAAACACGACTCCTGTTTTGTCTGGCTTGTGTTCGTCATCGAACATCCCTTGCAACCACAAACAGTCACAATTCCTACATGAATCAGGCCGTTCACTGTGTATCGTGCATCCGGCTTTCCCAGGATCACAATGTTTGCACCATTCGTTTCGAGGACTTTCCGTTTCTTCTATCTCTACCACCTTGCAACACAGTGAACATTCACCACACTCTCGAAACTTACTCAGCGGTTCTGTCGCTAGCATCTGTTGTTTCTCTGTATTGGTCCGACCGAAGCAATAGTTCTTTTTGTTGATCTAAAGCATCCGTCTTCAACCTTGCAGACATATTGTTGAAATCGAGCATCCGGGTCGATCTGTTGGTCATCTTTGTTTCCTGCCCCTGGAACTCATCTGCCTCAACTATCACTTTCCTCACACTGTATGGCAGGGTGCGGATAGGATGAACGACTCCCAACATAAATTGATTGTTCAACTCAGATAAGATTTCTGGATCGTTCCAGGTCACAATAAGAAATCTTCGTAGGGTGTAGTCTGACCAGGGAAAACCAGCTAGACGTAGGACAATCACATCACCACGTTTTCGTTCGTGCGTCTCGCCCTGATGTCGTAAGCTAATTTGTGCTTCAAGCATGTTAGTTATGTCGCAGAATTCCGATGATCTTGCCCACGACTTCTCCTTATTCACAAGTAACACATCCTCGATCACCAAGACGTGAACCGAGCACGGTAAGACTCATTTCAGTTACGGACGCGTTTAAATCACTTACAAATACTTCTAAATTGACTTGCTGCTGAAGAAACCGCTCTAAATCTTTTGTTATGGCTTCTAACTCCGTACAACCACAACAAGGAGCACAACAGTTATCTTTCACCGTGATTGCGTTTTCTCCCAAACCAAACTCCAAACAGTCATCACCGACAAAGAATAATTGGCCGCTCTGATTAGGTGCCATCCCATTAATTGTTTTTATGCATGGAAGTACAGACGCCTCGCCTTCACAGTCACATGTATCAATAGTTCCACTTCCATCTAAGGCACTAATCCACACCTCTTGATCAATCACTTTAAGCTCAATATTATCGCCAGCAATTAATTCAACGTCTCCATACAATTTTTTGCTCGGCGTACCTCCCCCCGATGAAACACTTAACGATTGAACGCCCTGGATAATAGGACGAATAGCGTCGGGTGTTAAACTAGTTCCTGCGGGAGTGAATTCCCATAGACCCGGAGGCTGCGAAGAAATAGCGTCAAGACTGTTAATCGTTATTTTTCCAGCCGTATCATCAAACGGCTCAATACCACCTAAAGTATATGTCGTATATTCGCTAGTGTGAGACGAAACAGGAATATGTGAAGTAGCGACATCGATAAAAGTATCGGCATTTTTTTCGTAAGAGACTACCACCGAATAGCCAGTTCCAGCGGCCACAATTTGTCGAATAAAGAATTTGACCGGATCCATATCCATTGCGGTATGGATGGGGAGATCTAACTGAACTATAAAATCATCAGGAAGTCTGAAAGAAGCAGTCTCATCATAGCCAGTAGAATCATCAGCAAGCGGATATTTCCGTTGACTGTTGTGATTTAACCATTCTAAGTTCCATGTTGACAGAGGCATCCGTACCTCGAATTTTCCGTAGTATTAAAAACTATTTAAACAATGGGTCTTATACTACGCTTAAGTGGTCCAAGCCGAAGGAGCGTCAGAAAGAGGTAAATTTAACCAACCGGTCTGCTGCACAATCCCCAATTCCGCTCCATACGTATCTTCCTCTGTCTTTGGTCGTGTAACTGTTATATAGATAACATCCCCTGGCTCTACAAAAAATCCCACGCCGTCATAATCGACAGGTGGGTCACCGAAGGTCTTCGAAGCTAGCCAAAGATCAGTCGTTTCAATAATTTCATTTGAATTTCCAAGTTCACCAACTGTAGGCATCGTTCCATATTGATCCGGAGATGAAAAATCAGTTGTAGTATCAATAATCCCCGAGTAGACACTACCAGTCTGTATCGCAGGAATAGCCACGGAATATGTCGGATCAAGTCGAGGAGAGGGACGTAACGTTCTTTGCCATGCGAAAGTAAGTTGCGGAAGTGTGCCTGCTGCACGTCCAATAATACGCATCCGATAAGCAAAGAAAGAAACTGATGGTGCGTCAGCCGGTACGTCAAATTTAACTACATAAGACGTCGCATATTCATCAGTCATGCCTAAGTAAAGCAAAGGATCATGTTCTTCGGTCACACCGTTCAAACGAACCAGTTGGGATGCCAATTCCTGAGTAGGAACAGTCGTTAGATCAACTTTAACATTACCACGGTAAACTGTTTCATTACCGGGTCCGGCACTTGCGCTATTAACATCACCAGCGAGAAGTACCTTACTAGGTGTAGTAGTGTAGATACCTTCAGCAATAGGTCCTCGAGTGAAAACACCTTGTCCTTCGGTAGTTTCAGTAAAAGATTTTAAAACTTGATATCCCGACGTGTTTTCTGTAGTAGTAAAATCAAAATCGAGATCAATGTCTAAATCACCTACCGAATCAACTGTAGTGCTTCCCGCACAATAAATTTTTATTCGACTATCCACAGAGGTGAGGCTACTTACCACGGAATTATCTGTGGCAAAGTTTACCTTTGTGAAATACAAACGCATTTGTGGAGTAGCCGCACGTGGGCAATCATAGCCCGTATCGGATTCAGATGCTGATGCGTCAGTATCTAAATCTGTTGGCCAAGGTACTTGGTCATAACAATTTGACATCCACCAAATACCGTGACGATCAACTTGCACAAGATCGTCAAGCACTTGACCGGATAATTTCATTAACTTCCAGTTTTTTGGACCCTTAAAAACTGTAACTCGTACAGGTATGCCTGCTGTTGCAATGGTTATAAGAGAGGATGTCGTATTAGTGACCGTAACACATACTTTTGAAGCTTCGCCAGCGGTACCGGCAGGGTACATATAAGCTCTGAAAGCTAATCCTACTGGGGGTGCGGCAGTCCCAATACCTATCGCATTTACAAGAACTGAATCGCCGTTTTCAAGACCTGGACATAAGAACTCCACCGTTAATTGGGTCAACGTAGCTAAAGAGTTGGCGGGGTCTGCTGCGAATGCGTCTGGAATATCTTGCTGAAAACTACCCATATTCTGATAAATTGACGATCGCAATAACTCGACATCGACACTTTCCACGGGAACAGGTGGAAACATATTGTCAAGTTTCGTATCAGCGCTCAGGTTATAACCAAACTTAGCCCCTGCGGGCGCATTACTATCAAATATTGCATTATCGGCTGGTAACCATCCAGATAGGCTTGTATCGGCATTAGTAATGACGTGAATAGCCGGATTATTAATGCCAGGAGGATCATTAGATGCGCTTCGTTCAGAGACATTACCGCCAGTTCCAACGCCAATAAACGGTGGAGAAGTATCTCCAGCAGGCAGCATGTCCAGATCAAATTTATAATGCTGATGATTATCTAAGAAATCAACAAAAGACGGATTAACAAATACCTTGCCTCCTCCGTCTGATCTAACAACTGCAACTGTAACGGATGGTCGTTGAATTAGCAGTTTCCCAGGATTCGTACCGGATAAATAATAAGTACCTACGGGAACTACACCGGAAGAATCGGTAGCAGCTGAGATATCAATATCAGCATATCCAAACAACAAAAGGTCTGCGTTATTTGCGGCATGCTTCTCCGCAATAATTCCCCACACTTCCGCCGAAGGAGCAGACCGAACGAAACCTGTAAATGGATCTGTCTCAGTTTTTGCTATGGCACGATCAAAACTGCCAGTATTGATATTCCAATAGACTGGCATGCCGACTTCAGCTACTGATTCAACAGTGACTTCTCTAGCATATACTGTAGACCCTAGATGAGCGGCATCAATGATATCTCGAAGATACTGGATGTTTTGATCCAGCTGCCGTAACGGGCGATTAGGAGTACCAGGAGCGACTGGTTCTCCTTCTTTAATAAACTTTATAAAACGTTCCAGGCTCATCCGTGAGCTTCCTTATGTCAGTGTGAGCTCCCACTCAACGCCAATCTGACTCGTTGTTGTTTTAAGTTGCTGCTCTGCAAGAGAAAAATACATGCTGCTAAGCACTAAATCTTGCGTTGCATCTGTATCATCAACGAAAGCAACTAACGAAGCACCAATTATTTTTGAGTTAGAAGCATTGCTGAAAGGAACAGCATGTACGCCAGAGGTTCCTTGGCTTCTAGCAAAGAAAACACACTGATTTCCGTTAGGATAATCAGCGCCTGATGACAACAGTTGAGTGCTTGTTAGAGGTACTCGCAAATAGTCATTAGGAGTCGCTAAATTGTTAAAATAACTAATTGAACGATCTCGTCCGAAACTAGGAATGTTTGCATCCGTTGATGGTGAAGCAACATTTTCGTATTCTAAATACATGCCGCCGATGCTGTAATTTGTACCTGCCCCGTTAAATAAACGACCAGCAATAGCACCCCACTCATAAAGGACCGTATTTGATTTCCATTCCGTAATTGGAAACCAAGTTGAAATGTCATTTGAAGGAGACTCCAAACAACGCACACGACCGCTTATTTCTTTGTTTATCCGTAATTTGTCCGTTGCCATCTTGTTAATCCTTTAACAGCCTAATGCCACTATCCTACTGGCAATGTCCTGACATTAAGACAACTCGTACTGTCTCTTGAAAAATTGTTCCAGCAATACTTTCTGTCGGAGTCATGCAGGGCATGCCCGCTAACGCCTCCTCTACTCCAGGTTTAAAACTGTCTCCGGGTCCGTCCATAAGAATGGGATCGTCCTTATGTACTAATTCCACCAGCACAATCATAGCCGTTTGAGGGGGGATTATCTTTCTCAACGTAGCCGCTGGAATAGCCGGTAATTTATTCTTTCCAAGGTATCCCATATTGATTTTTACTAAGAATGTATTGTACCGCAGGAAGTTCTCCGAAAGAAACTCCAACGGATTCACTGTTTTCGGTAAATTTAACGCTGTGGGCTGATCAGTCGGATTTTCCCGAATATCCATGTACATAGCCAGCGTTTTTCCCTCTTTTACCCCTTTATCGTGGACATCTTTCCAAAACTTATTCACATCTTCGATGAAACCTCCCAGAGACCACGATATTTTCGTATATCCGTCAACATCCTCTTCTACCGTAATTGGCACATCATCCTTATTTTCAAAGGTTAGATCGCTAAAAAATCCCATAGATAGAAATCCAGGCCCCATCACAAGCCCAGTAAGAGACGAAGGGACAGAGCCCCGAACAAACTCGTATATTTGCAAAGTATCGACTAAAGAATCGCCCGCATAAACTTTGTCTCCAGCAGCTACGATAACTGTCGAACCTAACGGAAAACGATAAACGTTCTTATCTGTGACGATAATTGTCGAGCGTATGTCGTCCTTAATAAGTTCAACTGTTTCTACTTCGGTTAAAGTTAAAGGAACGCCAGTAATTGCAGACCACGCATATTGAAGGTCTTTTGCTTTTGTTCCTCCAGTAAATGCGTCTAACGTTGCATTAACTATCTCCAAATACCCTTCGCTAGACTCCATATAGAGTTCTAATGCATAACCAAATTGCTTATATACATCGTCATAATCCCATTCCCCCGAATATACCCAAAGAATACATTCACGATCTGTTATTTGTCCATCTACATAGATATCTTTGATTGGAAATAAATCGTTAGTAAATGGATTCTCTCGGAATATTAATACGCCTTCTTTAGGCATCCAATAATCAACATCGCTTGACCAGATAACAGATGGATTTGCTATACCATTCAATACGTTTTTAACCGTTACCAAATTAGACGGTATAGACACAGCGTAATAATCATCGAGTATTAACGACTCTCCGTAATTTAAATTGCCGCTAGACTCATAAGCATTAGAAGTTCCAGTTTTGTAATCAGCAATAAGAGCATCAAAATTATTTATCTCGGATTCCTTAACTACAACTGGATACCAATTTTCATGGTGAAAAACCGGGACTGTAAATCGCGATATTGATGCAATAAGCTCCATAAAGTTAACCCAAGTTTGAGCCGTTAGGTTAGCTTTAGCTTTCAATACATCGCTTAGAAAATCCATTCCCAAGTATGTAGTAGACCAATAACTTCCTATGGTGCTTAGGAGCTTACTCGCATTGTCTAATTCGCTAGTGGGATATGTATACTTTGCCATAACTAATCAACGTTATAAATTTTTCCGTAATATTCTGCGCCTTCCGTGTCAGAGAATAACCAATCAATAATGATTTGAGCAATAGCGCTAATAACTATTTGTATGATGATAGAGAAAAAAAGAGCTATTAATGGATTACCATAACGATAGTTAGTTCGAATAAATGTACGGCATGCAATCCTGGCGTTATGTTTAACTTCGTTGTAATACTCCGTATTGTTATCTTCTCGTAAAGCACCAAATTTTAAAAAGCCTTCTTTGGCCCACCACTCCAAAGCTTTCGAAGACGATCCTTTCGCTATTTTAGCTCTCACGCCGCTACGACCGTAGTTTAATTCAGAACATACCCAATCTTGAACAGTACTGAGAGCATAATCTTTCGGCTTGTTCATGATTTAACTTCCACCTCCAAATCCGGAAATCCGTTCATCTCAATCTTCAATAATTTGGGAGATACGGTAACGCCTACAATATTACTTTTAAGCCAGCCCATAAGATTCAAGCGAGGCTGAGGATTTAGTAACTCAACACGCAAACCTCCTCCCGAAGGATGCGCAGTAATCTTTATATTAATCGAATCATTACCTTTAATTTTAGCGTACTTTCCTATCGCCAAACCTTCGGTGCTTAGAAGAGCAGTAATTTTCCGTACTATTTCTTCAATAATTTTTTGTCCGCCTTCAATGGCAGGCAATTTAGGTCCTAACCCGTAGGACGGTGTAATTAAGTTCATGTTCTTCCCTTAAATAAACGGGATCGACGATTTCTACGAGGAGACTTATCCGAGTCTTGGCTTTCCGTAGATGGATCCCTGGCTGCGCACGAACATTTTCCGTGCACTTCTATGCAATTACAATACGTTTCAGCTGTGTCACATTTACATTTATGGGGGACTTCGTCTGCGATTGAAGGAAAAACTGGGGTTAGCATCGAAACCCCATCACCGTGGAAGGGACAATCCGTCTGATGTCCATCTCCGTGTGTTATCTTGCCTGTACCTTTGCAAGGACATTTCGCGGGATCCTCATTAGGAACTAAATCCGGTATGTCCGGCTTCACTTCTTCTTCTACAAAAGATACCGCCATTAATTGTGTAGAAATTACCGGCGACCAATCTCGTAAAGGGACTACTTCCGCACGCGTATCAAATAGCGGAAACCATGCGCTCGTTATTACTATCGGAAGAACCAAACTTAACATAAATTTGCTCATTGAATTATCCCCATAGTGAGCCGCCGTAATCCGGAAGTTTTCTAGGCGGAAATCCATCTACGTCTGAAAACACCCACGAGCCTCTTGCGGAAAGCATACCTTCCGCATTTTTGTAGTTAATCCAAAAACTACCTGGAGGTTGATCATACGAAGTACCACCTCCATTCCAAACTCCCCAACTATTTTGAACGAGGAAACCAGGGCCTCCTTTAGCTTTAGTATCATTATTTGCAACCCAAGCCATCGCGTGACTCCACCCGCCTTTTTTAGTCGCATAACCGTTGTCGTCTCGACGTGAAGAAAATCCATAACCCGAACAAACCGAAATCGCATAGCCATTTGCTAGAGCATCTCTAGCCTCTGCAATCGTAGATATCAACGAAACAGTTCGAACTTGATGTTTACGTCCTATTTCTTCAATCTCATCGGGAACACCTCTGCTTCCCCATTTAGACCCGGTTGAACTATTATATGTCGATAGATCCGCAATACCGGGATAATCCTGCCTCAACAGGATACCGCCGTCAGCAGATACAAAACGAGCCGCACGCGAGCACGACATTCCCTGTCCGCCATGCCCTCGAGAACCATAGATACCTTCTGTAGCCCCACGAGCCATGAAAGATTCTGATTCCTTCTTTATGTTGATTTCCACAGCCCGTGTAATATCGACTGCATTCCGAGTTGCATGGCTGACACAATCTCCAGTGGTTTGCTTTTCATCCGGACCAAAGCCAGGGTCAAACTTTAACAAAGACTTGAAAGGTAATGACACTTTCCCTTCGCCGCTCCCGTCGAGTTCATAAGCAGCAGCCCCGAACAAAGGATGAGCTAATTCTCCTAATAACTTTGCAACATCTTTCGGGTCACACTGTGAACCGCAAAAACCATCGGCATAAGCACGACGAAGAGCCGCAGGAGTGGGATTTTTAGGGAACTTAGCCATCGTCCCCCCCTACTGCCCAGGCAATAGCTTTAAACGCGTCAACTGCTTTTTGGCGTTTATCGTCGTCTAATTCTACACTTTCAAGACCAATAGCTTCTTTGATTACGTTGTCTTTCGCTGCCCCAAATCCTGGATACTTGCCCACCATTGACGTTCGTTGAAGCATCAACTTTTCTGCACGTATAAACCCTTCTCGAATCATAGCTGTTGTTGTTATCACATCCTTGTCCCGTTTAATAACATCAGCGAGTTCTAAGAAAAAGCTAGCAACTTTTAACGCATCTTTCTTATCCGTAACTATACCACGCAAAGGTGTAACAAGTGTTTTAAGTTCTGGCGGAGGAAGCTCAAAATCGATAGTAATGTTAGGAACTATTTTTATATCGGGTTCGGGTTTTAAACTATCAATAGCTGGATAAATACACCCAGACAGTAACAATAAAACCAATAAAAACGAGTATCTCATTGGTAAGCCTTCCTTGCTTATTAAAACGTCCTTACTTGTTAAATGTCACATCGCTATATGACGTCTCATTAAATCTCTGACGAACGGCCATTTTCATGCCATCCAGGAGGGTCTGTGTTCACCTCCTCTGAAGGTTCTGCTACTATTTTTGAACGATGTAGACGAGTCCCTAGATCATCCGTCTCGAGACATGACTTAAAACTTATAGAATGACCCTCTTCGACCACAATAGACCCATGATGAAGTTCAAATAAACAATCATGCAACTGGCGACAAAGAGACAAGCCTTGAGGATTTCCACGCATACGAGCTGCTACGTGGTGAAGCGCCTCTAAGTCTTTTTGCTCCTGATTGTCGATAATTCCGTCAGACTTAGGTATGACACGAACACGACTTTCAGGTTTGTTAATAACTGCAATCGGGATTACTGAGTCAGCATCAAAGATAAATCGTCTTAGTCCCCATGTGAGAAGTACACTACCTATACCAATTACTACACCAACTTGAGCCCACCAATTTAAATTCATTTCAACATCTGCGGCCTGAGAAGTAATAAAGCCGCCTACTCCATATAACACCAATCCTAACCCTAAAAGAGTAGCGGCCCACTCTTTTTGCTTAATACTCATGAAATCCTCCTTACGTTTCAGTGTTAGTCATCCACTTTCGTAATGTGTTTACAAGAACGGACATGGCGCAAACCACTAACGGAGTATAATCGCCAAAATCTGTAGTTGTTGCCCATTCTGACAAATATGTGAGAGCAGCTCCTGTACATGCAACTCCTAATCCGCAGCCAAGCTTTAAAAAATCCTTCTTCGAAAGCGTAAACTTATTACTTTTTACGTCTGCCATTTCATATCCTCCTTGACGGAAATGGGAGTATTAAAACGAATTCATTAACTAAATGTCGGTATACTTGTTTGTACACTGATTGAAATATCATCCACTCCTGCAAAAAATTGAACAGTCTTAGCGGAGACCATAGGACCAGCATTAGTTGGAACAATTAAACTATCATCACTACGCAGCCAACTTGCCCCGTAATCAGGGGTTAAAATGCGGCCCAATAAATTAAGATCTGTAATGCTAGTGTTGTTCTGGAGATATCCGGCAGCAGCCTCTAATATTCTAGAACTATCTAGACGGCCTATAAACCCCGTTCCGTTAACAACTGCTGCAATGCTATTTTTCATAGCAGCAACATCAGGATCCACATCCCCCGACGTTTTATTGACTGTCAAAGACACTTGTACAAAACAAGGTATAGGAGCTTTTAATAGAACATCTGAGCCAAAACAACGGGTATCTCGACTCGCCATGTACTCTTGCAACTCTTTAGTATAGCCGCTATTTACAACTCTAATCGCATATTCTTGCTTGTCTCCGACAGTCAAAACTGATGCATCTGTTTCCGTGTCCAAAAATTGAATAGTCGTTGTTTGATATGCAGTAAAAGCTCCCTCAGACTGAGTTTTTATATCTGGAATAAAACCTGTCCCTGTTAGGTTTAAACCACGCTCATCACTAATAATTGAAAACGTTTCTGTGCTTATAGGAACATACGCTGAAAGTACAATGCTTCGTATCTCGTAAAATCCTGGCACGTCATCTTTGTCTAAACTAAATTGCCAAGTTCCTTGACCCGATGTATTCACACTTATTAATGTAGCTTCCTTTATCAATGAAACAGTATTCAATTGTTCTTGACCACGCACATACCAATCTACACGTCCACCAAAACTAAGAGGAAAAATAGAATGCTGATCTCGTAGCATCTCAGGATCGCCGTATCCTACAATAGATTGATTGGTAACTGAAACAAATTGCGATAATGAGCGAAGAAGCCCACGCATATTAATTCTATTGGATAATGCTTTTGCAGATATTCCGTCCTGAAGTTTGTTCACAAGCTCTGAATTTGTTTCAGTGCTTGTTCCATCTGTAAAATCTGAAGAAGCATAACTTGTTACGTAATTTGAAACAGGAGCATCCGGAATAACAAGAGTATCCGCCCCTATTTTTCCTGCGCTTCCCACTTCTGCTGCTGTAACGAAAATAGTGAAAATGTAATTACCGTCGCTTAATTGTGTCATTAAACGATCGTTATCTGTATCGACAGCTGCCGAATTTGTAGTAGATGTATAACTATCATCCGCCGTAAATTTTACTCCGTCAGCCTCGAATGTAGCGCCCGACGAAATAGTAACACTAGGAGAAGAATCTACTACAATAGCAACGGCTCCTTTAGCAAATGTTCCTTCGTTTCTTGTAATGCCCCAATTGGATAATACATCTGAAACTGTATCTGTATCAGCTATCGAAGGATCTACTTCAATTTGCTGGAGACTACGAGCAGTTTGATATCGTTCTAAATTTTCACGAATCGCCCCCTCTAACACAGCATGATAGTAAAGAACTGTGTCGTGAAAGACACCACGTTTTAAATCTAGGTTGGGATTATTTTCTTGTATTTCTGTTTTCAATTTCGTTAACAGCGTATCAATCGCAGTAGAATCTAACTGAGATAGACTTGAAATTTCGTATACCATGATCTACTCCTAATACGGCGCTACTGTAAGCGGCAATAAAGCCGTGAAAGCAGTTCCAGCTAAACTAACGATTTTTACGGACATTGTGACTTCATCTCCAAACAATGAAACGCTTGTTAACTTTGCGGAACTAAAACGTTCATCATCTGGGTCATTTACTGATTCCTCTGCTTGAAGATTATTCGTCACCGCTAATAAAGCCAAATTAAAAGATGCTTGAACATCCCCAGTTGTACGCCAGTATCCCTGTCTCGCATTAGTTATGAATGTAGTACCTCGAGACGGTAGATACGTTAAAGTTGCCTCTTCAGTTAATAATTCAATTGCAAAACGTTGCACTAACTTTTCAATACCTGCAATTAATTCTCCACTCTTGCCAGGAAGTATCAAAGCTTGCTCTACCTGACCCCGTCCTCCAATTTCCCATCCTTTATAGGCGGCTATATCAACAGTTCTGCCGACATAATCTGTAATTGAAGCGTTTTGATGTGCCATCGTAATATCGTCTATTCCTAAGCAGGATCGTCAAATTTCCAATTTCTACGCAATGTTCTCGACGGCACCTAGGTCTGGATCTCCTAAAACGTCACCAATATTAGGCCTGGCCTTGATCAAGTTGTCCGGAGCTCATCTTCTGGAGATCTTTCAAATAGTTTTCAACAGTAAATTTAAAGGGCCCAGTATCTCGACTTTGACCATATTTACGAGCTGTAGCATGCGCAATATTTCTAGAAAAAGTCATTGTATGTCTCGCCCGAAACGCACGTTCTGCCATAGCTAAATATTCAAGCTGGGTTGCTGTATTTATAAGATCACCAACATTACCGGGAGACGACGCACTTTTTATTGTCTTTTTCAAATCCTCGTTAGATTTCTTAGAATCGAACGGCTTGTCCATCTCGTTCCATTTAAAAATATCGCCGCTCCAGCCACCTTTAGGAGGCATAAGCCATTTTACTTGTTTGTTAGTTTTACGGTCTTTTGACTCGTCTTTTGCCTGCGTCACAATCTCATCTATTAGAGTTGTTAACTTGGGATCCATACCGGACTTTTTTGATGATGTTGGCTTAGCCATGTTTACCCCATAAATGGTGAAAGAGTTTCTTCTTGTTGAATAATCTGTTGAATTTTCAGTTTACGCTGACTGATAGCGCCTGGACTACGCGATAATTTAGAAGCAATTTCTTGATTCGACAATTTCTTATGTCCATGTAACCCAAGAGACCACTCCATAATTTTTTGATCTATAGCAGGAAGACCATCGTAAACAACTTCCAACCATGCATCACTATTTTGTTGCAACGATCTAACACCCGGAGACGCCTCTGGATCTACCGCAGACAATTGTCCCGTCGTTAAACCGGGTTGGTATTCACGTATGTATTTGATTCTTTTTATCGAAATACCCACCTTGTTCGCCAACTCATCATCGCTTGGTGCTCGACCAAGGTTATCTTGTAATTCCTGCTCATATTGTCGCAATTTGTAGTTATCAAGTAAAACTCGCTCTGGAACATTGATAACATCGTGCTGTTGTCGTGAAATGCGACGCAATCCCTGTAGTTGATTTAACAAATGACTTTGTAAGCGAGAACGACCACGATCATAATTACTCAAACCGTGTAAAGTTAATTTACGAGCCCGACTACGAGTTAACGGACCAGGACCGCCACCGTACATGGACACTCCCTTTTGAATAATAGGCTCTATAGTCGAAAGCATAGCCGCATTACTTTCAGGAGTAGCATCTTGCTGCCAATTTTCGTAGGCGTCTTTATATTCTGGTTCTAAGTAATCCATTTAACTTTTACTTTTCTACGCAATGCCAGCAACGGCATCTGGGTCTAGATCCCCTAAAACGTCACCAATATCAGGAGCAGGATCGTCAAATTTCCAGTCTTCAATTAAAGGTGCTCCTTTAAACGCCCCGTTATCGCCTTCTAAAAATACGTGATCATCCACAGAGTAGTGACCAGCAGGCAATCCACCTTCATTTTCTGCCTCTGTGCGAAGATGAACACATTCAAAAGTTGTTTTAGCCATCGGGGACTCGGCATTAATGTTATGAGAGACTCTGCTCACCTGAACAATTACATTCCCCGGTAATTCTTGATATCTAGCAGCAGCTCCATCACCTCCGCTAAGTCCCTTATGTAGCCTTAAAATAGTGCCAGGAGCAATGTCAAATCGTAGCTTCGAATCGAAAGTACCTCCACGACCATTTATTGCGTTATGCACGTAAACCAGTTCGGCATATTTATCTAAAACTTCAGAACGTGCCACCATTTTGTTGGCTGGTTCGACTTTGCCGCTATTGCCCGGTGGTGGAGGGAGTTGTTCGTCTCCTCCTGCTATAGCATCATTAGCAGCGTTGCCATCGTTGCCCCAATCTTTCATAGCACCGCTAATCAGACTAGTTCCTCGAAGCCATAACGGACCTCCCATTATCAAAAATTGACCTACTTGATCTTCAAGACTGCTTGGATCGGGATATACACCACCAACACATAAAGCTCCTTTGATTGGTTTTTGTTTATTATTACCAATTTGAGCCCCTGCAATATTATCGCTATAGCTCATAATTCCCACAGCATACAAAGGCTTCCATAAGCGAGCTTTTAAATTAAAATTTGTGTAGTCTCCAAGATACAAAGTTTTATACGGTGTTTTAAGGCCCGGTGTATCAGCAATTAGATAGGCATATGCATCATCAGGACTAGATTCAATACTCGGAAGCGGGATTACAGCCATCACAAAATCTGGACAAAGTTTGTTTACTAAAAAATCCCAATATGTCAGTCCTCGTGAATCGTCCAGCAACTTGCCCATATAGTCACTAATCGTCCACACGAACTCATGTAAGAAATCCTTTAATCCTCCGGTTTTTGACACCATGCTTTTAAGGACTTCAGCGGCCTCTAAATTAGGTTTCTCCGGCAGGGCGAAATCTTTACAATCAAGAGTAAATACGTCCGTTCCCGCTAAACATTTCATTGTGTCTAAAAGAGCTTTTCCAAAATCGTCCGTGCCCCCGTCAATTATTGTGTTATCTAAATAACTTCCTATGGTCCATGTACCAGTTGGTGCTCCGGCCCCGCCACCTATTTTACAGTCTTCGCTTGGCCCTCCCATTTCTTGAGCTATAGCAGGCGCTAAAAGATTGATGGGATTAGATGAATGTTGCCACCCCGACATTAAACTACCAAAAGTTAAATCTACAAGACGATGTACTAAATTCACAGTAAATTGAATTTGAGAACCTACTCGAGTGTATGATAGTCCTGCGACATACCCCTCAAAAATACATTTCTGTTTTGGCTCCCATTCAGTATCTTTACCGGGAACCCAATAAGAATGTGGCCCGAAACGAAGAAATATTTTGGCTTTTTTAAGGACTGAGCCATTTATAGTTTCCGCTAATTCTTCAGGTGTGGCCGTTACCTTGTTATCAGAAACAGAAGTACCGGTTCCCAAAACACACGTTGCCGTAGGTATCTCATTTTTTGCAAACGTAGCGCTATATTGCATTAACGCATATGGTTTATCTTCACCATCTATTTTCAAATAGAGTGAGGGCTTTGAAGGACCTTCTTTTGCGTCAAAGAATCGTACTTGTGCTGCTTTAAGCGCCATTTGAATTCATCCTTAATTCATCTGTTCTATAAATTAAAGCTAAAGTTATGGCACCTAAACGATACATCACATCTGATCCGTCATACCACAAATTCTTAAACGTTGACCAAGGCTCAATAGATTTTGTACCGAACAAAGCGGTAAGCACAGGATCTCCTGCTTTTTCTAAAGACTGAACGATCTCGGAGAGAGATATTTGTGGTCTCAAGTAACCCGAGATAGACCATCTTGGTGCAGTACTTATTGTATTTACATAAATTTTGTAACCGGTGTAATACAAGTCAAAGGCAGGAGAGAGACTATTTGTCAAAGAATAAGAAATAGTGTCATACTTTATTGGAGGTGTTTCTCTGCTCATTATCGCAGCAGTCCCGTTTAAAGTGAGCTGAAATTGATAATAAAGTTTACCTGTATAATCAGGACGAGTAGACGCGCCAGAAATAGTCGCAATATGATCAGTAGTGCCCTCCACTCGAAGCACTTTTGGTTCCCACGTGTCATGTAACACAAAAACATGTTCTGGACCAAATTCATACGTAATACGCGGATCTAAATCTGTGACAAATTCTTGTAAATCAGTCTTCTCTAACATCGACAATAATTGATAAGACCGATAATTGAGCATAGCCCGATCTGGATCAGCTCCAAATAAATGCCGACGAATGCTTTGTAAGGAAGTATTGAGCGAAAGTGCAGCGTAATTAGCAGGTATTAACTCTTCCCCTAGATATGTCGCACCTGGATTATTTGCTCCGGTACTATTCAACAATAAGGTTCGTGCGTGATTAAACATAATTATTTCGGTATTACTGCTATTTGCATTGTGTATTCAACTGTCCAACTTACCGGATCATTAGCACGATAAGATGCGTTGACTAAAAAACCATCAATAACAGTAGCTTCTGCGCCACCGGCAATAGTTACCTTAATTCGTTCGGGAGCATCTGGGTTAGAAACACGATTATCGCGATACCATTTAATAATGTGGTTAACACCGTGATCGTCAGTACATTCCTCATCTGCCCCCACAGTTGCTGTAGAACTGAAAGTAATACCATTTACAACAAGTACGGCCATCCGATTACCAAAGACATTTACATAAATATCATTACCCATTGTGTGAGTAAATTGTACATTCACGTTTTCTTCAAAAGACCAACTAGTAACGATTGCTTTCTGTTCCTTAAATAGTCCTAGATTCTTTTCTTTCCCTTTTACTTCAATCAAAGAAAATGTAGCAATCGAACTCGAGCCAGGAAGTCTGACCGTTGCACCCACAGGAGAAGCTGTATATATACTGGGCATCTCTAATACCTACTAAACGACTGCTCTGTCGTATGTTCCAGTCACTTGAGATAAAGTTATTTGGTCACCCTCAAGCGTTACTTTACCGGTAACCTTTAGCTCTCTTTGTCTTACATCTTCTGCCGACAGCCCTCGCTTCTCCCAACCTTCTATTTGTGTGCCAATATGTCTCATAAGCTCATTCTTTTTTAACCCGTCCTCCCCTAATGCCGACAACATGCCCATGTTATGAAGGGTACCTCCCGCTCTCGAAAGTCCTTGCGCTTGTCTCTCACTAATGCCAAACTTCTCTGCCAATTGTTTTGGCGTCAAAATGGATTCCGGATCGTCTTCATCTCGCCCCTGTTGAAGCGCCGTATATACCGCGTCCGTGGCGAGATTACCCCTACCTGAAATTTTCGAGACTGCGCCGGTAGCTCCCTCTATCAGCGAAGCTAGACGACGCCCCTCGCTAGTTTGACCGAAACTACCGTGAATTCTCCGTAATTCCTTTACCCTGGAATCATCCTCTAAACCTAATGATCGAGCTAAACCACCAATGACACTTCCGCGATCTAATTTAGTAATTCTCCTAGCGTCTTCCGCATTCTCTTGATTAAATTCTAGAAGCTCTTGTCGACCTTCAAGGAAGTCATCAACATCAATGTCGTTACCTAGCAAGTCTTGTACTGTTTTTTCATGCCCTTCGATCGTTTTCTCGTACTTCGCCCTGAAACTTGCTCTCTTAGCTTTTACCGTCTCATCTTCTGTCGGAGCCAACGCTTCAAGTCTCTTTATCCTTTCTTGTTCGGCGTTAATTCCTTTTATTGCCGAAATACCTTTTTCTCCGAGTTGACCACGCATTAAAGTTGCCTCACCAAGGCGAGCTAATTTGCCAACTTCATCTTCTGAGAGTCCGGTTTCTCCTGCAACCTCTTTCGGCGTCATCGCGCCCGAAGCAAGAGCTGCTAAATACTCCATCCCTAACTGGTCTCTTATTTCTCTACTTGAACCTTGCTGAACATTACGAAAAGCTTGAAGACGTTCTGCGTTCCCCAACTCTTCAGTGGTCCAATCGTCCTCTTTAATTTCTGCCATCCCTAACTGTTCCAATACATCTTTTGACGGGGTCAAAAGGAATTTATCTCCGAGTGTTAACGCCGATCCCAAAACTACCGTGCCCGCAGAAATGTTTCTATCTGCGTTCGTCATTCGTTCATTTACCCTAGCACCGCCGAGAAGCGCTTGAATTTTCTTAGCTTGGTCGGAATCGCCGCGAAACTGTTCTCTTTTAATGGCGTCCGGTCCACCTAAACCTTCAAGACCCCGAAAACGCGCCTGAAGCTGTCCAGATTCGTCGAACAAGAGGCCCGGCACATCCATTTCGGAAATCGCAAGGGCAGAAAGTTTATCCGCAGCCCCCTCATAATCAACATTGCCTAGTGATTGTTTTAAACTATCACCACCGTAATAAGGGAGCAGACGCTGTTTTTCTCGCTGACCTGCTTCAATACTCCGTACTGCCGCATTTCCACGACCACCCGCTGTTGCTAAAAAATTAGGATCCAAAACAGCGGAGTCCAGCATTTCATTCGTAAGATCGGAGCTTTTTCTCACCGCTCGACGCATAATAGCTGCTTTGGCAGGTGACAGCGATTGAAATCGAGCTTCTACCTCTTCGGCACCTGTAGCGCCTTCAAGGAACTTCTTTCGATTTTCTTCCTCGTCTTCTGCCGCTTTTACTGCTGGTGTAATATCACCGATATCAAAAAAAGCTTCTTGTTCTAATAAACCACTAGCTTCAGCAACGTTTCTCAACTCATTAGTTCGACTTCTAAGTACTTGTGATTCCTCCATAATCTGGTCGTAAATTGCGCCCTGCTCGCCTGGACGAGCATTCTTATATTGTTCTATCAAGCCATCAACAAGAGTTTTCTGTTCTGCTAATTGTACAATTCCTGGTTCCAATCTCTCGCGAATTTCTTTTACATTTACACCGCCCGCCGCTTCTCCAAGCACATCGCCTATAGCTGCTCCTGCTGTTTGCTCTCTATAATCATCCTCGCCTGCTTCTTGTACCGCAGCTACCATCTGCCCTAGCCAAGTACCTCCCGTAAGACCGGCCATATTATTTTTAGTAGTAGCCGCAATACTCGCCATAACTCGTGATCGTCTAGATACTCCTTTAACAGCAGTATCTTGCTGTAACATCATCTGCTGCAAGCTTCCATATCCAGCCCACTTAGGGTTAGCTCTTTTACCGCTAATTTGCTCCTCCATCCTCCCCCACATTAATCTCGCTTGTTTCCTTGCTTCGTCTCTATCAACGCCAGCCGCGTCCCCACCACCAGTCAGAATAGCGTCCGTTAAAATATCCAATCGACGATCAGGATCCGTGCGTTCCTCTGCTGTCATACCTTGCATCGCCGCACTAACTGCCTCCCCAATATTCCCGGCAGTATCCTTGTCTATCACTCTCTCTCCCTGATCATCCCTTATAAGTCTTGCTTGATAATAAGCAGTACGTTCGTACAGTTGCTCCCCAACTTGAGCAGTTTGAGCATCATCCCTAACAAGAGTTCCAATATCTTTGTCAAAAATTCTCTCTTGGTTCATCGCGGATTGTAAAATAAGCTGACGCGCTTCAGTTGAACTTATATTAGGAGCATCTCGAGCCATAATTGCACGAATTCCTTGTGGGCTCAAATTAGCAATATTCCTCTCATCGCCTCCAACAAAATACGTGCTCCTACCGGCGGTAATTGCTTTAGATATTGCTAATGCTTCAGAATTATCTGCATAGCCAGTACCAATATCTGCGCCTATATCTAAAGCACCTAAAGCATTAGCTAAGGGGCTTGCTATGGCATTAACACGTAAGTTTTGATCTAACTGGCGATTTTCGTTCATATCGCCTAGTCCCCACGCCGGATTTGCAAAGGAACCCATCCTTCCCATACCTTGACCGAAAGATAATCC
>Ga0310121_10001645_pt1 | contig 22433 bp, 19 predicted proteins | sample CB27_Tmax_986_MG_FD_203504 | JGI IMG/M metagenome (GOLD analysis project Ga0310121, IMG submission 203504) | Marine microbial communities from Western Arctic Ocean, Canada - CB27_Tmax_986 | ecosystem: Environmental > Aquatic > Marine > Oceanic | place: Canada: Western Arctic Ocean | collected...
ACCCCGAAATCGATTACTTTGGGGACCGCTTTGTCGTCGTGCATGGTAACCATAATGTTCGACGGTTTCAGATCGCGGTGGATGATCCCCTTCTGGTGGGCGTGCTGGACGGCCTCACAGACGGTGACGAACAGTTCGAGACGCTGACGCGTGTTGAGTTTCTGCTGGTTGCAGTACTCGGTGATTGGCAGGCCCTGAACTAGTTCCATGACGAAGTAAGGCTGACCAGTATCGGTCGCCCCGGCGTCGAACACTTTGGCGATGTGCGGATGGTCCATCATCGCCAGCGCCTGTCGTTCGGCCTCAAAGCGGACGACCACGTCGCGGCTGGCCATACCTGGCCGGATGATCTTCAGCGCGACCTTTCGCCGCACCGGCTCGGTCTGCTGGGCGACGTACACCACGCCCATGCCCCCTTCGGCTATCTGCTCACGAAGCTTGTAGGGGCCAATCTGGGTTCCGATAGGAATGACTGCGGTGGACAGATCCGCAGTGGCAGCAAATTCTGGCGCCGCGCGACTGAGAAAACCGTCCGCTTCATCGTGTGCAGCGAGAAGCGAGTCGATTTCGTGCCGCATTGGCGGATCATCCGCGCAGGCGCCGTCCAGATACGCCTTGCGCTCTTCCAGTGAATCACACTCGAGGGCGGCGGCAAAGATGGATTTGATTTGGGGAGTAACAATTGGCATGGTCGGTACCTCGCTCGCACTGTAATTCAATGCGCATTTGACTGGCAATCACTGCCAAGAATTTTACATTTTTTTTTGGACGCGGATTGGCACACGATTTCAGACGTGTTAGCCCCGAAGTTCCCGCAACAGCCATGCCTGTGCGAAAGCCCATTCTCGGTACGCCGTGCGGGTGGCAATGCTCAGGGCTTTTGCAGCGTCTTCGACCGAGAGCCCCGCGAAGACTCGCAGCTTGACCAGTCGGGCTGTATCCGGGGCGGATTCTTCCAGACGGGAGAGCGCCTCATCGAGATCGAGGAAATCGTCAAGTGATAAGTTCAATTCTTCAGAGACCATTTCCAGGGGGACTCGCACCTGGTCTCCACCCCGTTTCTCAGCCGCTTTCATTCGTGCCTGGCCAACAAGAATCCGTCGCATTGCCTCGGCCGCGGCGGCGAAGAAATGTCCTCGTGAATCCCAACGCTGCGTACGAGTCACATCGACAATTTCAGGTAGGCCTCGTGCACTAGCGCCGTCGCTTGGAGCGTTTGCCCTGGTTTTTCCTGAGCCATCTTGGCCGCGGCCAGTTTGCGCAACTCATCATAGACCAGCGGCAGGAGTTGCTCAGCGGCGTCCGGGTCGCCATCTTCGATCTGAGACAAGATTCGCGTGACGTCTGACATGACGTCGATTATAGCGGCCCTTCGCCTAACTATCTTGGGCCAGCCGTTCTAGGCGAGAACGCGATACAGCGGTATCGGCAGCGGAAAAACACCTCTCGGGGATCAAGCGACCACTTAACACAGGCGTTTCTGGAGTCCGTTTGACGTGACCCGTCGAGGGCGTATGTGCCGCATTTGCCCCGCAGTTGGCCATGTGCGTTAAGATGCGGTGGGCTAAACGACCAGCGTCGGAAACTGCATTTCGCTCGGTGCGGCGGCGTAGTTGCCCGCCGCCAGAAACGGAACTTCTGGATGCATTCGATGGGCAATATCGAACGTGTCAAGAATAACCATGCTGACTTGCTTCGGTTGTAAACGCCGAAGTTATGTCGGACGGTGGAGCCGACGTGGTTCCGGCACTTTCGTTGCTGACCAAGGAGGGTCACTCACGTGTCAGATAGCCTGATGCCATCCGGGCTGAATGTCGGTTCGTCCTGAGCGCTGACGGTGGCGATGCGTTGACTGTCCGATTGTAATCAACGTTTGTACGTACCTAGATCCCTCTATTATTACGCGAGGAAAAGCCGCCGACTGTCACTGTGAACAATCCGACCAAGATAGCAAACGCACTTGGCTCGGGTACAAGTTGCAGTTGACTGGTCGCGACCAGATCGCCATTGGCGTCAAACAGCTCGACGAAACCTCCGAGCAGTAAAGCGATCTGCAAATCTTTGGGCTGCTCGTTTCCCGTCAGACTGCCGGGTTCGAAGGCCAGAATTGTGTGGACTTGCGTGCCGACATTGAGCAGTTCTTCAGGGAAATTGTCATCGACTCCATCAAATATTGCTTCGACGATCGCTAGATCAGCGCCCACCGGTCCGTTTCCCAAATCGAACTGTTGGTCAGGAAGGATGAGGAATTCAACATCTTCCAGCGAATACGGAATGGGATCAGCAGACCCCGATGTCAGCACAAAGCCTGTCACAACATAGAGCGGTCCGGTTGGTTGAATTGCCTCAACACAAATGCCGATCGGAGAAATGTCGAAGGCCTGACAAGAGAAGACAAGCGGCAATTCCGGATGCTGCAGAGCAAGCGAGAGGTCGAATTCCGCATCAACGGTGAAGCTATTGCCTTCATCGCTCGATCCTGCGGAGGTTGCTAATGCCGCTTCAAGTGTATAGGTATCCGGGCCAAGTACACCATACGAGCGAAAAGCGCCTCCGGGCAAGAAAGTATCCTGATCGATTGCAAAAAGTTCTGTACCACTGGAATTCAACATGCGCAGCGAAGTCTGTGGCAATCCGGCCCCCAGTGAATTGGAAAACCAGCCGAGTATCATGTCTGCTGAATAGAAGACGATCCTCGAAGGAACTTCGAATGAGAGCTCCCAGTCCACCGATGAGCTCGCCGCACCCATGTCGAAGACTTCCACAGATGTGCTACCACTCGCCTCGAGCAAGCTGCCCGTGAAATCGAATGCACCTCCAGCGTCTGCGGTAGCCGCTCCTGACGACGCAGTGTCCGAATTACTGATGCTATTGGTGAAGGTGAGTTCATCCTCTATCGGATCGAAGTCATCCATTAGCGCGCTTAAACCACCGGCTTGAATCTCATACGCGAGATCAATACGACTCGAAACAAAAGCCGCCTGACCGTGTGCCAGATTTGCCACGACGACCAACGCACCAGCTGCGAGCAAGGAACGGGACGTGATCTTGACGAGCAGAGATTTCATTGGTTCTCCCGCCTCCGAAAGCAAGTTGATCAGCATTCACAGGCAATTGATTCTAAGATCGGTAGATTCGATCCGCAAGAAAGTCCGCCAATCCGCGAGTTCACCCGCGAAGCAAATTCACAGTCCCACCGAATAGTACATTACACTGTTGCCGCCATGAGAGCGAATTTCCTTGTTTCGCAGCTTGCCCTGCTTTGCGAGCCACGTCCGAGAAGAATGTCTCAGGCAGTCGCTTTCCGGCCAAACAGTAGGCCCCGGTCGCGGCAGAGCAAGGAGTTTGTCCTTTTGAAAGTCGATAAGCGATCAGGCGCGAGACTGCCCAACGACAGCTGTGATCCGCACTGAGCACCTGTTCCAAAAACACTCACAGCGTGACCAGCGGCGAAGAGACTCTGTCTTTCCAAACGGCGCCGGCTGCTGTCAGTGATTGCTCCACAAGCTCGCTGGCAAGGACATTGGTGAAAGGCAACTCGCCGTCTTGAAGAAACTGACGCTTCAGAAACCGGACTTGCTCGAGTAACCGTCGCTGGTTAGAAATTCGCATCACTTGGCCTCCTTGCCGAAGATGGGTTGTAAGACCAAACCATCTAAGCAAGAGAGGCCTTTTTTGCCTATGTCATTTTGGCGCAGCGACTTGGGAGATAGCTAAGTGCCATTCGTCTTTATCACCTCCGGCATCTCTCGCAAATCTGCTCAGGAGCCCCACGCCTGTGATAGTTGGCGAACCGCCGTTCGTGAAAGAGGTCGATGTGACCTTTCACGCACGAAGGTGACCAACGAAAGCGGATGCAACAGGGCTGTGCTTAGTTAATCGGTGCATTCTCGGTATATTTGAGCAACTTCAGCTTCTTCCAATGTAATTTACTCTGCCTTTTTTCAGTCCCAGTTATCCCCGGTGACTGCGTTCCGGCGATGCTGTTGATTCCCGATGGCGTGACGGCCGATGCACCGGCTCCTGCTATTGCGGTAGGGCCTATTTGGCGGACACAATTTGAGACTTTAGACACCGGCGTACTTACTTTGATTGCCCGCGTACAATAGCTTCGCCGGCTCGGTCGGCAAGAAAGACTTTGTTGTCAACCTTCTCAAAATTGGCGAGGTGCTTGCGAACTTCTTCGACTTGAGCGCGATCTTCGCGCGATAGACGCCAAGAGAATAGATGCGTAGCGCGCAGTGGCTTAGAATCGACCGTGCGGCGGATTTCGACCGGGACGACGCCATGTTTTTCCAAGGCGGCGTTGAGCGCCAGACGCGGTCCGGGGGGCGGGGAGCCGTGCATCATCACGTTGAGCCGTGTGTACCAGTCGACGAATAGACGGTATTGGCTCACAGCCTCAATGTCTTCAGCTGGCACTGTCGCGACTGTGTAGTTCCATTGCGAGTTGTCGAGCGTTAACTGCCCTGTTTCGGCTTCGAATAATTCGTCGAATTCCGGCTCGGCAGAGAATTTTAGTAGTGGATCCTCCTGCTTTTTGGCCCAGTCTGACAGCTTATCCATCAGCGCCGCAATCTTGTCGGTCGTTACTTCGGTGCGCCGGCGGTTCGTGAGATCGAGTAAAATAAACTGTCCGGGGCGCGTCGAAGTGGGCGGGCGGAACACGGAGATTTGCTGCGACTCGTCGACAAAGTCGTAAACGGTCCCGGCGTCGAAGAGCGTGACCGTGTGGTTGAGCGGCTGGTCGGAATCACCGGCGTAAACATCGGTTTCGATCCGTAGCTCCTGGCCTCCTGCGGCAGAGGCGAGGCAGACCGATAACAGAACAGCAAGTTTCAACGAATGTGTCGATGCGGACATGGCGAACCATCCTCCAGCGGTGGAAGCGAAACGATTACGGGACGCGGAGAATACGTCGTGAGATCAGACGTGTAAACGTCGGTTCTGGCGCTGCTGGCAGCATGAACTGCTAGCATGAAGGCGATTCCTCGACCTGCCAATCGTCGAGGTGGATTTCTACGGAGACGCGGCCGCGCCAGTTGTTGATCACTGGGCGGAAAGCGATCGAGAACGGGCCCTCAATTTTGGCCAATTCTTCTTCCCAGTCGCCCCCACCGAAGGCGACGGCGCGCATTTTCACGCCATGTTGGTCGAACGTCATCGAGAGGTGTCGTCCGGTAGCGCCGATGCGCTTCGGAACTCCAGAGAGTCGCACCTCGCTAGCGCAAAGCACGGGGCGAGTGTTGCCGTGGCCAAACGGGGCTAGGCTCTCGATCTGCTCGACGGTTTGGCGAGTGAGCATCTGCAGCGACGCTTCACCATCGATCAGTAACTCGGCCGTACGGTCTGCCTGCGAAAGCTGCTGGGCAGCAAGCTGGCAAAAAGCAGCGCGGAAGGCATCCACATTCTTAGGTTGGACTTTCAGACCCGCGGCGGCGGCATGGCCTCCGTGGCTTTCAAGCAGATCGCTGCACCGGGTAAACGCTTCGTGAAGATTAAAACCTGGTACGCTGCGCGCGGAGCCAATGCCTGGCTTCACGCCGAGCGGATCACCTGCAATCACGACCACTGGGCGGTGGTACTTTTCCGATAACCGCCCCGCTACAATGCCGATCACGCCGGCATGCCAATCGTGATCGGCGAGTACGAAAGCCGGTGCGTTTTCATAATCGTCGGTCGCTCGAATTTGCTTGCTGGCGGCGCGGGTGATGCTGCGCTCCAGCGATTGCCGCTGGATGTTGAGTTCGTCCAAGTATTTGGCGATCGTTTCGGCTCGCTCGTCGCTTTCGGTGGTGAGTAGTTCGATGGCGATCTCCGCCTGACCCATCCGTCCGGCGGCATTCAGGCGCGGGCCGATCGTGAAGCCGATGTCCTCGCCCTCCAAGCGTTTCTTCTCGTCCAGTTTGGTCGAGCGCATCAGCGCTGCTAGTCCGACAGTCGGTTTCGCTTTCAGCGTGTCGAGGCCATAACGTACGAGGATGCGGTTCTCGTCCAGCAGCGGCACCACGTCACAAACTGTGCCGATGGCAGCCAACCCGACCGCTTGCAACAAAAAGGTGCGTAGCCGCTCGGTGACTTTCTTACCGCCGGCAGCGCACTGGCAGATGGCCCAGGCTAGCTTGAAAGCCACGGCAGCTCCGCACAGTCCGGCGAAGGGATAATCACTTTCGGGCAAGCCTGGATGCACGATCGCCGCTGCCGTTGGCAGAGAATCTGCCAATTGGTGGTGGTCGGTGATAATCAGCGTGAGCCCAAGTTCTTTCGCCAGAGCCGCCTCGGCAACGCTGGCGACTCCACAATCAACCGTCACGACCAGGTCAGTCCCTTGCTCAGCCAATCGGCGCACAGCGTCCGCATTGAGACTGTAGCCTTCGTCAATTCGATGCGGCACGTAAAAATCGACCCTCGCGCCCAGTAAACGGAGGCAGCGTAGCAAGATGGCTGTGGCGGTCATGCCATCGGCGTCATAGTCACCGTAGATGGTGATTTTTTTGTTCGCCCCGATGGCGGCGAAGATCAACTCGGCCGCTACAGAGGTGCCAGGCAGTTCGGCCGGGTCGCGGAGACCGTTAAGCTTAGGGTCGAGAAATTCCCGCGCCTCGTCAGGATTCTCAATCCCGCGCGACAGCAGCAGTTGGGCCACCACGGCCGGAATCCCAGCCAATCTTTGTAAGGTGGCAACGCTTTGGGGATCGCAGTTGGCAATGCGCCAGCGTTTGGACATGGAGAGGGAGGGGCTAGGAGCTAGGAGCTAGGAGCGAAAAAATGTAGACCCAAGATTGGGGGTTTCGCCGTCGGCATCCAATCCTTAAATCCTAAATCCTCGCGACTCGTCCTTTTTTTATTTCTTCTTCTCAGTGTGCATCGTGTGCTTGCGCAGCCGCGGAGAGTACTTCAATAGCTTGAGCTTTTCGCCGCCCGTCTTACGGCGAATCGTGTAGTTGTGGTCGCCCGTCTCGTCGCATACGAGAAAGACCGAATCGACCTTCTTTTTCCGCTTACCACCTGGTTTCTTAGCCATAGTTTTTCGCTCGAATCAAAATTAGACGTGAATCAATTCTCGCCCGCTGCCATTGCTGGGAGCGAGCCGCCATGCTTAAGTGTTCTTTACCGTTCTCGAGCCCTTTACCGTTCTCGAGCCCTTTACCGTTCTCGAGTCAGCGTGCGTGTCGCTCCTGAGAGCTAGCAAATCTGCTTGCCGAACCCGTCAGGAGCGCGCAAGTCCAGGATTTTACGGACTTTTGGCCCATTCATCTAGTGGTGAAATATCGAGCTGAGAGGCGGAATGACGGGTTATAATTAAACTTGAGCCTGTGGCAGGAGAATTGGGGACCCCTCTTAATGCCTCGTGGCTACCGATTTCCTCTGTTTCACCCACCTTCTTAAGTCGTCAAGACATTTGGACAGATGGTGCCCGCCTTGGGTTTGCCTGCCGAAGAGCCCCTTGTGAATCCCGTGCCAGCAGAAAATCCGCCGCTGTATTCTGAGCCCCAGGCGGCTCTCCCCGAGGGCCATCTGTGCGTTACGGGCGAGTCTTCTGCGGACGCCAAAACGTCAAAATCGCCACTGCCGCCCCAGCCCGCATCACCGCAAAAATCGTTTGGCCGACCGATTTCGCTGCTGGCGAGCGCTGCAGTGCATGGACTCGCGCTGCTGCTGCTGTCGCTTTTGTTCTTTCGATTGCCCAGTGAGCGGCCCCAGGCTTGGCTACAAGGGGCCTTTGACAACGTGGCCGAAACACTTGAGCTCGATGTCAACGAATTGGCAACTACGGGTGGCGATCTGTCGATGGCTCAGGAACACGCGATTCCTTTGCCCGTGGTGAAGAACCTGGCAATCACCAATGTGGTGGAGCCTGTGCAGCTAGAACTGCCCACGACGACTGCTTTGTCGAATCGATCGGCAAGTCTTACCGATTCGATGAGCCAACCCTTGGCTTCGCTCGGCGGTGGACTCGATGGTCGCAAAGCGCAAAACCGTCGTAGCCTAGCGCTCCGTGCAGGCGGCACAGCGGCCAGTGAAGCTGCGGTCGAGCGGGGCCTGGCCTGGCTGGCGGCCCATCAATTCGAAGATGGTGGCTGGCGGTTCAACCTCGAAGCTTGCCCCCAATGCGCGGGCGCTTGTCGCCACCCGGGATTTCGGTCGTCGACCACGGATTCGACCGGCCTGGCGCTGCTTTGTTTTCTAGGCGCTGGCTATACGCATCACGAGGGGCCTTACCAAGAAACGGTTACAGGCGGGCTGTACTACTTGCAGCAGCGAATGCTGATAACTTCGATGGGCGGCGATCTGCGTGATAAGACACTGCTTGCGGCGTCGAATCGCGGCATACAGTTCGACCGCACCAATGGCAACATGTACTCGCATGCAATCGCGACACTTGCCCTCTGCGAAGCCTATGCGATGACTCGCGACCAAACTCTTGCCGGAGCCACCCAAGAGGCGGCGAATTTCATCGTCAACGCGCAACACGAAAAAGGTGGCTGGCGGTACGAGCCGGGCGAGCCGGGCGACTTATCGGTCACGGGCTGGCAAATTACGGCTCTCAAGAGCGCCCTACATGGAAATCTGAAAGTGCCGCGAGAAGTTTGGTATCGTGCCTCGGAGTTTCTCGACGGTCTGCAGGAGGATCGCGGCGCCGCGTATGGCTATGTGGCGCCGACCAACAAAAAGCAAGCAATGTCGGTCGTCGGCCTCTTCTCGCGAATGATGCTCGGTTGGCCACATGATCACAAGCCTCTGCTTCGAGGAGTGGCAAGGATCGCCGAGCAATCGCCACATCAGAACCATATGTATTTCAACTACTACGCTAGTCAGCTGCTACGCCATCATGGCGGCTCAGGCTGGAAGCGGTGGAATCCCCGCATGCGTGACTACCTGGTCGAGTTACAAGCGAGCCAAGGTCACGAGACCGGAAGTTGGTACATCGCAGAAGATTGGAGTACACAAGGCGGCAGGCTTTACACGACCACGCTGTCGATTCTCACGCTCGAAGTTTATTATCGCTACATGCCGATGTATCAGGAAAGTTTTACGGGCGATGCACCTTAAAAGCGTTTTCAACTACTTGCCAATCGGCTTGATCGCTCGCTTGCGGTGCAATGTCACCGCCACTCGGGAGGACGCTGCTCGGCATAAGCCGCAAGACCCTCTTGAGCCGCCTCGGTCGTGCAAGACGTGGCACGCATCACGGCGCCGGCGGCGAGTTGCGTTTCTAGTTGCTCGCCAACAGTTTCGTTGAGTAGCCGCTTCGTCAATTGGAGCGCTTCGGGTGCGCCAGCAGCGCACTGCTGAGCCAATTCCATTGCGCGAGCCCACGTCTTATCAGGAGCGACCACATCGTGGAACAGGCCTACCCGGTGTGCATCGGCAGCGTTGATGGTTGTGGAAGTCAGTAATAGGCGTGCCGCATGACCGGCACCCAAGCGGTGGCAGAGCAGCGGTGCCGCGACGCCCGCAACCAACCCATGTCGTGGGTCAGGTAGGCCGAAACCGGCGTCATGGGATGCGACTACAATATCGCTTGCCAAGACCAGACCCGCACCTGCCGACAATGCTGGACCGTTGACCGACGCAATGATCGGCTTGGTGATTTCCAGGATCCGCAATACGAGATCACGCCAGGCGGCTGCGTCGTCGCCCCAACGTTGTTGTGCGAGCGGTTCGCCCTCGTTCGCCTTCATTTCCTGCCAATCGAGGCCCTCGCAAAAAACTTCTCCTGCCCCGGTCAAAATAATCGCTCGGACCTTTTTTTCCAGATACAGATCGTCGAGCGCTTCGCCAAGCTGCTGCAGCATCAATCGCGTCAGCCGGTTACCGTGGTCGCGGCGATTGATAATGATCGTTCCGGCGCAGTCGGTCACCTTCACGTCGATCAGATCGCTTTGCATAAACATGATCTGTCTATCTCCATTCTTTCGCGGGGCGAGTATCGACGGAAACAGTAATAGCCTCGCGTGGTACCTCGCAACAAAACTGAGCCAGTTGGCTACGCACAGTTGGTAGTGTACCAACCCAGGTTCCACGCGGCTGCTCCGCTCGTGCCACATAGTTTTTGACCACGTCGACGAACTCCTCACAGCGCTTGCGTTCAGGACTCCGGAAGCGGGCTCTAATTATCGAGGGGATTTCCGCATAGATAGGCTCCATGAAATGAATCTCCAAGGACGGGTCCTCCTCCCCGTAGCCGAGCTGCGATTTTAATCTTGAGCACATAAGCGACGTAGGTTTTGTTTTAGTCGAGTTATCAATTTCCCACACAGTTTCGGCGAAATGCTCGGCGACATATGTGACGCGCAGCAGCCATTGTCCTGTCGGCGGCTGACCCATGATTTGTTGGGAGGAGTGGTTGCCCTCGGAGACCCCTGCGAATTCGCAGTGAGACTCCTCGTAGTGAACGTCGGCATGTTTAACCGTGCCTTCGGGTGAGGTAGATTCTGTAATCTGACTTTCCATCTGATCGAGTCGAACCTGGCTACCCGGCTGTGGATACAATTCGAGGTGCATCTCCTCGTCGAATTCGACAATCGTTTGTTGGCATCTTGCTGCGCCGGCCAACTGAGCCAGAGTGTCGGTATGGTCCCACGCCAAAGGCGTAGCGCTCGTCGCCGCCGCAATGACTGGCGCCGCCCCGTCATAACATCCTGCGACGACTAGTCGTGAGCCTTCCTCAAGGGCGGTTTTGAAAGGGCCTGCGCCAAGTTCGACCTGCGCGGCCACGAGTGGTAGCGCCAACTTCTGCAAGGCTGTGCCGGTGGCGACGTCTCGCAGCTCGATGCCCTCGGCCATCAGTTCTTCTAAGTGGGCAAAAACATTGTCCCCCCGGATAGCTGTGATCGGCAGCTCGGCGCCATCATGCTCGCAGAGGAATTTTGCCAGGGCTTCGACACAGCCCAACGTATCTCTGCCGCCGGCGTTCGTGACAACGTGCAGGTTTGGGTCGAGATAAAGCGACTTATGCAGCGTGCGAAGCTGCTTGAGAAAACCCGGCGCGTAGCTCCGCCACAACCAATTCTCCCCTTTGTGCCCACAGCCGGTGCGCCGGTCAGCGGAGTCATTCGTGAGCCATTGGTAATCCAATTGCAGTACGTCCAGATCTGCCGTCTCAACTAATCGGTCGATGCTTGGATTGCAACAATCGAACGCCGAAACTACGCGGGCTAGTCGCATAAATCTGGTATTTCTTTGGATTGGGGTGTCGTTTTCCGCGCTGCCCCGGCGGTAACGGCGTTTTTACTCGTGTTCCCGCTGCGACTCTCGTCTGGCCACTGATGATGTTTTCTGGCAACGCCGCCCGGCCTAGTGTGTGGTTTCTGGTCAACATTGGGGTCAAACAGCGACGCCTTGCAGTCGCGATTCAAGGGCACGTAAGCCTATATGAGCATGAAAGTTAGTGCTTGCAAAGTCCCCTCCTCTCGCGGCCCCGGCACACCCCCTGCAATGGAGTCACCCCCGAGCGAAGCCGAGCACAACGCAGGGCTTAGTGCTTTGTCTCACTCCCGAATTCTAAGAGTTGTCAAAGTCATCGGAGGAACCACACATGTCACGCCGCATCAACAAGAGCACCCCCCAGAGTGACCAAATCATTCAGAATGGCAAAGTGGCCCCCCCTCCTACCAACGGCTTTACCATCGGAGCGGCTCAGCTCAATGGCCAGGCCAAGACCAGCGACAAGGAACAGGCCGACGTCGACATCGAGGCCGCAACTGAAGAGAAAGAGGCGAGCGACACTCCGGCGATCGATGATCCCGTGCGGATGTATCTGATGCAGATGGGCGAGATCCCGATGCTGTCGCGAGACATGGAAGTCACCTCCGCCAAGCGTATCGAAGTGACGCGTACTCGCTTCCGACGCACGATGCTCTGCAACGATTTCATGCTGCACGGCGCTGCTGAGCTATTGCAAAAAGTCGCCGAGGGCAATCTGCGGCTTGATCGCACCATCGAAATTTCGGTGACCAATACCGCAGAGAAAAAGCGGGTGCTCAGGCGGATCGGTCCCAACCTGAACACCATCCGCAGTCTCTTGGCTCAGAACCAAGCTGACTACCGCATCGCCGTCAGTCGCAATGCCACTGCAGAGCAAAAGCAGACCGCTTGGCGCCGGATGATCAATCGTCGCAACAAAGCCGTGCGATTGGTCGAGGAACTCAATCTACGGCTGCAACGTCTGATACCGCTGATGGATCAATTGCACGAGATCTCGGCACGGATGACCGCCGTCAAGCAGCAACTGGCTCACCCTGAAGAGCTGTTGCATTCGGGCTTGCAGCACGAGTTCACCGAAGAGTTGCGGTACCTAATGCGGATCACGTTGGAAACTCCGCAGACGTTGGGCCGATTGACTTCGCGTACGATCCAGCGAAAACAGCGCTATGACGTGGCGAAACGTGACCTTTCAGCCGCCAACTTGCGATTGGTTGTCTCGATCGCCAAACGCTATCGCAATCGGGGCCTGAGCTTCTTGGATCTAATCCAAGAAGGTAACACCGGTCTGATGCGAGCGGTCGACAAGTTTGAGCATGCCCGCGGTTACAAGTTTTCGACCTACGCCACCTGGTGGATTCGTCAGGCGATCACCCGGGCGATTGCCGATCAGAGCCGTACCATCCGGCTTCCGGTGCATATGATCGACACGATGAGCAAGATCCGCACGGTTACCGCTGATTTCGTGCAGGAGTTTGGCCGCGAGCCGAACCCCGAAGAAATTGCCGAACGAGCAGGCCTTTCGGTCGATGACGCAAAGTGCGTCCACAAGATGACCCGTCAGCCGCTGTCGCTCGATCAGCCAGTCGGCGATCACGAAGACAACTACTTCGGTGAGTTCCTCGAAGAGAAGCGTGACGAAGATCCGCTCTACGACACCAACATGGCGGCCCTTAAAGAGCGTCTCGAAGAGGTGATGACCGTCCTCTCCTACCGCGAGCGGGAAATCCTCCGCCTCCGCTATGGCCTGGCCGACGGCTACACCTACACGCTCGAAGAAGTCGGCAAAATATTCTCAGTTACCCGTGAACGTGTCCGTCAGATCGAGTCGAAAGCCGTGCGGAAGTTGCAATCGCCTTATCGCTCGCGTTCACTCACCAGCTTTCTCGATGGTGTCGAACCGGCCCCCCTCGACGCAAACTGAGAGTCGCAGTGAATCCCATTGCACGAATTTCCCCGCACGAATTTCCTCCGAAAGGGGCGTACCGGTGCTCCTGCCGCCGGTGCGTCCTTTTTTTTGCTAAGCAGTAACGTACTATTTATTCTTCTTTTCTTTTTTCAGCCTACGTTTCTCCTTGGGAGTGAGCAGTGCTTTTTTTTGCTGCTCTTTTTTCCCCTTATCTTTGCTTCCTTTGTCGCCCATAGCTGTTTCTCCAAGCTGAAAAAGAGTGTTGCTTGCTGCTCCGTTAGACCAGCTGGACGTTTTCAGCACATGGTCCTTTTTGTCCCTGTCCTTCATTGAACGACACTCTTTGTCCCTCTCTGAGTTCGTCATAGCCCACGCCTTCCAGGCTCGACGAGTGAAAAAATAGATCCTTTTCGCTACCGACGTCAATAAATCCAAAGCCTTTGTCCGTGAGTCGCTTAATCGTGCCTTCAGCCATTTGTTCATTCCCTAAAAATTGTGCTGCAGCGCCTTCTAGAACACCAAGTTCAGACTAGTCCGCTACAAACCTACCACCATCGTATCGGACTTCGGCGGCGGGCGATAGCACATTTCAAAAATCGACGCGGGAGTTCTGCAGGAAAAAACAGCATGCCTAGCGACTAATAAGCGCCTAATAACAGCGTATTACGTCTTCCTGCGAGCACGTCAGCAAGCGCCTCGAGGCAGGATAAATTCAGGCAAGCAGCCACGACAAGGGTGGCTGCCGGGACTAACCAGGCTGCTAGCAGCCCGACGTTGACCATGAGAATCGCAGGGGCCGATTTCTTGAATCATGACGCACGCAATGAAAAGCACTCGATCTCGAGTCGCATCAGTTCTTCGACAATCGTCGCAGCGGAGGTCGGCCGCCTCAGCGGGTCTTTGGCTAGCAGGCGATGCACGAGTGAGGCGACTGGTTTGGGCAGCTGGGGCACGGCGTGGCGGACGCAGCTCGGTTTCGATTCGCGGTGCATGCGGACCAGTTCGTCGGGAGCGTTCGCTTCGAAAGGCAGGCCGCCGGTAATCAATTCGTAAAGCGTGACGCCCAGGCTGTACAGATCGCTAGAGACTTCGGCAGCGATGCTTGAAGTTACCACTTCCGGGGCGATGTAGCTGAGCGTGCCAACGACCGGACGGGACGACCAGTGTTGTGATTCGCTCGACGTGTGGGCGAAGCCCAAGTCGATAAGCGTCGAATGGCCGTCGGGCGAGACGATGATGTTACTCGGTTTGACGTCAGCGTGAATCATGTGGGCAGATTCATGCAAAGCAGAGAGCGCCTCGGCTACTTGACGAACAATCCAAAGCGACACCGGCAGCGGCAGACGTTGGCCTTGTCCAAGTACCGTCGCCAACGCGCTGCCAGGAATGTAGGGCGTCACGAAATAGAATGGCGCTTGTTGTACATTGGCCGACAGCACGGGGAGCAGATGGGGATGCGAGACCTTGCGGCCAATCCAGGCGGCTCGGCGCTGCATTTCGATTGCTTGGGGATCCCGCCACCACTCGCGGCGTAAGACTTTGATGACGTAGGTCGCTGGCTGATCGTCTGCTGCGTCGGCAGGGCGGGCAAGGTAAACGCGGGCCAAGTCGCTTTCGCTGAGCAGCCTGACCAGCTGCCAAGGGCCGATGCGGCCGACGGCGTTGTGCCGCTGGGTGGAGTGGGCTGCGGACGGTTGAGTCGCGGCGAAATTGGCGCGCTCTGTGGGCGTGGGCTCTACAGTTGCCATGCGGATTCTGTGCCGTTGAGTTTGGGTCGAATAGCTGCGGGGCCCCATTACGGGATTCTGCGCGGACCAAGAGGGCCGAACTATGGAGTTGATCGGCCAATTAGGTAGGTAGTCTCGACAACGATCTGGGCGGATCTGTGAACCGCAATGATTCGTTTGATAACTTGGAGAAGACGCGGCGGGTTTGCTGTCAGCTACCGACGTATTTTGCATGCACCGTGCGGGCGACCGCCGGATCGTCGGTCCCCCCAACGATGGTGCGGCCATCGGCAAACACTGTGAGAAGATAATCGTCGACGACCAGTCGCAGCAGAAACGGATTGGCCGTCACTTGGCCGATGTCGCTGAGCCTATTGGCAAGTGCTATCAAGTCGACTGGCTCGGGCACCGCGGGCGCAATTTGTACCGAGTTGCGACCACAAAGGCGCGTGATAGCAGAGCCCCGATTGCCATCGAGCCAAGCGAATTCGCGTCGACCGCAGGTTGGGCAATCCTCGCTGCGACTAGCCCCTACGCCAATCATGCGGATTTGATTGTGCCAAAGATCAACGAGAGTCATCGCCGGATTGAGTTGCCCGCGATTGCCGCTCAAGAACTTGAGGGCTTCCATCGCCTGCAGCGACGCAATCACGTTGACGATCGGTCCCAACACTCCGGCGGTCTCGCAAGTCGGCTGGGCCGTGGTCGGCGGTGGTTCGGGCATGATACATGTGAGGCAAGGCGTTTTGCCGGGAACGATCGCCAGCGTTTGGCCCTCGGTGCCGACACAGCCGGCGAACACCCATGGGCGGTTCTTGGCTACCGCGTAGTCGTTGAGCAGATAGCGCGTCTCAAAATTGTCGGTGCCGTCGACGATCAGCTGCACGTCGTCTGCCAGTCGATCAATGTTCGTCGCATTTAGGTCGGTAACTACAGGTTCGATTTGTGGGCCAGAGTTGACGCGGTGTAAGCGGTTGGCCGCCGCTACCGCCTTGGGAAGCTGCGCAGTTGCATCGCTTTCGTCGAACAAAACTTGCCGATGCAGGTTGTCGGTCTCAACAAAGTCACGATCGACGATTCGCACGAAACCAACTCCTGCGCGGACCAATGTGTCGGCCACCACGCAGCCAAGTGCTCCACTGCCGCAAATAAGGACACGACTTTCCAACAGTTGGCGCTGTCCTTTTTCGCCAAGCGGAGCATAGCGGATTTGGCGTTGGTAGCGATCGAGGCGCCCAGTTTCGGAATGGTTGGGGTCAGCAGTCATGGCGTCACGAAATATCCTGCCAAATCAAATTCGGGCGCAAGTTCGGCTTGCAGACGATCGCAAGCAGCGCGGGCCGCCGTCAATTCAGCGTAATCCTCGCCATGGCGGATGGCAATTACTGGCCGAGCAAAATCGGCCAACCAGGCGGGCGGCTGTTCGCCCGGTTTCAGCTCAACAGCTAAGACTTGCTGCGGGTCTACGAGTTCGTCAGGCGTCGACGACGCAGAAAGACTTTGTGTCAGGCAACAATGGGTTGGCCGATGATCGTCGAGATCGCTCTCGGCAAGTTGCTCGGCGCTGACCAAGGCCAGCAGCACGGATGGCGACCAATCTAAGTGAGGCAAAACTGAATAAAGAGAATTGCCGGCAGCGCGCAGATCTAAGCACAACATGACGCCTGCCTGGTCGGCAGCTCCGCAAAACGGTTGGTCATAGCGATCGACCATCAAAGCTGTTGCGGCCTCTCGCGCCGCTGACAGCGTTGCCGTCGCGAGCTGCTTGGAGCTCGTCCCTCGCAGCACAATACGGCGAGACTCTAGTCGTAAATTTCTCGATTCGCATCCCCAGCGCGTGAGTCCGACCTTCAACGTTTGTTCAATTTCCTGCCCATCTTCCTTCAAGATTCCCAGGTGGAGGTCGTAAAGAAAAGGTAATTCAGGTGTCCAATAGCAAGGGTCGATGACTTGTGCTACGTGTATGTCAGAGTTCGACTTGATATCGGTAAGAGAAAACTCCGCCGGAAGAGTGCGGGCAAAGTTGCAGTAGGGGCCGACAATCTTTCCGGTGAGAGAGCGAATTGGTACACCTGCTGGCAATTCGAGAACGACATGCGCCGAAGATTCTGTTTGCTTGACGACAATAATTTTGAATAGATCGTGCATGAGAAATGAATTTATTCCGAGACGGCAGCCGATCGAGCCAATTCTGCCGCCAAATACTTTCCAGTAAGCGACTCAGGAATCGTGATAATTTCTTCGGGCGTTCCGCAAGCCACGACGCGTCCCCCAGCGTCGGCTGCTCCGGGGCCGAGATCGACAATGTAGTCCGCCGCTTGCATCATTAGCGAATTGTGCTCGACGACGACCAAAGAATGCCCCATCGCGATCAGTGAGTCAAAACAGTCGAGCAGTTGCAAGACATCGGAAAAGTGCAAACCAGTAGTCGGTTCGTCGAGTACGAACAACGTGCGACCTTTGCGCGGAGCCGCAATGTAAGTCGCCATTTTCAAGCGCTGCGCCTCGCCGCCAGACAGCGTATTTGCCGGCTGGCCCAGCCGCAGATAATCGAGTCCAACGTCCATTAGACATTTTAGCCGGGCCAGAATTCTGCGATGCCCACGAAAGAAAGTAAATCCTTCTCGGACGGAAAGGTCCAGGACTTCGGCGATGTTGCAACTGCGGTATTTGACCTCCAGGACTTCCCGGCGATAGCGCTGGCCCTGGCACTCGGCACACCGCATGTAAACGTCAGCCATCAGCTTCATGTCGATTTGCGTGTAGCCTTCGCCCTGGCAAGCTTCGCAGCGGCCACCGTCGACGTTGAAACTAAAATGGCTGGCCTTGAAGCCGCGCGATTGCGCTTCGCTCGATTCGGCAAACAAGGTGCGAATAGGGTCAAATGCTTTGATATAGGTGACCGGATTCGAGCGTGGAGTGCGGCCAATCGGACTTTGGTCGATCAGAACGACGTCTTCGACTTGGCCGGCGCCATAGAGAGCGTCAAGCGCGGAGGGTTTGTCAACGTCCATCCCGAGTCGCCCGGCGACGGCGGGAAACAGCGTTTTCTGGACGAGTGTGCTTTTTCCCGCGCCACTAACGCCTGTTACGACGCACAATAGACCGAGCGGAAACTCAACACTCACGTTCTGAAGATTGTTGCCGCGGGCCCCGTCCATACGAATCCAGCCCTGATTGGTCGCGCGGCGCTCGCCTCGAATGCCCAACGTGCGCCTTCCAGTCAACCAATCGCCGGTGCGGCTTTCGGTCGATTCCAACATGCCTGCGGGCGTGCCCTGAAACACGATTTTCCCGCCGAACTCACCTGCGCCTGGACCAAGTTCGACCACTTCGTCTGCGGCGCGAATCAAGAGCGGATCGTGCTCGATAACCGCGACGGTGTTGCCCCGGTCGCGCAGTCCACAAATCGTATGCACCAATTGTGGCATGTCGGCCGGGTGCAAGCCGGCACAAGGCTCGTCGAGCACGTATAGCATGCCGACTAGGTTGGAACCCAAAGCCGAAGTGAGTGAGACGCGTTGCGCTTCGCCGCCGCTCAATGTTCGCAGTGGTCGTTCCAAAGACAGGTGTCCGACCCCGACCTGATCGAGATACTCTAAACGCGAGACGACTTGCTCGAGCAGCAAACGTCCTACCTGGCGCTGCCAAGGGGTCAGCTCGACCTCGGCAAACCAATCGAGCGCCTCACGAGTTTTTAGCGTAGAAAAATCGGCAATACTCAAGCCACCGATATGTACAGCCAGTGCCTCAGGTTTGAGTCGCGTGCCGTGGCAGTCGCCGCACGGATAGTAGCTTCGCCAGCGGCTCAGAAAGACTCGCAAGTGCATCTTGTACTTGCGCCGTTCTAGCCATCGAAAGAAACCGTTGAGTCCGCCGAAATTGCGTTCGGGAACCCCTTCACGTACGAGCCGTTTGTGCTCTGGCTGAAGTTCCCGGTAAGGCACGTCGACAGGTAGCTGATAGTCTTTCGCTAGCGTCAACAATTCTTCTAACTCGTGCGCGTAGGCGGGTGTGTTCCATGGGGCGACAGCGCCGCCGCGGAGCGACTTGTCAGGATCGGGCACGACGCGATCCATGTCGACGTCAATTACATTGCCAAAACCTTCGCACGTGGGACAGGCACCAAGCGGATTGTTAAAGCTCAGTAGTTGGGGCTCGGGCGCCGGATAATCGAGCGCGCACGCATCGCAGTGGAGCGACTGACTGAAACGTTGTTGACGCCAGGGACGATGGTCAATTTCCAAATATTCGTTTGCGCTATCTGCCATCCCATTTGCAGATTCTGGCGGGCCCTCTTCTGTCCAGACTACGCAAGCGCCGCGTCCAGCTTCCAGGGCCGATTCCAGCGAATCGCGCAAGCGAGCGAGCGAATCGGGCGACACCGACAGTCGGTCGAGCACGACGTCAATCTCGTCAATCTCTTGAGGCCCTTTAGGCTCTTGCAGGTTGGGGTCCCGGTCGGGGTAGGCGTCGGGGTAGGCGTCGGCAAGTGCGGCCGCGGCCGCGGTCCCTAAGTCAATGGTCCGACCTTGCTTTATGCAACGGCGATAGCCGAGCGAGATCAAATCGGCCAGCCAGACATCATTCGTGCGTTCGATGCCTCGCCGCGACGGAAAGCCAACCATCAGTCGTGTCCCGGCGGATAGCTTCGCCAGTCTTTCCGCAGCTGACTCTGCCGAATCTTGATACACACGATTGCCACAGCCATAGCAGATCACCTCTCCGATTCGGGAGAACAGCAACTGGAGATGTTCGTTGATTTGCGTCGCACTCCCCACAGTCGCCCGGCTCGAGCGGCTAATCGTCTTGTGCATGACAGCGATTGAGGGGGGGATGCCCTCGATACTCTCAGCAGCCGGCTTGTCGAGTTGCTGCAAGAACTGCCGCGTGTAAGTCGAAAAGCTCTCGATGTAGCGCCGCTGCCCCTCGGCATACAGCGTGTCGAGTGCCAGGCTCGTCTTGCCACTGCCGCTAACTCCGCAGAAGGCGATCAGTCGCCGGTGCGGCAGATCGAGGTCGATCTCACGAAGGTTGTTCACAGCCACGCCGCGGAGGCGAATCGTCGAGAGAGTCACGTTGCTCGCTTCTCAGTGGTGTCAGTCGGCCGGTTGGTAAATCTGCCATTCTAACGTATAGCTACCCGGTTGTGCCAGCGAGAGATCTCACGCAGACCAGCAGAGTCGTTTTTCGGCCGCCCTGGCTGCCAGGGATGTCGAAATCGACTTGGTTCCATCCCGAATGCCGCGGCGTTTTTGGCCTGCTTGGCGGTTCACGAATGGCAGTCCAGCGCAGCTGCTGTGCCGCTGAAAATGGCCGCTGCTCATCCGTTCAACTTTGCTACAATCGTGTCATCTCTCGTGAAATTCCAGCCGATTAGGGGTGTGTTGTTGTCCACAAAAAAATGGAAGAATCCGTTCTACACATTGCTCATTCCAGCGGGAGCTGCGTTTTGCGTTACCGGCTTCGCTTACGGGCTGATGGCCTTTCAAGAAGTGAATGCGGGGCGCTCAGCGATCGAAAAGACTGCTGACCATCCGCTTTTCTTATGGCTGCAAGCTCACGGCACCTCCGCGATGCTGATCGAACTGGCTGTGCTGGCAGTATTGACGGTCGGCGCGATTGGTACCGATAGCTGGTGGATGCGGGAGGAGTGATGACGCACGCAGACCCGCATCGAGAAATCGAGCAGCTCCGCGACGAGATCCGCGGGCACGACCGGCGCTATCATGTCGATGCAGCGCCGACGATTTCAGATCAGCATTACGATCAACTGCTTGACCGACTCAAGCAGCTGGAAGCTCAGCATCCGGAGTTGGTAGCCGACGATAGTCCGACCCAACGTGTCGGTGGCGACCCGATCGCCGGTTTCGAGACGGTGCCGCATGCCCGTCCAATGTTGTCGATCGACAATACCTACGATGCCGAGAGCCTGAGCAAATGGGCACACCGTTGTCTAGAAGTCTTGGATCCCGACTTAGCAGCCATCGAGACAGAGTTGGCTGCGATCGACGAGCGTGAGGAAGAACTCAAAGGCAAACGAGACAAAGAGTCGCAACAGCAGCGCCAGCACGGCAAACAGCAACGCGAACGGCTTCGCGTACAGCACGACAAGCTACTGGCGGCAGCTGCCAAATCCGGCTATACGATCGCCGGCGGCTATCTGGCCGAACCCAAGATCGACGGCGTGGCGATCAATCTGCGTTACGAAAAGGGCGTGCTCGTGCTGGCGACGACACGCGGCGACGGCAGCCGTGGCGATGACGTGACGAAGAACATCCGCACGATACGCTCCATTCCACTCCGTTTGGCGGCAACGGATGCACAAGTCGCTTCTGAAGTACTGGCAGCTCCCGAAGTACTGGAGGTTCGAGGCGAGATTTTTATGCCGACTGCAGAGTTTCGGCGGATCAATCAAGCCTTTATTGACGCTGGCGAGGAGCCGTTTGCCAACCCACGCAACGCCACGGCGGGAACACTTAAACAGCTAGACTCGGCTGCTGTAGCCGAGCGTCGGCTGCAATTTCTGGCTCACGGGCAAGGCGAAGTTGCCGGTCCTATGCCCGCGACCCACAGTCAGTTTTCGCAGGCCTTGGCTGGTTGGGGTGTCCCAACCAACCCACTCGCGCAGAAATGCCGCTCGATTCACGAAGTTTGGGAGCTCATCGAAAAGTTCGAGACCGAGCGCAACCGCCTCTCCTACGGCGTCGATGGTGTGGTGATAAAAATTGACCGTTATGACCAGCGCGATCAACTTGGCGCAACGAGTCGCTTTCCCCGTTGGTGTATCGCCTACAAATATCCGGCCGAGCAAGCCGTCACCAAGTTGCTACAAGTTGATTGGCAAGTTGGCAAAACTGGCAAGCTAACGCCACGCGCGACGATGGAACCGGTGTTTGTCGCCGGAACAACGGTTCAACATGCCACACTGCACAATTACGGAGAGATCCTTCGCAAGGACATCCGTATCGGCGATAAGGTCATTATCGAAAAGGCGGGCGAGATCATACCACAGGTAGTGCGCGTCGACCTCGAAAAGCGACCGCCCGACTTACCACCGATCGAGCCGCCTGGAATATGCCCCGACTGCGCCGGAGAGGTTGAGCTTGAACAAGACGACAGCGGCAAAGAAACAGCCCGGTACTGCGTGAATCCGGAGTGCCCGGCCCAGTTGCGGGAACGGCTGATTCATTTCGCTGCCCGCGGCCAAATGGATATCGATGGCTTGGGTGAAAGAATCGTTGTGCAATTGGCCGACGCAGGACTTTTGAATTCGTTTGGCGACCTGTTCGAATTGCACGAAAAACGTGAGCAGCTGCTTAAGCTAGAACGGATGGGCGAGAAAAAAGTGGACAATCTGCTCGCCGGGATTGAGGCGGCCAAACAGCGTGGTTTGGATCGCGTGTTGTGCGGCTTAGGCGTTCGCCACATCGGCACCACGGTCGCGCGAATTCTTGCTGAGCACTATCGGTCGATCGAGGTGTTGTTGGCCGCGACTCAGGAAGAGATCCAGTCCTTCCAAGTCGAAGGCCAAGAATCGGGAATCGGCCCGGAAATCGCTGCTTCGTTACACCATTTCCTCCACAGCA
>Ga0310121_10001646_pt1 | contig 22432 bp, 14 predicted proteins | sample CB27_Tmax_986_MG_FD_203504 | JGI IMG/M metagenome (GOLD analysis project Ga0310121, IMG submission 203504) | Marine microbial communities from Western Arctic Ocean, Canada - CB27_Tmax_986 | ecosystem: Environmental > Aquatic > Marine > Oceanic | place: Canada: Western Arctic Ocean | collected...
TGCCGGTCGCGGGGCCGTATTCGGTGGCCTGTTGCGCGGCGATCGGAGCTGACAGCGCGATCGTGAGCGTCAGCACCATCAGCACAAAGGGGAGGGTGAGTCTGGTTCGCATGTTCATAGCTGTTCCCTATAGTGAGTGAGTGAAGCTACGGCCCGAGATTGTAGCGAGCCAAGGGAACGCAGGGCACATATTTAGATTAGCACCGGAAGAAATTGGGAGGGGAATGAAAATGCGACTGCGCAGCACGACCATAGGGTTGCTGGCTGCATCTGCCATCTTGAGTGGGTGCTTTGCGGCAATGGGCTTAAGAGATTTTTCTGAGGTTACCCTACAGAACAACGTGAGGATCATGACCTTGCAACGGGGCATGATACCGGAACAAGTGATCGAGCACATCGGGCCATCAAGTAACTCCCGCATTCCCAATCCATTCAGAAGTGAACTGTACGTGGCAGGTGACGACATCTTCAGGGCCTTCTTCTTCTATAGCGGAACGGGCCTTGTCCCCAGTATCCCCGACAGTGATTTGACGCCGGTTGTCTTCAAAAATGAGAGTCTAGACGGCTGGGGATGGTCGTACTGGGAGAGCACCGCGAAGCAGTACAACATCAGCATCCGCAATCGGTAAGAATCCCCACCAAATTTTTTCAGGAAACGGCATTTCAGTGGCGTCGATGTGTGCGGACTTCAGTCCTCCGAATGTCCCGTACTTGCTATCCCGAACAGCCCGACTCAGCTCGGTGAAAAAGTCCCAAACACGAGGGATCCTGCGGATCGCTTACCAGCTCTGGATCAGACTATGGAATAGCTCCCGACGAAGAACGGCTATTCTCTCCACTCACTCTACTCGCGTGTACTTGAATGTAAAGGTCACACCGGCTGCGTTAGTTGCGGTGGTTTCCAGTCTGTTCGGAGTAAGGAGAGTTATCTCCCGAGAGAAGGTGGCGTTTTCAGGTAGCATTAGGGGCGGGTTCTTCGCCACATGTCTCGTGTAGGTCAGCGTCGTGCCGTTCAGTTCATATGTGCCCGCGTGCGACGTAAATGGCCGCCAAACCGCGACCAACTCGGCATCCGTTGGTTCTTCACTGAAAACTGTTGCCCGAGGCTCTACGCCACCCACAAACGTCACGGAGTAGTATCCCTCTGTGTACATCAGAAGACTCGGCTGAATCTGCGACCCTGATTGGATCCCGGCGTTGGGACCACCCTGGGCCTCCCTTTCGACCAGCCTCCACACGCCCTGGATCGACTGGGCTGACCCCATAACCGGGGTCATAAGCAATACGGTCAGAACAGTCATTAGTCTCAACATGGGACTCCTCTTCCAAGTAATCGGCACACGCATCCTCCACTAGGCAGAACCTTGCGGCAACCCAGAGCCTACCCCTCACTCCGCAGGAACACAACGTAGACGGGAGCACCACACCGGACGCGCAAAACAGTGTTGTATAGTCCAGCGGTGGGTGCGGTGAAATAGGGGGGTGTACCCCACTGAGGGGTCGCTTTGCTGGCGTAGTTAACGAAGTGGGACGCATCTTTTGGGTATGCGCTACATCCGACTGACAGCTATGCTGCTACTCGCGGCCTGCGGTGACGGCGGGACTACGCCTACGAGTCCGCCTACGCCTCCGACTCCCGTCGCGACCTCGATCACACTGTCTGCTACGAGCCTGAGCTTTTCGTCTTTAGGGGCAACGCAGCAGCTCACCGCCACGGTCAAAGACCAGAACGGTGCGACGATGAGCGGTGCCAGCGTGACATGGGCTACGTCGTCTGCATCCGCGGCAACCGTGTCCTCAACTGGTCTGGTAACCGCAGTAGCAGACGGAACAACCACTATCACGGCAACTTCTGGGTCGGCCAGTGGCACGGCAGCCGTAACCGTTGCTCAAGCGGCTGCGAGCATCGTGCTGTCCGACACGGTGCTCAGCTTCGCATCCTTGGGTGATTCCATTCAACTCACTGCAGTGGTCAAAGATTTGAAAAGCGAAGAGATTACTGGTGCAAGCGTGACATGGGCTACGTCTTCTACATCAGTCGCGACGGTCTCATCTGGTCTGGTAACTTCGGTCGCGGATGGAACAGCCACGATCACGGTAACATCCGGGTCGGCATCAGCTAGTGCGTCTGTATCTGTCCAGCAGCTCGCAAACTCGATCACACTTTCATCCGACTCACTCGGACTTGGTCCAGCTGGGGATACTGCGACGGTCACTGCCACTGTGAAGGATGAAGTAGGTAGTATCGTGAGTGATCCCAGTGTTACGTGGGCGACATCTGATGCTTCCGTTGCAACTGTCTCTTCAATCGGATTGGTTCTAGCAGTAGCCAACGGCACTGCGACGATCACCGCGACTTCAGGATCAGTTAGTCAAACAGCTACGGTTACCGTTGACCCGACCTATACATCGATCAGTGCCGGTCTCTTCCACAGTTGTGGTGTAAGAAGATCCGGTGACGGCTACTGCTGGGGCTACAATGCAAATGGACGACTCGGTGACGGTACGACCATACAAAGAACGAAACCCGTGCTAGTCAGTGGCGGGTACGAATGGACATCCATTAGTGCTGGGGGCCACAGTTGTGGCTTGACCACAGCAGGTGACGCGTATTGCTGGGGGGACAATGAGTCTGGACAGCTCGGTGATGGCACAACCACGGGGCGCACGAAACCCGTCCGGGTCAGCGGCGGGCACACCTGGGCATCCGTTAGCTCAGGTACGGAGTATACTTGCGGGTTGACGACGGCAGGTGACGCGTACTGCTGGGGGAAGAATTCTGATGGTGTGCTAGGTATTGGTTCACGAGAAAATCGCTCGATCCCCACTTTAGTCGCCGATGGACATACCTGGGTATCGATTAATAGCGGGACCAGGCATACTTGTGGAGCGACCACTCAGGGTGACGGCTACTGCTGGGGTTGGAACGCGTACGGGCAACTCGGTGATGGTTATCTGGATGCGTCTACGTATGTCGATACTATCCCAAACCTTAAGGTCAAAGACCTAGGCAACATTGCCAGTATCAGTCCGGGCGGAATACATAGCTGTGCCCTAACAACAGGTAGCGAAGGCTACTGCTGGGGCAATAATATGTCCGGTCAAGTTGGTAACGGCAGTTTCGCCGCGGGAAGATATCGTGGTTACTGTCCTTATTATACTTGGTGTACGGACTACGGCCCCGTCACCCGGGAGCTGATCAAGGGTTTACATACCTGGGCATCAATGATCTCAGGTGATACCCATACCTGTGCGGTAAAGGCAACCGGTGAGCTGTACTGCTGGGGTCTGAATTCCAACGGACGGCTTGGTATCGGCAATACGACTCTTCGGAGATCTATTCCCACGCTAGTCGCAGCTGGACATACCTGGGCATCAGTCAGCGCTGGTGGCTCCCACACCTGTGGGGTCACAACTGCCGGTGGAGCCTACTGCTGGGGGAGTAGTCAGGCTGGCCAGCTGGGCAATAGCTCACTCAATAACAGTGGCGTCCCAGCAAAGGTCATCTGGAACTAGCAGCCCCTGCACTTCGGCGGGAACTGGTAGCCTGACACCGATGCGTGTGGGCTAGGGGTAGCCCTCGCTGGCATGGTTCGAGAGCGATTGCATCCCTATTGCATCCCTATTGCATCCCGCAAAGCGGTTAAGAACGGTTATGGAACGCCTTCCGACCGGGTAAGAACGGGCAAAAAAGCCATATTCTGCCCGAAAATCACCGAAATCGGGTACTTTTGAGCCTTCTTTGCAAGCAGGAGGTCGGCGGTTCGATTCCGCCTGGCTCCACTCTAGTAAACTGAAACCCTGTAAGCACTTACACGCTTGCGGGGTTTCTGAATATTCTGTCTAGTTGGGTGACAGTACCCGTATCAGTACCCTAATTGACGGAAAAACAAGCTGGTTCGAGAGTAACTATTTGTACCCCCCCTCTGTCGCCAGCAAGGGGGCGGTACTGATGCGACTCGGCACGTATCGCCGCCACTGAAACGCCGTTTCCTGAATTTTTTTTGGTGGCGCTGCTCAGTCCCGTGTGGTGCTCCCGTCTACGTTGCGGTCCTGCGGGGTGCTGGGTAGGCTCTGGGTGAGTGCAAGGTTCTACCTACTGGTTACTGGGGGAAGAAGATCGATGGTGAGTGGATGATTGCAGCGTTGAGCTTTACGAGTGACGCTGCGGAGCCCAGCCCGATCTCCAGTCTCTGAGGGGTTACTGTTTCTGTGTCTGATCCATGGTGGCTCCATTGCCTTGCGTGTCCCGAATGCGGCTCTCCACTAGGTGTAGGGGACTCCGTCTCTAGTATTTCTTGTCCCAAATGTTCTGCAGAGTTTTTTCGACAGTTTGGCAAGCTCGCTTTTTGTGATGTTCCAAAACCAGTAGACCCTAATCGATGGCCATATTCAGCTGGCGCACTCAGGAACGAAGCCGTACCGATGGCGCTTTGGTCCGAATGGCGACGTCTCAACTACGCTTGGTTTGAGGGGGAATTCGCTCACCTTGAGGATGGTGCTCGACTACTCGATCTTGGATCAGGGCCTGGCTGGTTCAAACAGCTATTCGAGCGCTTCAATGGCGTCACTATGGACGTTCTCCCCTTCGACTACGTGGACTTTCTTGCGGACGTCTCAGGACGTCTGCCACTAACTGCTAACTGCGTTGATGGGGTTATGCTTTCGAACATGCTGGAGCATGTCTATAGACCGGTTGAATTATTGCATGAAATCGCACGCATTCTTCGACCTGGTTGCAGCGTCTATGGTACAGTTCCTTTTCTGGTTAAGGTGCATCAAGCACCTCACGATTTCTTTAGATACACACCTTTTGCTCTACAGCGTATGCTTGACGAGGCAGGGTTCACCAGCCATGAAGTCACGCCTCTCGGTAACATACCAGAACTCATGGCAACTGATTTGACGGTATGGGCGAGGGGCATCTTTACTGAGGGTCGAAGGCTTATGCGACCCCTAGCGCCATGGATAGCTCGGGCATTACGGATAATCATCCGAACTACCGAAGCGTTGAGTTTGGGCCGCCATCGTCAGGTAAGAGCTCAAGGTTTTGATCAAGGATATGCCTTCCGGGCCACCAAGGGAGTGGAGAGATAGGGTAAGCGTCATTTTAACTCAATCAAGTTCCTATGAGTGTGTTCATTCGTTAGAGTATTAATACAAAACACTTACCTCACTAGCTCTATCAGTTTTTCCAGAAAAGTCCCTTAGAAGACAGCGCTACAAACGAAGAGGAAGAGGTCAACCCATGAGGCGACTCATAAAATCTGTAGTATTACCTGTACTTCACCTGTTTCGTTCTTTTCTCGAAGTGATCAAAAGGCACGCGCTCCCCGGTCCCCATGATACTGAGGGGATTTACGGTCCCCAAGGTGCTGATTTTGGTACGTTTTCAGCTGTCAACCCTGATACTGATTTTGGTGCGTACAGATATTACGTAGAGGATGAGTTGAGGGCTTCTTATGATTATTTTAAACAATATTTTCACGAAGCCATTTTCTTGCATGATCGTTCCAAACTAAGAGCGTATGCAGTCAACACATCGATGTTAAATCATCGGTCAGATTATTACTACTTGGAGTTTGGTGTATGGCTCGGACGTTCGGTAAACCTAGCAGCTGAAATACTAAGAACCTTAGAAGACGGCACAAAAATCTATGGTTTTGATTCATTTGAAGGGCTTAGGGAAGACTGGAAAGGACACCTTGCACCAAGAGGTTCGTTCAGTTTGGATAAGAAAGTACCTTCATTAAGCGATAATTGTGTACCAGTTGTAGGGTGGATTGAAGATACACTGCCCCAATTTATTTCTGAACGTAAAGATCTCGAAATCAATTTTGTGCATATTGACACTGATACTTATCTATCGGCAAAAACAATACTGCGCTGTGTGAAGCCTCACTTGGTTAATAATGCAGTTATTCTATTCGATGAACTCTATAATTTTTCTGGTTGGAGCACAGGAGAATTCAAGGCACTGAAAGAAGAATTTAATGAAGAGGAGTTCAATTTCTTAGCATTTGCAAGACAAGGTCGGCAAGTAGTTATTCAATACAAAAAATTATAAAGTCATACGACGACCTGCGGCCTGAACCGCGACGATGCCTGGATGCGCCTCCGTCACAACAAACCCCCACCCCCACAGCAGGTGGTCCTCCCGGCCTAGAAGACGTGAACTAGCTGCATAGTACCCCCCCCTCACCGCACTCACCGCTGGACTATACACCACTGTTTTGCGCGTCCGGTGTGTGGTGCTCCCGTCTAAGTTGCGGTCCTGCGGAGGGCAAGGGCAGAATGAGTATGAGGCCCTCAGACCGGGAGAGTCTCTGGTCCGACCGAACTCACTCCGCCCTGTGTCCGGAATGCGTCCTGGAAGGCGGTGAAAGATGGCGAAATCGGGTGAGAAACCGGCGGAAACTTAGCGTAGATATGCGAAGATCGCCGGATAGGGGGTATTTCGGAGATGCTTTGTAATCAGCAGGTTAGGGGTTCGAGTCCCTTCGCCAGCTTCATTGGAAAGTGAAGCCTCACAAGCACTGTCGTCCATATGGTTGGAGATAACCAATACGTCCTTGGCCTGTCCGCTTTCTACCACGATAGCGCGGCGTGTTTGTTAAGGGATGGTGAAATTGTGGCGGCTGCACAGGAGGAGCGCTTCACACGCAAAAAGGGCGACTCGAGCTTTCCACAGAATGCGATCGAGTTTTGCCTCAGGCAGGAAGGAATTGCTCCTAGAGACCTCACTCTCGTCGGTTATTACGATAAGCCACTCCTTAAATTCGAACGAATTCTTGAAACGTATATCGGGGTGGCACCACGCGGGTTTTCCTCGTTCGTCAAGGCCGCACCACTGTGGGTCAAGGAAAAGCTCCACATGGAGAAGCGGATCAGGCAAGGACTCGGATACTCGGGCGAGGTTCTGTATGCTCAGCATCACGAATCTCACGCGGCTAGTGCCTTCTTTCCGTCTCCCTTTGAGGAGGCCGCAATCCTTACTGTGGATGGTGTAGGAGAATGGGCAACCACTTCAATGGGTATAGGCCGAGGGAATGAGATTGAACTGACCAAAGAGATCCGTTGGCCAGATTCGATTGGGTTGCTTTACTCCGCCTTCACTTTCTTCACTGGCTTTAAGGTTAACTCTGGAGAGTATAAGCTCATGGGTCTCGCACCCTATGGGCGGCCGATATACACGGAGTTGATCTACGACGAACTGATAGACTTGGAGCCAGATGGCTCCTTCAGGCTCAACCAAAAGTACTTCAACTATCTGTCTGGCTTAACCATGACAAGCAATGCCTTTGCGGAACTGTTCAACGGTCCGCCAAGGGTCCCCGAGTCCAGATTGACACAGCGCGAGATGGACCTGGCCTGCTCAGTGCAGAAGGTAGTTGAGGAGGTCATGCTAACTCTGGCTTCCACGCTGAGCCGGGAGTCGGGCATGGACAATCTCTGCTTGGCCGGTGGCGTTGCGTTGAATTGCGTGGCAAATGGCAGGATCCTTCGCGAGGGCCCCTTTCGATCTATCTGGATTCAGCCAGCTGCCGGCGATGCCGGAGGAGCCCTCGGTGTTGCACAGTTGATCTGGCATCGTCATCTCCGCAAGGGCCGGATTGTCACACCTGGCAAAGATGCTATGCACGGTGCCTACTTAGGCCCCGAATACACAGATGATGACATCCGAGGATATCTTGAATCACAGGGCGCCGTCTATAAAGGCCTTGAACGCAGCGATCTCTCAAGAACGGTTGCCGCTATTCTAGCAGACGGAAATACCGTGGGCTGGTTCAACGGACGAATGGAGTTCGGGCCTAGAGCGCTTGGGTCCAGGAGTATTCTCGGAGATGCTCGTAGCCCGTCTATGCAGAAGCAAATGAACCTCAAGATCAAGTTTCGCGAGAGCTTCAGGCCGTTCGCGCCCAGTGTTCTAAGAGAGAGAGCGTCTGATTTTTTTGAGATGGATTGTGAGTCCCCCTATATGCTCCTTGTCGCCCCAGTGAAAGAGGAGCGCCGCGTCGAGGCCACTGGCGAAGAGCGGGAGTTATGGGGTATCGAACTTCTCAATGTACCTCGGTCCGAGATCCCAGCCGTAACGCATGTGGATTACTCCGCCAGAATTCAGACGGTGAGTCGCGAGACGAATCCCGACTACCATGCTCTGATCAAGGCGTTTGAGGACAAGACCGGATTCGGAATTGTCGTCAACACCTCGTTCAACGTGAGGGGAGAGCCTATCGTTTGCAGTCCGCGGGATGCGTACCGGTGCTTCATGCGTACTCAAATGGACTATTTGGTGCTGGGAACAAACCTCTTGGCGAAAGCAGATCAACCGGAATGGAAGGGAGATGTTGAATGGAAGGACAGATAGCAAGCCGGGAGGGTCGCAGATTCGGCTTCACCATTGGATCAGCATTTATCGTTCTTGGGGGCATCGCCTGGTGGCGTGATCAGGAAATCTTGTCACAGTTCCTCGCGGGGACCGGTAGCCTACTATTCCTTGGCGCGCTGATCACACCTAGTTGGCTCAAGCCAATCGAGCGCGGATGGATGTTTATCGCACTCCAGATTTCCAAATTGACAACACCCTTCATAATGGGGATCGCCTACTTCATGGTACTGACTCCGATAGCACTTGTGGTTAGGCGAATCAGGGGTAATCCTCTAGAACATTCCCCTGGAAAGCACGGATATTGGTTCTCAAGTTCAGTTTCGAGTGATCGAAGAACTGATATGCAGCGCCAGTTCTAGACGTAGTGAAAGGAAACTAGAATGAACTTGCTGAAAGAGTTCTGGCTGTTTCTGCGAGTCCGTAAAAAGTGGTGGCTCCTTCCGATCATTATCACACTCGTCGTACTAGGGTCACTCCTGGTATTCGCGCAGAACTCGGTTCTGGCACCGTTCATTTATACGATTTTCTAACGTTAGAACGGGTGGTGGTGTCGATATTCGCTGCGGTCATACCAAAGGCTTGATCCTGACCCACTTCTTCCGCTCATCTCTTAAACCACAAACTGGGGTCAGTACTTGTGGGAGCCAACACAAATTGCTGACACCCAACCATCCCTTCTGAGAAAATTTAATGGCCTGTCCTTATTTGATTCTCCCTCTCTTACCGGACTGCTAGCCTGCGCTGCTGGGCGCTCTGCAGTCTTGCGATGTCTTTCGCCATCCGCCCTGCCAACAGCCCGTTGCCGTGCGCAGTGTAGTGGATGATATCCGCATAGACATCGCCGTGCTCCTCCTCGAAGAGCCTGAGTAGATTGATGAAGGCCACATTTTCAACGTCTGAGTACTGCTCAGCGAGGCTCTGATACACCTCAGCATAACGCTCAAAGGCCGGTAGCATTAGCCCACGGTAGGTGTCCCAGGTGAAAGCCGCTCCACTCATGGTTGAGCGAGTAGTATGCCACGCTTCGAGTCTCTCACGCTCACCCGCCGTCAGCGGCTTCCATTGATGCGCGTGCGGCTGCAGATAGGCAATCAGAGCCACCTCAGGGTTCATGGTCGCATAGGCCCCAAGCGTGTTGAGATTGGACCCAAGGGCTTTGGCGAAGAATTTATCCGACTGGCTCAACTGTCCCGATATGACGTACCACGGGTACTCGGCATACAGGTTCCGCAGCGCCGCCGGTTGCCAGCGGCTGATGAGAAGGCGGTTGGCAAGCGTTACGGAGAAGGTGAGGACCTTCGGGGGAGTCGCCGTTCCGGGGCGCAAGCGGCCATTGAGTGCTTCAAAATAGAGATAGCTGTGGTCGGACCAATTCATAATTCCATGTGGCAGGCCAAGACGATTATGCTCCAAGACAGCGTTCCATGCGTCGTTGAATCCATCCAGGCTAATCACCATATCAGGTTGCAGATGCACGAGTTGCATTAGGAATGTCATCACCTCAGACCCAGTGTAGCCGCCACGCAGTCCAAAGTTCAGCACCTGGTACTGAAGCCCTGAATCACCCGTTGTTGCGTTCAACTGCCGCTCTAGCTGGGAGGAAATTGTTTCCCGGTTATCTGAAGCGCCATCGCCGGCCACGCTACTCCCGCCTAGGAGTAAAATGCGGTAGGCCCCTATCGGTTTCTCTGGGAAGATTGCTAGGGCCGGATCGTCATTGCCGTTGCCGATGAAGCCATGCTCATTGACCAAGAGTCCACGATACGCCGATCCTGGTATGTGGCGCATCTGTAGTAACGGATCGAAACTGCCGTAGTAGTTCGGCGGCAGCCAGGCCGATCGCAGATCGGCGTATCGGTTGCGTGCCGCGTTGTAAAAAGATTGCCCCTCACGTAGGTCGATCGCCAGGAGGGTGAGTACGGCGATGCCTTCGAAGAGCGCAAACGAGAGCAGTGTCATTGCGACAATCCGTCCAGCGGACCCAGTAGGAATACATGCCACTAACCAGGATAAGATCCTGGTCCGCGCACGAGTAGTCGACAAGCGGCTGACAGCTCCATACTAGAGAGTCATCTCGGATGACCGCTCACCATAGAAGGCTACCCCAAGCGACGCAAGTAACCTTATGGCGAGTTGGACGGACCGTATGCGAGGTAAAATTCGGGAGTAATACTGATTCTGCATCCCCCCCCTCTGTCGCCAGCAGGGGGTGTTACTCGTGCGACTTCGCACACATCGCCGCCACTGAAACGCCGTTTCCTGAAAAAATTGGTGGCGCTGCTCCTAGCCCACTCGCATCGGTGTCAGGCTACCAGTTTCCGCCGACCTTGGTCGGGACGAGCCTCCTGGTCGTCGTACCGTCACCGAGCTGGCCATACTCATTCCACCCCCAACAGTACACTTTGCTCGCTAGCGTCAAGCCGCAGGTGTGAGCGTCGCCAGAGGCCCTGGTTGCGTCCGGCTCGAGCACGTGCGATAACGAACGCATGGAGAATGGACCCACACCACACATAGCGCTCATCGTCCCTGCGTCCAACACCGTCATGGAGGCCGATTTCGCCCGCGCGGGTTACCCGGACCCCGAAGTCACCGTATGGCGCACTCAGCTAGACAGCGTCACGCGCGAGGCCGAAGAGCGAATGCTCGTCGAGGAGCTGCCTGCCCGGCTCGACGAGATCGCACCGACCAAGCCAGACCTCGTCGTCTTCGGTTGCACCTCCGCGGGCGCGCTCGGCGGCCTCGGCCACGACGCTGCAATCGCCTGGCAGATCCGCGAAGCAACCGGCGCGGATGTCGTGACTGTCATCGGCGCGATGGGCGAGCACTTCGGCGCGCTCGCCCGAACACAGGTCGCAGTTTTCACGCCATATGCGGGAGAGCTGACCCGTGCGATCGCCGCGTGCGTGAAGGAGTTGGGCTATTATGTCCCGATGGCCAAGGGGATGGGCCTCGTCGACAACGAGGAGATCGGGAAGGTCACGCCGGACGAGATCGTGTCCTTCGTGAGCAAGAGCATGCAGGGGCTCAAGCCCGATGCTGTCTTTCTCTCATGTACGAACTGGCGTGCGGTCGAGGCGATCGAGCCGCTAAGTGAGGCACTGGGCCTCCCGGTCACGACGAGCAACCAGGTCACGCTCGATTCAGTGAGGAGTCGGATGGTTGGGACGAAGCCGTGACTGTCTACCTCGTCCTCCTGACCGCGTTTGCGATTGCCCTCGTGCCGTCGGCTATCATGCTCGTGCTCGAGCGGATGGAACCGGGCGGTCGCGACTAGATGGCATCCGGCGACTTAGACCTTACGCTTCTCGCCGCGTTCGCCTGCTACTCGCTCTTCATCCTTGGCGTTGGCGTCTGGGGCTTCCGTAAGAAGTCCTTCGAGGCATACGCCGTTGCGGAGCGCAATGTCGGGCTCGGACTCGCCACCAGCGCGTTCGCTGCGACGTTCCTCTCGGCGGTCACGATCATCGGCGTTTCGGGCTATGCGTCGATCAATGGCTGGGCGGCCGCTTCGTTCACGTGCTACGGATACGCACTCGGGTGGATACTGCTGCTGGTCGCGGCGAAGCGACTCCATCGGGCGCGGCTCAACACGGTCCCCGAGTTCCTGGGGGTCCGCTACGAGTCGCCCGGCCTCAGGGCGATCGCTGCGCTCACGGTGATTGCCCTCTACTCGATCACACTCGTAGTGCAGCTCCTCGCCGTCGGCATCACGATGAACACCCTGATCGGGCTCGACACCACGTTCTCGATCCTGCTGGTCGGCGTGATCTTCGTCAGCTACACGATGCTCGGCGGTCTCGTCTCCGTGCTACGGACGGACCTCATCCAAGCGGTGCTATTGGGCGGCGGTGTCCTGCTGGCCGCGGGAGTGGTAATCCTCCAAACCGACGGCGCAGTCATCACCAGCCCCCCCGAGTCTCTCGGGTCCTTCTTCGGTGGTAGCGTCCAGAGCGCCAGCGACTTCGTCGGCTGGATGCTTGTGTGGGGGCTGGGAATCCCGACGCAGTCGTACTACCTACACCGCTTCTACGCGAGCAAGGACGTACGGGTGGCGCGCGGCCAGATCGCCGTCGCCGCCCCGATCGTCATGCTCATTCTTCTTTCGGTGATCGTCATCGGCACCGGTGCTGGCATGCTGATCCCGCAGGGCGAGGTGGGTGACGGAGCGTTCCCGTACCTCATCAAGAACGTGATCGGGGGCTGGGTCTCCCTCCCGATCCTGCTCGCGATCACCGCCGCGATTCACTCCACGACCGACGGGCTCCTGCACATCGTCGGGCTCTACTTCTCGGTGGACGTCTATGATGCTCTTCGCGGTCCGGTCAAGGGACCGAAGTTGCTGAGGGTAAGTCGGACAGCAACGTTCGTATTCGGCGCGACGGTTACGGTCATAGCGGCGTACGTGTCTGCGAACCCGATCCCGCTCATCAGCCTCGTCGGCGCGATCGCGTGGGGCGGTATGGCGTCGACGCTTTTCGCGCCGCTCTTCCTCGGAATGTTCTGGCCGGGGGCCACACGGGCTGGTGCGCTGGCGAGCTCGGTCGGCGGGATGGTGTTCGCTCTCTGTGCGTTCACCCTCCGCCGTATGGAGCTCATATCGTTTCACGAGATCTATCCCGGAGTGATCGCGTCGCTTCTCCTGATGGTCGGCGTGTCGGCCGTGACGCGACGCGCGTCCGACGCGACGCTGGGCCACTTCTTCCCGGCGTAGGTTCCGCTCCGGACGCGGCTCCGACGGCTGAGGAGGCCGACCAGCCGTTCCTGTCGATCTGAGAAGTCCTGAGGCCGGTTATGGAACGCCGGTCAGCATCGCGAGGAGCATCTGCAAGAGGGTGCTCAATATCCCTTCAACTCGTGGGGCGTGGGGTCCAAATGCGCCATCTCGACCGAGGGTGACGCGGCGGAGGCTACCCAACCGATAGCAAACTCACCGCATAACGATTGGCTGGGTCTTGGAACAGGAGGAGGGAACCCTCCGTGGTCAATCTCCCGAAAGCACGTAGACGCTGGCTGCATTTCCGCCTCGGGACCGACCAGTATCTGCCTAGCGGAAATCCTCTCTCCATGTAACACGCTTCATCAACGAATCACTGGAAGCACAATCGCCGAGGCGTGCGTGCGATCGTGATAGACAGTCTGCGCCGCCGCCCGAATGTCCATCTCGGTCTCCTCCGCCATGGGTCGTCCGGAGTTCAGATTCCGGTTGAACCGAGGAAAATTGCTGCTCGTGACGTGAAGGCGGATCCGGTGGCCCTCTTTGAAGACGTTGCTCGTCTCCCACATGGGAATATCCACCTCGTACACGTTGCCCGGTGTCAACAGTGTCGGCTTCTCCACGGAGTCGCGGAACCGGGTGCGCACGGCGCCCTCGGTAATCAGGATGGCCCGGCCATCGGGATGCACGTCGGACAGCGTTACGAAGAAGTCGGTATCCGTCACATCGGTTGAGAAGACAAGCTGCACGCGCGGCGCGCCCGTAACCTCCGTGTCTTCCACCAGAGGATCACTGGTATAGACCAGGACGTCCTGACGCTGTTGGGTCGATCGCTGGTCGAGAGGTCCGTCCGGAGTGAGCCCGGCTCCACAGCAGCCGTGGCCGCCATAGGTGGGCACGGGACTCCTCGGATCGTACGAGTACTGGTCGGGCGGCTCGTCGGCCGGGAACTCGCTGGATAGCTTCCCGTCGCCGAAGCGCGTGTTGGCGAAGCCATCGCTGTGGAGGAACAGCGTGGTGGGTACGGCCCGCGACAGTGGCCACTCGTATTCGTCCCTCCAGACGTTGTCTCCCATCACGAAGATCCGAATCGGCGCCTGCTCATGGAGGCCGTTTTGGGTCCCTTTCAGATGGTAGTCGAACCACTCCATCTCGAGTGCGCCGAAATCGATGTCGACTCCCCCGCCGAAATCAATGTCTCCGTATAGGCGGCTCGGACGCACACCGTGTCCCCACGGGCCGATCAGCAGCTTCTGCCATCGGCGGGACTCCCGCGAACGGGAAAGCTCTCGCATGCGCGTGAAATTCAGCACCGTCTCGGAGATCAGGTCGTCGTACCATCCGGTAACGTGGAAGGCCGGAACGTCCATTTCCCCGTACTGATCGCGGACGCTCATCTGTCTCCAGAAATCGTCATAGGCATCATGACGGATGGTGTTTGCGACGAACTCGGAGTAGACGCCTACCTCAGCTAGGGCAGACTCGAGGGGCAGGTGTGTCATCACCTCCATCCAGTTCAGATCGGGGATGGGGTGACCGGTGGCGACCGCTTCCTGCCGCGTGCCCCAGCTCAGGCCCAGCGCGAGATGATAGAGGCCGTTCGTTGACCAGACGCTCCCATAGTTGTCCGACTGCGCCGCGACCGGGACCAGTGCCTTCACGTAGGGGCTTCGATAGGGCGCAGGAAGGAGCTGTGTAAAGCCCGGGTACGATGTCCCATACATCCCGATGTTTCCGTCGCACCAGTCCTGGGCCCCGATCCACTGCTGCGTGTCGTAGCCGTCGAGGGCTTCGTCAACGTACGGACGCCATTCCCCTCCGGACCCATAGATGCCGCGAGAATCCATCACCACCACGGCGTAGCCCTGCTCGGCATAGAGTCGCGCGGCACGTGCGCCACGATTCTTGTTGTAAGGCGTCCGGGTGAGCAGGACCGGAAAGGGACCTGGCTGGTCGGGAAGATAGATGTCAGCCGCAAGGAGAACGCCGTCACGCATGGGCACGGCAACATTCGACCGGACCTGGATCTCCGGTATGCTGGTGAGTGCCTGCGCATACACCGGGCCTGGCGCGACGCCCCCGGCACACAGGCTGGCAGATGCAGCCAGCAACCCTATGGTCGTGCCGCGTAGTAGCATTTTCATTCCCCTCCCGATTTCTTCCGGTGCTACTCTGAATATGTGCCCCGCCTCTCTATCCACACCAGCAAAGTGACCCCCCGCCACCCACACCCCCCTTTTTTCACCGCACCCACCGCCACCACTGAAACGCCGTTTTCTGAAAAGTTTTTGCGGCGTCAGCGCATGGATTAACTAATCATGGAAAGACGCTTCCGCAAAAAATTACGGAAGCGTCCGAATCACGCGCTAACGCTGCTAAAACTTTTCAGACGAATCATCAGTATGTGCAGGACGCGAAGAAAATATGAAAGCATAAGCCGGAACTCGTGGAACCTGTGATCAACGGAACACTTTCATTGAAAGAAGCAAAAGATAAAGTTGAGAGTGCTGAGTTGGACGAGGTGCTCAAAAAGATAAACGACGATGCACCCACTGCTGGACTATATAACACTGTTTTGCTCGGTACGGTGTAGTGCTCCCGGCTGAGTTGCGGATCTGCGGGGTGAGGGAGCAGAATTAGGGTATGACACGCCACCACCTCCGCGCCGTTCTAATGCTGTTCTTAGTGCTAAACCTGACTGCTTGCACGTCTTGGCAATCCGCAGCTACTCCAAGCCCGAGTCAGTTCATAGAGGCAGAGCAACCTGACCGTGTCCGTGTGACCACGCAGGACGGGACCGAGTTGGAACTAGAGAACCCATCGGTCGAAGGTGATGAACTCGTGGCTTTGGGTGGTTTCTCAATGCCCTTCGCAGACATCGTCATCCTAGAGTCTCGGAAGTTCAGCATGGACCGCACTATGCTAGCTGTGCTCGGTGGTGTGCTTGCGCTGCCCGTGGCCTTGCTGGTAGTGGTAATCGTTGGTTGCACGGCGACAGATTGTATTTTCTAGCCTAAGCTAGACCCCCAGTGGGGTACACCCTCCTTATTTCACCGCACCCACTGCTGGACTATACAACAAGGTTTTAGTCGTCCGGTGTGGTGCGACTCGGCACACATCACCGGACGCGCAAAACAGTGTTGTATAGGTGAGCGTGATGGGGCGGCAAAGGGGGGGGATGCACGGTACTGGGGTCTTGCATATCACCCAAGGAACCATGAGCAATCCCAAAGTTGATTGAGCCTCGGAACCCTCGTAGTGTTGAGCGTGGTGGTCGGTGGGCAGTATCGAGTTTTCGACTGAGGAGCAACTGGCGATGAGCGCTATCACATTAAATGTGAACGGCACAGAGCATACGGTAGACGTCGACCCGTCGACCCGTCTGCTGTACGTCCTGCGAAACGATCTCAGATTGCGAGGCCCGAGGTTCGGGTGCGGGCTGGGCCAGTGTGGAGCTTGCACAGTGATCATCGGCGGGGTGGCAACCCGGTCGTGTATCACGGTGGCGTCGCGGGTCAGCGGCGAGATAACGACGCTCGAAGGACTCGCAAAGGACGGGAGGCTTGATCCGGTGCAACAGGCGTGGATCGACGAACAGGTTCCGCAGTGCGGCTTCTGCCAGAATGGACAGATCATGACGGCCAAGGCCCTGTTGGACCGGAATCCGAACCCGACAGATGCCGAGATTCGCGACGGGATGGCGCCAGCCCTGTGCCGGTGCATGACCTATTACCGCGTACAGGTAGCGATTAAGCGTGCCGCGGCGGGGGCGCGGGATGGTGGACCGGACCCCGTCGAGGAGGTGATCAGATGACTACTTTTACCAAGGTGCCTCAAGCCATCGAAGACGTACTGGAGGACCGGCACGCTACGACCTCCAGAAGGGACTTCCTCAAGACCTCCGGTGCCCTCGTCGTGAGCTTCGGCGCGGCAGGGGTCACGGCCCCCGACTCACTCGCGGCAGCCGTCGGCGGCGAAGAAGCGGCCGCGGCCCAGCAGGCGGGCCCCTATCCTGACCCCGACTTCAGACAGCTCGATACGTGGGTCGCGATTCATGCCGACAACACCGCGACCTTCTACGTGGGGAAGACGGACTGTGGTCAAGGCACGGGAACGGCATTTCGGCAGATGATGTCCGACGAGCTTGATATCGCATACACCGACACCAGCCTCGTCATGGGTAGCACGGACGTCACACCCGACCAGGGCGGGTCGGGCGGATCTGATGGGATAGAGAGAGACGGTTGGCCGATGCGACGCGTGGCCGCCGAGGCCCGACGGGTCCTGCTGGAGATGGCCTCCGGGCGCTTCGGCGTGCCGGTCGAGCAACTCGACGTCAGCGACGCGGTGATTGCCCTGAAGTCAGACCCCATCAGGACAGTCACCTACGCCGAGTTGATCGGCGACCGGCGGTTCAACGTCATGCTGACGGGAGGCGATATCAATTCGGTCTCAGGGGTGGCGGACGTCAAGCCTGTTCAAGATCTCCGGATCGTCGGCCAGTCACCGCAGCGCTATGACATTCCCCCGAAGGTCGACGGGTCGTTGACATGGGCTGTGGATGTCAGACTTCCTGGGATGACTCATGCCCGCAACGTCAAGCCGCGGGTTGCGGGCGCCACACTTCGGGGCTTCGACGAGTCGTCCATCCGCAACCTGCCGGGCTTCATCCGAGTGGTCAGCAGGGGCAACTACCTGGCGGTGGTCTGTGAGCGGGAGGAGCAGGCAATCGACGCTGCCAGGCGACTCCAGGTGGATTGGGATGAACCGAGTGCCGCACCGTTCCCAACGTCCGATGAGTTGTACGCGTACATGCGGAGCGCAACACCCACCTCGAGTGCGGATCCGCGCGTCGTGGGAAGTCCTGAGGCGGCGCTGGCGCGCGCGGCCCAGGTGATCGAGGCCGAATACGACTTCCCGTTCCAGGGACACACGGCCATCGGTCCAGCGCATGCCTTGGCCGACCCCTCCGACGGTCAGATGACGATCTACTCCAACGACATGAAGTCCTACGGCATGCGGAACGGGGTCGCAGAGTTCCTCGGGATGCCCAGGGACCAGGTGCGCGTCGTCTGGATGGAAGGCCCTCAGGCGTACGGCCGCACGGCCGCGGACGATGCGGGCTTCGAGGCGGCATTCTTGGCGAAAGAGATCGGCCTTCCGGTACGCATGCAGTGGACGAGAGAGGAAGAATCGGCCTGGGACACCAAGGGGCCCGCGTTCACCTTCAGATTACGTGGAGGACTGGACGACCAGGGCGAGCTGATTGCGCTCGAGTATGACGCTCAGAGTGCCGACTACAACCACGTCGGGTACAACGAGGTAGAGACAGTCTTGATCTCACAGCTCATGGGCTCACGACTCGCGACGCCGAACAGGGGCCGCGGCGCAACGCCATCTGAGATGTATGCCATCCCCAACCGGCGGATGACAACCCAGGTTGTTCGGCTCCCCTTGATTTGGGAGACGCCGCTTCGAACCGGCAACCTCAGGGATCCTGCCGGACCGCAGGTGACCTTCGCCTCCGAATCGTTCATCGACGAACTGGCGGCAGCGGCCCACGCCGACCCGGTCGAGTTCCGGTTGAAGCTGCTCAACGCCGGCACCGACGATGACAGCGGATTCAAACGAGCCCGCTCGATTGCCACGGTCCGTGCGGCCGCGGATGCCTATGGCTGGGATAGGCGGCCGTCGCCGAAGCCGCTCGCTGCGGGAACCATTCTGACGGGACGGGGGATCGCGTACGCCTTCCGCGGCCAGACGGTCGTTGCGGAGATTGCCGAGGTCGAGGTCAATCGTGACACGGGTCACGTCTGGGTAAAGCAACTCGTATGCGCGCACGATTGTGGGTTGGTCATCAACCCCGAAGGGCTGCGCCGCACGATCGAGGGTGGGATGATGCACTCGCTGAGCCGTGCGCTCCATGAGGAGGTACAGTTCGACACCGAAAAAGTCACCAGCGTCGACTGGGTGTCTCACCCTAGCCTCAGGCATGGGGACACGCCGGAGAAGATCGACGTGGTGATGGTCAACGGAGATCCCGATCCGGACCGGCCGGATCTGCCCCACTACGGAGCCGGCGAGGCGGTCTGCAAACCGCTGATCGCGGCAGTCGCCAACGCCATCTACGACGCGACCGGAGTTCGTCTTCGCCGAGCGCCGTTCCGAGACGAGCGTGTGCTCTCGGCTCTCGAAGCAGCGCGCGGCGTGTAGGGGAGAGTCGGTCGGATCGGGTAGTGAGAGGATGGAGTCAGCCCTGCGCGGTGGACACCTATTCTCTCAAGTCCAAGACCGTAAGGCTGCGAATCGAAAACTCTTGTTCCTGTCCGACCAAGTTCATTAGCCCTAAAGTCATCAGGGCTCCAAACAGCAGCAGTGCTCTTCTCATGAGGTCCTCCACCAAGAGTGCTCTCGCAACGTACTAGCCTCACCGGACGCGCAAAACAGTACTGTATAGTCCAGCGGTGGGTGCGGTGAAATAGGCGGCGGCGGGGTACTCGGGGGTCGCTTTGCTGGCGTGGGTGGAGAGTCGGAACACATCTTCAGAACATGCGCTACATCCGGCTCTCAGCTGTGCTGCTGCTCCTAGCGTGCGGTGACGGCGGGACTACGCCTACGAGTCCACCGCTCATCGTTGCACCGTTCTGGTCTTTGACCGTCGCAGTAAGCTGTGCAGTCGTACCAAGAGCGTTCAACCAAACGCTGTTCGGTAATACCGTGATCGAGGTCGCTACAGGAGCCGCAGGCGTCGGTGGACTCGTAGGCGTAGTCCCGCCGTCACCACACGCCGCGAGCAAGAGCACGGCCGAGAGTCGAACGTAACACATGCGTATAATCTGCGATGATATTCGTGAATCTCGCCAGCGAGGGTTCGAGATCCATCGCCTACATTCGGCCTAAGGACACGTCCCCCATACCGGGCGAGCCAGAACCCAAGCGCTCGCTCCCCTATCAAAGCGATAGGGCACGCTAGTGATGAGAGACACACACCAGCCGCTCAAATCCTGATTGAACGCGGCGGCGTTGCCGAACATGAGGCTCATGGTCGTGACGCTACTGACGTCCCACGAACCGATGTCCTGATTGAACGCGGTGGCGCCGTAGAACATGAGGTGCATGTTCGTGACACTGCTGACGTCCCACGAACCGATGTCCTGATTGAACGCGTCGGCGTTCTGGAACATGCCCCACATGTCCGTGACGCTACTGACGTCCCACGAACCGATGTCCTGATTGAACGCGTCGGCGCCGTAGAACATAGAACTCATGTTCGTAACACTGCTGAAGTCCCACGAACTGATGTCCTGATTGAATGCGGCGGCGCTGTAGAACATGTAGTACATGTTCGTGACGCTGCTGACGTCCCACGAACCGATGTCCTGATTGAACGCGGCGGCGCTGTTGAACATGGCGTTCATGTTCGTGACGTCACTGGTGCATGTGGTCGCCAGGTACGTGTAATCCCCTGCATCAACAAGTGCGTCGATCTGAGCTTTCGATCGCTTGGTGTATACGATGTCATTCACTTCGCCCGTTTGGCCGACATCAGCAGCAGAGCATATGACCGTCACGCCGTTCGCCGCGAGGTAGAACGCCTCTTCGACCGTCACACTCGCACTCGCACTCAGTGACCCGCTCGTCGCAGTGATCGTGGCTGTTCCATCAACGACTGAAGTGACGAGGCCCGCAGAGGATACCGTCGCGACCGCAGTGTCCGATGTCGCCCACGTCACCGTAGCACCGCTGACTGTCTCGCCGTTCGCGTCTTTCACCGTGGCCGTGAGTTGAGTCGTATCACCCAATGAAGCAAAGCTCACAGTCGTCGGTGAGAGCGTGACCGACGTAGCTGTTTGAGCGACCGTCACAGCTGCCGTCGCGCTGGCTGATCCCGAGGTCGCGGTGATCGTGGCCGTTCCGTTGGTGACTGCGGTCATCAGGCCACCGTCCGAGACCGTAGCTACGGTGGAGTCCGATGTAGCCCATGTCACCGTGATGCCCGGTATCGCGGTTCCGCCTGCATCCTTTACGGTCGCCATTAATGTCGCCGTGTCACCTAATGACGGGAACGTGAGCAGTGTATCGGACAACTCTACGCTCGTAGCTGTCTGAAGCACCGTAACGGCTGTCGTGTCACTAACCTCACCAGACGTAGCCGTGACCGTTGCAGAGCCGTTGGCGGTTGAGGTTACCAACCCAGCCGATGATACCGTAGCAATAGCCTCATCCGACGTGGCCCACGACACTGTGGGAGCTGAAATGGCGGACCCTGCTGCGTTCTTGACCGTGGCCGTGAGTTGAGTCGTATCACCCAGTGCTGAGAACGTGAGCAGTGTATCGGACAGCTCCAGGCTCGCGGGCACCGCAACGGTTACCGCAGCTGTTCCACTCGCTGATCCTGAAGTGGCCGTGATGGTGGCTGTCCCATCCTCAACCGCAGTAACCAGACCGCTTGAGGATACACTTGCTACCGACGTACTAGACGAGCTCCACGTCACGCTCGCTCCACTCATCGTCGCGCCGTTCTGGTCTTTGACCGTAGCGGTGAGCTGCTGCGTTGCTCCTAAAGACGAAAAGCTCAGGCTGGTCGCCGAGAGCGTGATCGATGTCGCAACCGGAGTCGGAGGGGCCGTGGTACCGTCACCGCACGCCGTGAGCAGGAGCACCGCTGTGAGTTGGATGTAGCGCATACGCCTAATCTGCTGTGATGCTCGGGAATCTCGCCAGTAAAAGTTCGTCCTAGCCCACACGCATCGGTGTCAGGCTACCAGTTCCCACCGACCTTGACCGGGACAGAGCTATTCGTAGTCGTGCCGTTACCGAGCAGGATTTTCCAATTCCCCCCCCCAGCAGTACGCCTCGCCCACTTCGAGTAGCTAGTCGGGTGAGCAGGCGTCAGCGGATGTAACCATGTTCTCGAAATGCCCTTTGATCACAGGTTCTGACGGTGAGTCTTTCACCTCGATGCCGTCCATAAAATACCCGATGAAGACGTAGCCGCACGGCGAAGGTGAGCCGTTGAAATTCACGTATTCATCAAGGGATATGTTGAAGTAGTGCTCTTGCATGCCCCTGAGGAAATCCACAGTTGCCTGATCCAGATCCAGCCCTGGCTCGCTGTGGTGGAAGTAGGCTTCACCCACCATCCAGGAGACATTACTCGCATTTCCTGCTTCAGCGATTTGGCCGTACTGGATCTTGATCAACCGTCGGAAATCCGTTTGGTCTAGGTAGTTATGGTCGATCGTGAACCCGAGGTAGTCGTAGCCGTCGACCCGGTAACCGCTGTGGGCGCCACCTACCTTCGCGATCAGTCGGCCCGAGAAGAGGGG
>Ga0310121_10001647_pt1 | contig 22424 bp, 17 predicted proteins | sample CB27_Tmax_986_MG_FD_203504 | JGI IMG/M metagenome (GOLD analysis project Ga0310121, IMG submission 203504) | Marine microbial communities from Western Arctic Ocean, Canada - CB27_Tmax_986 | ecosystem: Environmental > Aquatic > Marine > Oceanic | place: Canada: Western Arctic Ocean | collected...
GATGGTCAGATATTTTGGTCAAACTGTCGGTCATCGTAGGCTCTGTGAGTGTTAGGGAAAGGTTGGCCAGGGTCAGTAGCGGCGGTATTGCAAGGAGTGAACGTGTGGTATTGTAATGTGATCCTCGTTTGTATCAATTCAAAATTGCGCGGTTTTGCAATGGCCAAGACGTTAACTTCAGAGAGTCTTCGCGGCGTATGGGCTTTGGTCCCGACACCTTGGGATGCCAAAGACCACCTTGATGAGCAGGTTCTGCGGCAGGACGTCGGCTACTTGTGTAGTGCCGGGCTTACCGGCCTCTATACGACCGCTTCGTCCGGCGAGTTTTTTGCAATGGACGATGACGAGTTCTTTTGTCTTGTCAGCGCGGTGGTGGACGAGGCAAGGTCTGCCGGGGTGCCAGTACAAGTTTGCTGCTCCGCGCCCAACACACGCGGCTTTCTTCGCCGGGCCGAATACGCGGTTGAGGCCGGGGCGGACGCAATCCAAGTGATTTTGCCGTACTACATTCAGCTCGATCTTGAAGAAGCTTTTGCCTTTGTCGAAACGGCGGCTCGTGCCTGCGGTGACGTTCCGCTGGTGCACTACAATACCGGGTACGCAAAGCTGACGTTCGAGGCCGAAGACTACCGGTCCCTCAAGGAGCGGGTGCCAACGTTGATCGGAACCAAGCTGCCACGAGATGAGCCGTTGTGGATCAGCAATGTGTGCCGGCTTGTTCCGGATGTGAGCCACTTTTGCGGCGAATATGCTTTTGCCGCAAATTTTGCAGGGGGCGTGCGGGGAATATACTCCTGGTTAGCGGTGACCAACCCCCGCCTGATGGTGCGCTGGTACGAAACCTGCGCCGGTGGCGATTGGAACGAGGCTATCCGGATCCAGCAACTGGTCAACCGATTTAAACTTGAAGTCAAGACACGATGGGCCGGTAAAAGTGATGCCGCGGTTAACAAGGCCGATGCAGCGCTGAACCCGAATATTCACTGCGCGTTGCGGGTTCGGGAACCGTATCGCAGTTGCACCGAGGAGGATCTGGACCGGGCTCGCAGTTGGGCCGAACACAATTTTCCAGAATTGCTGGAGCTATAGGACTTTTCGATGGCAACCAAGCTGCCGATCCTGGTGTACCACCGTGTGCATGCAGACGACGAAATTACGGTCGAGAACGACCAGGGACGGATTGACCTTGGCCAGTTTCGGCGCCAGATGCAGTATATTGCCGATGCCGGCATATCGGTGGTCACGCACCACCAGCTCGCAGACTGGTTGCTGGCAGGGGCGGTTTTGCCCGATCGTGCCCTGGCGATCGATTTCGATGACAATCGCCTCAACGTACTTGAGAACGCGTATCCGGTCCTTCGTGAATTCGGTTTCAATGCCACCGTCTTTGTGATTACGGATCTGGCGAGTGGTAAAGTGGTGTTTGGCCCACAAGACTACCCCGCCATGCAGTGGGATGAACTGGCACGGTTGCGTGACGCTGGCTGGTGCATTGCCCCGCACACCCGGCGCCACCTCTGGCTTGCCGGCCCCGAGCGTGCTCCTCGAGACGACAACGAAGCGTGGGACGAAATGGCGGAGTCGAAACGGGAGCTTGAGACACGACTCGGGATTGAATCGCCTTACTTTGCGTATCCCAACGGTAGCTGCAATGCCACGGTTACAGGAATGGCCCGCAAGCTGTTTCGAACCGCCAGGCTCTGGTATACAGCAGTCGAAGGTCCCTGGCCCCAAAATAGCCGAACCACCGATCCTCATCGGCTGCTGGGCATCAACATCGCGAACGGTCTAAACTTCGACCAGTTTTTCCAGATTGTAGACGCTGCCGAATAACGGGAACCTCCACAGTCCGATTGTCTCGGGTATTCTTGCATGGGAAAATTCGCTGCCATGAGCTACGAGACCGTCAATGAGCGATTCCACCGAGACGGTTTCACCGTCCTTGAGAATTTCATGCTGGAAAGTGAGCTACTAGCGGTGGAGGCCGAGTTGAGTACGCTGACGACTCGATACCGCGATCGCATTGATCCAGAAGATCTGTTCTATGAAGACGACGGCAAGACGATTCGACAAATCGAATGGCTGAACAAGTGCGGAGAGTTCTTTGCACGGCTCAGCCAACATCGCCGATTTTCTGACCTGATCGAGGTAATCTTCGGCGAACCATCCGAGCATGATAACTTGTCCTACATGGCAAAGCCGGCACGCGGTGGTGCCGCTGCGCCGTCGCACCAGGACAATGCTTACTTATCACCTGGTTCCTGCTCATGCCTTGACATTCTGGATCGCCCTTGACGAATCCAACGAAGGAAACGGTTGTGTTCGGGTTGTGCCTGGATCCCACAAGATGGGCATCCTTCCTCACCTGCCCAGTGGAGTCAACGGCTTGTCGCTGACGCTTGTTGATCCACCGGCCCCGGCAACCGAAGAGCCAATTCTTTTAAAACGAGGTGATTGTTCCATTCACCACTGCAATACGATCCACCGGAGCACCACCAATACCAGTGAGTGTTCCCGCCGTGGGCTGTTACTGTTTGTGCGTACCACCCGCTGTATCGTGGACCAGCAGGTCAAAGACCGCTATGAATCCGTACGGCAGGCCATGATTACAAAACGTGATGGCGGCAATTGATCACCGCATCCGTATTACGGGATGCCAAACACGAACCTACAAGGCACTGAGTATGAGCGAACAGGTTTTGGATTTATTCTGTTTGACAGGCAAGGTGGCATTGGTGACAGGCGGGGCGCGCAATTTAGGTCGAGATATGGCCGAGGCACTGGCCCAGGCGGGTGCCAACGTGGCGATCACCAGCCGCGACCTCCAGCAGGCAGAGCAGACTGCCCAAACTATTGCCACTGTAACGGGGCGAATCGTCACTTCCTACGAGCTTGATGTTACCGAGGAAGCGGGGATTTGCTCGGTGATCGCGGCCGTCATTAACGACTTTGGCCAGCTGGACATCCTGGTTAACAATGCCGGGAATGCCCGTAACGCTGCTCCGCTGGAAGAACGTTCGCTTTCGGACTGGCAGTACACGTTTGAGACCAACTCAACGGCCACGTTCTTGTGCACGCGCGAGGCGGCTAAACACATGATGGCGCGCAAGGAGGGTGTGATCATTAATGTTGCCTCCGTGTCTGGAATGTTGGGCAAAGACCGGCGGGTTTACGAAGGGTCGGACATGATTGGTGTGACGATCGACTATAGTTCGGCAAAGGGAGCGGTGATCAACATGACGCGGGATCTGGCGTGCTATCTTGGCCCCCACGGAATTCGGGTCAACTCCATCAGTATGTCGGGATTCGAGCGGGGGCAGCCCGCCGACTTCCTCGAGCGTTATAAATCTCAGCACCCACTGGGCCGAATTGGCAAGGATGGCAAAGACATGAAGGGTGCCGTCGTCTACCTGGCCAGTGAGGCCTTGGCATGGGTCACCGGCCACAACCTGGTGCTGGATGGCGGATTTAGTGCATGGTAGGGGAGGTTGGAATTTGGGCCAGAGACGGAGGTGGGAATCGGAATGCAATCGACAAATCGTGGCGAGACGGCAGGTCCGCTGGATATTCTTATTGTTGGCGGCGGGTCGGCCGGAAGGCGGCACTTCCGATACCTGACCGAATATGGCCAGCGGTGCGCGGTTTGTGATCCAAATGAGGACTGCCGTGTCCTTAAAGAGTTCCCGGGCACCGAGCATTTTCGTGAGTTTTCCAACATCAACCTGTCACGTTTCGATGCGGTGGTTATCTGCACGCCGCCGGCACTGCACATCCCTCAACTCATTGTAGCCGGACAGGCAGGGTGCCACTTGCTGAGCGAAAAGCCGCTGACCGTGGTTAACAATGATGGACTCGAAGAACTCCAACAGGTTGTCGACGATAAAAATCTTGTTGCGGCTGTTGCCTTTCCCTATGGCAATATGCAGGCAATGGATCGTATTGTTGAGCTTCACCAGGAGGGCCAGTTGGGTGAAATCCGGTCAATTCATATCCACTACGGTGACAATATTCTCAGGCCACGGCCTGATTTTTTTGAAACGTACTATGGCCACGACGATCAGGGGGGTGGCTGTCTTCAAGACGATGTCATGCACTGCCTCTTTGGGCTGGAGTTACTGCTGGGGCCGGAACTGGCCGTTACATGCCAGAGGCACAAAATAGGCATCAAGGACGTAAGTGCCGATGACACGGCTTTCCTGTGGATTAGGTATCCGGGTGATATTGTGGTATCGATCGATTCGACATTGCAGTGTCACTGGCGCTACAACGAATGGATCGTCAATGGCGAACAGGTATCGGTCCGATTTGATGTGGACCAGCCGGCTATTGAAATCTTCGATCCCCAGACTGAGCAGACCACCGTTGAAAAATTTGGAGACACCTGGGATGAGACCTTCCGAGCGAACGATCACAATTTCGTAGACAGCATCGTGGCCGGGTCGAGTGTGCGATGTACGCTGGAGATGGCAATCACCAATCACCGCGCGGTGCTGGCCGCACGGAGATCTGCCGAACTGGGCCGCGAGATAACGCTTGCTGAACTGTGACCGCAGGGGGCATCGTATCCCCAGATTCGCGACTTTTATTCAAAGGCGCCGTTTATTCAAAGGCATAGTACTCGCACAAGGGGCAGATCTTTTCGCGTTCCCTGTCGGGATGCCTGGCAAGTACCGCAGTCAAATAGTAATGTTTGCCAGGTTCGACGTGGAAGTGAACCTGCCGGCCCGAGCCTTCGGCCACGCGATGTTCACCAATTTCGGCGACGAACCAGCCAATTTGATCTTCGCTCCAAGGCCCGCCGACGATCGTGGCGTCGACGGTGGTTTCGTGGGAGACCGTAAAACGTGCGATGATCGGGTGCGACTCGCCGGCCCAAAAATACGAAAAACCAACCGTATCATCAATGCCTTCAAAATGAGGCAGTTCGCGCGCCTGATCCTTGTAGAAAACCTTCACATCCTTGACATCGAGTTGCACCCCTTCCAGCACGATTTGTCCATCGTCATCGCGGTGGTATGCCAGCCAGGGATGGTCCTGGCGATATTCGCGGATTGCACCGTCGTGCGGACCACTCATGGGAATCTGTCCGATGAACGGTTCTGGATCGATGATGGTGCCATCCAGCCGGTGGTTAGCCGTATCCCAATTCTGCACCACGATGGCGTTTTTAAAACGGCTGACGAGAATCTCTGGAAGTTGGGTACCGGCCCAGCGGGCAAAGTTTTTCAGCAGCAGCTCTTGCTGATCGGTTTCGGTGGGAAATCCGGCCAGGTAGACCACCTGGTCGTTGGCCGCACCAACCGGCTCCCCCTGCGGCGAAACCAGGACCGCACTAGCCGAGGGTCGCAGTTGCAGGTTGGCTGGCCTGAGCATTTCCAGTGACGACATGCCGTCCAGCACGGGATGAGTCGTGGTCACCTGGCAGTCGACCCCTGCCGGGACGCCTTCTTCGATGAGTTGCTCGAGGCTTTCCCGCTGCGAGGTCACGGGGTAGACATTCGGCAAGTCGGCCTGTTCGTAGTTGGGCCCGACGGTTGCCGGGGCGCCAAACACCAACAACCGGCCACCGCGGTCGACGAATTCGCTGAGCGCCTGCCTGGTCGCAGGCGAAAGGCAGGCGTCGACAACCACGACACCCCGACATTGCCGCAGGGCCTCCTGGAGATTACTGGTTTGCTCCTCGAGCACCTCGTAACAAGTTAACTGAGGACGCTCTAACAAGGGGCAAAGTCGACTTAACCAGTTTCCATAACACCAACCAGCCATGCCAGGAAAGTGACGTGCGTTGCTGGTCACCAGCAGTCGCAAATCGGGCATGACGGGCTGGCCAAAGGTTTCGTAGGGAGCCGATCGGTCCAGCTCGCTGCGCAGCTGCGCGACCATCCGCAACAGCCCGGGTTGTTTGGAGAAGACAAGACCAAAAGGTTCGTTGACAACCGACCAGCCTCCTGTCCGGTCCCAACTGTGCAGGTTGAACATACGAAAGTTGTAGAACAGGCCGCGATAGACGAAGTGCTGCACTTCTTCTGGCCGTAGAATGCAGTATTGCGACTCTCCATAGCGGACCAGGTGCGGTTCGGTAAAACCGATCGGTTTGCCGATCCCGTGTAGCAGTCCTCCGGTAACATGAAGTTGTCCCATGCCGTCAGGCTTTCTGGCATCCCAGGTGTGGCTCCAGGAAATGATGTCCAGGTCGCTATCTTTCAAGCCGGCAAATTCGACGGCATTTATCTCGCGTGTCCCTGCTTGTTCGCGGAGCCAGTAACCGGTTTCCAGGCGGGTCATCGTTACCGCGTTGGGAAAGTGTTTTTTGGACAAAGCAGCCAGCCGTTTTTGCATCATGCCGAGTACCAGCGAACTGCGAAATCGGGCTGCCATGGTGCGGATAAGCCAGTTTGGATCGGCAATGTCGATTGCCTTGAAGTTGGGATAGGCGGTGTCGGCAACCTGGTTGAAATCAGCGACGCTTGAAAACCTGGTGTGGAGGTACTTGCGGAATGCAGTCTTCGTGTGGGGATTGCCTCCGTAGTCAGAAACATTATCGACCAGCCCTAGATGTGGCTCATTACCGAGGTGGAATCCCAGGAAAACTGGTTCGTCCTTTAAAAAGGAAAGCGCTTCAAACGTTTTGTCCAGCACGTCGTGCATCTTCGGATGCGACAGGCAGCTACAGGGCAACGGATTTCCGGAAAGATCACATTCCGCCCAGTCGGGTACGCCTTGCCGATACCATTCGGGCGTGTTTTTGGTAATGTAACGTTCGAAGAAACTTTGCAGGTTCAAACTGTACACTCCAGCAGCCCGATATTGATCCAGCAATGGCTGCAAACGAGTTTTCATGGTTTGCTGCCATTGGCGTAGTTCTTGATCCTCGATCTCGAGCAGATTAGGCAACACGAACGACCCGCGATGTTCTGGGTCCGCGCCAGATGCCCTATCTGGAACGTAGCTGCCGCGCAGCGTACGCACCGTAACCGGATCGGCATAGGACGCCATGTGTTTCAGATCAGCAGAGATGTCGGCGCGACCCTCCTTGTCGACAGCAGGCACGCCAGGCCAGTAATCGACCGTGAACACGGGGCGACGGCTGATCGTGCGTTTCCATTGGAAACCTCCGACCGGCGTAAAAGACGGTTGCTGCGGGTCGGGGACCTTATCGGCGCCACTGGACATTGCCGCTGTCAGCAGATTACCGGCCAGTGCCATCAAAAGGGCAAACGGGTAAGATGTCCAAAAAATGTGTCGAGGCATGAGATAGTGAGTTGGTTGAAGGTTATCTGCAATCCATGCGCCCGCAACGATAAAGCCACTCGATACTAGCATGAATGCTTGGCGCCGATCACACTGGCTGAACGGCAAAGTTTATCGACAACGGCGCATTGGTATAGCGATTACCCCAAGGATAATTAAAACAAATCCGGCGGGTTCAGGAACAGCGGCACTCCCCTCCTGCAAGCTGTCAGCCAAAGTGTTACCAAAGTTCGACTTCCAGATGTCGTAATCCTCGTAAGTCACAGCACCTGGTGTGACGTTGGGATCTTCATTGGGAAGTGCGACCGCAGTACCAAGGTTGTCCCGCCAAAGAGTATAGTCAGCCGCGTTCACCGTACCGTCTTCGTTAAAATCTCCCAGGAGTTGATCGCTTGGTTCGATCAAAAAGGGAGCAGTCGCGTTGGCCAAAGCATCCCAATAGACCGGGTCGATATACTTGCTGTTTGGGTTGGAGGGGGCCCCGCCAACCGGCAGGGCAGAGGGGCTGTCCAGCCACCAGTTACCTAGCCCCTCCCAGAAAAGTACGTAGCCATCGCCGTACTCCATCGCGTCAGACACGGCATCCTCCAGCGCGGCAGGTGAGTAGTAATTGCTATCAGGATTATCGGGATTGAACTGCCCGCCGGGTGAGTTTCCTTCGCCAGGGCCGTACGAGGTCCGGATCGTGTGTCCAACCTGGACCTTGGCTGCATAAAGTTCGGGGACCGCCGAAAGTGATTTGGCTTCAGTATTGACGAGATCTTCGGCATACTGAAATTCGTTAGCCCCTTTTGGCTGGTGGGTCCAGCTGTTGGCATCCACGATCCTGGTGCCATCGCTGGTTGATTCAAGGATGCCGTCAACAAATGGCACGATCAGGCCAAACGGGGCTTCCTCAGTGTTCTGCCAGCGGTTCAGGGGATCGTGAAAGACTTGCTTGGCGGCGTAGCTGCCTGCATGGAAGAACATGATGGTCGAATCGGGATACTCTGCGTTGATGGCCGCACCAAATTCCTGGCCCCGCTGTCGTACTATTGCTTCGACTTCGGCAAAGGACTTGTCTCCATAGACCTCTGGAAGGCTCCCGGGCGCCGCCGGAGCACCGGGGTCCTTAAGCTGGTTGTAACCCCACAACGTGTAAGAATACACTTCCGGGTCGATCAGGATGCCTTCCAGCCCGCCTTCTTTGGCAACCCTGGCAATCTGGCCAATGTTATGTGAGATATGGGACCACCATGAGTCATCAAACCAATCCATCACCTCGGTTTGGTTTCCCATATAGACATGGACAAAATTTTTATTCAACTGGTCGGAAGCGGGCATCGCCTGGAGGTCTTCGATAGCCGGCTCAACGACGCTGTCGGGAATATCGATCCGGCGCATAATCGTCTGACCAACATCGCCTGCGTCGCTTTCTACCCTTTGCAACCTCCCCTGGGGCAAACGTATACCGCTGGGATTTGCAAGCCACGTTGCGATTCCGGTGAACGGGCGCAGGTCCAGGTTCCCAGCGATGTTGAGCTGCATGTACTTGGTATCTGGTGCATTGCCCCCAGACGTGAGGAGCATTACCTCCTTAGGTGCCGGAGGTGGCGGTCCAAACGTGTTCAGTCCATGGGAAAAGTTACCGCCAACCTGGGTTGCACTCAACACCTCGTCATAAATCAGGGTTCGATAGAGCTTGCCAGTGGGGTCACCTCCAAACACATTGATGTCGGCTTCGCCACCGACGGTGAGCTTGTTGGGAGAGCCTGCCAGCGTAAAGAAGTTGGCTGCTTGCGACTTGTATTGATTGCGGGACAACCCACCGCCAAAGCTGGTGCCGCTCATCGGCTGACCGTCTCGATATATTTTCCAGGTACCATCGCCGCTGGGATAGTTTCCATCCATGACATACACCCACTGATGCAGTCCCTCGACACTCGATCGTCTTGCATCACCACCTCGATACGCACCGTTGATAATGTCGGAGTCCTTGTAACCGCCAACGTCATGCTCTGCCGATTCGGATTGTCGGAAATCGAAGGTGAGGCGGCTATCCGAACCGTCAATGGAAGAGCCGCCGAACAGGTTGAACCGGCTTTGTTCATTTTGGGTACCAATCGCGTTGCTGGAGTCGAAATCAAACCAGATTTCGATGGTGAGGTCTCCACCGTTGGCCTCTGACAATTGGGCGAGAGTGTTCCCGCTGCTGAACGTCGGAAAAGTTACGTGCGAGGTTGCAGAACTTCCGCCGGGCAGGTTGACGTAGCCTGAATCACTGCCAGACGGTGAGACCAACGTCGCTGAGGATCCCAGAACGCCATTCCGGCCATTTCCAGTCCGGTCGGTCAGGTTGCCCAGGAAGTAATCGTGCTGCAGAACCAACCCGTCAAGTTCGATATCTGCCTGAACCGGCTGGGCGGTGAAGATAAGGAGCCATGCGAGTCCGCCGACAAAAACCTTTTGGAAATCTGGCATGCTCAAGCCCCTCGGTCACCATCTGAGTTTCCCCCTGACTCTATAATAGCAGATGGTTTGGGGCTTGACTAACGTTTGGAGGCTGTTTTTTTGTCGGTCACTGAGTTGGGCCTGTGAATCGTTTTACCCACTGGCCATTGAGTATTTCGACGAAAGATCTGTGCCCAATGTCAAGTGCTGCGATTTGCGGACCTGTGGGCACGGATGGGGCGAAACCAGTGGTAAGTAAACAGGCCAAGTGCGGTGGTGGTACCAAGGATTCCAGCGGCCCAGAAAGGGCCAGCTGAATTGAAATCGGCGGAATTAGGATCCCAAATCTGGGGCGAGATCCAGGCGTAAAGTGTGCTTCCCACACCAGCACAGGTGATCGCAAATCCGATCGCCGTTGCGCGCAGAGCGGGTGGCACATTTTCGGCAAGGTATCCTGTGTGCGACCAACGCATGAACTGTCGTACAAATTCATAGATCGCAACGCAACCGAAAAGCTGCCATACGACCTGGGCGGATCCTATACTCAGGGATGCCAGCGAGAACGCACCTAGCATTGCCACGGCTGCGATACCCGATGCTCCACGGCCAGCGAGCCAACCTACGGCAATGCCTCCGGGAATCCACATGAATACTTTCAATAGTTGAAGCCAGATCCAACCTTGATCGGCACCACCTACACCAATCAGGCCCAATTGTTTTGCCCGGTAGGGCAGGAACTGGTTAGAGGCCTGAAACACCGGGCCACCAAAAATACACAGCGCAATGACCAGGGCCCAATAGCTGGGGGTTTTCACCAAGGTTGAGAGGTCGCTAACTGTTTGTTGCCAACCGGCGGGTTCATTGCGCTCGAAGCGACCTGGCCGTTGCGACCAAAAAAGGATCATCACTCCGCAAAACAGCGTGGTCCACAGCAGAAAGAAGAACATTGTCTGGAAGTCCTTCAGTTGCGGAGCCGATGCCATTTCGGTAAAGTTAAAAAACCGTGCCCAAAATTCAGACCAGTTGGATTGCTCGATCAGGCCCAGTAGTTCCTGGCGGTGAATGAATCCGCGCGCGGCAAAGGGTGCAAGCAGGCTTCCGAGGGCAATCGACACCATCATCCAGGCGTTGGAAAACCCTTTTTTTTCCGGTGCAACCATCTGAAACATTGATGCACCGGCGGTCCACATTAAGGCGCCAGTAAACCCCTGCCAGAATGCTAGTGGTGCGATGATGTTAGCCCCCGGATGTATCATGAGTGTCAGGGGGATTACGACTTTCCCTGCCAACGCTGCCCCCCAAACAAATCTTTCTCCATACCGTCGGGACAACAAGCCCGCAGCCAGCGGGCCGATGAGCCAGGCTGTGATCTTGTATTTCACCAGCTCTGCCCAAACATTCAACGGAAAGTGATCACCGATTGAGCTGGCAACCTCGCTACGGGCCTCGAAGTAGAGCGGCAACGAATATTCCAAAACAGAGAGATAGAAGAAACTCAACGCCGCCACCGGGACGATGACTCCCAAGCGGGCTGTGCCCGGATTGAGATCGTGTTGAGGAAATGGGCGTGACATCAATCAGCGAAGTGCAATTACAACCTTCGCGCTTGCGGCGATCCGAAAGGAGTCAAAAAACCCAGTCAGAGGCCTGATTTCGAATCGCTGCTCGCAGGTCTCCCGGTTGGGGGCCACCTGACAAGTCCCCATGTGTCTCTCCCCCTTGTGGAGGCTCATACCGCCTGACGCACTAATTGTTCTTGAGTACTGAATTGCGCGCGTTCTCTAAAGCCTGCCAATACACGGGCGGCACCCAGCGACTCTTCTTCGATATGGGGGCACCGTCAGCCACAACAGCGTCGGGCCTATCGAGCCACCAGTTGGCCCGGTAGTTCCAGAATAGAACGTAACCGTCGCCGATTTCCAACGCCAGTTTCAAGAGTTCTTCCAACTTCTCAGGTGAGAAGAAGTTTGTCTCAGGCGCCGCGGGATCGTACATCCAGCTTTCGTAGGGGAGCGGAACTCCTTTCTCCTGTCCGATTGCTTCCTCCCGGGGATGGAGCCCCAGCTGATAGGTAAATCCAACTCGCATTTTCTGATCGAAAAGCTCTGGCACCTCCGAAAGCGATCGAGCGTCTTCCTTGACCAGTTTGCGCGCCGCTTCTAACTGTGGGCGATCAATCCATCCATGTGACTGGCTCGTGCAATCGACAATGATTGTCTCATCGGTGGACCCTTCCAACATGCCGTCGATAAATGGCACCATCAGGCCAAAAGGGGCCTCGTCGATAGTTGGCCATCGCTCCAGGTGGTCATGGAGTACCTGGCGGGCCGCGTAACCCGAGGCATGGAAAAACATGATAACCGGGCCTGCGAATTCCGCGTTAATTGCCTGGGCGAATTCCCGGCCGCGCTGGCGTACCTTGTCCTGTACTTGATTGACAGTTTTTCCTTTGTAGAACTCCTTATTACCCCGACGGTAATTGTAAGTGCCTCCATCCGTTTCGGTCAGCATCGGGTAGCCCCACCACGCGTAGGAGTAGACTTCCGGATCGATCAGCAGTCCGCGGCAGCCTCCCTGCTTTGCAACCTTGGAAAGCATGCCGATATTGTGACAGATCGTGTTCCACCATTGGTCGTCAAACCAGTTCATCGGCCCCGGAGCGTTGCCCGTGATACAATGAATGAGGTTTGAATTAAAGCGATTAAAGTCAGCCGATTGCAAATCGGCAATTGCAGGCGCAATATGCGATTCGGGGATTCTCTGCCGATGTACGAGCGTTTGACCCACGTCTGCCCTGTCGTCCCCACTGCTGTGTCGAGCCAGTCTGCCACTTGCCAGGCGGGTCGTTTCAAGCTTACCTTCGATCTGAAGGGGGACGGGTGTCGCAATCCAGGTGGCCACTCCATCGAGTGGGACCCTTTCGAGCGTCGCCGCGTTTCGTGAGAGATAACAGGTATCTGGAGCGGCGGATCCGGAAGTGACAATCATCACTTCTTTGCCGGTGGCATCGAACGGCAACATCACCAGGATCAGAATGATGTATGCAGCGAGGGTTGCAGATCGTGCCATGGTCAACGTCCTTTCAATAGAATAGCGGTGACGAGCCGCCGGCACCAAGGAACCCACAGTTGTTTCGAGCCATGCGCGAGTCCTTCCCTGGTCATTTTGGGACAAAATGTGCCGACTGGTGCCATCTGAATGCCTTGGAGGATTTGTTTCCTTGACTGATTTTGGCGACTCAACGCGTCAGCCAGATTGCGGGCAACAAAGCTCCGATTGCCAGCAATCGATTCATGGCAGGCGGTGGCGAAATGTGACCTGCCAATTAGGTTATCATGTGTTCCCGCACACGTCAAAAGAGAGATGGCACACAGGTGTCGGCCCGACTTTGTTGTGCACAACATCCAGCCCTGCCGTGACGCTGGAAACCAGATATTTGGCAGGTCACGCGTTTGGCTGTTTGAACTAATTTCATGCACGGGCTACATTGGGGTTGTTGGAGTTGCACGAATCAGGTTCATATCAGGAGTCTTTTCCATGATGGTATCGTGTCGTAAAACGAAAAAGTCGAGTTTTGCAAACATTTGGATCGGTGGTTTCATCATTCTACTTGGGTCGGTTGCCGGATGGGCAGTGGCCAACGAAAGTGAGAATACCCAGGCTTCGCGCGGGGATCACGATGGCCATGAGATTCTTCGATTCCGACGCATCCGCGTGGAAAGGCAGCCGGTAATTATTGACGATACCAACCCGCTGTTGGTCCACTCTGGAGAGCTGCTGTTGCTAGCCGGTGCCGGGGGGCAGGCTGTTGTGAGCCGCGACGGAGGTATCACGTGGAAGGCGGCCAAACCGATTCCCGTCGAGGCCGGAAGTGTCGACGGACTGGCGGTCCGCGATGGATCGATCGTGGCTGCCGTGAAATCACCAGAAGAAACCACGATGTTTGTCTCTCGTGAGGGAGACTCATGGATAGAAACGTCAGGCCTCCCGCCGCTGTCAAAGAATCGCCCCATCCAGCTTTCGTCTGGAGATTTGATGGCAGCGGTCAAACTACCGCCTGAGAAAAATGGCGATGGTGCCGATTCCCGCACCGCGTTGGTTGAATCGACCGATAAGGGAAAGACATGGAGTGATCCGCGGCCAGTTACGCGGCCAGGGCAAATTCCGGGAAACCTGGTTGAACTTCCAGATGGTCGACTCGTGCTGAGTTACGTTGAGCAGACCGATCCCTATGGGGCACGAGCGATCGTCAGCGAAGATGGCGGGGAGAGTTGGGGCAATGAAGTATTTGTCCTGGGAGCCAGTCGCTACTGCCCCGCCATCAAACCTCGTCCGACGCTTTGCGAACCGTCGACCGGTGTCAGCACGATTGGCTTGCCAGATGGAACACTCGTATCGGCGTTTGATCGCGGCCAGACCCGGCGGCATAAAGACGCGATCGGCGATCAACCTGCAATTAAGGTTGTACGATGGAAACCGTCCGGACTCAAGAAACCACCACTCGCTTACCCCACCTTGCGGACTACCAAGGTTGACAAGAAAGGCTACCTTGATAACGGCATGATCCGCATGCGACCGGACGATCGGTTTTATGGTGGTGACTATGTCGAAGAACATGAAATGACGGTTTTTCGCCGGCTACCCGCTGAGCAACTCAAGTTTCCAACCATCGGCACACATGGTGTCGTCGTTTGCCGTCATCCTGACGGGAGCCTGCTGTTTACATGCCGCGATCCAGTCATTTACCGGTCGACGGATGAAGGTCGCAGTTGGCAGAAACTGGCAGACATCGAGCAGATTGACAATATCGGGCGCTGGGCTTCGTGGGGTTTTGGTGTCTCCAGCCGTGGCACATTACTTTACAGTTACGGTGAATTGCTACCGGTGGGACAGGGCTACATTGCTCGTTCGGACGACAATGGAAAAACATGGTCCCAGGTACCGTTAGATCCGGTGCCAATGGACAAGATGGGACAGGGTGACAGCAGTCGTATTATTGAATTGTCCGACGGAACTCTCATTACAAGTTGTGGAAATGCCTTCTGTGGCGATGGGCTGAACCACTGGGCCACACATCGTGGTTATTCGGGCGACATCATTCTGCGCTCGACCGACGATGGTAAAAGCTGGGGGGATGGAACGGTTCTCCCGCCCGGTTCGTGCGAATCGAATTTCGTGGAGATGAGCTCAGGCAAGTTGCTTATAGCAACCCGGTACCAACGTGATGCAACTGTCTACGATTTGTTCACCATAACTGGCCCACAGCCACTCCCGCTTGATCCAAACAGCAGTCGCGATATGCCAGTCATGCCTGCCGACGAGGAATATGCGACCCACCCTTGGTGGGGTCAACCAGGTATCGAAGTGGGGCGAGGTCGGTACAAGAACGAGGCGGTGATGATATCCCATGATCTCGGACGCACTTTCAGCACTCCTGAACTGGTTACCCGAATGAGCATGGTTTCGGCAGACGTGGTGCGGATGCCGGACAATCGGGTCGTGATGGTTTATCAACATAAAGACCCTCCCTGCGGCGTTCGCGGGTTGGTGAGTTGCGATGAGGGAAACACTTGGGAAACCGAAAGGTATATCCTTGGTTATGGATTGAAACGGGCTGGCCGGGCGAGTTCCGTGGTGCTCAATGATGGCAGGGTCTATACGATGAATTCCTTGGGTGGTGAGGTCGGAATTCGCGCAACCATCTGGAAACCAGAGTGAAATTGGACGATGAATGACTAGCCAGATCGACTTTATGCGGCAGCCGGCCATCGACCTGCACGGACACTGTGGGCACTACGGTGGTTACTCGGAACTGGTGTCCCGGTTGGTTGACGCGCCGCCGGAAGTCGTGTCGCGGCGAGCTGCCGAGGCAGCAATCCAGCTCACGGTGGTCTCGGAACTCAGTGCGTTTGACCCTGCGGCGGATCAACCTGCCGACGTCGACGCTGCCAACGGGCTTGTTGTTCGAGCCGCAGAGGAGTTTGGCAATCTTTGTTTTTATGCGGTAGCCAACCCCAAACGTGAGAACTGGGAAGCAAAAACCGACGCCTTGTTATCCCATCCGAAATGCGTTGGGGTCAAACTGCATCCCCGCTGGAATTACTGGCCTGTGGCGGAGTACGGTGACCGGGTCTTTGCATTCTTGAATGAAAGAGAAACGTTAACCCTGTCGCACACGGGCAACGCCGGCAATGAACCAGAGCAATTTATCCCTTTTGCCAACAAGTACCCACAGGTCAGGCTCATTCTGGCCCACATCGGCCACGACGAGGTTGACGAAACACGGGACCGTCAAATTCGCGCAGTGCAAATGTCAACGCAAGGAAACGTTTGGGCAGATACCTCCTCGTCCAAATCAGTGACCTCGGGGTTGATCGAATACGCCGTCGAGCAAATCGGCGCTAATCGTATCCTGTTTGGTACCGACACGCCCCTCTATTGCTGTGCCATGCAAAAGGCACGGATTGCATATGCCGGGATTTCCAACCAGGACAAACGCAAGATTCTTTACGACAACGCGGCAGAACTACTTGGGCTGTCGAACGAAACAGGTGGATTTTCGTGATGAAGCATATTTTGTTTTTCAATTTCGTGTTCGTGACCGTGGCGTTCGAGGTCGGGTCTGCCCAAACGACAACCCAACTTCCCACCGAGGGAAGCCCCTACAAAGTCAATGCGGCCGATTTCACCGGAGACGGGGTGATCGATCTGGCCGTGTCGTACTACGGTGCTGGTGTCGTGGCAATCGAAAAAGGGGATGGCCAGGGGAATTTCTCGCACCTGGCGGTCAACCCGATCTGCGAGGGTTGTGATCCGTCGCATGAAGGGGGAACTTACAATATCGCTCACGCGGATGTCGACAAAGACGGGTTGCTGGACTTCGCCATTGGCTGTGACGGCCGATTCGTCGTAATCGCCAGAAATCTGGGGGATGGGAAGCTTCAGCGGATGCAGGTATTTCAGACCGAGAGCGCTGCCAAAGGTGTCCGTTGGGCTGATCTTGATAACGATGGAGAGTTCGATTTTCTATACACGGCCCGAGGAACTGGCCGGGCGGACGATACGGATGAGGGCAAGTTGTCAATTCGACGTGGGCTTGGCAACTGGAAATTTGGACCGGAAATCAAGTTGGACGCCGGCATCTCTGCTTACTACGTCGAAACAGGTGATCTCAACAACGATGGCTATGTTGATATTCTGGTACCCAATGAATTGGGGACAACCGTTTCGTACTGGATGAATCCGGGCAAAACTGTTTTTGATAGTGCTCAACCCATGCAGCGACAAGTGTTGCCCACATCGGGCATTAAGGTTAACGATGTTCGTGCCGCCGACTTCAATGGCGATGGGTACCTCGATGTGTTGACGGCTAACTGGATTTCATCGAACATTTCCCTTTTTCCAGGTAAAGGTGACGGGACTTTTGGCGACGAACAACTCATGCCGGGTGGAAGGAACTGTGTCTTTTTTGCCGTGGACGATTTCGATAACGACAAAGACTTGGATTTCGTGGTCACCCACTGGACTGGCGATTATGCGTCGGTGTTTTTGAACCGGGGCGATGGTCGGTTTGCCACCAGGACTGACTATAAAACCGGCAACGGCAATTACGGAGTCGATGTACTGGATGCAGACGGGGATGGCAACCTCGACGTGGTGACTGCCGATTTTAGAGAGCACACCCTCTCGATGCTAAAAGGTAACGGCGATGGAACCTTCCAGCCGGCAACGACTTCGAAAAAAGGAGTTCAGAAAAAGAACGGATCCTGGGCTGTCGAAAGCTTGTCAGCATTTGACGGCATCGGTCTCGACCGCATGGACGCTATCTATCGGTCAGGGGAAGAAGCTGTTTTTACCATTCAACTGGCAGGTAGTCCTGAGGACGTCGAGGTTTGTTTGAGCAACGATGGCTACAAGGTTTACCAACAACATCCGTTGGTTCTCAGCGACGGCAAAGCGGAAATCAGGGGATCACTCCCCGAGCCAGGGTTCCTTCGTTGTCGCGTTAACTACGACCGCGACGGCAAGCCCGGTTTCTTGTTGAGGACTGCGGCGTTCGAGCCCTACAAGGTGCAGCCCACCACCACCGAACCTGAAGATTTCGACGAATTCTGGGGCGCGCAAAAAGAGGCGCTCGCCGAAGTTTCCTGGGACGTGCAACTCGAGGAGGTTCCTCGGTTTGGCGAGGGAAAGCCTTATCAGTTCTACGAGATCTCGTTGGCGAATATCGACGATTCTCGAGTCAATGGGTATTTGGCAAAGCCGAGAACAGGCCCCGGGCCCTTTCCAGCTATCCTGTCGCTGCAGAATCATGGTGGCGGTGCATGGAGCGTGCCACCCTCCTGGGTGACCAGCTTTGCAGAAAAAGGCTTCATCGCGATGGCCATCAACACGCATGATGTGGAAAACGGTCGTGATCGAGAATATTATGCAGAGCTAAATCGAGGCCCGCTGGCAAGTTATACGTTAAAAGGGTTCAGGGACCGCGATACCTACTATTTCAAGTCGGTTTACATGCGAATTGTCCGCTCGATCGACTACCTGACTTCACTGCCCGAATGGGATGGCAAGACGGTACTGTTGACCGGTAGGAGCCAGGGAGGTGGGCTTTCGCTGGTGGGCGCGGGGCTGGACCCGCGCGTGACGGGTATCGTTTGTGCAGTGCCAGCACTTTGCGAACATGGGGCACACAAGTTCGGTCGCGCCGCGGGGTGGCCCCGGTTTGTTCCCAACGATGAACACGACTATGGCAAAAATTGGAATTCGCCAACGTCAAACGGCCATGGGCCAGTGAGTGAAATCGTGTTTCAAGTATCTCGCTATTACGATGCTGTGAATTTCGCGCGCAAGATCCAATGTCCGGTTGTGATCAATTTCGGTATGATCGATACCGCGGTACCGCCGACTACCGTCTTTTCCGCTTACAACGTCATCGGCAGCCCCAAAACAGCCATCCTGAGTCGGGACCGTGGTCACGGCGCTGATCGGGACCCAAAATACCGGCGAGATGAGCGAATTGTGGAGATGGCAGCCAAAGCCGGCTCGCAAGTGGTCGTCATGCCCAAGGATTATGGGAAAAAAGCAGATTGACCACGACGGCTCTATGAACAAAGCATTATCTGACCAACAGATCGAACAATTCCGTGAACAGGGTTTTCTCGCGGGACTTCGTGTCTGGGACGACAATACGGTTGAGCGGGCCCAATCCCATTTCAGGCAAGTGACGGCCGAACTGGAGTCGAAAGGCTTGACGCACAACGACGTCAACGGCTGGTGGGCCATTAACCGCACCTACTGGAACCTGTGTTCGACTACCGGTATCCTCGACTGTCTTGAGGACCTGCTTGGCCCCGACCTGTTTGTCTTCGAAGGTCAGTACTTTCTCAAAAATCCTGGCGATGGGACGACCGTGCCATGGCACCAGGACATTCAGTACTGGTCCCTGATGCGTGGTAAACCAATCGTTTCCGCCTGGGTAGCCTTGTGAGATACCGATGCTTCCAACGACTGCCTGCAGGTCATCCCGGGATCCCACAAAAAGCTGTTGGAGCACGGTGCGGGCACCCGGCCGACCGATGTGCTCCAACTGGCAGTCCACCCCGCGGACATTGACGATCGCAACGTCGTCGACATCGTTTTGAAAGCAGGCGAAATGTCACTGCATACCGACGCACTGGTTCACGGATCGCGTGCCAATGGTTCCGACCGCATTCGCTGCGGGGTGACGATGCGGGTTTGCGCACCCAACTTGTCGGTGGATCTTGCCAAGAATCCTTTGTTTCATTGGATCCGGCTTCGGGGTAATGACCCAGGCGACAACAACCCCAGGCTCGAATTGCCCGGCGAGGAGTGCGTGCCGACGGAGTACAATCAGTTCGGGCAGGAAGAATGAAGACCAACAAGCACAGGGGCCACGTGGCTACTCGGGTCGACCTACAAACAGTACCCTGGCCGCGATCACCCTCGCATTTCGTCCAGTGCGCTGCGCGTTCGAGCGGCCATCTCGTCGATTAAATCGTCCGGCATGTCGGACCACCACGGGAAGCTGATCATGTTATCGTAGAAGCGGTCGGTTTCTGGGATGTCGGCGTTGGCAAACCCGAATTTCTGAAATAACTCTGCACGATTCAATGGCCAGTATTGCACGATGCACGTGAGTTGATACTTTTCACGGATCAGGCTCATCAAGTCATCGCGCTGGCGACCGTACTGCTGACCGTCGTATCGGGCTGCCATCAAGTGGTATGCGTGTTGGCATCCATCTGGGACGTATTGGAAATTGAGTTCCGGGTAGTCTGAAAGACCAGTCAAGAAGCGAGCGGCTTGATGACGACGCTGCGCGTTGATTGCGTCCAGTCGACCCAACATTATTCGCCCGACCGCGGCGTTAGGTTCTGCCAAGCAGTAGTTCACCGGCCAGCAACCGGGGATTGGTTCGACAAGATTGCCTCCGGCCGGCACCCAGTCTTTGTCACGTTTTCCGTCAAAAGACCAGTTGCCCATCCAGCGCATGCGCCGAGCTTGAATTCCATGTTCAGCGTTCCGGACCGTTAATATGCCGCCCTCGCCCAGTGTTTGCATGTTCTTGTGTGTTTGAAAGCTAAAACAGCCGAAATCGCCAATCGATCCCACCCGTCGATCTTTATACAACGCACCAGGCGCTTGAGCGCAGTCCTCAACGACAGTGAATCCATGCTTGTCTGCCAGGGACATAATCGGGTCCATGTCGGCCGGCAAACCGTACAGGTGTACGACCACGACCACCTTCGTGCGATCCGACACAAGCGGTGCAATCGTCTCGGCACTGACGACGCGTGTGTCGGGATTGATATCTGCCCAGCGGATTGTGACGCCATGGCGCGCAAATGGCACGGCCGATGCTACATACGTGTGGGCAGGCATGATGACTTCGTCACCGGAAGAAAGTCCAGCGAGAACAGCGGCCAGTTCCAGGGCTGACGTGCAACTATTCACCGCCACGGCATCGGTGCTACCCGCAAATCGCGTAAAATCGCTTTCAAAGGCATTGTTCTCGACTCCCCCAGTGGTTCCGATTGCAAGGCTGTTCGCCTCTCGTAATACGCGCAGCAACTCTTGTTCTTCCTCGTCGGTTAACCGTGTTTGAACGCCCGGCATCACAATCGGAGTTAACGCATCGGTGTTTACTGTCGGCATGAATGGTCCTCATGAAAAGACAACAAGTTTTGAAAGTATAAATGGATCACGACGGTGGACAATTATCCCTTGGTACTGGTGTTCGTCCGGCGTGACCAGGGCTCGCCGCGTCAGTCTCCGAAAATCCGGATAAATTCCAGTCCTGTAGCTGAATAGTTGCAACCACGCCTCATTTATATATGATTCGTTTGTGATATAGCAATGTGCCTGGTGAAATTCAAGAGGAAATGGCGGCGCAGCAAAAAATCAAAAGCAACGTGACAGGTCACACGTAGCTCGGCGTTTTGCCCGCCGGAAATGATGCCGGATTGGGTAAACTCCCGGTGGCCAGTTGCGACCGAAAGAGAAGCTGCCTTACGGGTAGAAATCTGGCCGCGTGTCGTGGCGAGAGCCGCGTTTTTTAAGGTTTGAATTCTAAGAAAATCACCTTTGATACGAAGCCCCCCCCTGCCCCATTGCTCAAAAATTACCGTTTGGGTTCCCCATGATTGACGTAACCTGGCAAACCGTCGCTTCAGGGATCGTTTCTCCGGAGGGGCCGGCTGTTGACCGTGACGGCAATATTTTCCTGGTTAGCCGCTGGACCGGTAAGGTGGTGCAGGTAACCGCCGCAGGAGAGGTTCACGAGTTGGTCGATACGGGAGGAAAACCACAGTCGATTGCTTTGGTTCCAAGTGGCGAGTTATTGCTGGCAGATGCAAAAAATCATTCCCTGCAGCGAATTACCCGGCAAGGCGAGTTGTCAACGATTGCTAACACGGTCGATGGTGACCCACCGGAAGAATTTTTGGGGCCCAACGACCTGGTGATTGGCGATGACAAAGTGGTCTATTTGACCGACCCGGGGTTGGATATGGAGAGCCCTGGGCAGATCTTGCGGATCGAGTTGGATTCGGGCGCGGTCACCCGATTGGTCCATGGGGTCGCATTTCCCAATGGTATTACAATCAGTGGGGACGGTCGTTGGCTGTATGTGGCCGAAAGCGTAACTTGTCGAGTGCTCCGCCTGGAACTTTTCGATGGTGGCCGCCGTCTGGGACCGGTGGAGGTATTTATTGAGTTGGACGGACACCTTCCTGATGGGATCGCCTTCGATGCCGAGGGGCGATTGTTGATTGCATGCTGTGGTGCCGGAGTCCTTGACGTGGTCTCCCCCGACGGTCAACTCGTAGCCTCAATCCCCGCGGGTGGACCTGGCTGCACGAATTGTGTCTTTGGCGGTGACGACTTCCAGACACTCTACATGACAGAAGACGAACAGCAGGCACTTTTGAAAACTCGCTGGCCGGTGCCTGGGCAGCGGGCGTATTCGAGAAGTTTATAGCCGCAAGTCATCCGCGTGGGCCTTGGGACTTGAGTCGGGCGGTGACTACTTTGGAACGGATGACAAGATTGACCATCGCCGCGCGGCCGTGACTGGCCAATCACGGCTGGGCAAGACTGACCACCCCCCCATCTTTGTACCAGTCTGAGTGAGAGAATCGGGGTTAAGTAACTCGGCTGTGTTCTGGAGGCTGAGGCGTAGCCGAAGCTGGAAGAACACAGGGGAGCCGCATACGCGGCGGGGG
>Ga0310121_10001648_pt1 | contig 22422 bp, 21 predicted proteins | sample CB27_Tmax_986_MG_FD_203504 | JGI IMG/M metagenome (GOLD analysis project Ga0310121, IMG submission 203504) | Marine microbial communities from Western Arctic Ocean, Canada - CB27_Tmax_986 | ecosystem: Environmental > Aquatic > Marine > Oceanic | place: Canada: Western Arctic Ocean | collected...
GCTCCGCGATACGGCCCACAGTGATGGAGTCGTGCACGCGACTGACCGGGTCGATTCGCACAGAGAGTCCGGCTGCGTCCAAAAGCTGTTCGGCCTCGGGCGGGGTGAGCCCGCTGATGTCGGGAACTGGCACCTCACGGCTCCTGAGCGCGAGCTGGAAAGATACGAGGGCGAAAATGCCAAACGTCGCACCAAGGCCGCATAGCAGCACAACCCATTTGCCAAGGCCAACGGCAAAGGCTGTGAGAGATCCCTCTCGGAACATTCGGTACGACATTCTAGTGCAAGTGCTTATTTTGCACAAGGTTCAGGCGATTGTGCGTCTGAGGGTCGCGGCAAAAAATCCTTCAAGGTTGTCACGAGCGGGCGACGTCTCGAAATAACCATCCACGTCGACGAGGGAGGCGAGTTGGGGCACGGTCGGGTGCTCGAGTGTGAAGTCCGGCGCCTGCTGGAGGAACTGTTCGACGACCTCGCGGTTTTCCTCGGGCTCGCTCGAGCAGGTTGCGTAGAGCAGACGTCCGCCCGGGCGAACGGCCGTGGCCGCCCCTCGGATCAGTTCCTGTTGGGCAGTTGCCATTCGGCGGACGTCGGTCAGCGACCGTCGCCATCGAATATCTGGATTTCGACGGAGCGTGCCCAGACCCGTGCACGGCGTGTCGAGAACGACCCAGTCAAACACCGACCCGCACGGCGGGTGGCGCGCGTCGAGACGTACAATCCGCGGCGACCTCGCGTGCATCGCCGCCAAGGTATCGGCGAGCGCGCGGGTGCGACGAGCCGAGCGCTCGCCGGCAATGAAGAGCCCTCCGTCGGTTCTGGCAGTCGAGATCACGAGGGACTTGCCGCCCGGCGCCGCACAGAGATCGAGGACGCTGTCATCACGGCTGACGGTTACCAACTCCCCAACCAGTTGCGAGGCTTCATCCTGCGCCCAGAAGAGGCCATCCCGTTCCAGCGGTGTCGTCAGGGGATTGCCCCGGGTCACGATGAGGGTCAGGGGTGAATAGCGGCCAGCCGTCACGTGAACATCGTGTTGACGCAGCTCGTTGGCCAGCTGGGTGGCGGTGGTGAGCAACGGGTTGACACGGAGCGCGATGGGAGCGGCCTGGTTGTTGAACGTCGTCCAACGCTCCGTGGCATCGAATCCGACGCGGTGGAGCCAGCGTTTGACCAGCCACCGCGGGTGAGAGAGGGCAATACTGAGATAGTCGAGGCATGCCGAGTGGTCCGCTTCCGACACCGGGCTGTCTTTCGCAGCTCCCGATGGCCGGGTGGGGACACAGAACGCTGCCGGCTCTTTGTTGACGGCCCGAAGCACCGCATTAACATAGGGCGCGGCGCTACGCTTCCCGAGGTCGCGCGCAAGTCGAACGGCGTCATCAACGACGGCGTGGGCGGGAACACGATGCAGATGCAAGAGCTGGTATGTCGACATCCGAAGGAGGTCGAGGATGTCCGTATCGAGACGCGCGAGCGGGCGCGAGGAGAGTTGCTCGATGATCGCGTCGAGCTTGGCCCGCCAGCGGAGTGTGCCAAGAACGATTTCGGCCGACAAGGCGCGGTCTCGAGAGTCGGGTAGCGTGGTGCGCGCTCGTGTCTGGGCGTCGGCGAGGTCCAGGCGACCTGTGGCCACATCGCGAAGTACCCGAAGCGACACCCGTCGAGCCGGGGCGATCATTCGACTGAGGATGTGAACCGGGTCCCGGTTGTCAACGGGCGTCCCGCCAAAAATTCGTGCGCCGCCAAGGGGCGTTTTCCTTCCGGCTGAAGCTCGAGCAGCCCCAGCGCCGTGTTCCGACCGGCGGCAACGACCAGCCGGTCTCGACTGGCGACGAGGATCTCGCCGTGCGCCACGATCGGCTCCGTTCCCGTCGCTGTAGGCCGTGTTTCGACCGCGGAGCGACGGAGCAGCACGCGCTTACCGTTCACAAAGCTAAAGGCGTGCGGCCACGGGTACAACCCTCTGATCTGGTTGTGAATGGATTCGGCCGTCCGGCTCCAATCCACGATGCCGTCCGCGCGCGCAATACGACGTGCAAGTGTGGCCTGCGTATGGTCTTGCTCCTGAAACACCGCCCGGTCGTGCGCGATGTCCTCCACGGCGCTGGCCAGGAGGTCGGCACCGACCGTGGCGAGGGCATGCTCGACGACCTCGCTCGTATCGTCTGGTCCAATCGGAACCGCGGCATGAGACAGCATCGGCCCCGCGTCCATCGCGTGGACCAGTTTTATGATCGTGATTCCGGTGCGTCGCTCGCCGGCCATCACGGCGCGATGGATGGGGGCCGCGCCTCGATAAGCCGGCAAGAGGGATGCGTGCACGTTGATCATCCCGTGACGGGGCAAGTTCAGGAGGTCGTCTGGAATCAGCTTGCCATAGGCGGCGACGACGGCCAAGTCCGGATTCCAGGCTTGGAAGGCCGAGAAAAACTCCGGGTCTTTCAGCGTGTCCGGCTGGAGCACCGACACACCGTGAGCCACGGCCGTCGTCTTGACCGGGGAGGCCGACACGATCTGCCCGCGGCCCCGGCGTCGGTCTGGTTGCGTGACGACGGCTACCACGTCGTGACCACCGGCCAGGAGGCGTTCGAGGGTTGGCACCGCAAACCGCGGAGTTCCCAAAAAGACGATATTCACCAATCCCCCGAACGTCGGCGTTTGCGGATCTTTCGCAGAATGAGGTCGCGCTTGAACCCGTGCAGGCGGTCGAGAAACAAGGAGCCGTCGAGATGGTCCAGCTCGTGCTGAAACGCGCGCGCCAATAGCTCCGTGCCCACAATTTCTTGCTCGGTGCCATCTCGGTCAAGACCCCGCAGGGCCAGCTCGGCGGGGCGAGGTACCGGTGCCTCGAAGCCAGGGACACTCAGGCAGCCCTCCGGCTCCGTTTGTACTCCGTCCCGCCTGGTGACGGTCGGGTTGATCATCACGATCAGACCGTCCCCAGGTCGCCCGGAGGACACGTCAGTCACAAGAATTCGCTTCGAGATGCCCACTTGGGGCGCGGCCAGCCCCACACCCGATGCGGCATACATCGTGTCGATCATGTCGTCGACAAGCGTGCGAATCTCGTCGGTGATGTCCTCGACCTCCGCGGCTGGTCGCTGGAGAACAGTCTCGCCGTATTTCACGATCTCGCGGATCATCGGTATCCAATGAATTGTAGAACTGATCAACATTTCGCACTACCCAAGACCGTTTGGGGCTGGGTGTTCTGAGACCGGCTGGTCGTGCGGACGGTCAGCCCGCGGGCACCTCCTGCAACAGCGCCGCGGCGAGACCCGCTGAAGCACTGACACTAGGCCCTATGGTGACAGATACGCCGCACTCGGCGGCACGCTGGAGGACTGAGCTTCGGAAGGCCCTGAGGTCGCTCTATGTCTCGCACATCTGGATGCCTCGTGCCGCCGCGGTACGCGAGGCGCGGACGCCAGCGATGGTCGCCGGCTTGGGTGCCCGCGCACTGAGCTTCCGCGATATCCTTGCGGCGCCGACCACCAATAGTTATTAACGGCAGAAGCACCACGCAGTGCACGATGTTCAGAGTCTCGAGTCCAGCTGATCTTCTGTAAACCAGCAGACTCGCCAAATACCGTCTAAGATTTTGAGGGCCGGCGAAATGCCCTCTACCATCATGCGTGCCAGCACCATCCTGTTCTCCGAGGAAGACCTGGACCTCTTTCGTCGGGCGAGCCACGACGAGAACCCACTGCACCGCTCCGTTGCTTACGCCAGACAGACGGCCTTCGGCGCGCCCGTCGTCTTTGGCGTGCTAGCGACACTGCGGGCCTTCGCTTGTCTGCCAACCCGCACCGGCACCCGGCTCAAGTCGGCCAAGGCCCAATTCAAAGGAGCGATGTTCGTCGGCGTGGAATATCAACTGCACACGAAATGGCATTCCGACGACGAGATCGTGTTGCGGATCAAGGATGGCCGGAGGCTCGTCACGAAACTGACCGCGAAGTTCAGCGGCGGGGCGCCCGCGTCAGATGCACCCCGGGGCGACGGCGTGGCACCCCGCTTAACGCCTGCGGCCTCTGCGCCGACCGGCGCCGGCTCATCGCATGGAGCCTACGGACCAGCGTGGAATGCCGTCGTCGAGTTGGCCGAGAAGCTCGCCCTGCCCGAGCGCGGTCTCGGACCGTTCGAAGTGGCCGCCCTTTGCGCGTGCAGCTACGTGGTGGGCATGGAGGTCCCTGGTGAGCAGGCGCTGTTCGTTGCGTTGGCGATCGAGTTCCCACCGGTTTCGTCGATCGCTAATCGCTGGGACTTCGCCATCGACGTGCTGTCGGTCGACGCTCGCTTCGCCCTGATCAGCATGGAGGCGACCTTCTCCGGTGACGGGCAGCCCCCATGCAAGGCGAGCCTGCAGAGCATGGTCCGCGAAACAGTGCCCGTCGACGGGCCGACGCGCAATGCGACGCCGACAGGTCTCGAAGGGAAGGTCGGACTGGTGATCGGCGCCAGTCGCGGCCTCGGGGCGGCCATCGCCTGTGAGCTCGCCTGGCGGGCGGCGGCGGTCACGGGAAGCTACGTCTACAGCGAGGACGCGTTCGCCGACGTGCTTCGGGCTACGCAGGACGCACCGGGGCGTCTGGTGGGCTCGCAGGGGTCCGCCTCGAGCAACGCGTGGTGTCAGGGGGTGCTGGAAACCATCACCGAGGCACACGGGCATCTCGACATCCTGGTGTGCAACGCCTCGCCGACCTTGCAGCCATTATGGATCGACGGTGCCTCCCTCGGGCGCGTCCATGCGCACGTCGGTGAAGCGGTGGCCCTCGTCAGCACGCCGATGGCCCACGCGTTGCCGCGCCTCGACGAATCGCAGGGTTGGTGCGTGTTCATTTCCTCGACGGCGGTCAACGAGCCTCCGGCCCATTGGCCGCACTACGTGGCCGCGAAATGTGCGGCCGAAGCCCTGCTCCGAGTCGCTGCGGTGGAGTACCGACAGGTCAGCTATCTCATCCTGCGCCCACCGCGCCTCCTCACCACCTTTACGCACAATCCACACCTCGGCCCCGCACTCCCACCCTCTGCCGTCGCGCGGCGCCTGGGCACGGCGCTCGCGCCCCCCCCCACCCCGGCGACGTTCGAGTTATCGAGGACTTCCGCGGGTAGCCTGGACGAGTCAGCGCGGCTCAGCCAGCGCGGCGCGCTGATATCACAACCGAGATCGAGGCCTCGAGCTTGCGCGCTCGCGCCAGGGTATAGCCGGCAGGCGGTGCGAACAGGGTTTCTTCGATCACGAAGCCGGCAGACTCGACCAGCGCGATGGCTTCCTCGGGTGAACGTAGTAGATAGATGTGGTCGACGGCCGGGGCATTCACGGGAACGTTCACATACAGCCGACCCCGTTCGGTCAGCAGACCGCGCAAATTGTCTAGCGCGCCGCGGGGGTCTTCGAGGTGCTCGAGAACTTCGCTGATGACGATGCTGTCGAATCTCTCGCCATCACTCGGAGGTTCCATGACATCACGGACCTCCAGGGCCACGGGTGTTTCGATACCGAGCTCGCGCACACAGCGACGGGTCACATCGACGCTCACCGGGCTGATGTCCCGCCCCGCTGCTGAAGCACAGCGCTCGGCGAAGGCGGCATAGTAAATAAGTATCCCGTGTCCCGGGCCAACCTCGAGGTGGCGGTATTGATCCGGCAAGCTCGGCAGGAACTTGTGTAGGTAGAAGTCCATGCTCCGCGCATGCTGGGCCCACAGCACCTGGGTCACCAGCAGGCCCTGGACGTAGGTGCGCATGTCGCTGCCCTGATAGACCGCCTCATTCACCTCCGCGAAAGTGGAGCAACGGTAGCTGCCGTTTCTCCGAAAGTGGAGTTCCTCCGCCATCAGCATGTCGCACACCCAGCGATATGCCTTGCTCAGGGTCTTTAGGTTGTCATCCTGGACCCGACCGAGCAGCTTCGCTGTTCGCTCCGTCGCCTCGACAGTGGACGCGCTGCGCGCGCGGAAGCTCTTGGTGAGGTACGCCCGGTGCTCGGGCCAGACGGCGAGTACCGCGTCGATGAGTGCCCTGGTTCGCGGCTGTGATTCCAGTCCGGTGATTCCGTCCATCTCCCGTCCTCCCTAAGACCGTAGCGCGCCACCACGTTCCTGAACGTGTGTTGGCGCGACGATCTTCCGTGCGGCGCGCCAGGTGCGGACGTTGTCGAGACGTCGGGTCAATGCCAGCGGCGGCGCGCGGCTCACGCCATAGGCGGTCCTCGCGAGCGCGCCCTAGGCCAGCGTCATGATTGCGCACCCCATCCTTGAAGATCGCGTCGGTCGGGCCGATCGCTTCGGTCATCTCGGGAACGAACGAGACGCCGATGAATGCGCAGACGTCTTGCAGCGTCCCTTCGGGATCGCTCTTCGGCCCCTAGTACGAGATGTGCCAGGCACCACTGCGCTCGGCCAACGCCTTCAGGAGTGAATCGTCCGGTCCGTGCGCGAACGCCTCTATGCCGACCGCGGCCCATCCGGCGTCGACGTTCTTGTTGCGCAGGGCGGAGAGAATGTTTGCGTCCGCGCCGCGCGAAATCAGCTCCAGGCTTGGCTGGAAAAATCTCGTAGAGCAGCGGCAGGATCAAATGCGGCGCCCTCTTCTGGAGCCACCAACCACAAGCGTCGCATTGCGCGGCCGGATCCAAAACCGCGCAGAGAAACGCCAGAGGAGTCTCCGGGCGTGGCCGGATCCCGTACAGGGTTACGCACGAGATACCGACCAGCTGCGCTTGGTGCCCGACCGATTCCCAGCGACGACCCAGATCGGCATGGGAGATCTGCCCGCCATGCGTTTAGGAAATGAAGCCCCCAGAATCAAAGTCGACCCACATTGCGCGACTTCCATACCCATCGTTGCGATGATGACACGTTTTTGATGCACACCCGCCGCACCGTCGATGCCAACCGGTGATCCCAGAGACGCGACAAAACCCCAGTGTAACTGGTTGCCGGGTTCTGGCTCCTTGACCTGGTATTTTACTTGTACTTCTTGTACTGATCTGGCATAACGTCGATGTGCCGGATCATTTGGAACGCCCCGAAGATCTCGAACGCGAGAATGAGCGTTTGCGTCGGGAGTTGGAGCGAGCTGCGCGGGGCCGGACCGTCCCCGCGGATCCGGGCCCGCTCGTCCAACCCAGACTGCCTCTCTATTCGGTTTCTGTCCGTAAGGTCGCGGCTTTCGCCGCCGCGCTTCTTTCAGACGACACCTCGCGGTCGTCGCCCTTGCGCCTCGCAAGCCCGTTGTCTCCACCAAACCTGAGCAGATGACTTACACCTCCAGGCTGTCAAATATGCCTGGCACACCCGTCTGCACAGCCGTACGGATCTAAACGTGTCCTAATTACCCGCATTTCCAGAATCCTGAAAGACAAGATTCACTTTACTCCCGGTGCTGCTGGCCAGTCTCGACCGCGCGTGGCGGAGGGACGTTTTCGTGCGGACTTGGTGTTTCGTCTTGGTGTACTTCGTATCTCGGTGCCGCCCCTTCGGGAGAGGGGCGGCGATATCGTGGCGCTCGTGGAGTATTTCTGGGTGGAAGCGCTCCGGACCACTGGGGGACGGGCGGTTCTTCGGCCCGATACTTTGGCTGTCCTCGCGGCGTATCGCTGGCCTGGCAACGTCCGCGAGCTTGGGATCTCACGTCAGGGTCTCGCGAAACTACGGAAACGACTCGGTCTGACCCGCGATATACGGGGATCGGCGGCCGGAGGTCTGGGAGCTGACGCGATTCAGCTCGGGTGGTGGCACTATGAGCCCCACCCGAGCTGGCAGCGTCGCGGCGCCGTCGCTACTGCGCTTGCTCCAGATACCGCAGAAAGTCGCTATCGGTACCCAGAATGAAAAAGGTCGACGGATCCATGGTCGCCTCGTAGGTTTCCAGCGACTTTGTAAAGGCGTAGAAATCAGGGTCCTGGTTATAGGCCTCGGCATAGATCCGCGTCGCTGCGGCGTCTGCCTCACCTCTCAGTTCCTCGGCCTGGCGATAGGCTTCCGATTGGATCTGCGCGAGCTCGCGGTCTCGTTCGCCATCAATCCGCGCCGACTCACCTTGACCTTCGGACCGGAACTGTTCGGCAATCCGTTGTCGTTCGGCGATCATCCGCGCAAAGACGTCCTGCTGGACTTCTGCTACGTAGTTGATTCGCTTGAGACGGAGGTCGAGGAGCTCGATGCCAAGGTCGGCTGTTCGCTCGGCCGCGCGATTCAAGATATCGCGGGTGATTTCCCGGCGTCCTCGCTCGATGTTCTCGAGGATGACGGCCTCTTCCTCGGACTCGATGGGCACATCGTCCGGGTTGCGGTTGGTGCTTCGGACCAGCTCGATCAGGTCGTGGCGGGCCACGGCATTGCGCGTCTCACCATCCAAGATGTCGTCCAACCGGGACTGCGCGCCACGCTCGTCTCGCAAGCGCTGGAAGAAGAGTAGCGGGTCCGTGATGTGCCATCGCGCGTAGGTGTCGACCCAGATGAATCGTTTGTCCCGCGTTGGCACCTGATTGGGATTCCCATCCCATTCGAGAAACCTCTTGTCGAACACATTCGTACGCTGGATGAACGGGATTTTGAAGTGCAGGCCCGGCGTCACGACAGGGTCACCAACGGGTTCGCCGAGCTGAGTGATGATGACCTGCTCGATTTCCGTGACGGTGTATACAGTCTGACCGAGGATCACCAGAAGGGCTACGGCGCCGCCCACGAGTATCGTAGTGAGTCGATTCATTGGTTGTCTCCCGCGACCGGCACGCCAGGCAGTATCTGTTGTGGTGTGCCGCCGTCCAACGAGAGCAACGGCAGCACGCCGCCTGTATCTTTGTCGATATACAGTTTGCGACCGACTCTCGGGAGGATGCGCTGCATCGTCTCAAGATACAGGCGGCGACGTGTCACTTCTGGGGCCTGCCGATACTCGTTATACAACGCGTCGAAGCGTACGGCGTTTCCCTCGGCGCGGTTGATCCGCTCGAGCGCATAGCCCTCGGCCTGCAGTATCGTCTGCTGTGCCTCTCCGCTCGCCCGCGGAATGACACGGTTGTATTGACCGCGCGCCTCGTTGATCATGCGGTCGCGTTGTTGCTGCGCCTGGTTGACCTCATCCCACGATGGCTTCACAGGGTCCGGAGGGTTGACGTCTTGCAGGACGACTTGGTCGATCGTGATCCCCATCTCATACTGGTCGGCCAGGGCTTGGAGTCGTTCTTCGACCTCTATTTCAATCTCCTGCCGTCCGACCGTCAGCACCTCAGTCACGGTCCGGTCTCCGACGACTTCGCGCATGACCGCTTCGTTCATCGCGTGAAACGTCCCCTCGAGATTGCGGACCTTGAAGAGGTAGTCCGCCGGGTCCGACACGCGGTACTGCACGATCCATTGGACAACCGCGACATTCAAATCGCCGGTCAGCATCACGGTTTCGCCCTCGAGCTCGCGGTCCGACGGCGCATACGTCGTCCGGACGCCGGCCTCGAGGGTGCGGAACCCAAACTCTTGTTTAAGCTGTCGTTGGACGGGCACCTTGAGCACACGGTCGACGATTGGTAATTTGAAGCGAAGGCCAGGCTCTGTCGTCCCAAGGTAGCGACCGAACCGGAGCACAACGCCAACTTCTTCAGGCTGAACCTGATAGAAGGTGTTGAACGCGAGGACGGCGACGGCCAGCAGACCGAGACCCGTGATGACCGGACCGCGCCGGAGGCGCGGCATGTTCGGCAATTCTATGCGTTTGAAATCCACTATCGGAACATCGTCCATGTGATTGCTCCTTCCAGAGCGGACCGCGGAGGAGAAAAAACAGTTGGTCAGTTCCCACGGTAGTGTTTTTGTGATCCCCGTGCAAATCTTAACGGAGTCCGGACTGCGGAAGTTCGGTCCTGGGTGATGAGCGCTACGGTATCGTCCCGGTCATCGACCCGATACTCGTGCACCGTCGAGATGCAGTCAATCCTCGGGCCTGCAGCAGCCCCTGGTGCCCCGTTCCCGCTTCTCCGCCATATCGCCGGTATGACTCGGCGCGGCGCCTTGCGCCAGGCGGCCCTCGGCACCCGAGGCGTTGACCTCATCTCGACGGCGGTAAACTAGTACTAGTGGCTCAGCGGCAGGCCGACGTGGCGGTCATCGGGGGTGGCCCCGCGGGGGCGGCGGCCGCCAGGCTCCTGGCGGACTGGGGGCACGACGTTATCCTGCTGACAAAAACGACGACGGCTCCAGCGCTCGCCGAGTCGCTACCGCCGAGCATTGCAAAGCCCCTTGCGGCCATCGGGGTCGCAAAAGCGGTGCGCCGAGCGGGATTTTATCGAACATACGGGAACACCGTGTGGTGGGGGGACGGTCACGCTCGTTCGGAACCGTTCGCCGGTGGAGCGCACGGCTACCAAGTGGTGCGCAGCGCGTTTGACGAGCTGCTGTTGCAGCAAGCGGAGGCGGCGGGCGCCCGCGTGCATCGCGGCGCCGTGGTGCGCGAGGTGGAGCTATCGCCAGGGTCCCCGCGGCTCGGCGTGACATCGTCGACCGGAACTCGCACGACCATCGAGGCTCGGATGGTGCTCGATTGTTCAGGTCGCACCGGCGTCGTGGCGCGCGAGGGTGGGCGTGCCGCCGCGCGGGCACCGTCGACGCTTGCCCTGGTCGGTCGGTGGCACCACGCCGACGGGTGGGAGGTTTCCAACGACACGCACACGCTCGTGGAATCGTATGTCGACGGATGGGCCTGGTCTGTTCCGGTGTCGCGCACGGAGCGGTATGTCGCGGCGATGGTCGACCCGCGAACCACCGCCGTAGAAAGAAGCGGCGACCTCGAGCGGAGCTATCGTCGTGAGCTCCACAAGACACAACGGCTGTCCAGGGTGCTGGAGAGAGCCGCGCTCATGACCAAGCCCTGGGCCCGCGACGCTTCCACACATTCGGGGCGGCAGCTGGCCGGGCCGGGCTTCTTGCTGCTGGGGGACGCGGCGTCTTCTGTCGACCCGCTGTCATCGTGCGGTGTAAAAAAGGCGTTGGTGTCCGCGTGGTTGGGGGCGGTCGTCACCCGCACGAGTCTCGGTCAGCCCGACATGGCGGGGCTGGCACGCGACCTCTTTGTCACCCGAGAGACCCAGGTCTTCGAGATGTATCGTCGGCGCGCCGCCACGTTTTTTTTCGATGTCGCGAGGAATCGTCCGCATCCGTTCTGGCAGGACCGCGCCGACCAGATTGGGCACGGCCCTATCGACGCCGGTGCGGAGGGAGAGCAGACCGAAGGAGCGGTCACCCTGAACGAGGGCCTATCACTGGACCGATTGCGCAGCGACCAATCGGTACGCTCCGCCTTCGAATGGCTGCGCGCCGCGCCGTCGATTTGCCTGCGCCGCACACCAGCCACAACATTGGCGACCAGACCGGCGGTGAAAGACAACCACGTCGTTCTCGAACGGTGTGTCGTCGTCGAGGGATGGGCAGACGTCGACGACGGTCTTCGGTTTCTCAGAGGGGTGGATCTGCCGAGGCTGATCGAGGTGGCGGAGACGCACACGCAGGTCCCGGATGTCTTTGCCGCGTATCAGCGAGACCGACCAGCCGTGCCGCTTCCGGACTTCCTCGGGGCCCTCTCGGTCCTCGTCGCAAAAGGCGCGCTGCGCGACACGGCGCAGCGGTCGTCACGCTGACGCAAGCTTTCACCCCAGTCTCCGAGTGTGTTACAAACAGCCCATCGTTTTCTCGTTCGCTCCAAGGTCTATGACGACGACACGAAGTCAGCCACGCTCTGTTTTTTGCCGACCGCTGCGGATTGCTGCACTGATGGTCGTCAGTCTCGTTCCGTATTCCGTCCTGGCGCAACCGGTGCCTCGGGCTATTACTGTCGGTATCCCAGTCACGAGTCCCGTCGTTCGCCAACAGTGCGGCAGCTGTCACCAGAGTGATGCCGAAGGACGGATGAGCCGCATCTCCTATCAACGGACGACACCGGAGGGATGGCAGCAGACCATCCGTCGCATGGTGCTGCTGAACGGTCTCGATATCGAACCGGCCGCGGCGCGTGAAGCGGTGCGGTATCTGGCCAACAGGCATGGCTTGGCACCGGAAGAGGCACGGGCGGCGGCGTTCGAGGTCGAGCGGCGACTGGTGGACTATTACTACGCGGCCGACCCGGCGACTCAAGAGACCTGCAATCGATGTCATTCGATGGGGCGGGTGCTCACTCAACGCCGCACCTCAGAGGAATGGCAGTTGCTGACGGCCATGCATCAGGGGTACTACCCACTGGTCGACTTTCAGTCGTTCTACCGCACGGTCTCCGCCGCGGGCGAGAACACAGACGGTGACGATGAGCCCGGGCCGTATCCCGTGGAGCTGGCGGTCGAGCACTTGTCACAGGCGTTTCCCCTCGACACGTCTGAGTGGGCGGCATGGTCCGCCAATATGCGCGACCCACGGCTGGTCGGACAATGGTCACTCGTAGGGTCTCAAAGAGGGCGAGGTCCGGTCTATGGGCAGGTCGAGATCGCGGCCCGCGCGGGGTCGACCGATGGGTTCGACACACGGATCAGCTATACGTACGCGCGAACCGGCCAGACAGTGGAACGGACAGGCCAGTCGGTGGTGTTTACAGGCTTTCAGTGGCGAGGCCGTTCATCGACCACCTCTGAGGAGATGTTGCAGGAGGTCATGTTTGTCGACCGCGACTGGCAAGGAATTACTGGTCGCTGGTTCACCGGTAACCACGATGAGATCGGGCTCGACATTCGGTTGGAGCGAGTGGCATCCGGTCCGACCCTGACAGGTGTGTATCCTCCCGCGGTGCGGGTCGGCGACAGCGCCAACAGACAGGAGTCGCTCACAATCTACGGTGTTGATCTTCCGGATGACTTGGCCACGATGTCAGCAGCGGTCGATCTGGGCCCTGGTCTTGATGTGGTCGACATCGCCGAGGCGTCTCGCTCGCGGGTCGTGCTGGAGTTGACCGTGGCCGCCGGCGCTGCGGTCGGCGCGCGTGATCTCTTTCTCGGAGACAGCTTCTTACTGGACGCGGTCTCCGTATATGACGATGTCCATCGTCTGGAGGTCACTCCGAACACGGGGATGGCTCGGGTCGGCGGTGCCGCATTCCCAAAGCGTTTTGAGCAATTCGAGGCACGCGCCTTTCACAATGGACCCGATGGCGTGGCGAACACCGCGGATGACCTCGACTTGGGGCTGCCAGACGTCACCTGGTCGCTGGAGGAGTACGCGGCGATATACGGGGATGACGACATCGAATTTGTCGGACGGATTGATCAGGAAGGCTTCTTTACACCGGCTCTCGACGGTCCGAACCCTGAGCGTCGTAACAACGCGAACAATATCGGCGATGTCTGGGTCGTAGCGATCGCGACGGGTTCGGACGATGCGTCGACACTCAGGGCACGGGCGCATCTGTTGGTCACCGTGCCTCTCTACATACGTCGCGACGCATCCCCTGAGGTTCAATGATGACGATGATCGAAACTCAATCCGTGGCTCACACCGGGGCCCTCGTTGCTCGGGAGGCTCACCGCTTCGAGGCAGCAGGGCGGTCGTATCTGTATCTCGTGCCGAGTGCGGCCGTATTTGGGCTTGATGGTCCCACCCGCGCGGTGATCGATGCCCTCCACGAGCGACCCCGACAGCCCGATGAGCTTGTCGATACGCTCGCGTCAGAGTTTGACCGGGCCGACGTTCGAGCCGCTGTCGACGAGCTCGTAGGGGCGCAGGCCGTGGGACGCGTGGCGCGTGAGTCCCCGGCGCCGCTACCGGCGCCAAATATCATTCCGTTGACCGAGGTGCCGCTGACGACACTGGTGGTGAATGTCACCAACCAGTGCAATCTGAGCTGCGAGTATTGCTACGAATATGGTGAAGACAAGATCGTCGACACCGAGAACGGAAAAAAGCCAAAGTTCATGAGTGAGGAGACCGCGCGACAGAGCGTCGAGTTCATGCTCGACGCATCGGGAACAAACGATGTTGCGCGGATGACTTTTTTTGGTGGCGAAACGCTGCTGAATCTTCCGGTGCTCAAGAAGACGATTCCGTATGCGCGTCGTCGTGGGTCAGAGGTGGGCAAACACGTCGAGTTCAGCCTGACGACCAACGCGACGCTTCTCGATGCGGACACGATCGAGTTTCTGGCGGAAAACGATATCGGCGTGACCGTATCCATCGACGGTCCCCGCGACATGCAGAACCGCTTTCGCGTGTTTCACGACGGGCGGGGCAGCTATGACGTCGTGCTGCCAAAGATCAAAGCCTTGTTGGCACGACACACCAGTCGCCCCGTAGGGGCTCGGGTCACGCTGACCTCCGAGGTGCTAGATGTTGTGAGGATCTTTCGGCATCTGACCGAAGAGATCGGTTTCCATGACGTGGGTTTCGCGCCCGTCACGACCTCGCCGAATCTTCCGCATGCCCTCGGTCGGTCGGGTTTTGACCAGATGCTGGCGCAATTCCGGGAGCTGGCAGACGACTTTCTCGAGGCCGCGCTCGCCAACCGACCACACGGATTTACCAACGTGCGCGATACGCTCGAAGAGATCCACAAAGGCGCCAGCAAGGCGTATCCCTGCGGAGCAGGTATTGGACTGCTGGGCGTTGCCACCGATGGCGACGTCGCCCTGTGTCACCGGTTCGCGGGCTCAGACGAGCACAAAATGGGCACGGTCGCGACCGGGATTGACCAGACACAGCGGCAGGATTTCTTGGAGAAACACCACATCGACCACAAGACCGATTGCAACGTCTGCTGGGCGCGGCCGATGTGCGCAGGCGGGTGCTATCACGAGGCCCAGGTTCGGTATGGCGATACAACCGCCGCGAACCTTCACTACTGCGACTGGATACGCGACTGGACCGATACATGTTTGAAGGTCTACGGTGAGATTGCCGAGCGCAACCCGGCGTATCTGCGCCGATTCGATGCATAGGACTCGAGTAGGCGCCCTAGACCGGGCATCAGCGTGTGGTTGAGGACAAGGTGGAACAATGAGACATCTCAAAGCGGTCAACGAGAAGGCACGTACGATCGAGCAGGTGGTGGCCATAGCGCAAGGCCACGCCGACGTCGTGGCCCTTCAGGCTCAGTCAACGGGTCCACCACAGCAGGAAGGACCCCATATCCCGTTGGGATGCTCGTTTGTGTTCTCGCCGGGCTGGGAAGCCGATCGCAACGGCGGCACCGCGGGATTGTGTCAGCCGGTGGAACGTGACCTGTTCGATTGTCATCTTGGCTGCTTTTGGCCGGCCCATGTGCCCGACCAGATGAATCATGCTCCGGACTGGACCGACAAGTGCGCCGCCGCGCAGAAAGACTGGCGAAAGATTGACCTCATTTTCCCGTAGTCGTCGTCGGGAGCATCGCCGCGGCCGAGTATGTTCTCGATGGGGAGCGCGGATGTTTAGGGGTGCGTGTCATGGTTAGGACTGTCGTCTTTGCTTCGGTCGTCGCGTGGAGCATGGCTGGTCTCGCGGCCGCGCAGGAACCACAAAACGGTGACCGGCTGTCGGGCGGGAATGGAACACTCTATCTCGGTGCCTATCCGCAGCAGATTACGGTGGTCGACGAAGCGACGGAGCAGGTCGTCGATACCATTCATGTGAGTATTGGGGTGCCGCGGCAGCTGACCTTGTCAGAGGATCTCTCCCGGTTCTACATGATTGACGCGACATACGAGAAGTTTGAGGCGATCGACGTCGCGACTCACGAATCGCTCTTTACGTTCACGTTGAGCGAGGGGAATCGAAGAGCGAGACTACGGAGTTATCGAGTGCACCCGGACGGACGCCATGTGGCGCTCGTCGTGGATACCGCCGTCAAGCTGATCGACCGGTTCGAGATTGAACCGCGCAAATTCTTGCTCTACGACCTCGAGCAGGATGAAGTCGCCCGTGAGCTGGCGTGGCCGACCACGAACGAGCGCGGTGCGAGTCGGATGTTGTTTTCACCAGACGGCGAGTTCTTGTATTACTTCGACAACGACATTGTCGTGCTCGAAACCGACAACTACACCGAAGTCGATCGCTGGGCGATTTCCGAGTCTATCGAGGATGGGCTCGGGCGGCTCACCCTGAGCTTCACCCAAGATTTGATCAATGAGGAGCCCGGCTTCTTTAGCGGTATCTTCCGGGTTCACGATGACCTGCAGGACCGCGACCTGATGGGTATTGCACGTATCGATCTACCCGGCAGAGAAGTCGATTTTTACACCATCGGACCATCTCGAACGATGTCGTTCGCGCTGGCCCCTGGGCGGAAGATGGCGTATGGAATTGCGAGCGAGATCGGGAACTATGAGTTCTGGACGTTCGATCTTGCCGGTCGAAAGATCGTCAGCCGGCGTCCGTTCTCGGGTCGGCCCCGGATGGATTTGCATGTAAGCACGAATGGCCAAGTGCTCTACATCTCACAGGCCGGGAACACCATCGACTTGTACGATGCCGATACTCAGGATTACCTGCGCACGATCACATTCGATGGTGATCAGACGACGGGCATGATCGTCGTTCCCTAGCAGCCCGGCGTGGCGTTCCGTCCGACGGCGTTGCTCGACCCCGCCTTTCGCCGAGCGCTTGGCTACGTTATCCCCTATTGGCGTCGCCTGATGCTGGTCGTAGGGTTGAGTCTGGCCAGTACGGCCACCGCGTTGTATGTGCCACTCCTGTCACGCGATTTGGTCGACAACGCGCTGCTCGCCGGTGACCGGCAGGCCCTTGTTCGCGTTGTGTCCCTGTTCGTGCTTTTCAGTGCGGTGGGGTTTGTCCTGAACGTCGTCAGCGGGCTCCGCTATACCCGCGTGTCGGCCGAAATCCTGTTTGACATGCGGCTGGACCTGTATCTTCACCTTCAGCGTTTGTCGCCGCGGTTTTATGCGCAGACTCGTCTTGGCGATATCGTCTCTCGGCTCAACACGGATATCAGTGAGATCCAGCGGGTCGCGGCGGAAGCGGCGCTGGCCTGGGTGGGCAACGTGCTCTTCTTGGTCGGGACGGTGGCGATCATGGCCTGGCTGGATCTCCGGTTATTCCTGGTGGGGGTCTCTCTGGTCCCCTTCAGTCTGTGGGCCTTGGTGCGCTACCGGCGTCGTCTCGAGGTGCGAGTGACCACGCTGCGCGAGCGCAGCGCCGACATTGGGAGTTTCTTGATAGAAACACTACAGGCGATGAGCCTGGTGGTGACATCAAACGCGCAGCGCCGCGAGTCGGACCGTTTCGAGGCGAAGAACAATCGGTTTATCGACGCGCTGATGGCGATGCAGCGAGTGACGTATTTGTCGGGCGGCGTGCCCGGATTGCTGCTGGGAGCCAGTACCGCCCTGGTCTTTCTGTACGGGGGCCTCAGAGTACTCGATGGGACACTGTCACTCGGCGTCTTGGTGGCGGTGATGGCGTATCAGACGCGGGTCTTTGCTCCGCTCCAAGCCTTGATGGGGCTTTATGCAAGTCTCGCCACCGCCAAGGTCTCGCTCCGCCGCGTCCAGCAGATTCAAGAAGCTCAACCAGAGGTGACGGAGCGGGCAAATGCGGTCGAGCTTGAGGCCTCGCAGGGCGCGGTGACGTTTGAGACGGTCGGCTTTACGTTTGACCGCGGGACGACGACGTTGGAGAACGTGTCGTTTTCGGCGGAGGCGGGTGAGACGGTCGCCGTCGTGGGGGAGAGCGGCACCGGAAAGAGCACGATCGCGGACTTGCTCGTGCGCCAGTTCGACCCGGACACCGGGACCGTGCGTCTTGATGGCCGCGATCTGCGAGAGCTCACGCTTGCGAGCCTCAGACGTTATGTGTCGCGCGTCGACCAAGAACCGTTCGTCTTCCACGCTACGATTCTGGAGAACATCAGATACGGTTGTCCGACCGCGACGAACGACGAGGTGAAGGCCGCCGCTGGCGCAGCCGGCTTGACCGAGTTCATCGAACGATTGCCAGAGCGTTACCACACCATCGTCGGGGAGCGCGGTGCCGCGCTGTCGGCCGGGGAGCGCCAACGCATGGCGATTGCCCGGGCACTCTTGTCGCACCCCGCCGTCCTTGTCCTCGACGAGCCCACCGCCGCGCTCGACCCCGTGACCGAGCGGCAGGTGGTCGACGGATACGGCGCGTTTGCGCGCGACTGCACCACCGTCGTGATCACGCATCGTATGGATCTGGCGCGACGAGCCGATCGTGTTCTCGTCCTCGAGGCGGGGAAGATCGTCGAGAGTGGAAAGCCGGATGCGCTTTTGGCGAATCAGGGGCCGTTCGCGGCGCTCTGTCATCACCACGGTCCACGGTTGGCACTGACGCAGGACGAGCCCGAGTGAGCAGAGTGCGAGTGGCGGTCGTGGATAGCGGGATACATCCTACGCACCCGCACATCCAGGGCGTTAGCGGCGGCGTCGCATTCAGTCCCTCCGGGGTCCCATCTGACGACTACGTTGACCGGCTGGGCCATGGCACCGCCGTCGCCGCTGCGATTCGAGACCTGTCACCCACGGTCTCTCTGCTTGCGGTCAAAGTGTTCGACACGAGCCTCGCGGCGTCGGTAGACGCGCTTTGCGCGGGTATCGAATGGGCGAACCGGGAAGGTGCGTCGTTGATAAATCTCAGTCTCGGCGTGGCCGATATAGCGCATGCGCCGGCGATGCGTTCGGTCGTGGGGGCGGCGGCCCATGGCGGGTCCATCGTGGTCGCGGCCGGGGAGCACAACGGGGTGCGGTGGTTACCTGGCACGCTTCCTGGTGTGCTCCGCGTCGAGCTCGATTGGCGATATCCCCGAGGCCAGTTTGGCTTTGCGTCGGTAGACGGGATCGTGACGTGTCGCACCTGTGGGTATCCGAGACCAATACCGGGTGTCGACCCGGAGCGAAATCTCAAAGGTCTGAGCTTTGCGGTCGCAAATATGACGGGGTTGGCCGCGCAGATTCTAGCCGACAAGGGCCCCGATGAGGACCTCAGGACCCTGCCGGCGCTGGCCGCCCAGCTCGAAGCACGAAGCACGGCATTATAAGAACCCGACGCCTTGTCTGTTTCTATCCGGTCGAGCCCGCGGATACACTAGTGCACTAGCGCGTATACCCAGGGTTCGGTGTATCCCCGGGGTGCTGGATGATTCTTATTCTTGCGGAGGCCGGTCATGAAGATCTCACGACGCAGAGCAATCTCTCTTTCAGGTACCACGCTCGCCGGATTGTCTCTTGGTGCGGTGCCGTCAAAAGCCGCGGTGGCAGCGGGAATGCGCGCCGTGGCGCAAGACGAGTGGCCTGGCGAGCTCGTCGAGCGTCCGTTGCGTGAGGGATTTCCGGCTTCTCTCCCGCTGAATACGGATGGTTCGGCGCCGATGCATCCCGAGAGTGCCGCTGGTCCGATCACGGAACCGTTGATGTGGCGCACTCAGGGACGTCAGACGCCCGATATCGAAACTGACTATCGTCAGATGCAGATCAAGGTCGACACGCGTGGGTTGGCCAGACTGACCGGCACCTTACGCTACGCCGATCTGGAGCAGCTGCCAGTCGTATCTGGGACGTATCTCCTGCAGTGCGGCGCTCCGAATCCGCGCGGAATCGTCAAATGGACTGGTGTCCGCTTTAGCGATTTCGCCGATATGCTGGGCGTCATTCCAGAGGTGCATTATTGCCGCTTTGTCGCGTCCGATCGCTTTTACGCGGACGAGTCGATGACGACTCTCCGGCATCCGCAAGTGATGTTGGCGTGGATGATGAACGACGAACCGATCCCCCCTCAACATGGCGCACCGCTCCGTTTGGTCGTGCCGTTTCGGTATGGCAATCGGAGCGTCAAAGCGATAACCGAAATGACATTCTCGACCCCGGGTCCGAGAATGCCACCGCTTCCGGCCTGACCGGCGCCACGACCGACTGGTGGACAGTCGCGGAAGAAGGATGATCATGCTCCGAGCGCGACGCCGCGTTGGCCGGGCGCAATGGTGGGGTATACGGTTGTCCCATTCACGTCCGGTCCAGCTGCAAAGCCAGCATGGGCACGTATGTTGGCGTATTCGCGCGACGAGCAACGCCGCCAAAGCTACGTCCGGTCGATGCATGTTCAACTTCTCTCCGCGACAGTTCAACAGTCCAGAGCGCGGAGCGGACATTGGCAATAGCCATGGAACGGTCAGTCGAGATACAGAACGGATGAAAGAGAGATGAAGGAAAGGATGACGTTGTCGTGAGACCACTTCAATGTGTGCTGGTCGTCTTGCTCGTCGGTTGTGCCGTGCCAGCCACCGCGCAGCTCTCGCCCGCCAACGACTCCGGAGTCGCCATGGGACATTTGCACTACTACGTGCGAGATGTCGAGGCGAATACGGCGTTTTGGCTCGCGCTGGGCGGCAAGGCGACGCGTCTTGGTGAGACAGTCGTCGTGAAGTTCCCTGACGTTCTCGTGTTTCTCGACCGGGGCGAACCGTCGGGTGGGACTGAAGGGTCGGTGTTGAACCACATGGCGTTTAGGGTGCAATCGCTGGAGGACTTCAAAGAGGCCGGGTTCGAGATGGAGCGCCCCGACTCGACCTCCGGTGTGAATTCTGTGTTTACACCGGAGCGGGAACGGATCGAATTGTTTGACGAAACCGCGACGAACCTGACCTTCACCCTCGACGATGGCCACTATGATCCGGTCGCTGAGCGGCACAACGCACGCCTCTCTGTGCCGATCATCGCGCATCACCTCCATTTGTATCTGCCCGAGGGGCAAGTCGAAGACGCGCAGGCCTGGTATGCGACGATGTTCGGCGGCACACCGGGGATGCGCTGGCGCTACGCCGCCGTGGACTTACCGGGTATAAATTTCAACTTCTCGAGCCGTCCCGAAACCGGGGCCCCCACCCGCGGACGCATGCTCGATCACGTCGGCCTCGAAGTGACGAACCTGGAGGCCTTCTGTCAGACGCTTGAGGCCCGCGGCGTCACCTTTGACGTGCCCTACACCGAGAGTCCATCAGGTATCAGGTCCGCGTTTCTCACCGATCCGTGGGGGACCTATATCGAGTTGACGGAAGGGCTACGCGGGTTGTAGCTCCACCTTTGGCTCTCTACCGTCGGGGCACATGCTTGTCGCAGGCGTTGTGTTGACTGGGTGCCCAGAGAGATGACCGCTGAATTGCGTCCGGTGGAATCACTCGGTCAGGAATTCGTGTCTGTATCGCGTCGACGGTTGCACGATCGTCATGTGCGTATCGACGTCTGTCTGACCAGCATTTCGGAGGACCAAATCTGGTCACGTCAGCACCAGGTCGAGAACGCCGTCGGGAATTTGGTCCTGCATCTTTGCGGGAACGTCACGCAGTGGATCGTGGGCGGTGTCGGCAGAGAACGTGTCTCTCGAGACCGGGACGCTGAGTTCGGTTGTTGCGACCGGGTCTCGCGTCAAGAACTTGTCAAACGGCTTCAGGACGTCATGGCCCGAGTAGACGACATACTCGCGCGGGTCACGCCGGACGAATTGCACCGGGTCCGAACGATCCAAGGCTACGACGTCAGTGGGCTGCAGGCCATCTATGTGGCGGTCGACCATTTTGCTGAACATACCGGGCAGATCATATGGGCGACCAAGCGCATGACCGGGAAAGATCTGGGCTTCTACGCGTCGCTGCGCGGCGGTGTCAACGTGACGCCCGGCGCCAATCCGTAGTCCGCACTGACCCGCGCGGCGGAGTGACAGAGAAAGAAAGCCTGCTAGGGCTGGGCGTGTGCGGATCGAAGAAGCGCCGTCGCTCGACCGATGGTGTCGGCTTACCGATCGAGGGTAGCCGCGACGGTGTCGATGTGCGCGGCGGTCTTGTTCCATTCGCGTTGCTCGATCGCTTCGCGCACGGCTGGGAGTGTCTTTACGCCATAGCCGGTATAGAACCCAGGCGCATAGATCTGGTGACGAAACCACGGGCGTCCGGGCAGTCCTGCATCCAGGGTCAGCGCCCGTTCGGTCTGAATGAGGATGCGATTCACCTCAGTCCGAGTGTCGTCGCCGACCATGTCTGGTGTTTGGCTCCAGCGGTCCAGCGCATTCCGATACGCCGACGCCTGCGTCCGAAGTGTGCTGAGCGCGTTGTGGAGCGGTGCGAAGTTCAGATACGGCACGGGGTCGTGGGCCGGCGGGGGCACATGACGCGCTGTGGGATCGGCGGCAAGCGCGTATACGCCATCTTGGAGGAGTCGGGTCTCGTGTGCGGTTTCCCGACGCATGGTGTCGGCGAGTTCTATCGCTTCGGTGAGGTATCGCTCGATGATCGTCGCAAACCGGTCAAACCCAAACGGTAAGACCTCGGCGTTGGCCAACCGGAGGACCGCCCGCCCTGCGGTCTGGGCGAGGGCGACCCCATAAGCAAACCCGGGGTCGCCAAAGCGCTCGTAGCGGGTGAACGAATCAAAGATCGAGTGATACGAGCCGCCGCCACTTTCTCCACCGTATGACAGGTTGAGCGACGCGATTCCGAGGTGCTGGA